>JACCDZ010687800.1_pt1 | contig 21104 bp, 16 predicted proteins | sample 7449551 | NCBI WGS metagenome assembly JACCDZ01 (sample SAMN15323452, study PRJNA562643) | freshwater metagenome | isolation source: river surface water | place: USA:Blue River Watershed | collected 2017-08-18
GTTTCTGTTAAAAATTATCAAAATTTAATATTCAGCAAGTTGTTTTATTTTATTTTGTATCTTTGCGCTCTTGAAATAGCCCCTTACTATTTCATGTATTATTGGTTTACAAAAGGAGTCGCATAGTAAAAGTTATAGTATGAAAGTGAAAACAATTTTGGTGTCGCAACCAGAGCCTAAAGTGGAGAATTCTCCTTACTTTGAGCTGCAACAAAAGCATAAAGTAAAAATTGATTTCAGACCTTTTATTCATGTAGAAGGAGTTAATGCAAAAGAAATTAGACTGCAAAAAATTGACTTGAATAATTACAGTGCGATTATTTTAACAAGTAAAAATGCAGTAGATCACTTTTTTAGAGTGGCTGAAGAAATGCGTTATAAAGTTCCTGAAGGATTAAAATATTTTTGTCAGTCAGAAGCCATTGCATTTTACCTACAAAAATATGTAGTCTACAGAAAACGTAAAATCTACGTAGGACCAAAAGATTTTGCCGATTTATCTCCGCTAATCAAAAAATACAAAGACGAAAAATTCTTGTTGCCTGCTTCTGACCAATTGAATGCTGATATTCCGGTTACTTTAGACGGTTTAAAAGTAGATTGGACTCCAGCTACTTTTTATAAGACAGTAATGAGTGACTTATCTGATTTAGCTGACGTTTATTATGATGTATTGGCTTTCTTTAGCCCAACAGGTATAAAATCATTATTCAAGAATTTTCCTGATTTCAAACAAAATGACACCCGTATTGCTGTTTTTGGAAGTACAACTCAAAAAGAAGCATTAGATCACGGACTGCGAATTGACATTATGGCTCCAACTCCTGGAACACCTTCTATGACAATGGCTCTAGAAAAATATGTCGCTGAAGTAAATAAAGGAAAATAAAAATCCACATATACAATTTAAAAACCATCCCTTTCGGATGGTTTTTTTATAAGCTAAAACGATCCATAATGATATAATTCATTAAAATTATCTACTTTTGATTTTCAATTCGAACCAAAAAAAGTATTTTGGCTATAATTTACAACTTATGAAATCGCCATTAAAAACCTGTTTGCGCAAGCAAAAACCACTAAATAAAAAGGCGATAACATATATGACCGCTAATCGATAACTTTTACATATATGAAAATCAATTCGCTACAAGTAGAAATAGACGGAATCGACAAAGAAATTTTGCGCGATTTAATGGAAGATGCTAGAAAACCGATTCTCCAAATTGCCAATAAAATTGGGATTTCCGGTGCGGCTATTCACCAACGTTTGCGGAAACTAGAACAATCTGGCGTGATTTCGGGCTCCAAGTTTACTGTAAATCACAAAGTGTTAGGCTACAATACCATGGCGTTTGTCGGAATCTATTTGGATAAAGCAGCTCGAAATTCAGAGGCCGTTCGTGACCTAAAAAAAATTCCAGAAGTTTTGGAATGTCATTATACTACAGGAAACTGGTCTATCCTAATTAAAATCATCTGTTTGGATAACGAACATTTAATGCATTTATTAAATACAAAAATTCAAGCGATTGAAGGCGTTTCCAGAACAGAAACCTTTATTTCTTTGGACCAACAAATCGACAGGCAAATCCAGTTGTAGGTTATGAGTTTATAGGTTGATTGGGTTATTTGAAAATAAAAAATCTGCGAATCTGCGGTCAATTTTGAACCACAGATTCGCAGATTAATTTATAACCTATAATTTTCTACCCAACTAAATTGATAATTTTTCCAGGTACAATAATTACTTTGTTTGGCGTCCTCCCATCCAACTGACGCAAAGTGCGTTCATCTTTCATTATAATTTCTTCGATTTGTTCCTTGGTTAAATCCAAAGGCAATTCAATTGTAAAACGCATTTTTCCGTTGAAAGAAACTGGGTATTCTTTACTGCTTTCAACCAAATGTGCCGCTTCAAATTCAGGGAAAGCTACCGTTGCAATCGAATCTGAATGACCTAATAATGACCATAATTCTTCAGCAATGTGTGGCGCATAAGGTGAAATTAAAATTGCCAATGGCTCTAAGATGGCTCTTTCATGACAATTTTGAGTCGACAATTCGTTTACGCAAATCATAAATTGAGAAACCGAAGTGTTGAATGAAAAACTCTCTATATCCTCTGCTACTTTTTTAATTGTCTTGTGTAAGGATTTTAAATTGTCTTTTGTTGGCTCATTGTCCGTTACGATCAAACCATTATCGTCAAAATACAAACGACATAGTTTTTTCAAGAAACCAAAAACTCCCGAAATTCCAGCAGTATTCCATGGTTTGGCTTGTTCCAATGGCCCCAAAAACATTTCGTACAAACGCAAGGTATCTGCGCCATATTCGGCACAAATCAAATCAGGCGTAACGACGTTGTATTTGGATTTAGACATTTTTTCAATCTCACGACCTACAATGTATTTGCCGTTTTCTTCCGTTATAAATTGAGCACCCGCATAATCCTCTCTCCAGTTTTTGAACGCTTCAATATCCAACTCATCAGAACTGTTAATCAGATTAACGTCTACGTGAATAGGTTGTACATTTTGATCTTTGATCTGGTTTTTTGAAACATACGTATTGGTTCCATCCAAACGATATACAAACGCACTCATTCCCAAAATCATTCCCTGATTAATCAGTTTTTTGAACGGTTCTTCTGTTGGTGCAAACCCTTTATCTTTTAGGAATTTGTTCCAAAAACGAGAGTACAATAAATGGCCTGTTGCATGCTCGCTTCCGCCAATGTACAAATCAACACTTTCCCAATATTTCAAAGCATCTTGACTAGCAAATTCGTTTTCGTTTTGCGCATCCATATAACGCATCCAATACCATGAACTTCCCGCCCAACCTGGCATGGTGTTCAATTCTAAAGGAAAAATAGTCTTATGGTCTATCAACTGATTACTAACTACTGAACACTGAACACTGTCCCACGCCCAAGTAGTTGCATTCCCTAAAGGTGGTAAACCATCTTCCGTAGGTAAATAATTAGCCACTTCAGGTAAAATAATAGGCAAATGTTGTGTGTCAATCATCTGAGGTAATCCATTGACATAATACACTGGAAATGGTTCTCCCCAATAACGTTGACGAGAAAAAACGGCATCACGCAAACGGTAATTTGTCTTTCCTTTTCCATGTCCAATTTTTTCTAAGGCTTCAATTACTTTTTTCGTTCCTTCTTTGTATCCTAAACCGTTTAAAAAGTCAGAATCTACTAATTCAAAGCCGCCTTTGTCCCCATAAGCCGCTTCTGAAATATCTTTATTAAAAATGTTTTTAATCGCTGGCATTCCGTTTTGACCTTTAAAGAAATTGGTAAAAGCATAATCTCTTTCGTCTCCACAAGGCACTGCCATTACTGCTCCTGTTCCATATCCTGCTAATACATAATCGCCAATCCAAACCGGAATCGGCTCTTTTGTAAAAGGATGTTCAGCATAAGCTCCGGTAAAAACTCCTGAAATAGTTTTGACATCAGCCATTCTCTCACGCTCGGAACGTTTCGCTGTTTTTTCAATATATTCTTCAACTGCTTGTTTTTGTTCTGGAGTTGTAATTTGAGAAACCAATTCATGCTCTGGTGCCAAAGTCATAAACGTTACTCCAAAAATCGTATCAGGACGAGTAGTAAAGACTTCTATGGCTTTCGGCTCAGAGCTGTGAGCCGTGGGCACAAGGCCAAAAGAGACCATAGCCCCAACCGATTTTCCAATCCAATTGCGTTGACTCTCTTTGATACTTTCTGTCCAATAAATGGTATCTAAACCTTGCAATAAACGCTCAGCATAAGCTGAAATTCGCATACTCCATTGGGTCATTTTTTTACGAATCACCGGATACCCACCACGTTCTGAAACACCATTTACTATTTCGTCATTCGCCAAAACAGTACCTAATCCCGGACACCAATTCACTTCAGTTTCTGCCAAGTAAGTTAAACGGTATTGCAAGAGTATTTTTTGTTGTTCCTCTGTTGAAAATGCATTCCATTCTGAAGCCGAAAAAGAGACGATAGAATCATCGCAAACGGCATTGACAGTTGCATTTCCTTCTTTTTCAAACAAGGCAGTTAAAGTCGAAATATCTTCTGCTTTATCTGAATTTTTATTGTACCAAGAATTAAATAATTGGATGAATATCCATTGTGTATGCTTATAATAATTGGGATTAGACGTACGCACTTCACGACTCCAATCAAACGAAAACCCAATTTTATCCAACTGTTTTCTATAACCAGCAATTTGGTTTCCTTCTTTGTCAACACCACCATCAATATTTACTGAAGTAGTATCTTCTGGACGTTGCCCCGTTTGAATAGCATATTGCTCTGCTGGCAATCCAAAACTGTCATACCCCATTGGGTGCAACACATTAAATCCTTGGTGTCTTTTGTATCTTGAATACACATCCGAAGCAATATACCCTAAAGGATGACCCACATGCAGTCCCGCTCCTGATGGATAAGGAAACATATCTAACACATAATGTTTGGGTTTATCAGAATTATTTTGCGCCGCAAAAGTATGATTTTCTGCCCAATACTTTTGCCATTTTGCTTCAATTTCGTTCGGATTGTATTTCATTGTATATTAATTTATCTCAGTCGTTGTCTTGACTAAAAATAGGTTTGTTTTTAAATTAAAAATGAAAAAGTTGGTCTAACTTTTACGTTTTCAGCTGCCAAATTTACGTTTATTGTACGAAAGTTAAAACTTTGAACGATATTAACTTTAAATAAAGAAATTCTTTATTATTTTTACCACATAATTTTCACAAACTATGAGTTCTTCTTACGATAAATTTCAAAAACGCCGTTTAATTTCCTCTTATTTTTCAGTAGTGTTAAGTGTATTCTTAGTACTTTTTTTATTAGGAATGTTAGGGCTTTTCATTATCAATTCTAAAAAATTAGCCGACGATTTTAGAGAAAACATTGCAATGACTGTGTTTTTTAAAAATGAAGCTAATGATACTATTATCAAATCCTTTAATGCCGAATTAAAAAGAGCGCCATTTGCAAAAACTTTCGAATACGTTTCAAAAGATGCTGCTGCTAAACAACATACCGATATTATTGGAGAAGATTTTGTGACTTTTCTTGGCGAAAATCCATTGCAAAACTCCTTTGACATTCACTTAAAAGCCGACTATGTGTACAAAGATAGTATTGCAAAAGTGGAAAGTCAATTGCGAAAAAACCCAATGATTTCAGATATTGTTTACGACAAACAATTAGTCAATTTAGTTAATGACAACATTAAGAAAGTCAGCATGTGGATTCTTATCATCAGCGGATTTTTTACCATAATTGCGGTATTACTTATCAATAGTTCATTACGTTTATCCATTCATTCGAATCGATTTATCATCAAAACCATGCAAATGGTAGGCGCGACCAAAGCTTTTATTAGAAAACCATTTGTGTTGCGAAGTGTTCGTTTAGGAATGATTGGTGCTGGATTAGCAATTATAGCGTTAATTGGTGTGTTAATTTATTTGGAAAGTAATTTCCCAGACCTTGGACTGCTTGATGATCAATTACTGATTGCTCTAGTTTTGGTTGCTGTATTTGCAATTGGGGTTTTGATCACTTGGTTGAGTACCTATTTTGCAACACAACGCTTCTTGAATTTACGAACAGACGATTTGTACTAACTAATATCGAGGATATTGCTTTGCTTCTTGCCTCGCAACCCCTTGCAATGACTTATGAAAAACAATAGCGAAAACAAACAAGAATTTCTTTTTGAAAAAGTAAATTATAAAATCTTACTGATTGGTATTGCCGTAATTGCGTTGGGATTTATTCTAATGTCTGGCGGAGGAAGCGACGATCCAAATGTATTTAATGAAGAAGTCTTTAGTTTTAGACGCATTCGTTTGGCACCGACTACCGTTTTAATCGGTTTTGGAATTACCATTTATGCTATTTTGAAAAATCCAAAAAAAGCATAAATGAATACCTTACAAGCTATTTTAATTGCTATAATTGAAGGATTAACAGAATATCTTCCTGTTTCTTCTACTGCACATATGGTTTTTTTGAGTTCGTATTTTGGAATCCAAGAAGATGATTTTGTGAAACTTTTTCAGGTTTCTATTCAGTTTGGTGCAATATTGGCAGTCGTAGCGTTGTATTGGAAAAAATTCTTTGATTTTTCTAAATTCAATTTTTTTATAAAACTTGCGTGTGCAGTACTGCCTGCTTTAGTATTAGGAAAATTATTTGACGATGCTATTGAAGCTGTTTTAGGAAACCCGATTCCAATTGCCATTGTATTAATTGTTGGAGGTATCGTATTACTTTTTATCGATTCCAAATTTCAAAACCCAACTGTTTTGCAAGAAGAGGATATTACAATTAAAAAAGCAGTTACCATTGGTTTTTGGCAATGTTTAGCTATGATGCCAGGCACCAGCCGTTCTGCAGCTTCCATTATTGGCGGAATGCAACAAGGTTTAAGTCGGCACGCTGCAGCAGAATTTTCTTTCTTCCTTGCGGTTCCAACTATGCTTGCGGTAACGTGTTATTCGGTTTTTTTAAAAACGTACGAAGCTTCTCAAATGAAAGGCTATGAATTAATTTTAAAATCGGACAACCACATTCAATTGTTTCTAATTGGCAATATTGTGGCTTTTGTTGTCGCAATTTTAGCTATCAAATTCTTTATAGAAATTATCAAACAATACGGATTCAAACCTTGGGGTTGGTACCGAATTGTGGTTGGAACTTTCTTATTGTTTTATTTTTCATTTATAAAATAGTCCCTTTGAAAACAGCTGAAGAAGTACTAAACGGTCAAGTTATTCTAATTGACAAACCTTTAACTTGGTCTTCTTTTCAGGCGGTAAACAAATTGAAATACATTTTAAAACGTCGTTTTGATTTACCAAAAAAATTCAAAATTGGACATGCAGGAACTCTAGACCCTTTAGCTTCGGGTTTATTGATTATTTGCACAGGCAAATTCACCAAAAAAATCACTGAAATCCAGGCACAGCCAAAAGAATACACTGGTACCTTCTTCATTGGAGCCACAACGCCTTCCTATGATTTAGAAACCGAAATTGACCAAACCTATCCTAGCTCTCATATTGATGAAACTCTTATCCTTAAAACGGCAGAACAATTTTTAGGCGAAATTGACCAAAAACCACCTGTTTTTTCGGCAATAAAAAAAGAGGGGGTTCGCCTCTACGAACACGCAAGAGCGGGTGTTGAAGTAGAAATTGCTTCGAGAAAAACGACGATTTACGAATTTGAAATCACCCGAATCGCATTGCCCGAAGTTGATTTTAGAGTAGTTTGCAGCAAAGGAACTTATATTCGTTCGTTAGCCTTTGATTTTGGAAAAGCGATGCAGTCCGGATCCCATTTAACGGCTTTACGTCGCACTAAAATTGGCGATTATAATGTAATTAAGGCCTTAACTCCAGAGGAGTTTGAGAAACAGAATATGTTAAATTCTGCTGACTAGGAATTTTGTAATATGGTTTTCGTTATTTTTACTTTACAATTAAAGCCCCAAAATAATGAAACTATCCATCAAAGTAATCAAAACACTACTCTTTCTACTATTTTTCAATATTGCATTAGCACAAAATAACACGGTCTTCACTTACGATTTTACTGATAAACCCACAAAGAAAAAAATTACTTTCACGCAATTTCAAGTTTCAATTCCACTTCAGAGAAATGAAGATTATGGTGAACTTTTACAAGATGGAAGTAAAAACAGTAATTGGTTTTTACCTGATGGAATCAATGCCAATATAGGATATGGAATTCACCTAAATAAATGGATTGGAATAAGTGCTAATGGTGGTATTGGAATGGTATTATCTCAAAAAATGATTGCCACTCCATTATTTACAAATCTTAGAATTATGCCGAAAATCGGGGATGAAACACGACTCGGAATCGAATTAGGACTGGGTCATGCTTTTGCTTTAGGCAGAGGAAATCTATCGGGTACGTATCAGAAAGGGAAACTAATTCTTGAAAATGACGATTTACAAATTTTTCTAGAAGTAGTTTCATATGGATTTAAACTGCACAATAACAGTCAAGCGAGTCTATGCATTGGTATTTCTCTACTCACTTTTTAAAGCAAAAGAAAGTAATTATTCTAATAATTGAATAATCTCATTCTGTGTACTCACGCCTTTGTCGTGTAAATACCATAATTGTAAGTCGGCTTTAGCCGTTTCGTCAATAACACCCAATTTTTCTTTATAATTTTCAATCAAATCGATAGCGCCTTGTGGTCTTGGTCCCCAATCTCCTGATACTGATCCTGTTTCTTTATCAATAATAATAAGTTTTGGAATTGCTTTGCCCTTATTGGTTAAAAAATGATTCATTAATTCTTCATGCTCATCACGCAGTATCAATTTCATATCAATTTTTCCATCAGACTGCACAACCATTTTATTCAGAATTGGCAGAATTTGCGCTGCATCTCCACACCAACTCTCAGTAAGTACAAGCCAAATGTAATGTTTGTTTAAACTGTTTAATTTAACAATGTTCTCATCGGTAATTTTCATTGTCTTGTCCAATCGACGCATCCTAGACTCATTTAACTCACTATAATGAGTGCGCTCATCTGTTTGTTCTACTGCAGTAGATTTTCCTACTTTCAACAAATCAGCCATTAATGTTCTATATTCTTCATACGAATGGCTATTAAATAGCGCTTTCCCAATATACGTTTTCATTTTTTACTTTTTATTATACCGAAGGTAGTTGATAGTATTCATATAGTAGGTGATAATTATTACATTGTGCAAAAAGCCCATAAATTATTTTTTTAAAACACTATTTCAAAAAATGAGAATATAACTATATTTGCAGCAAATAACTCAACCAACTCATGAAATACAAAAGAATTCTTCTAAAATTAAGTGGTGAAGCATTAATGGGCGATTTAAATTATGGAATTGACCCGAAAAGATTAGCAGAATATGCTGATGAAATCAAATTAATTCATGACAAAGGTGTGGAAATTGCCATTGTAATTGGCGGAGGAAACATTTTTAGAGGAGTTGCTGGAGTTAGTTCTGGGATGGATCGTGTTCAAGGAGATTATATGGGAATGCTAGCAACTGTTATTAACGGGATGGCTTTGCAAGGAGCTTTGGAAGACAAAGGAATGAAAACGCGTTTGCAAACCGCTTTAAAAATGGAATCTATTGCAGAACCTTATATCAAAAGAAGAGCTGTTCGCCACCTTGAAAAAGGCAGAATTGTAATATTTGGAGCAGGAACAGGAAACCCTTATTTTACAACGGATACCGCAGCTGTTTTACGCGGAATTGAAGTGAATGCTGATGTAATTTTAAAAGGAACTCGTGTGGACGGTGTGTATGATTGCGATCCTGAAAAAAATGCTGCTGCCGTAAAATTCGATTATATTTCTTTTGAAGATGTATTGAGCAAAGGATTGAATGTAATGGATACCACTGCTTTTACTTTAAGTCAGGAAAATCAATTACCAATCGTAGTTTTTGACATGAATAAGGAAGGCAACTTAATCAAAATTTGCGAAGGCAAAAACATTGGAACTGTAGTAAATATTTAATACAATAGAATAGACTTCTTAGATAGTTAGACCAAAAGAATCTAAAAATCTAAATAATCTATAAATCTAAACAATCTAAAAATGACTGAAGAAATTGAATTTATATTAGATAGTACTAAAGAATCTATGGAGGGTTCTATAGAACATTTAGGAAAAGCATTTCTGAATATTCGTGCTGGAAAAGCCTCTCCTGCTATGCTAGGAAGTGTATTTGTTGATTATTACGGTTCAGCTACGCCACTTTCTCAGGTGTCAAAAATTAGTGTGCCTGATGCAAGAACAATTACATTACAGCCTTTTGAAAAAAATATGTTGCACGCTATTGAAAAAGCTATCATGATTGCTAATTTGGGTTTCAATCCAATGAACAACGGAGATATGGTTATCATTAGCGTACCGCCATTGACAGAAGAAAGACGTAAAGAATTAGCGAAACAAGCTAAGGCAGAAGCTGAAGACGCAAAAATCGGAATTAGAAATGCACGTAAAGATGCAAATACTGATATTAAAAAATTAGAAAAAGAAGGAACCTCTGAAGATATTTGTAAAAGTGCCGAAGACGAAGTTCAAAACTTAACTAACGCTTTTATCAAAAAAATCGACGAACTTCTAGTTGAAAAAGAAGCTGAAATTATGAAAGTCTAAACGCTTTTTTACTTTATAATTAAAATCCGCTTCATAAGCGGATTTTTTTTACTTATAATTTAAAATATCACTAAAAGTGGGTATTGTAACACGTGTTAAAAATTTAGTATATTTGTTTTTTAAACACCTAATTATGAGAAAATTATACTTTACCTTACTTATTTTTACAATTAGTCCTTTTATTTTTTCCCAATCTATTTCAAAATCAGTTATTGGAATGGCTGGAAAAACATTTACAAATGGAGATGTTTCTATTTCTTGGACCGCTGGCGAACCTATTGTTGGTTTAATGACAGGCAAAGCTGGACAGATTGGAAATGGGTACTACCCTTCGATGGATGTAGAAGTTTTATCCAAAAATGTTTTGTCATTAGCTGCTTCTAATTTTACCGTTGATGCTAAAGGTGAATCTTGTTTGAATAAAAAAAATGGAGAGATCAATATTAGTGGTGTTCAAAATTACAACTATGTTGCTACTATTAACGAGACAAACTATAATTTTGTCAATAACAAACTAGCTATTCCCAATTTAGCTCCGGGCAATTACGATCTTTGTATATCAATTCCTGAAGAAATTTTCCAACAATGCTATACTATTACTATACCTAAAGGGGGATCTATTTCAGGCAAATCGAGTATTTCATCAAACAAAGTTACAGTCGATATTTCTGAAGGAACCGCACCTTACCAAGTAGTCGTGAATGGAAAAGAAGTTTTGGAAACTTCCTCTTCTAATTTCTCTGTTGATGTAAAAGCTGGTGATTTATTACAAGTAAAAACGTCTGTACCTTGTGAAGGTATTTATGCTGAGTCTATCGATAATTTACTGGGACTTATCACTGCCTATCCTAATCCAACATCAGGAAAATTTATAGTCAATGTACCTACATCAAACTCAGAAGTGGATATTGAATTATATACTTTATCTTCTCAATTAATTTCAAAAGGAACGTATCCAGTAGTTAATGAAAAAGTACAATTGAGCCTTGAAAACCAAGCTACAGGAGTTTATATTGTTAAAATAAACCTAGGTGCTCCTGTAAGTTTAATCATTGTAAAAAATTAGACCATGAAAAAACTTTCATATATATCCTTTATTAGTCTTATTATTTCGTCTTGTGGCGGTGGTGACGAACCTATAGCAGAACCGCAAAATTTGGCGCCAAGTATTCCTAACCTTATTTCGCCTACTAATGGTAAAGTGTGCATTGACAATACAGTAGTTTTTGAATGGGAGGCTGCTACCGATCCAGAAAAAGAGGTTATTACTTATCAAATCGAAATAGCCAAAGACAATCAATTTACTCAACTAGTAAAAAGTGCTGAGAGCAGTACAATCTCTCAAAGCATTCCGTTAGACAAGGGTATAACCTATTTCTGGAGAGTAAAAGCTACTGACAGCAAAAAATTATCAAGTAAATACTCGTCTACTTTTAACTTTTACACCGAGGCTTTAGTTACTGCAAATCATTTACCAAGTTTGCCAACATTAGTGTTACCCGCTTTTGGCAGCGCCGTAAATGCTGGGGCCACAACTTTACAATGGAGCGCAACCGACTCCGATCCGAGCGATATTTTAACGTACGATGTGTACTTTGGTTTAGACAACCCTCCAACAGCCAAAGTAGTAGACAATAAAACCAGTACCTCAGTTGACGTTCAAACCGTTGCTCTAAAAAGATACTATTGGAAAGTAGTAGCAAAAGACAACAAAGGAGGGCAAACCATTGGTCAAGTTTGGAATTTTAAAACGAATTAATTAAAAAAATTACTTTTTGCCCCCACAAAAAAAGAAATATGAAAAAAATCTACACACTTTTAGTGTTTCTAATAACACTAATCATTTCGGCTCAAGCACCACAGGGTTTTAATTACCAAGCTACGGTAAGAAATAATGCTGGAGCATTAATGATCAATCAAAATGTAACATTCAAGTTTAATGTTATCAAAGATACACCTACAAGCGTCCCTGTATTTTCTGAAACGCATTATGTACCAACCGATGATTTAGGAGCTGTAAACTTAGTTATTGGAAAAGGAACGGCAACAACAGGTACATTTAATACAATTGATTGGGCAACCGGAACCTATTATTTAGGAATTGAATTGAATACTGGAAATGGTTTTAAAGCTATGGGGACCTCACAATTATTAAGTGTGCCGTATGCTTTATATGCAGAAAATAGTGGCACAAATACTATTCACAACTTACAAGATATTTTGACCAACGGAAGTGTAGCGAATTTAACTGTGGATGCAACCAAAACTAATGCAATAGAGATTACTACAACTGGAGGGAATACAAATAACTCAGAATTTAGCGGAATTCTAAGTACTATTACTGGAACTAATGGAAGAAATAATGCTATTACGGGCACTTCTACAGGTATCAATGACTATAGAAACTATGGGGTAGTTGGAAGAGCTGCTAGAGCAGTAGCGCTAAACACAGGTGTTATGGGTATTGCTAGTAGTGAAACTGGCCATAATTATGCAGTTTGGGGAGTTGCTAGTAACGCTGTCAACGATAAAGACAATAGAGGTGTAATGGGATATGCTATTACTCCAACTCCAACTGGAAAAAATTATGGTGTGACTGGCTGGGCTGGTGGGTCTGAAAAATTCAATGTTGCATTAGGTGGTTATGCTGATGCCGCTGATAGCGTAAATGGAAATAATTATGGCGTTTGGGCACGCGCGAGTGCTAAAAGTGACAATGGTACTAACTATGGTATATTTGCAACAGCTGCTAATGGCGCTACAAATTTTGCTGGGTACTTTATAGGTAATGTAAAAATCGATGGAAATCTTGATTTATCAAATAAGCCTATCAAAAACTTACTAAACCCAACAGACAATCAGGATGCAGCAACAAAGAGCTATGTAGACAGCTTTATTGGAGGAAATGCAAGTGCTGATTCTAATCGAAATATTGCCATTGCAACAACTCTTGACGCCTTGGATAGAACTACTATTCCTGCTGCTGGTTCTTTTGGCGAATTTATTCCTTGGACTCATACCCCTGTATCATCTGGCTACGCAAAAGACAATTTAAGTATTTCAGTTGATGGTTTGAAAAAATTAACTACTGGACGAGGTAATGTTGCGATAGGAACTGGAAGTTTGAAAGAAAATACAGCGGCTTCTGAAAATACAGCAGTGGGTTATCATGCGTTAAGTGAAAATGTTACTAACGGATTAAATACCGCTTTTGGTAGCTATGCCTTAATGAAAAATACAGATTGGGCAAATACCGCAGTTGGTCATAATGCATTAACAGGACATGTTTTTGGATGGATGAATGTAGCTATGGGCAATGGTGCTATGCAACTTTCTTTAGATAGAAATAGCAATACCGCAATAGGTGGTGATGCCTTACGAAATGGTCAGTATGGAGATCAAAATACCGCTGTAGGTATAGAAGCATTAATGTTTAATGGTGTAGGATTAAACAGTAACTCATCAACAAATGGAAGTTTCGAAGCGACTCATAACACAGGTGTTGGTGCATTTGCATTGCGTAATAACACCTTAGGAATGAACAATAGTGGCCTAGGTTTTAATGCCTTACTATCAAACACAACTGGTGTGAGTAATACCGCTGTAGGTGCCGATTCTTCAATAAACAACACTACTGGATTAAATAACACCAGCTTAGGTGCTTTTTCTTTTCGAAATAATACTAATGGAGTAGACAATACCGTAATTGGAACATTTGCTGATGTTGCAACTGGAGGTTTATACAACGCGACAGCTATTGGTGTCAGAGCAGTTGTCAATTCATCAAATACAATTCAATTAGGAGATGCCAATATTACCGATGTTAAAACAGCAGGAAAAGTGACCGCTTCTGGATTCAAAACCCCTAACGGAACTTCAAGTCAATACCTTATGGCGGATGGTTCAGTAAGCAATACAGCTGGTAATGCATTAATAGGTAAGTTGATTTATTTAAAATATCCTATGGGAGTATATGAAATTTGGACAGCTAATTATGAAGGAAGTAATCAAACAAAGTTAAATATTGTATTACCGTCTGGATTTGAACTTGATCGGGATGCAAATCCAAAAATGTCTCCAGATGGATTAAAAATATTTTTTAATGCACATGCACCGTCAGGTTTTAATAGTTTGTTTTCATGCGATGCTAACGGATCAAATGTAAGATTATTAATTTCAGATAATAATGGTAATGATCCAATATTATTACAAGGAGCTTATTAAAAATAATTATGAAAAACCTATATATCCTTTTAGTATTTATTGTTACACTAACCATTTCAGCTCAAGCTCCACAAGGCTTTAATTATCAAGCAACGGTTAGAAACAACGCGGGTGCTTTAATGATCAACAAAAACGTGACGTTTAAGTTCAACGTTATGAAAGACACTCCAACTAGTGTTCCCGTTTTTTCGGAAACGCATTATGTGCCAACCGATGATTTGGGTGCTGTCAACTTAGTGATTGGAAAAGGAACCGCAACAACAGGGACATTTGCAACTATTGATTGGGCAACGGGGACTTATTATTTAGGGATTGAACTCAATACTGGTAATGATTTTGTAGCTATGGGAACTACTCAATTATTGAGCGTACCCTATGCTTTATATGCTACCAACTCTGGTAGCGCTGTGATTCCTAATTTAGCAAGCGTATTGGCTAAAAACAATAGTGCTAATAACACTAAAATTACAAATTTAGCTGATCCAACTGACGCTCAAGATGCGGCTACAAAAGCGTATGTTGATGCTAATGCTAAAAGCTTTATGAATTTTAATGGATTTGATAATTATCAAACGTGGCAGGATGATAGCACGATAAATTTAGTCCCCAATTCTTTTAATTTTATCAATGCCAATAACACTACTTTAGTTTTCCCGAGCAAACCAGCTAATTGTTGTTTTGGTGACGTCATATACATTTATATGATGCAAAATCCAGATAAACAACGCAAAGTTACCTTAAAGCCAAATGGATTTCCAATTGCATTTAGTAAATTTGAAAACAATGAACTTATATGGTCTAGTGCAAATACAACCCAATTCGTGGGGGTTTTCAAATCAGGACTTAATACTATAGTCAATGTAGGAGATTATTGGATGTGTGCCGATTTTTTTAGTAATGAAACTATTACAATACCAACTTTAACTACTAATTCTGTTTCGTTAACATCTACTACATCAGCAAATAGTGGCGGAATAATTTCAAACAATGGAGGATCACCTGTTATTAGTAGAGGGATTGTTTGGAGCACCAACAGCAACCCAACAATTGCTTTAACTACCAAAACTACAGATAGTAATGGAAATGGAACATTTAGTAGTGCACTTTCAGGTTTAACAAATGGAACAACTTATTATATAAGAGCTTATGCTACCAATAGTGTTGGGACAGCTTATGGCAATCAAATAGAATTCACTAATGTGGGAGTAGTACTTCCTTTGCACGTTGCAAGAAATGGTTTAATTGGCTATTGGCCACTAAACAATACTGCTAATGATTTAAGTGGAAACAGAAGAAATGGTGTGAAAAATCAGGTTGCTGAGTCTCCAGACCGATTTGGCAATTTAAATTCATCCTATTACTTTAATGGCTTAAGTAGTTTTATAGAAATTTCTAACTCATCAAATGTTGAATTATTCGGTAATGATTTTTCAATTTCTGTGTGGGTGAAGAGTCAATCGATTAATAATTTAGGGAGTAATTTAATTTCGAAATCTATAAATAGTCTGATTTTAGGAACATTTGATAATGGATCTTCAGGATTACCAAATACAAATGTGAAATATGGAGTAGGTTTTGATACTTATGGAAAAAATTATGGCATTTACCCTGATATTTTTCCGAAAACAGGATGGAATCATATTGTATGCGTTAAAAAAAGTAGTGGTTATGACTTTTATATTAATAATCAAAAGTACACATTGCCATTTAATATGGATAATGTTTCTAAAACAGATATAAATAATGCTTTGTTTTTTGGGAAAAGGAATGGTAGTAATGCAGGAGGAAATTTTAATGGTTATTTAGATGACATTGTAATATATAATCGTGCATTAACTCAATCCGAAATTACAGCATTATATAATTATACAGGTAATTAAATATTTATTGATTTATGCCTAATTATTCAAAACTTTAAATTATGAAAAAACTATTCACACTTTTAGTGTTAGCAACAACACTAACCATTTCAGCTCAAGCCCCACAAGGCTTTAATTACCAAGCTACAGTAAGAAACAATGCAGGTGCATTGATGATTAACAAAAACGTAACGTTCAAGTTTAACGTTATGAAAGACACGCCAACAAGTGTGCCTGTCTTTTCTGAAACACATTATGTGCCAACTGATGATTTGGGTGCTGTCAACTTAGTTATAGGAAAAGGAACGGCAACATCAGGTACATTTGCTACTATTGATTGGGCAACAGGAACCTATTATTTAGGCATTGAACTCAATACAGGAAACGATTTTGTAGCGATGGGAACTTCACAATTACTGAGTGTGCCGTATGCGTTGTATGCCTCCAACTCAGGTAATGGTATTTCTATAGGAGACATCTCAACTTCTTCAAACCCAAAAGGAGCAACAATCACATCAGGAGCATTGAGTTTAACTCCTGCTGACGCTACCAATGGAGGAATTCTAACCACAGGCAGTCAAACCATAGCAGGTACAAAAACATTTAGTTCAGATGTAACAGTTAATGGAATTACTGTTGGTAAAGGGGCTGGTCAAATCAATTCTAATATTGCAATTGGAATTGATGCAATAAAATCAAATACTACAGGGGAATTTAATATTGGAATTGGAATTGAATCTATAAAATCAAATTCTGATGGAAAATATAATGTAGGTGTTGGGTCAAAAACTTTAAAAAATAACACTACTGGAATCTCAAACACAGCAATTGGAGATGTTTCACTTCAAAACAATTCAACAGGAAATTATAATACCGCAATTGGAGATTCAACTCTTTTTGATAATACAACTGGAACTGAAAATTCTGCATCTGGTTATGCTGCTCTTTGGAAAAATACAGTAGGAATTCAGAATACCGCAACTGGTACTGTTGCACTTCGAAATAATACTATTGGAAACAAAAATTCATCTTTTGGGTATTATTCACTTCGTAACAATACTAGTGGTAATCTAAATGTTGCTGTTGGACATACAGCCCTAGCTACAAACACCACTGGAAACAACAATTCAGCGTTTGGAAGCAATGCAGACGTAGTTTCTGAAAACTTGACTAATGCAACGGCAATTGGTTACAATGCTAAAGTCTCCAGCTCAAATACCATTCAATTAGGAAACACCAACGTTACCGATGTAAAAACAGCTGGTACAATTACCGCTAGAGCGTTTGTAGGTGATGGATCTCAATTAACTAATATTGGTTCCGGGATATCTGCAGATGTTAATAGAAATATTGCAGTGGGTGGGGTTTTGACAAACATTACCACTTCCCCTTCTAACGGCACATATATTCCTCTTCCATATACTCCTTCTAATTCTGGTTTTGGAAAAGACAACATCAGTGTTTCTGTGGATGGATTAAAAAACAACACGTATGGCAGAGCAAACACAGCTATAGGAACAGGAAGTATGAAGAGCAACATCTCTTCATCTGATAATACTGCTATTGGCTATTACTCCTTAAGCAACGTAACCTCAAATGGATTAAATACTGCCGTAGGAAATTACTCTTTAATGAAGAATACTGATTGGGCCAATACTGCTGTTGGAGCAAGTGCTTTAGCCGAACACGTGTCAGGAGCAATAAATGTAGCTGTGGGAGCAGGCGCTATGCAGCTTTCCGAAAATAGTTCGTCCAATACCGCTGTAGGAGACTCATCATTAAAAAACGGTAGATTTGGAGATAATAACACTGCTATTGGAAAAGATGCTTTAACTAACAACGGACTTGGTTTAAATGGAAATTCAACTAGCACAGGTTCAGCTGAAGGGACCTTGAATACTGCGGTAGGGAATTTTTCCATGAAAGCAAATACCACCGGACACCATAATACAACTTTAGGCGCAAATTCATTGATAACAAATCTTAGTGGGAATTATAACACGGCGGTAGGGAATTTAGCAGACGTAGTATCTGGCAACCTAACAAACGCAACGGCGATTGGTTATAACGCAAAAGTAGCTAATTCTAACACCATTCAATTAGGAGATACTAATGTGACGGCCGTAAAAACAGCAGGTACAATTACCGCCAGATCGTTTGTAGGTGATGGATCTCAATTAACTAATATAGCCAATAATCAGCCTTGGTTAGTATCAGCGTCTAGAGATACGCTTTCATTTGCTAAACAAGTAATTATTGGGGATAAAAACAGCGTAAATGTTCCTCCTTTAACTGTTAATGGTACTGATTCTGGACCTACATCTTCTTCCATTCAAGTCGTACGCTCTCAAAACCGTAATAACGTAATTGTATTCGCACCTTCTGAACCTGACAATTTACAAAGAGCTTCTCTAGGTGTTCTTCAAAAATACGGGGCTAACGAAGATAATGTTTTTACTATAGGTGTATTTGATGGTACCGTTTGGAATAACCCCTTTAAAATTTATACAAAAAACAGAGCACTTAGATATGGTATTACTTCAGACCCCTACTCGCTGAACGTTTATGGAAATACTTCATTATCATTAGGATATCAATCTTTAGCAACTGGTGACTATTCAAGCACTTTAGGGGTAAACATGTTGGCATCAGGATTAAACAGCACCGCTGTTGGGATGAACAGTAAAGCAATTGGTAGAGGAGCATTAGTTTTTGGAGTAAATTCAGATGCGATAGGTGTAAATTCAACAGCTATTGGATTAAACTCTAAATCAATAGGAGATGGCTCAACAGCAATTGGATTAAATTCAACTGCCGCGGGTGCGTTTTCTTTTTCGGCAGGTGTAGATGTAAATGCCTACTCCTTCGCAGAAACCGCTATGGGACGATTTAATACTGCTTATAGCCCTCTAGGTCAATCGAATGGATGGTCACTACAAGACCGAATATTTGTCATTGGAAATGGAGAAAGTGATACTGTACGAAAAGACGCCCTAACCATCTTAAAAAATGGAAACACCACTATTAATGGACAACTAAGTGTTAATTCGCACACTATTACAAATGTCTCTAATCCTGTTAACGCTCAAGATGCTGCTACCAAAGCCTATGTAGATGCGCTGGAAGCAAAAATAAGCGCTTTAGAAAACATGCTTATCAACAATGGTTCTTTAACCGCAACAGATAAAGATGGAAATCAATATAATGTGGTGAAAATTGGCACTCAAGTGTGGACAAAAGAAAATTTGAATGTTTCCAAATATAGAAATGGAGATGTAATCCCTCAAGTAACCGACCCTACTCAATGGATTAACTTGACTACAGGTGCTTGGTGTTATTACAACAACGACCCCGCAAATGAAACCATATATGGTAAAATATACAATTGGTATGCCGTAAATGACCCAAGAGGATTAGCCCCTGAAGGTTGGCACGTCCCTTCTGATGCAGAATGGACAACTATAACCACTTTTTTAGGAGGCGAAACCGTTGCAGGAGGAAAAATGAAAGAAACAGGTACAACACATTGGGCCAGTCCTAATACCGATGCTACAAATTCAAGTGGATTTAAAGGTACCCCGGGAGGATTCCGAGATAGCGACAATAATAATGGAGGATTTGGCAGTTATTCCCAAGGCGCAGGATGGTGGAGTTCTTCAGAATATAATGCAACACGTTCATGGGATCGTAGCTTGAATAACACTAGTGGTTATATTTTTAAAAGTGCAAGTAGTAAAACAAGAGGTTTCCCAATCCGTTGTATAAAAGATTAATACCATAATCTAGTAAATGGATATAAATTAAAATCCGCCTGAATTGTTAGGCGGATTTTTTTATGCTTAGTTTTGTACAACTTAAAGTTAAATCACTTTTTATGAAATATTGGTATTGGATTCTTTTAGTATGTTCGCTTTCGGCACAAGCACAATTTCAATTGAATGGAATTGTGAAAGATGCAGCGACTGCAAAAGCATTACCATTTGCCTCTATTGTTACTCCTTCGGGCAACAATACTATTGCTGATGTAGATGGTAAATTTACTATCTCTTCCGTAACTCCAATAAACGAGTTTTCCATTTCCTACATTGGTTATGATAAAAAAAGAATCTTAATCGAAAAAGAAAAGACGTTTTATCTTGTTTCCTTGCAACAAAACACCAATGATTTACAAGAAGTAATTATTCCTCGAGAAAATCCAGCAGTAGCTATTATTAAAAAAACAATCGCTTTTAAAGATCAGAATAATCCGCAAAAACGCGTAACTGCTTTTGAATTCAAATGTTATAATTCATTAGTAATTACAGCCAATCCTGATTCAATTAGTGCTAAAATCGATACTTTAATCACTAGTAAAAACAGTGTCAAAGCGGACTCTTCGAATTACAAATTCAAAAAAATGATTCAGAAACAACATTTGTTTCAAACTGAAAAGGTGTCCCTTTACCAATATAAAAATAATCACCTAAAAGAAACTATTTTAGGTTCGAAAATGGCCGGATTAAAACAACCTATTTATGAAATTTTAGGCTTTAAACTCCAATCCTTTTCCATTTATGATTCCAATTACGAACTCTTTGAAACAAAATACAACAGTCCAATTGCAAATGATGCCATTAAGGAGTACAAGTACCAATTGCTTGACTCAACTGCAATTGAAGGAATAAATGTGTACCTAATTCATTTTAAAAACAAGAAAAAAAATAAATCGCAGGGACTTGAAGGCGTGCTGTATATTGATCAGAACACCTATGGAATTGCCAAAGCTATAATGCGCATTAAAGGGGTATTA
>JACCDZ010506647.1_pt1 | contig 21095 bp, 22 predicted proteins | sample 7449551 | NCBI WGS metagenome assembly JACCDZ01 (sample SAMN15323452, study PRJNA562643) | freshwater metagenome | isolation source: river surface water | place: USA:Blue River Watershed | collected 2017-08-18
GCCACTTCCTCGAATCCGAGCTCGGTCTGCCGTGCATGTTCTCTTATGCGCGACGGCCCGGAGTCAAGCCCGACAACGCGGCCGTACGTCAAGCGGTACGCGAGAAAACCCCCCTCGTGTTATTCGGCAGCTATAACGAGCGTATGTACCTGGCCGAGCTCGGACCTCGCGCAATGTACATCCCGGCTTCTTTCCCCGGCGCGATCATTCGTCGCCATACGGGAACCCCTTTCATGGGTTATGCCGGGGCAACTTATTTGGTGCAGGAGGTTTGCAACGCGTTGTTCGATGCGTTGTTCCACATCCTGCCGCTTGCCACGGACATGGACAAAGTCGACCCGACACCGGCGCGTCAAGCGCGCGAAGCGAGTGTGTGGGACGAGGAGGCGTTACGCCTGCTCGATGAGTACGTGGCCAACGAACCCTATCTGGTACGCATCTCTGCCGCCAAACGTCTGCGCGATCTCGCCGAGATCGCTGCGCGTGCAGCGGGAGAGGAGCGTGTCACGGCGGCCCGCGTTGCACGCGCGCGGGCGGAGCTCGCTGCGGGGCGTGCCGCTTGAGGACGGGGGGAAAGCATTGTCGGGCGCAGGTTTCGATCTGCGTCGTCAATCCCTTCCGCGCGGGAGTGCGCGGTGTTGAGAAAACTGTCTATGGAGGTGATTAACAATGGCAAGTCTATCTGGACTTACGGCCGATGAGGCCAAGGCATTCCACTCGCTCTACATGTCGAGCTTCTTGGGATTCCTGGTTGTTTCAGCGGTTGCCCATTTCCTCATTTGGCAATGGCAGCCCTGGTTCTAATTCGTAATTTTTAGGAGTACACAAACATGTGGCGTATATGGATGCTCTTCGACCCGCGTCGTGCGTTGGTCGCGATGGCCATCTTCGTGTTCACCATCATCATGGTGAATCACTTCGTGATGCTGACCAGCAAGTACGCGTTCTGGCTCGAAGGGCCGGGACCGGGCGGTCAGGCAGTGGCCAGCGTTCAACACAACGCTCCGCTGCCTTCCGGGAACTAATTCCGGAACGCGGAAGGCGGCGGCGAAGTCTTCGGATTTTGTCCGCCGCCTAACGCGGTCGGCTGCTGGCGAGATTTAACGACGACCCTCAAGACGGGGAATAGTCATGGCGATGCTTAACTTCGAAAAAAAATACCGCATCCGCGGTGGAACCCTGGTCGGCGGCGACCTGTTCGACTTCTGGATAGGCCCGTTCTACGTCGGATTTTTCGGCGTCACGACGGCCTTCTTCGCTTTGCTCGGCACGGCTCTGCTCGTGTACGGCGCTGCGCTGGGTGACCACACCACGGGATTGCAAACCTGGAATCTTTGGCAGATCAATATCGCGCCACCAGACCTCAAGTACGGTCTTGGACTCGCGCCACTCGCTGAGGGAGGCATCTGGCAGATCGTGACGATCTGTGCGATCGGTGCATTCTCCTCGTGGGCGCTGCGTGAGGTGGAGATCTGTCGCAAGCTCGGCATGGGATATCACGTGCCCGTCGCGTTCTCGAGCGCCATCCTGGCTTATGTCACCTTGCAGGTGATCCGGCCGGCGCTGCTCGGTGCGTGGGGTCATGCATTCCCTTACGGCATCTACAGTCACCTCGACTGGGTGTCGAACGTGGCTTACCAATACCTGCACTTCCACTACAACCCTGCGCACATGGTTGCCGTGACGTTCTTCTTCACGACGACGCTGGCGCTGGCGCTGCACGGAGCGTTGGTGCTCTCGGCGATCAACCCCAAGAAGGGTCAGGTGGTTAAAACCGCCGAGCACGAGAACAGCTTCTTCCGCGACAACATCGGCTACTCGATCGGCACGCTCGGTATCCATCGTTTCGGATTGCTCGCGGCGATCAACGCTGGTGTGTGGAGTGCGATCTGCATCGTCGTCAGCGGTCCGTTCTGGACGCGCAGTTGGCCGGATTGGTGGGCGTGGTGGTTGAACCTGCCCATGTGGAATTGAGGTAACGACCCATGGCTGAATATCAAAATTTGTTCACGCGGGTACAGGTCGAAGCACCTCATTACCCGGGAGTCCCACACGACCCGCAGGGTCTGTGGAAACGCGGCACCCATGCAAGTGCGAGCTACTGGCTCGGCAAGATCGGTGACGCTCAGATCGGTCCGTTCTATCTCGGTGCAACGGGATTGGCGTCACTGGTTTTTGGCTTACTCGCCTTCGAGATCATCGGTCTCAACATGTGGGCGTCGGTCGGCTGGGATCCGGTGCAGTTCATCCGACAGTTGTTCTGGCTGGCCCTTGAACCGCCAGCGCCGGAGTACGGCCTGCGGCTGCCACCGCTGAAAGACGGCGGTTGGTATTTGATGGCTGGCTTCTTCCTGACGTTGTCGATCATGCTTTGGTGGGTGCGAACCTATCGTTTGGCGCGCAAGCACCAGATGGGAACGCACGTTGCTTGGGCGTTTGCCTCGGCGATCTGGCTCTTCCTCGTGCTCGGCTTCTTCCGGCCGTTGCTCATGGGCAGCTGGTCCGAGTCGGTGCCTTTCGGAATCTTTGCCCACCTCGATTGGACGGCAGCGTTCTCGCTGCGTTACGGGAACTTGCTCTACAACCCGTTCCATGCGTTGTCGATCGTGTTCCTCTACGGCTCGGTGCTGCTGTTTGCGATGCACGCCGGCACCATCATGGCAGTGGCCAAGTACGGCGGTGAACGTGAGATCGAGCAAACACTCGATCGCGGTACGGCCGCCGAACGTGCGGCGCTCTTCTGGCGCTGGACTATGGGCTTCAACGCGACGATGGAATCGGTCCACCGTTGGGCTTGGTGGTTCGCAGTGCTGTGCACGCTCACGGGCGGTATCGGCATCCTGCTGACCGGCACCGTGGTCGACAACTGGTACCTGTGGGCCGTGAAGCACGGTGTGGCACCGGCATATCCGGCCACCTTCGAAGTGTTGCCCGACCCGGCCACCGTTACGGGAGCTGCACAATGAAAACGAGCATGAAACTGCTGCTGGCGGGCATCGCCAGTCTCGGGTTCCTCGCTGGCTGTGGTGAACGTCCTCCCGTCGAGACGGTGCAGGTCGGCTATCGCGGCACTGGCATGGAGCAGGTTTACAACCCGCGTCTGTTGCAACAGGTCGCAGCGAAGAATCAGATTGGCAACATCCAACCCGCCGCCGATACCTCAGGGCCATTGGCGAAGGACATCTACCAGAACGTACAGGTTCTCTCCGATTTGAGCATCGGTGAGTTCACGCGCGTGATGCTGTCGATGACCGAGTGGGTGGCGCCAGCCGACCAGAAGAACTGCACGTACTGTCACAACGGCGAGAACTACGCCGACGAGAGCAAGTACCAGTACAAAGTCGCGCGCAGCATGCTGAAGATGACTCGTGACATCAACAGCAACTACCAAGCGCACGTCAAAGATACTGGGGTGACCTGCCATACTTGTCATCGCGGTCAGCCGGTGCCGTCGTATGTTTGGTTCACGGATCCGGGTACGGGTCGTGAGAAGGCGTCGATCGGTGCCAACGCAGGGCAGAACACGCCTGTGACGGCACTTGGTACAACGACCATCGCGCACTCGAGCTTGCCTTTTGATCCGTATTCGCCGTTCCTGCTCGGCGATCAGCCGATTCGGGTCGAGACGACGACGGCCTTGCCTTCGGGCAACCGGTCTTCGATCAAACAGGCGGAGTGGACCTATTCTCTGATGGTGCACATGTCCAATTCCTTGGGCGTGAACTGCACGTACTGTCACAACACGCGCGCGTGGGGTGAGTGGTCGGAGAGTCGGCCGCAACGTACGGTGGCCTGGCACGGCATTCGGATGGCGCGTCAACTGAACAACCAGTATCTCGTTCCGTTGACTAACACCTTCCCGGACCACCGACTCGGACCGACGGGTGACGTGGCCAAGATCAACTGTCAGACGTGCCATCAGGGCGTCTACAAGCCGTACTTTGGTCAAAGCATGGCCAAAGAGTACCCCGAGTTGCAGCGTGCCAAGCCGATGCCCGAAGTGGCTCCGGCAGCCGAGGCGACTGAGGGAGCAGCAGCTGCAACCGACGCTGAGGCGCAACCGGCAGCGACGCCGGCGGCACCTGCTGCCAAATCGGCTAAAACGGTGAAACCTGTCCGAACGACGCTCGCTGCGTTGAACGTGGCGGGCTGATGAACGTTCTGCTCGCACAACCCCGCGGCTTCTGCGCGGGTGTTGCGCGGGCGATCGATATCGCCGAACAAGCACTGGAGCGCTTCGGCGCTCCGGTGTACGTCTATCACGAGATCGTCCACAACGGACACGTCGTGCGCGACCTCGCATCGCGTGGCGCGATCTTCGTCGATAACATCGCCGACATTCCCGAAGGCGCGGTGACGGTGTTCAGTGCGCATGGCGTCGCCAAGTCGGTGGTCGATGAAGCGGATCGTCGGCGCCTGCAGGTCATCGACGCAACGTGCCCGCTCGTCACCAAGGTGCACCTGCAAGCGGAGCGCTACTCGCAGCGCGGTTACACCATCATCGTGGTCGGTCACGCCGGTCACGAAGAGGTCGAGGGAACGCGAGGCTCGGTCAGCGGGCCCGTTCACGTCGTCGGTACGGTCGAGGAGATCGAGGCGTTGCCGGTTTCGGCATCGACACCGGTCGCTTACGTCACCCAAACCACGTTATCGCTCGATGACACACGTGAGTTGATTGCCGCTTTGCGCGAGCGATATCCCGATATCGTGGGCCCTGGGCTCGACGATATTTGCTATGCAACCCAGAATCGCCAGCGCGCCGTGCAGCAACTGGCCCGTCGGGTCGATCTCGTGATCGTCGTCGGTGCGCGTAATAGTTCGAATACCAATCGACTGCAGGAAGTCGCGGCCGACCATGGTGTGCCGGCGCGACTGATCGAGCATGCCGATGAAATCGAGTTGATTTGGCTCGATGGTGTCGAGCATGTCGGCGTGACTGCGGGTGCTTCGACGCCTGAATATCTGGTGCAGGGCGTTTGTAAGAAGTTGCAGCAGCTCGGTGCGGGAACGATCCGCGAGCTTCCCGGCATCGTCGAAACGCTACGGTTCCGTCTACCGGAAGTGCTACGACAAACGGCGTGACGACAACCGTTCAAGGTTGCGCATCGCGAATTAGAACAGTTTGAAGCGCGTCAGCGAGCGCGTGACCCCATTGAACATCATGTTGCTGTCGAGGCCGCCGCGCTTCTGACCGCCACGAGCGATACTCGGCATGGCCGCTGCGTGCCTGGCGATCGAGTCAAAGAGACCTTGTAGGTCGAGTCCCGCTTCACGCAAGCACTCTTCACGAGTGCCATGCTCGAGATTCGCATCGGGGAGTCCGAGCGGTAACACCATGGCTTCACGGCCTGCGCGCGCAAGGCACTCCATCACGGCCGAGCCTGCGCCACCGGCGATGACGTTTTCCTCGAGCGTCACCAGCATGGCGTGTTGCTTCGCCACTTCGATAAGCAGCTCTTCGTCTAGTGGTTTGACGAAACGCATGTCGATCACGCTCGCGTCGATGGATTCGGCCAATTGGTTGGCCGTGTCGAGCAGCGTGCCGAAGACCAGCAGGGCGATACCGGAACCGCGTCGGCACCATTGAGCACGACCGACCGGCAGCGCTGCGGGCAGCGTTGCCGACAGATCGCCGCTATCGATACCGCGCGCGGGTGTGAGCGCAGCATGGGCTGCGCAGCGTGGATAGCGAATGGCTGAGGGACCTGCCAAGTCTAGACCGGTGCGCAACATTGCGCGTAGCTGCTGCGCGTCCGACGGCGTCATCACGGTCATACCGGGCACGCAACGCAGATAAGTGAGATCGAGCCCGCCGTTGTGCGTTGCTCCATCGGGTCCGACAAGACCGCCGCGATCGATGGCAAACAGCACCGGCAGATTCTGCAAGCAAACGTCGTGGACCATCTGATCGAACGCGCGCTGCAGAAAAGTCGAATAAATGGCGACGATCGGCTTCAAGCCTCGCGTCGCGAGCCCCGCAGCAAAGGTCACCGCGTGCTGTTCGGCGATGCCGACATCGAAGTAGCGGTCGGGAAACTCACGCGCGAATCGCACGAGGCCAGATCCCTCACGCATCGCGGGTGTGATCACGACGAACTTCGGATCGTGATGTGCCATCTCGCACAGCCAGTCGCCGAAGACCTGTGTGTAGGTGGGCGCTGGATTGACGGCCGAGGTGCCGACGAGACCCTGCGCGGGATCGAAGGGTGTCACGCCGTGATATTTGATCGGTTCTTGTTCGGCACGTTCGTAGCCTGCGCCTTTGCGGGTCAGAACATGCAGCAGCTGTGGGCCGCGACGTGCCTTGAGGCGTTGCATTTGCTCCACGAGACCCGTGACGTCGTGACCATCAACAGGGCCGCTGTATTCGAAGCCGAGCGCCTCGAAGAGGGCGCCGGGTGTCGCGATGCGTTCGGCGGCGATGTTGCCGAGGTGGCGGGCGAGGGCGCCCACGTTTTCCGAGATCGACATCCCGTTGTCGTTGAGAACGACGACCAGATCTTCGCCGAGACCGCCGGCATGATGTAGCGCTTCGTAAGCTAGGCCTGCCGTCAGCGCGCCGTCACCGATGATGGCGATCGCTTTGCCGGTGATACCCAAACGTCGATTGGCGACGGCGATGCCGAGCGCGGCACTGATCGAGGTGCTCGAATGCCCGGCGCCAAATGCATCGTGTGGGCTCTCATCGCGTTTCAAGAAGCCGGAAATTCCGCCGCGTCGTCGTATCGTCGAGAGCTTCTCGCGACGACCGGTCAGCATTTTGTGTGGGTAAGCTTGATGGCCTACGTCCCACACCAAGGCATCGCGTGGCGTGTCGTAAACGTAGTGTAGTGCTACGGCGAGTTCGACCGTGCCGAGTCCGGAGGCGAGATGTCCGCCGCTGGCGGCGACACTGCCGAGCAATTCGTCGCGCAGCTGCGTGGCGAGCGCCGGTAATTCACCGATGGCGAGCGCACGCAGAGCGGCCGGATCGTCGATTTTCATCGGTTGCTGCTCCACTCGTGTTTCGTGCCACGGCGGTTGGCCAAACTCCAACGCCACAATAAGTCCGCCGGGATCGGCAGCACCATCAACCAGTGTTCGAACAGCGCGAGTGCGGCGAGCATCGCGAGCAAACTGTAGCCCACGGCTTCGAACGGCAGCTCTGCTGATAAGGCTCGATCACCCAACTGCCAAGAAATGACAGACGCCAGTGCAATCGAGAACGGGAACAGCAGGTTCATGGTGCGTTGACGCAGATAGCCGACGAGATGCGCGAGATGCTTTGGTAGAAACACCTCACCGAGATTGCGTACGCCCAGAAACAAGTTCAATTTGGCACTGCTGCGCATCACCCACAGCAGCAACAACGTGTAGAGCGCGATTTTGTTGGGAGCGGCGATCGAGATCAGCGCGACGATGCCTACCGTGATGATGATGGCGAGCTCATGCCACAGGATCGCGGCGATGGCATCGAAGGCGTGGCGCCAGCCCATGACGCCGCCGGGACGCAAGGTTTTCCGCGGCCCTGTGATCCAGCCTGTGAGAAAGCTGGTCTCGATCCAACTCCACAGACCAAGTGCGGCGACGAACCCGAGCCAAGCGCCCGTTGAGGTCGCCGATGGAGCAACGTGGTTGATGACAATGAGCGAGAGAGCGGCGACGGCGCTCGCGCCGAGCATGAGCCGACGATACGTTTGGGTTGGTTTGCCGATGAGCCAGGCGATGAGTCCGGTCAGACCCCACCAAAGAAAAACGGCAGCGAGCGCCGGAGCGATCTGCAGAGACCAGCTCATGGGGTGAGCCGCCGCTGCATCAGGTCAGGATCCTGCCAGTCGGACTCGGTCACTCGCACGCCAGAGACGAGCAAACGTCTCGGCGTTGGTCGGGCCGAAGACGTCTAGCGCCACTCGCTCGCCAGTGCCGGTGTCTTCCAATACGAAACGTCCGTCGGTGTAGCGGATCAGCCGGTAGGGAACGTCGGCCGGCGTATTAGTGAGGGAGCGGCCTCTCGCAAAGCCACGCAACACGCCGCTGACGAAGCCAGCCTTTTCGATACTCAAAACTTCGAGTGGAGTACCGCTGCTCGTAAATGCGGCGATGGTGCCATCGTCGTTCTTGATCAAGCGCACATCATATGCCGCGACGATGCGGGTATCCGGCATCAACTCGGCGCTGAATTGGCTGCCCTTACCGAAATAGGCGATCAACAACGAGCCGATCATCAACAGCGCAGCGCCGATGAGTAACGGCTTCGGTGGGTCGTTTTGATGATGGTCGTGGCTCATGCCGCAAGCTCGGCAGAGCCATCGACAGTCGATCCGGCCCGACGCGCCTCAGGCACGGCGGCTTGGAAGGCGCGACTCAAGCGATCGGCCGCCGTCTCTGCGTCCGCTAGTGAACGTAAAGAAGGCTGTGGTTGCAGCAGATGCCAGGACCGCACGTGCGGCCATAGCCATACGTACGAAACACGATGCGGCTTCTGCATGGTCAGTGCGAGATCGCCACTGCCATCGCGACGAAGCTTGAGTGCCGCCGATTCGATCACCGCGAAGGGAAGGTTGATCGTGCTCTCGAGAGCGATGCCCTGTCTGATCACCACGCGTTTGCTGGTGACCGTGTAGACCGTGCTACGCGCCGAGAGAATGGCGATGCCCGTCATGATCGCAAGCGCAATGGCTGCGAACAGGGCGGGCCCCACCATGCCGGTTACGGCGTCGAGCAACGAAGCGCCCTCGAGCAGCAGATAGCCGCCACGCGCGAGCACCATCAAGCTGAAGTACAGCGTGAGTGATCGAACGTGGTACGCGTTCAGGGCGTGGGAGCGCCATTCGGGCGCTCCCTGCCATACCAAATGCTCACCTGCAGGCAAGACACCGGGCAGTCCGTGTACCGGTTCGTTATCGTGCTCGGAGAAGACGGCTCGTGTGCTCATGGGCAGTCCTTAGAGCACCGGACCCAAACGGTCGGGCGTTGCGTAGAGCGTGCCGCCGCCGTAGTAGCCCGTGATCTTGTCCTCTTCTAGACGCGTCACTTGCTCGCCGCTAGCGGTGCGCGGTACGTGTGCGAACTGCGCGCCAGTGATGGCATGCACGCGCACCTGACCGCCGCTGTATTTGACGAAGCCGTACGGCACGAGAACGTGGCCACCTGCCGTCAATTGCAGTTCGAGATAGCGAATCTGCGGCTCGGCTTTATCCACCCACACATCGGTGATCTGTCCGGCGGCGACGCCATCGCAGCCGACGACCGTCATACCTTTCGGATCCGGGTCGCGACGATTGACGCGCCAGCCGCTGAGCGTGCGCATCGGCACGATCATCGGGGTTCCGTCGATCATCCGTTCGGGCACATTCGCACGATCGGCGTACGCAGCAGGGCCCACTCCGTCACGCATCGGATCGCCGGTCGGTTGTAGTGCTGCGCCTTCACCATGGCCGAGCGGCGAGGCTGCGATCGCACGACGATCTGCAGCAGCCGCGGAGGGCGCCTGGACGCTGCTGCCATCGGCCAACAAAAAGGTCTTCGGTGACGGCACAGCGGGGAATCCCTCAACGCGAACCCGACCACCCGAACGATCGGAGCGCTCCGAATCGAGTGGATAACCTTCGCGTTTATCCTCGCGGTGCAGGTACCAAATCAAACCTGCAAAGAAAATCCAGAACCCGTAGAGGGCGATCTGGGCCAAGTCGATATAGCTCGTCAATCCGCCAGTTTCCATTTGCTTGCTCCCTGACTCGATCAGTCCTTCGAAACGTCGTCGATACCCGTCAGCTCGGCAGTTCCGCGAGCCCCAAACCTTGTGTGGTCGGAGCCGAACGGAATTGACTCGTGCGTACGAGCGGTCCAATCGCGATCAACGCTGCAAACAGCAACGCGATCTCGATGTGATAAACGAAGAGATAGCCGGTCGCCGGCGATACCAGCGCCGGACCGAGGGCGCCGCTCGTGGCGAGCGCGCCGATCACGTTGGCAGCAGCACCGCCACCGGCGATCGCAAGTCCCGCGGCTGTCGCCTGCACGGCACCCCATGCGCCGAGCGCGAGCCCGTGGTCGCTGCGTTGCAGCGCCATGGCAGCGAGCAGGCCACCGACGGAGAAGAGCCCGCCGCCGAAGCCGATCAGCACCGCGCCGAGACGGAAGAGCCAAGGTGATCCGATGGGCTCCGCGAACACCACCGCCACGAAAGCCAACACACCCACGAGTGCGCCCATGGCAGCGACGCGCATCGGGTCCGCTCCGCGTTGTAATTGGCGAGCAGCGATGGCGAAAGCGAGTAGGGCACCGCTGGCTGACAACGCGGTCAACAAGCTCGTCGCACCGATGGGCATGTTCAATATTTGTCCGCCATAGGGCTCAAGCAGCACATCCTGCATGCTGAAGGCGGCCGTACCGAGTCCGACTGCCACGAGCAGACGCCGGGTGTGTGCCGGTGCGGTGAACTCGCGCCATGCCTTGCCGAAAGTCGGGATTGGCGAGGTGTCGCGTCCTCGCGCGGGGTCGCGTTTTTCTTGGCGCCAGAGAGCGATCACGTTGAGCACGAAGGTGACGAACGCGGCGCCTTGGATGATCTGGATCAAAAGCATGTGCGTGTATCGGCCGCTCAACAGCCATCCGAAGGCGAGCGAGGCGCCGACCATGCCGATCAGCAACATGACGTACATCAACGCCACAACGCGTGGGCGCGACTTTTCGGGCGCGATGTCGGTGGCGAGTGCGAGACCAGCCGTTTGTGTCGTGTGCAAGCCGGCACCCACCATCAGAAAGGCGAGCGCAGCACCGATTTGTCCGTAGACGATCGAGCCACGACCCGTTCCGCTCAAAACCAGCAACGCGAAGGGCATGATCGCCAAGCCGCCGAACTGAAGCATGGTGCCAAGCCAGATGTAGGGCACGCGGCGCCAGCCAAGTATCGAGCGGTAATGATCCGACTTGTAACCGAGTAACGCACGAAACGGTGCGAATAGCAGCGGCAGGGCGACCATCGTTGCGACGAGCCATGCCGGTACATTCAGCTCGACGATCATGATGCGATTGAGCGTACCGTTGAGCAGTGCGAGCGCGAGACCGACCGAGACCTGAAACAGTGCCAGTCGCAGCAGTCGACCGAGCGGCAAATCGACGCTCGCGGCATCGGCGAACGGCAGGAAACGGGGATCTGACAGTAGTCGCCGAATCATGCGCTCGGCTCCATCGCGGCGTTGCGATCTGCGGTATCGACGATCGGCTTGTTCGCGGCGATAGCGCGCTTGGCGAGATAGAGTTTGTAGAAGAACTGCAGCGCGTTGACGATGTACGTGCCGTAGGCAATCAGGGCGAGCAGCATCTGCTCCCGCACGGGCAGGGCCGCAGTCAGCATTGCGTACAGGTACGCGGTGTGCAGTGCGATGACCGCCATGCTGACGACGTCTTCCCAGAAAAAGCTCGGCGCGAATAGCCAGACGCCGAAGACCTCTTTCTCCCAAATCGCACCCGTCACCATGATCGCGTAGAGGAATAGCGTCTTGATGACGATTGAGATCGTGGCGGCGTTTTCACCGTCGCCGGTTTGTAGGAAGGACAGTACCAACCAGACGCTGACCAGGAAGGCGAGCAACTGAAGTGGTGCGAGTACGCCTTGCACGACCGTCCACACCGAACGGTCGCGACGGGCGCGTTCCTCGGCGGTGTATAGCGGTCGGCCCTCGGGGGGCGTTGAGGCATTGGGCATGGGTGGTCTCGCACCACGGATTCAGCCCGAATGTATTAAAGAGGGGGACGAATGTCAATTTAGGTTTACGTCTAGCCTAATTGACAAATTAGGGGGTCGCGCCTTATATGTGTCAGTCTGCGACGAAGCGAGAGGAGACGAAGGGAAACCATCCTCTCAAACGGGCACACGGAAGTCGTCGCGCGGACGGGGGCCAAGCAGGCATCGAGCATAGCTCGGCCCTGGTCGAGGATGACGACATGACTGACTTCACGACTTCATCGACGACCGAGGATGGTCGTCGAACTCTGCTTCGTACCATCGAGGGCGAAGTGATTCCGCGTTTGGTGCTCGCCCACCGTGGGCGTGTCTCCGATGCGGCCTGCGACAACTCTGTTGCGATTCGACCCGGAATCAGCGAAGTCCGTCATCTGACTGGGCTCGTCATCGCGGGCGAAATGACTGAGGCCACTTCGTATTTGCGAGGCTTGTTCTACCTCGGCATGTCGCCGGAGGTGGTCTACCTCGATCTGCTCGCGCCCGTTGCCCGAAAGTTGGGGGTGATGTGGGAGCGCGACCAAGTCGATTTTGTCGCGGTAACTCTGGGGTTGCGACGCTTGCAGCAGCTAGCGCACCAAATCAGCGAGAACGCGGATAGTGGCGAGACGCCGACCGCCAAGGCCGGCCATCGGGCCCTGTTCGTGACGCTACCGGGTGAGCAACACGTTTTTGGCACCCAGATCGTCGGTGACATGTTGCGTCGAGCTGGCTGGGACATCTGGGATGCACCCGGTGCCACCGAGAGGGATATAATCAACCTCACGAAAAACGAGTGGTTCGCTGTGGTCTGGCTATCCATCAGCGCACCGGAACAAATGGAGCCTCTCGCCCTCATCATTCGGCAGATTCGGCGTCAATCGCTCAACCGGGCGGTGCGCGTCATGGTGGGCGGCCATCCTTTCGCCGGGCATCCCGACAGGGTTGCTTTGGTGGGAGCGGACGCTACAGCGATGGACGGGCGAGACGCCGTCCTGAAGGCAGAACGCTTGCTGGAGTTGATGAGTCAAGGGAACTGACGCGGTCAAAAACATGTGAAAAAGTTTAAGGCGCCAAGGAAGGCCCTCAGTGATCTCGATGCCGACGCGGTGGCTACCGTCGTCATGGCCGCAGCGGATATTGCGCTCATCATCGATCGTCGGGGTGTCATCAAAGATCTCGCGATCGGGCAGGCGGGACTCTCTGCTGACCTCGAACCCGATTGGATCGGGAAACCATTTGCCGAGGTCGTCACGAGTGAGAGCGAACCTAAGGTGCGCATGTTGCTCGCCGAGGACGAAACAGCCGATCTTGCTGCCAGGCAGCTGAACCACCCGGCTCGTGGTGGCGCGACGATTCCGATTACCTACAGTCTGCGATCGCTCGGCAAAGATGGCCTTCGACTCGCCGTCGGGCGTGATCTTCGTCCTCTGGCGGAGTTGCAACAGCGGTTGATCGAAGCCGAGCAATCGCTCGAGCGAGACTACTCGCGTTTACGACTGGCCGAGACGCGCTATCGACTTTTACTGCAGTCGAGCACCGACCCGATTTTGATCGTTGATGCAGCCACCCAGAAAATCGTCGACCTCAATTCGGGGGCGGCTAAATTATTGGGCGCCACGCCGCAGCGACTCCTAGGTCAAGCCTTTGGCGAGAGCCTTAAACCCGCCTCGTCGCGCACTTTCCTCGACTGGATGACGAATCTGCGTACGACCGGTCGAGCCGATGTTCTTCGCGTGCGGTTCGCCTCGGACAATGGCGAGCAGCGCATCGCCGGCGCCTTGTTCCGACAGGAAAATGTCTCACATGTTCTGCTTCGGATCACGCCGGCTACCGCCCCTGTGGCAGGGCAGGGCGAAAGCCTGACGCGCCTCGCGGACATCGTGCGCGCTTTGCCAGATGCCCTCATCGTCACTGACGGCGATGGTCGCGTCTTGGGTTGCAACCGCGCCTTTCTGGATTTGGCGCAACTCGCGACCGAGGAGCAGGCGCGCAACGAATCGCTCGAGCGCTGGCTCGGAAGGCCGGGTGTCGACCTCGGTGTCTTGCTGGCCAACCTGAAGCAGCATGGCACGGTGCGTTTGTTTGCGACCAGTGTGCGTGGCGAGCTCGGTTCATCGGCCGAGGTCGAGATCTCTGCGGTGGCCGTAGGCACCTCCGCGGAGCCGATTTACGGATTTGCCATTCGCAACGTCGATCGACGGCGCGGTGCCGACGCTCGACCTGGCAGAGAGTTGCCGCGTTCGGTCGAGCAACTCACCGAGCTGGTCGGTCGCGTGTCACTGAAAGATCTCGTCCGCGAGACGACGGATGTCATCGAGCGGCTCTGCATCGAAGCGGCCTTGGAGCTGACCGCGGATAACCGTGCATCCGCGGCCGAGATGCTCGGTCTTTCCCGGCAGAGTCTCTATGTGAAATTGCGTCGCTATGGGCTTGGCGACCTTGATGAGTCTGGTGTAAATACAGATTGACACTCTATAGTGTCATGGCTATGTTGCAGCCATGGCACGTCCGGCAAGCAGCGTTTGGACTCTGCGGATTCCCGCGAGCTCGGCCATGCTGGAATTGCTCAAGCCGGTTACCTGGTTTCCACCCATGTGGGCCTTCCTTTGCGGCATCGTGGCCTCGGGGGTGTCGGCCGAGGGTCGCTGGGGACTGATCGCCGCCGGCGTGTTTCTAGCCGGGCCGCTCATTTGCGGCACGAGCCAAGCGGTCAACGACTGGTTCGATCGGCATGTCGATGCCATCAACGAACCGCGCCGTCCCATTCCTTCAGGTCGTTTGCCGGGCTTTTGGGGCCTCTACATCGCCATCTTCTGGACTGGCGTGTCCTTGTTCGTCGCATACCAATTGGGTCCGTGGGTGTTCGCCGCGTCCTTGCTCGGCATGGCGCTGGCATGGGCCTACAGCGCACCGCCGTTTCGATTGAAGAAGAACGGTTGGTGGGGTAACTCGGCGGTCGCGCTGTGTTACGAGGGCGTCCCTTGGTTGACGGCCGTCGTGGTGATGACGGGTGTCTTGCCGCGAATCGAGATCGTGGCGATCGCGTTGCTCTACAGCGTGGGTGCGCACGGGATCATGACGCTCAATGATTTCAAGTCGGTGCAGGGCGATCGGCGTATGGGAGTCGGTTCGCTGCCGGTCCGTCTGGGTGTCGACGTCGCCGCCCGAGTGGCCTGCGTCGTGATGATTGCCGCCCAAGTTGCCGTCATCGCTTTGTTGTTTCTTTGGTCGCGCCCACTACAGGCCGCCGTGATCGCGGGCTTGCTCATCGGTCAGATGTTGATGATGCGGCGCTTGTTGCTACGACCTGCTGAGCTCGACGTTTGGTACAACGCGCTCGGTGTTCCGCTGTATGTCGCCGGGATGATGGTCAGTGCGTTCGCGCTAGGTGACTTGCCATGAATCCTCAGCCGCTCGGTTGGTTCGGTATCTTCAGGTTAGGCCTGGTGCAGGCTGCCATCGGTGCCATCGTGGTCATCACCACTTCGACACTGAATCGTGTGCTCGTCGTCGAGCTCGCGCTGCCTGCGATGATCCCAGGTGCTCTTGTGGCGCTGCATTACTTCGTCCAGATTCTCCGGCCGAGGCTCGGCTACAGCTCCGATATCGGTGGACGTCGCACGCCCTGGATCATCGGCGGTATGGGTGTGCTCGGTCTCGGTGCCGTCATGGCGTCGCTCGCCACGGCGATGATGGCGACGCAGTTCTGGGCGGGTCTCGCGCTCGCGGTGGTCGCTTTTCTCGTGATCGGCGGAGGCGTCGGCGCTTGCGGCACGGCACTGTTGGTGTTGCTCTCGAAGAGTGTCGCGCAGACGCGCCTCGCTGCGGCTGCAACGGTCACGTGGGTCATGATGATCGTTGGTTTTATCGTCACCACGATTCTCGCTGCCAAGATGCTTGAGCCGTTTTCTTTGACTCGATTGGTCGAGATGACGGCGGTGGTGGCGGCAGCGGCTTTTCTCGTCACCGTTGTCGCAACTCGCGGAATCGAAACATCCGTGGCACGACCCATACCCGGTATGGCGCCGCTGCGTCGTGATGACACGGGCTTTCGCGACGCCTTACGCGCCGTTTGGCGTGAGTCGCACTCGCGGCGGCTGACGAGTTTCGTCTTCATCTCCATGTTGGCTTACAGCGCGCAAGATTTGATCCTCGAGCCTTTCGCAGGCGCCGTCTTCGGTTTGTCACCCGCCGAGTCGACGCGTCTGTCGGGTTTGATGAGTTCGGGCACGCTGATCGGAATGATGCTCGTGGCGCTGGTCTGTACGGTCGGCGCGAAGGCCAAGGTCGGTCGTTTGCGCTTGTGGACGATCGGCGGCTGTGTCGCTTCGGCGAGCATGTTACTGACGCTGGCTGTCTCTGGGTTTGTGGGGCCCGCTTGGCCGCTACGGCCCACGGTCTTTCTGCTCGGTCTCGCCAATGGCGCTTACGCGGTGGCTGCGATCGGCACCATGATGGGTTTGGTGGGTCGGGGTCGCGAGAGTCGCGAAGGCACTCGGATGGGTTTGTGGGGCGCAGCTCAGGCGATGGCATTCGCCGTGGGCGGCTTGGCGGCCACAGGTCTCGTCGATCTTGCGCGCTGGGCCTTCGAGTCGGTACCGCTCGCTTATGCCGTGGTGTTCGTCGGTGAAGCGGCCTTGTTCGTCTGGGCGACGGTTTTCGCCGTACGTTTGAGTCGCGAGGACACGGCGGGGCTCGTCGAAGTCGATCTGCAAGAACGCTCGGCCGTCTATGTCACCGAAGCGGGTCGGGGGTGATCCATGAATGAATTCGATGCCGTCGTGATCGGTGGTGGTCCCTCGGGTGCGACCGCAGCGGACGATTTGGCGCGCGCCGGATGGCGAGTGTTGCTGGTCGATCGAGCTGGTCGCATCAAACCCTGTGGTGGGGCGATTCCCCCAAAGCTGGTGGAAGAATTCGCGATCCCCAACGAATTGCTGGTCGCTCGAATCCATTCGGCACGCATGATTTCGCCCTCGGCGCAGTGTGTCGATATGCCGATCGAAGGTGGCTACGTGGGTATGGTCGATCGCGAGCCGTTTGATGAGTGGTTGCGCGAGCGAGCGGCACGTCATGGAGCCGTACGTCTGGCCGGAACGTTTCGTCGCATCGAACGCGACGAAGATGGCGATGCCATGGTCATCATCGAACCCAAAGCTGGCGGCGACGATATCGTCGTGCGCGCACGAGTGATCCTCGGTGCTGATGGCGCACGGTCCGAGGTCGCGAGACAATCGATCGGCGGTGCTGACGAAGTTCCGTTCGTGTACGCCTACCACGAGATTCTGCGCACTCCTAAGGCCGCAGTCGATCCGAGCCGTTGCGACGTCTATTACGACGGCAAGTTATCGCCCGACTTTTACGCCTGGGTTTTTCCGCACGGTTCCACGATCAGTGCGGGTGCGGGCACTGCCATCAAGGGTTTCTCGATCAGGAACGCGGTGGGTGATCTTCGTCGTGTCGCGGGGCTCGGCGATGCCGAGCTCGTACGCCGCGAGGGCGCGCCGATCCCGTTGAAGCCGATGCGTCGCTGGGATAACGGACGAGACGTTCTCGTTACAGGTGATGCCGCCGGCGTCGTCGCGCCTGCGTCGGGTGAAGGCATTTATTACGCGATGGCTTGTGGTCGCATGTGCGCGAAGGCGATCGATCAGTTCTTGTCGACGCGTAATGCACATGCGCTTCGCAAAGCGCGCAAGGAGTTTTTGGCCGCACACGGACGGGTGTTCTGGGTGCTCGGTCTGTTGCAGCGTTTCTGGTACACCAATGATCGGCGTCGCGAGCAGTTCGTGAAAATGTGCCGCGACCCCGACGTGCAACGGCTCACTTGGGAAGCCTACATGCGCAAAGAATTGGTGCGCCGCAGTCCGATGGCGCATTTGCGAGTCTTTTTCAAGGATGTGGCGCAACTGCTCGGCCTCGCGCCCGGCTGAGATCCATGCTGCCGGATATCCTGGTCGCTGCGATCAACAGTGGCCGTTTGTTCGAGTGGATCGTGTTGCTCGTGATACTCGAGGGATTGCTACTCCACTGGCTTTGGCGGCGTCATGCCATCGGTCTCCCCTGGCATCACATCATCGGCAGTTTTATCTCGGGCGCTTGTCTGATGCTGGCCGTGCGTGCCGCCGTGATCGATGCGCCGAGCGCCGAAATCGCGCTTTGGCTGGCGCTGTCACTGATTGCGCATCTGACTGACTTGGGTCTACGTTTTCGTCGTCGTTGATGCGGCGGGGAAGGGCGGAAAGCTCAGCAGCGCCAAGCAGCCGACTACCAACAAGCCGCAAAGCGTGAACATGGCGGCCGAGTAACCACCGCGCTCGACGATCATGGCTGTAGCGAGTGGGCCGATACCGCCGCTCAAAGAATATATTCCGTAGAAGCTGCCGTAGATTCTCGAAAAATGCAGCATGCCGAAGTAGCGGCTGTTGAGGTAGGCCAAGACATCGACCTCGGCGCCGACCGCGAGGCCGATCATGAGTGCAGCGACGACGGCGAGGCCGTCGGGAATGTCCATCGCGAGCATGGCGAGCCCGGCGATAGGCGCCAACAAAAACGCTAGTGCCACATGCGGCGCGAAGAATCGATCCATCAACCAACCGGTGACGAGCCTGCCTGTCGTCACGGCGAGGAACATCATCGACTGCGCCATGGCTGCTGCCATTGGTGATATGCCGCGACTCGTCAGCAGCGGCACGAGATGCATCAGTGCACTTTGGATGGCGAAGCCGATGACGAAAAACGTCAGCAGGATGATCCAGAAAGTTCGCGATCGAACCGCCGCTGCGAGCGTGATTCCCGTCACTGGCTGAGCCGTCGTCCCGATGCTCGATTTGTCGATATCGCCGTCGGGTCTTTGACCGAGACTCGCCGGATCATCGCGCAGTAGCCAGCCGATCGTGGGCAATGCGATGACGCCGATGGCGATCGCGAGCAGCACGTATGCCATCCGCCAACCGTAGGCTTCGATCATCGCCTGAACGAACAGGGGCCATATGAAACCGCCGATGCCAACGCCGGACAGCGCGATGCCAAGGGCAAGACCACGGCGACGATCGAACCAGAGTGTGATGACTCTGGCGAACGCGACGTGCGTCGTGCCGAGCGCGAACGCCGACAGCAGAAAGTAGCGGAGGTAGAAACTCCAAATATCGGGGCCCTGGAGCGCGAATGAGGCGAAGATGACGATCTCGCAAACAAAGCCGACGAGAATGACCCGCTTGGCACCGAAGCGATCGACGATGGCGCCCATCAACGGCGACATCAGCGCAGCCGTGAACGTGACGGCGATGAGCGCAGCAAACGCGGCGCTCTGTGACCAGCCTGTTTCCAGTCGGATCGGGCCGACGAAGATGCTGAACGTGGAAGCGCCGAGCGTGGCGATGCCACAGGCGAGGCCCACGGTCGCGGCCAACACGATGCGCCAACCATCGAAACGGTGCTCGGTCATGGCTGATCCCCCCACTGCCAATGAGTACCACTGTAACGCGCTGGTAGACTCATGCCTACTTGAGTGATCTTGATTTATTGCCTACACACGGAGCAGCGATGATTTATCTCGTCTACCGGATGCGCCTCAGTCCTCGTGCCCAACAAGACATGCCCGGTTTCTGGAAGTGGCTGGAGCAGCGCGAAAGTTGGTTTTACCGAGACTTACCCATGGTGCGGGGCGTGCGTTGGTTCGTCACAGTCATCGGTGAGATCTACACGCTGGAGTGTTGGGCTGCTTTCGATTCCGAGGCCGACTACGGTCGGTATCGAGCGGGCCTCGCAACGCTGAAGAAGGATGCGGACTGGGAGCGCACCCGCGTGAGTCAGGGCGAGTGGTGGGAGTTTCTCGACTCGCGGTTGGTGGCCGATGTGCCGTGTTCCGTTGGCTTTGGTCAATTTGGTGCTGGCAACTCGAGCCATTCGCCGGCGGCACCGAGTACGACCTGAACTCGATCGGGGGATCGAATTCCTCCGACGTCGAAGCTCACCATCGCGATACCGGGTGGCAACTCGCCCTCACGCCGCGGGCGTGGTTGCGATGCGCTCGGATGTTCGTCGACCTCAATCAGGTGAAATCTCGGAAGTTTGACGATACCCAGCGGCACGCGCGCGTCGTCGCCAAGCGCAAACTCGTCGTTGATGATGCGCACGTTGACGGGAGACGGCGGCAGCGTTGGGGTCGAAAGTCGTGTCCGATAAAAGCCGAGCATGGCCTCGATGTCCGGACCACCTAGGATCGCAATGAAGGGCTCGTCGACTCGTCGCGCTGCCGGACGAAGATCGAGCAAGGCTTTGTGAGTCGGCAGGGAGGTAAAGTAGATCAACTCGCCCGCTGGACCGATCACCTGCATGGCATGCAGATCCGGATCGAAGGGCAAGGGTCGTGGCGGAATCACGACTCGGAATGCCGTGCCTGCGAAATCTTTGGCGAGCTCGTAAGGGTTTTGGCAGAGCACTTCCATCGCATTCCAGCCATGCCCGAGTAGCGGCATTCCGAGAACGGGCGCTTGCTCGATGAAACGCACGAAACAACCGGGGCCGGTCGATGCCGGAACTTGCAGTTCCACGTAATGACGACCCGCCACATGAGCCGTGTGCCATTGCTCGGCCCTCACGGGCGTGATGACGCCCTCATCGCATACGACGTAACCCAAGTGCGCGACGTAGTGAGCAGCGGCGGCGGCAGGATCGGCTGCCGTGATCGTGAAGCCGGCAAGGCGTTTAAGACCGGAGCTCACTTTCGCGCGCCAAAGAAAAACCAGCGAATACCCGTAGTCAACCGACCCGTCTTGTCGGAGTCGACGGCGTGCTTTTGCAAGATGGCCTCAAGCCAGTTCTTCTCGCCCAGCGCGTTCCACGATGGCACTACCGCCTGTAAGTAGTCGCGGGGTGCGAAACCGGCCGCCGCCACCAGATTCGGCAGCTTGGAAGCGCGGAAGGCTTGATAAAACGGTTCATTGTTGTAGTGACCGTCCCAATCCAAATAGAACGAGTCCCATGCCGAGAGTTGATCATCCGGCGGCAACTCCATGTGCAGCATGAGACCGCCGGGACGCAGCACTCGATAGGCCTCATGCAAAATTTGCGGAATGTCCTTCTTCGGAATCTCGTGCAGGAACATCGAGGAGAAGACAACGTCGAAGGACTCATCGGGAAAACGCAGACGTCCCGCATTCATTTGCTGGAAATTCACCGCGGCGCCGATCGAGCGAGCCCGTGCGTGTGCAAAACGCAGGCACGGCGCTGCCACGTCGATGCCGAAGACCTCCGCATTCGGAAAGGTTTCTTTCCACGGCAGCGTGTTGTGTCCCACGGTACAGCCAAGATCGAGCACGCGCTTGACGTTCAGATCCGGCATCGTCGCAGCGACATAGCGAGAGATCGATCTCCCGATATCGCC
>JACCDZ010042932.1_pt1 | contig 21088 bp, 26 predicted proteins | sample 7449551 | NCBI WGS metagenome assembly JACCDZ01 (sample SAMN15323452, study PRJNA562643) | freshwater metagenome | isolation source: river surface water | place: USA:Blue River Watershed | collected 2017-08-18
ACTGCATTTTCCTTACAGTACCGCGCATCAGCGATTCACCTGGTCATTAAAAGTTGAAAAACATGCTCGATCTCGCCGCGCAACACCTCATCGCCACCGCACTCGCCGATACCGCCGGCCAGCACGGACTCTGGGTCAGCACGCTAAAGCGTCCGGATCTGCCCATGGCGATGACTTGGGTCGAGTCCACACCGCAACAGCTGCTGAGTGCGCCCTGGCAGCAGCGCCACGACATCGCTATCGCCTGGCTGACCGGCGATCTGCCCTGGCGCGATGCCCTGCATGTGCTGTCGGCTCTGCGCGATCTTCACGCGCGACAATTGCTAGCCTTTGTCCCCATCAGCGCCTGGCAGCAGGCCGACAGCCAGTGGCAACCCGATCAGCTGCGTGCGCTGGGCCTGCAGCAACAGGCGCGCTTCGAGCAGAACGGAGCGCTGATCGAGGCCTGGAGCTTTGACATCCGCACCTACAAGGCCGTGCCGGACTGGCTTAACCCGAGGTTCTGGGCTAACCCGGAAAACTGGAATAAATACCGCTGGTAAACCAACGGCTTAGTGCAGAAACTTCACCGGCTGATGCTCTGGATGCGGCGTGTCGCAGACCTCACCCTCTTTCTCTTTTTTCTCGATATAGCCGCTGCGCTCGGCCTCCGGCAGATGCTTGCTCTCCCAGGCGATGACCGCCTGCAGGCTGGTCTCCAGCTGCTCGCGGGTCAGGCGTTTGCCATCCGGCCATTTGCCCAGCTCGATGGCCTTGCGCAAGTTGCCCACCACTTCTGGCGTGAGGACTTCCAGCATGCGCGCCAGCAACACTTCGTTCATCAATGGTCTCCGTTGCTGAGGTGGCTGTTCCAGCCCAGCTTGGTGCGGCAGGCCGCGTAAAAATCGTGTCCCGGCGGATGAATCAGGCGCAGCTTGAACGGATGCTTGCGCACATAGACCCAATCACCGGCCTCCAGCATCTGGCCGGGCTGGCCGTCGGCACTGACGCGCGGCGGAATGTCGGACAACACCTGAATCTTGATCTCGCTGTCGCCATCGACCACGATCGGGCGGCTGCTCAGCGTATGCGGATGCATCGGCACCAGCCCCATGGCATCCAGACGCGGGTGCAGAATCGGCCCACCGCCAGACAGTGCATAGGCCGTGGAGCCGGTCGGCGTACACACAATCAGGCCATCCGAGCGCAGGCGATAGACAAACTCGCCCTCCACATACAGCTCGAATTCGATCATGTGCACGGTCTTGCCGGTATGCAAGATGACATCGTTGAGCGCCAGCATGTCGCCCAGCGGCTCGCCGTCGCGGCGAACCTCGGCATGGAGCAGGAAGCGTTTGTCTTCGGCAAAGTCACCGCGCAGCACAGCGCCAACCTTGGCCTCGATCTCGAGCGGCGCCACATCGGTCAGAAAGCCGAGACGGCCCCGGTTGATGCCGAGTACAGGGGTATTGGAGCGCGCCAGCGTGCGAGCGGCATGCAGCAGCGAACCATCGCCACCCACCACAATAACGAGATCGCAGGCCTCGCCCAGAGATTGTCTTGAGCTTACTTGGATATTGTTGCGTGACGGCAGCAGCGCTGCGGTGTCTTCATCAAAAATGACGTGACGACCTTCTTGCTCCAGAAAGCGTTGAACATCGAGCAAGGTGTCAGCAACAGCAGTGTTGCCGGGCCGACCCATCAAGCCGACATTGCGGAACCATTCCATGAGCGAACCATCTCTTGAGATGGCGGGAGTCTAGCCGTTGCCAGCCGTGGCGGAAAGGGTGTCAGAGCTCGGTAGCATCGTCGTGCAGTTCACAGCTTTCGAAATCGCTATCCAGGTCGGCATCAAACCAGCGCTCAGCGAAATCTTCGCGTTCCATATCCATGATCTTCTCTCTCTTCTTCGTTCTTAGGTGTGAACGCAGGAAAACAGAATCAGATGACAGATTCATGAAGCCGCTCATGTGTGTGGATCAGTCCGGCGAGACCTGCAGCATTACTGCCGGATTGCGCTGACGCTCGCCCCGGAGCAAGCGCTGCCACAACGACGCATCCGGCCACTCGGCCTGCACCTGCTCGGAAAACACGATGCGCTCCAGCGCGATCTCGCCCATGCGCGGGTTTTCAATGTCGGCGCGGAAGCATTGGGCATAGCCTGTCGCCGTTTCATGCACGATGACCGAATTCAGGCGCACATCCTGCTCGCCATTAGCCATGTCAGTGAGCGACAGCACACGATCGACCAGCACGAACATCACGCGCGAAAACTGCTCCGCAGATGGCGATACCGGCAGCGAGATCCAGCGTGCGCTGAACTTGCGGCAGGCATCGAGGTACTCGGGATCATCCTTGTCCCAATACGCCACAGCGTGATCGAAACTGTCGATGAGCGTGCGGATGTCGCCCTTCATCAGGCCAAAGTCGTAGACCATTTGGCCCTGATCCAGCGCATTGGCTTCCAGCAGGATTTCAACCTGATAGCTATGGCCGTGGATCGAGCGGCGGCAACGATCGCTGCTGCAGTTGCGCACGATGTGGGCATTCTCGAAGCGAAACAGCTTGCGAATCAGCATGATGAAAAGGCCAGCTCGATAACGAAGTAGATTTGCATTCTAGCAAAAAGACAGCCGCTGAACGGCGGCATTTTCGGTCGCATCTTCATAAACGCGTCGTGTAGAATCGCCACCGGACCTATTGCCGCTGCGCCATCCCCGACCCGGGGGCCACCAGCAGCACAAACAAACGCCCTACCAGGAGTTTTATCATGAAGCAGCCCGTACGCGTGGCAGTCACCGGCGCCGCCGGCCAAATCGGTTACAGCCTGTTGTTCCGCATCGCCTCTGGCGAAATGCTCGGCAAAGACCAGCCGGTTATTCTGCAGATGCTGGAAGTACCGTTCGAGAAGGCCCAGGCCGCTCTCAAGGGTGTCATGATGGAACTCGAAGACTGCGCATTCCCGCTACTCGCCGGCATGGTCGGTACCGATGACCCCAAGGTTGCCTTCAAGGATGCCGACTACGCCCTCCTCGTCGGCGCTCGTCCGCGCGGCCCAGGCATGGAACGCAAGGATCTGCTGTCGGCCAACGCCGAAATCTTCACCGTTCAGGGCAAGGCGCTGAACGATGTCGCCTCGCGCAACGTGAAAGTGCTGGTTGTCGGCAACCCGGCCAACACCAATGCCTACATCGCCATGAAGTCGGCCCCGGATCTGCCGGCCAAGAACTTCACCGCCATGCTGCGTCTGGACCACAACCGTGCCCTCTCGCAGATCGCTGGCAAGACTGGCAAAGCCGTAGCCGACATCGAGAAGATGGTCGTCTGGGGCAACCACTCGCCGACCATGTACGCTGACTACCGCTTTGCCACAATCGGCGGTGAAGGCGTGAAAGCCATGATCAACGACGAAGAGTGGAACAAGAACGTGTTCCTGCCGACCGTCGGCAAGCGTGGCGCTGCCATCATCGAAGCCCGCGGCCTGTCGTCGGCTGCCTCGGCCGCCAACGCAGCCATCGACCACATGCGCGACTGGGCGTTGGGCACCAACGGCAAGTGGGTCACCATGGGCATTCCGTCCGACGGCTCCTACGGCATCCCGGAAGAAGTCATGTACGGCGTGCCAGTGACCTGTGCCAATGGCGAATACACCCGTATCGACGGCTTGGAAGTTGACGCGTTCTCGCGTGAGCGCATGGACTTCACGCTGAACGAGCTGCTGGAAGAGCGCGAAGGCGTTAAGCACCTACTGCCGTAAGCGTTAGTGTGTTGAAAACAAACCCGCTTCGGCGGGTTTGTTTTTATGTGCGTATCGTACCTCGCCAACAAGGGGCTAGCGCAGCACATCCGTCCCTAATGGCTGGGCCAAGATCCAGAGCCCGAACACCGTAAACGCCATCATCAATATCAGCAGCGGAAGCTGGCTGAGCCAGACAGCAGCAGACGATTTATATAGGCGCCGGGCCGCCTCATGAGCAACCCATACGCTGGCAATATGGCCGAGTAGAATGGCTGCTACCTGTGTGTGCCATACCCAGCCCATGTCGAACAGCAGCCCGCTCGATTTCACAGTGGATAGTGCAAGCAAATTCCAGCCCAGACCCAGCGGATCGGTGAGCAAGACAGGCAGTTGCGAACCCTGCCCCACGACGAGCGTGAAATAGTGCGTGAAGTGATAAACCACTACGATGGGCAGCAGCGAATAACTGAAACGGTAGATCAATTGGATCAGTGCCTCCGGGCAGGCCGTGATGCGTTTCATGACCCACAGGCAAACAGCGAAAATAGCCAGATAAACCCAAGGTGACAGCCATAGCGCCAGGGTTTGGTAAAGCAGATACAACGGTTTCAACGCGGCATAAGCCGTTACGATATTGCTGCCCAGCCACGGCGATAGCAGCGCAAAGGCATCCTGCCAAAATAGCAGCGCCCAGGTTTGAGTGGCATGCAGACCATCAAACGCAGTCGAGCTCAGCATAAACAAAATGAAAACCACTTCGCTGAGGCTGTCTGGCTGTGTCTCCAGCAAGCCGGCGCCGGGGGCTCGCCAGCGCCAGCCAGCAACAGTGCTGACCGAGGCATCGCGATATGCCAGCGGCGACATCTTGCCGAGCAGACGAAAAATCACGCTGAAAAATTCGCCGTAATGGAACCACGCCTTGGCCCCGAACAGGTATGTCGCCAGCATATTCAGCAGCGTGTAGCTCAACAGCATGATGGCTAACGACTGTGGTGTGTAGCTGGCAAACAGCTCCGACCAGACAAAACCCATATAGAGCAATAGCGCGGGCCAGTATCCGAGCACTGGTGGATACGCATAGCGCCCTTCTGCCAGGCCTCGTGTTAACGCTCGCCAGGGATTGACCAAGGCATACGCATTGCCCGCCAGCGCGGTGATATAGGTCATGCCAAGCACAAAGACAATCCAGAACAGTGTCATGCTGATGTTGCGGTAGGCATCTTGCGTGCCGAGGAAGCCGGCGGCGATGCAGGTCAGCAAAGCCATCAGTGCAAGGCCTTGTAGCAGCGGTTGCAAGCCGCGCGGGAATTCACGGTAGGAGCGTTTTTGTATCTGAGCCTGCTGATGCTGGCTGCTGGGTTGGCTAAAGAACCAGGCCAGCATCAGAAAAGACAGCAGCAAGGCTGCCGCAGAGGCCCAACCGTAGAGCCAGAACGGCACCGGCAAGGTATAAAGCTTGCCGAATGAATGCGCGCTGGCCGGCAGCGCCAGCAGCCAAAGCGTGACCAGCGCCAGGCTACGGAAGCCGCGGCTCATCGCTTCATGCGTGCATCAGAAGGCCCAGGCATCAGCGACCCGTAGGCTTTGGGGCCGTCGGGCCTGCCGATGGCGTGAAGGCGAGAATCTGAAAGCCGGCACTGTAGCTGGCTATCCAGATATGACCTGTCTCTGGGCGATAGCGTACATACGTAGGAACAGCATCCCAGCGCGCTGCCGAACTGCCAAAAAACTCCGACAGAGGTACCGTGGGCGTGCGTGGATTCGGCACCGGATGCCAGTAGGCAATCTCGCGAGGCTTGGCTGGATCGCGAATATCCCACACACGCAAGCCGCCGCTGTAATGCGTGGTGAATAGCGTGGTGGCATTTTGCACATCATCGAAGCCCACATAATGCGCGGAGTAATTCGCCACATCAGGCTCAGTTTCCGCGCAATGCGCAGGGTCATTCACCTCTAGCTTGATGTCCGAGACTTTCACCGGCTTGGTTTCATCGGTGATGTCGATGATGCGGCCGTGGGCCCAAGGGCAAACCCCCGCTGTAGGCCATTCATCGCTGGAATAGAGGTAGGTGCGCCCGTTGTTACGGAACCAGCGTGCGGTATGCGAGCCGGCGCTGGGCGCCTCGCCAATCGCGATATTCGTCCAAGGCAGAAAACCAACTTGCGCAGGTGTGGGGGCAATCAGCAGCGGCGCTGGTGCTGTACTGCGGTTATGAAGAGCGCTCACATCGTAGATGCCCATGCCGTTTTGGCCCACCGCGGGCCCGTTGGGGAGCCCCAGCCCCAGCGCGACAAAGCCGAACTGCGCCAGATACAGGCGCGAACCATCCGGATTCAAGCCGCAATCGTGCCCTGCTGGCGCAAACAGCTGAATCAATGTGGGGTTGGTGATGTCATCAAGATTGATCACCGCGTTGGTGCTGGATGAGCTGGTGGCGTAGGCGGTACGGCCGTCATCACTCATACACAGTGCATGCCCGGAAAAAGGCAGTCCGAGATCCAGCGTATCGAGGCCGCCGGGTATGCCTTGCAAAATTTGTGAAAGCAGCGGCAGCTGCGGTAACGTCAAACCAGCGCCAATCGTGATTGATGCCGTCAATTTTGGATTACGGCAATCGTGGGCATCGTAAACATCAAATGCTGTACCACCACCGCGTGTCGCGACAATAATCTTGCGTGCCTGATTGGCCTGCAACGACTCATGCGGTGCCAGCATTGCTGGGCTTTGCAGAATATTGACCAGTTTTGGATTAGCAGGATTTGCGGCATCGATCACTGCCATGCCATTGAGCGGATTGAATTTGGCATCTGCATAAGGTGAAGACAGCGGACCGAAGATCTGACCGGGAGATGTTGTGGTGACATAAGCACAGTCATCAATCCAGGCCATGGAAAAGTTGGCGCCACGATCCAGAATTGTATTCTGACCAACCAACTTCAACCCTTTGCGATAGCCTAGCGCGGAGTCACCGCTTTGCTGATTAGCTAGAGGTATCTGGCCTTGCAAGCCCGGCTCTGGACGATCAACCTCGGTAAACTCGGCGCCCGCATTGGCAGAAGTATTGGCCCCGGGCGTGCTGGCACTTTGGCCGCAGGCTGCCAGAAAACAGGCTGCAGCAGTTAATGTCAGCCAACGTGAAATACTTCCATTGATCACAATGTATCCCCTAGGATTAGTCAGCTTCAGGCTAGCTGCAGCATTGCAGAGAACTGGCCCAATCAATTTAATATCTGCCCGATTCATATTCATCAATGTCATTGATAGTTTTATATATCAATTAAGGACCCGTGCTTCTCAGCGCCAGTATATGTGCCAGTGCCTAATAAGGTAAATCGCCTCATTGTTTGGCCATGCGCTAGGTGCAACTAGCCAATGAGAAATGTCGATTCCGCACACTGCGACTGCATGCGACACTATGCAGCTTGCGATCATGCAGATCACATGTTTGGTATTAATGATAAACACATGATTTTACAAGAGAAAAAATTATCCGTTGCGCCTATGATGGAAAAAGCATATTTAATAATTAAATCAATGGCTTGAAATGAATCGTGTGCAGCATTTGCACACGATTTTGGGTGCGCTTTTCTACGATTGTTTGCGCTGGGGTGCGCTTGAGAGTAGGTCCAGTCACCATAGTGAGCTGGGCCTTGGTATCGATGCAAAAACCAACCTGCAACAGCCACTGATCAGTCGCCGAAACACCTGGCTGTGTTAACGCTTCAAGTCTCGATAGAAGTTTTCGTGAGAGCCCAACGCCTCCAGGTACACCAGGCGTATCTCGTCATCGCGGGTGTAGCCCAGCAAGTAGAGCTGGCCCATGCAGCGAAACTTGTAGACCCAAAGCTGCGCAAGATCTCCCTTTTTCTTCTCACCCACATTGGGATCTTGAGCAACATCACCAATGGCTGCGTCGACTTCCATGACGAGGTTGTCGTGCAGCTTCTTGTAAGTTCGAGCAAAGCGCTTGGTTTGATGGATCGTCCAGGTCATGCCGAAACCATTGAACGCCTAATAAAAGGTGTACTTTCCTCGCGAGGCTCAGCCATGCTGATCAGACTCTCGGCAATGAATGATGCCGGCAACTCCGGGTTATCGAGCGCAGCGCGCCCAACCTTGGCCCAAAATTCGACTTGACCTTGAACGGTACGAAACTCGGCTTTGGCTGTCATGCGAGCAGCATTGACCAAGTCCTCATCGATGCGAACAGAAACGGTGCTCATACAGCTACCTTGCTTGCGTAGTGATTTACCACAAATGTAGGCAGTCCTTTTGCATATGTCAACGGCTAGTATCAGGCCACTCAAACATCCAAGGTCTTAATCCCTGACCCCCTGCGTACTGAATCGTGCAGCCGTTACGAATCAACCACGCACAATTTACATAAAGCCTGCAAAAAAACCCGACAAAAATTCATAAGATGGATTTATACAAAAAAGTCATACATTACAAATACATGACATTACCTAATAAGTAATCCAAGGATCGGAGGCACCGCCGATGGAATTGCGCCACCTACGCTACTTTATCGCCGTTGCCGAAGAGCTCCACTTTCAGCGCGCCGCCAAGCGACTACACATCGAACAATCTCCGCTATCCCGTGCCATCAAAGACCTCGAAAACCATCTCGGCGTTCAGCTCCTCGAACGAACGACTCGCTGCACAACCATCACCAAAGCAGGCCAGATATTTCTGGCCGAATCACGCCGGATATTGGCCACAGTTGAACACGCCAAATCAGCCATCAAGTCGGCTTCGCTGGGCTACAGCCAGCAACTGCGTATCGCCATCACGGATGGTGTGCCGCAGCATCGTGTCAGCATGCTGATTAGCAAGCAGCGCCAGCTCAATAACGAGTTGGATGTGCGCTTGTACGAGATGACATCCGTCAAACTGCAAGAGGCCATTCACAGTCGCGAGATTGATTTGGGTCTCGCACTGCATGCCCCCGAGGATATACGCATCGAGTCAGCACCGTTATGGCATGACGGTCTCTGCGCACTATTGCCAGGCAATCATCTGCTCGCGCGCAGCAATGAGTTTTCATTGGCAGAGCTGAGTAGTTACCCACTCATTCTGCCGGCCGCCAAAGGCTTGAACTCGGTACATACGCAGATTCATCGGCTGGTACGCCAGACCAACAAGCATTTGAATATCGTGCAGCTGACCGACAGCGTCAGCTTGATGATAACGCTGGTCGCATCAGGGCTCGGCGTTGGCTTTGCGTCAATATCGCAGCTCAATGGCCATGGACACGCAGATGTGGTGATCAAGCCACTGACTGGCCACGCCCCTGTCACCACGACCTACATGCTGCACCACGCGCAAGAAATACCGGCAGCGGTGCTGCCATTCATGAAGTTGCTGGAGGGCGATTAGGCGCGCTCAAAGCTCAGGTAGATACCGTTATAGCCGAGCTTGCGGCGCAGGCGACCCGTGATGGCAATCGCTCGGCCCGTTGGCACTTGCGCTGTCTTACCCTCGGTGTAAGCCTGCTGCAGACAAGTTGGTAGGGGTTTGAAGCCTAGACGCTCAACTGCCTCGATGAGTGTTTCCAAGCCCTTGGGAGGCATGGGCTTGCCGCTGATGGGACTTTTCACCGCGCGGGCATAGACGCCATAGCCGATCCTGAGCAACTGCTCGTTGTTGACCAGTGCCTGCAATGCGCGGCCAACTTGAGCGTAGCTGCCCAGCCCCTCAAAATCGGCTCGCAGAAACACATCACCAGGCTGTTCGGCAATGAACCTATGCATTCGGTATTCAAGTGAATCTGGTTTCATCGCAAACGCTCAGCACTTTTGTCGGGTAATTGAGACCCCACTACTCCCATCAGACTCACACTCATCCCCTCAAATTCTTGCGCATCAAATCAGTGGCCAGCTTGCGCTCGCGAGCACGGCCACCGCGCAAGGCATCTGCCAGAGCCAACAGCTCATACAGCCGGATGTCGCGACGCGCCGCTTCTGGGGCTGAACGATATAACGGCGAGAACGACAGACCTCGGATTGAACCTTCAGGATCTGGCCACACAGGTGGCAGTTCGTCTTCGGCAAATAGCGCCGCTAAGCCGGGGCCGGCATGAGCAGTAGGCATACCTCGGACCACCGAGCCCAGCTCAGGCACAAAGACATAGCGCAGGCCATGAACCAGAAACTCCTCCAGCGCCGCCCGGACTGGCCGCCCTTCTGCCATCAAGCCTGCAGCTTTCAGACGGCGATCAGCTGCATGAACTTCTGAGCTACTCATGGCTAGCTGCCAAGCCCTTTCTTGATAAGTCGAGCTTGTCGGAGGATTGATGACAGCACCGAGGACAACCATGACATCTTGTGGCTTGAGATTCATTCCGCCATTCCATGTTCGCAAATTACGAATAGAGCATAGCCCGTATTCGGGCAACAAAATTGCACTGCCAAATACTTCTGCACCATGCTCAACTGATCGCGAAACGGACTTCAGGACAATGACCCCATGCTACCCCTCGAAAACAACACAGCACTCGCCGTACTGATTGATGCCGATAACGCCAGCCCTGCGATTGTCGAAGGCCTGCTGGCCGAAATCGCTAAGATTGGCGTAGCCAGCGTCAAGCGTATCTACGGTGATTGGACGACGCCGAATCTCGGCTCGTGGAAGCAGACCTTGCTCGAATATTCCATTCAGCCTATTCAGCAGTTCCGCTACACCACAGGCAAGAATGCCACTGACAGCGCCATGATCATCGATGCCATGGATCTCCTATACGAAGGCCATTTCGGTGGGTTTTGCCTGGTCTCCAGCGACAGTGATTTCACGCGACTGGCCTCGCGCATTCGTGAGTCAGGCCGGCGCGTTTACGGTTTTGGTGAAAAGAAAACGCCTCGACCATTCGTCGCAGCCTGTGATCGCTTCATCTACACCGAGGTATTCACGCAGTCGGTGGGAGATGAGAATACGCCAGCCATCAAACCAACCAGCATCAAGGTTCTGCGCTCGGATACGAAATTGGTCAACATGCTGCGCGAAGCGGTTGATGGAGCATCAGAGGAAACGGGCTGGGCATCACTAGGCCACATTGGCAGCCTACTTAACAAAACGGCCAACGACTTCGATCCGCGCAATTATGGCTTCAAGAAACTCAGCGAATTGGTCAGTGCCATCGGACTGTTTGAGATCGAACGCCGAGGAAACTTGCTCTATGTGAAAGATGGCCGGAAAAAGTAACGTGATGTCCCTAGAGGAAAAGATCCACCGATCACTTGGACACTTTTTTAGCAAGTGGTACTATTGGGGTGCCCCCTAGGGCTGACGTCCCACACCAGGCAATCAGAGCCGAAATGTCGTGTCATTCTGGGGGGCTTTTTTCCCTTCCGTTGTTTGACTCTCCCAGATCAGCAGGCCTTGCGCCTTCCATCGAGTCTCTGGGTTAGATCCTTCCTTGGCATACATGCTCGCTACCTCGTTGACCACTTTGTCACGACCAACCTGCTTGTCCGCATGGACAGCTATGATGATCGGGTAGCCTGCGGCCCCTTTGACCTCGAAAGTCACCACGACAGCACCAGATGTTGTGGAGCGATAAATCGCTTTTGGACTAGCAATCAGCTCTGGAAGGCGCTCAATCAACCCTCTCACCATGCCATGGTCAAAGTGCATTTTGGATACGGTCTTGCCCTTGAGCACCAACGGCAGAGGCTTGAAGCCATGCCGTAAAAGGATGTCTGGTGTTGCTCCCAGCTCAAGAATCAGCTCATGCTGCGGCTTTCCAGCTACCTCGCTGGCAATAAGCGCTGCCACAAGCGCACGAAAGTTGTCCGCCAAATCAGTTTCACTCAATATTTACGCTAGCTTAGCAGCCGCAACACTAGCATTGCCAATTTGTGGCCCTTTCTCCGCATGCTTGAAAGCGCGATCCCGCGCCATGAATGCCTCCAGCATATGCGGGACCAAGGCCGTCGCATCGACGGCCTGGCCCCAGGTCTGGCTGTGTAGCTCGGCGTAGCGATCCAGCTGTGCTTTCAGCTCCACCGTCAGCGAAATGGTGAGCTTCAAGGTTTCTGTCTTGGGTAACGGCCCTAATCTCAGCGCAGTCATTGCGGCAGCCCCTTGTTGAAAAACAACGGCTGATAGGGTTTGAGTACCAGATCCTTGTTGACCATCACCCGCATCACAAAGCCCGGCCGAATTGTCAGCGTCGGTTGGATGCTCAAGTTGCGTCGCGTCAGCTCCTGCCCCACCATGTTGATCGACTCTTGGATGCTTTCACGGGTGGCCACGACGACTCGCCCATCTGCACCGCTGGTATCCGGTGCCGCCAACTCAGCGCCGACACCCAGCAGCGTGGAAAGTGCTACGCCAGACAGAATCCGATCCCAGTGCCAGTCCACGCCGTCATCAAGTCCGGCATAGCCGGCGAGATCAACGCCGGGCAAGCGATCGAGCGAGATTGACGAGGTATCCGGCAGGATGACGCGCTGCCAAACCAGCAGCACCCGGCGCTGACCGAAGGCCACTTTGCTGTCATAGCGACCGATCAGGCGTGAGCCTTGCGGAATCAGCAGATAACGGCCGGTGGCCGTGTCGTAGACCGGCTCGGTGACGGAAGCGATGATCTGGCCCGGCAAATCAGAGTTAATGCCAGTGATCAGCGCCGCTGGAATTAGCGTTCCTGCCATGACCTGATAGGGCGATACCGGCTTTTCCAGATTTCCGGTATTACGCATTTCCGTATCTCCGGCTCGCTCGGTGAAGGCCTGCTTTTGATCCTGCATGTTCTGCGTGGCGTTAAGGTCGGCTTGCTGTGCGCCGCCACTCAGCTGTGCCGACAGCGCATCGAAGGGACTGGCTGAGTTTGCAGTTGCCGCTGGTGCTGCGGCAGAAGCGGCCCCACCACCCTGCCCAGCCTGACTGCTCCGAAAGAACACCGAGGACTTGGCGACCTCCTCCTGGCTGCGACCGTATTGGCGGTTGGCCATCGCCGGTGAGCCTCCCTGATAGGTCGGCGTGTAGGTGCCGGCGCGCTGGGCATCCAGCATGGGTTTCGCCAAATCGCCCGGCAACGGATCGCCCAACGGCGGCACACCGGGTGGTAAACCGTTGAGCTGCTGGGGCATCTGGTTGTAGTCCTGCGGCAAGGCATCAATGGTTTCAGCACGCGATACGCGCTCAACATTGTGCAGCTCCGGGCCTTGCTCGGAGGCTTTCCGCTGCACCGGCTGCAGCGACCACGCCGTGACACCGAGCAAGACCAGCGAGACGGTGCCAGCACCGGCCATGAGCACCTTGCGATTGAGTCGCGTCACCGGACGCGGTTGGGCGCGCAGCGCCAAGCTCTCGGGATCGACTTTGGGTGGCAGACCAGCAGGATCAATCGTGGCTGTCGTCATGACGACCTCCCTTCAAATCGTTGCGAGCAATGCGCACGGCTTGCGCCTTGTTGCCGCCAAGTCGCAGCTCAGCGGTACCAAACAAGCGATCCACGATGTAATACGGGGCGCGATAGCGGTAGTTCACCAGTTGGCCATCACCCTGCGGGCCAACCACGAACAGTGGCGGCAATTCACCTTGGGCGATGCGCGCCGGGAATTGGATATAGACATGCTCGCCATCATCGAAGGCACGCACCGGCCGCCAAGCTGGCTTGTCGCCTGAGATTTCGTAGCGGAAACGGAGTTGCTCCAGCGACAAGCCTTGCGCGACCGGCGCTTTAGCATCGGCCATGCTGGCTTGTTTCTGTAAAGCCAGCATGCGGTCCTTGGGGTACTCCCACGAGGCCGAGGCCATCCAAGCCTTTTCAGTGGCGGTCAGCTCCAGCAGGTAGGTACGGCGACTGGTGGTGATGACCAGATTGGTTCGGATACCACTGCGCGTGGGCTTGACCAGAATGTTCACGCGTTGCGTCGCACCAGCACCGCTGGTCGTATCGCCGACAATCCAGCGCACGGTGTCACCGGCCGAGACCGTCACCAGCTCCTCGCCTTCTTGCAACGCAATCACGGTAACGCGGCCGGGGCTGGTAAAGAGCTGATAGAGCGCACCATCGGCATAGGGCCAAACCTGAATCGCGTTGATGTAGCCCTCCTGCGAGGGGATAACGCGGGCTTCCTGATTGGCGCGCGCCACCCGCGACTTGGCATCGAGCGGTTCCTTGATGCCCTCTTTGCCTTCTAACGGGAGACGCTTGAGCTGGTTCGGCAGCGGTAACAGCTTGGGCACCTCCACGACTTGGATTTGCTTAGGGATGTCCGGTAATGGTTCAGCCTGCACGGCATTATCCAAAGGAACGGGTGGCTGACTGGCACAGCCGGCCAGCAGCAGAACAGCAAACGCAGCGGATCGCTTCATGGTGTGACTCCTAGCGAGGGGTAGCGGTGTCGACCGAGCCCAATTCACGGCTCCAGCTCAACCCGTTGATGTAGATGCCGAGGGGGTTCTTGCGCAGACGCGCTTCGTCACGCGGCGGTTGCTGAACGATGGACAAGACTGCCGTCCAGCGCTCCTGCCCGGTGGGCGTGCCGCTGTCGTAGTGGCGTTCGATCCAGCGCACTTGGAACGAGTTGTCGCTGGCGCGCACGACGCTGGTGACTTCGACGGAGACGGATTTGCGCCCGACCTGGGCGAACGGGTCGTTCACACGGGCAAATTCATTGAGCGTGGCCGCGCCTTTGTCGGTGGTGTAGTCATAGGCCTGCAGCCAGTTCTGGCGCACCACAATCGGATCGATGGCCAGCGAGCGGACATTGCTGATGAAGTGGGCCAGGTGAAAGGCAATTTGCGCATCCGCCGGCGTGTAGGGTGTGAGAGCTTCACCAATGGCGCGCACCTGCCCGGTCTTGTCCACTTCAACCACATAGGGCGTGACCAGCGACTGGCCGGATCGCCACGCCAGTGCACCGGCCATGACCAGACTCAGCGACAAACAGCCGAAGGCCATCAGTCGCCAGTTCTGCGCTTGCACACGGGCTGCGCCGAGGCGTTGATCCCAGACCTGCCCAGCTGCCTGATAAGGCGTTACAGGTTCGGGGGTTTCCGAGTAGCGCACTTGGGCGCGTTTGAATCGCATGGTCATTTCTCCGAGTCGTCACGCAAGCTGGGGCTAGCACCGCTACCGCCGTGATCGGCCGAGCGCATGACATGGGCTGTGGTGGAAACACCTTGGGTGATGCGTTGGTTGCGTTGCAGGCGTTGCGCCCATTCGGGCGATTTACCAGGGCTTTGTGGTGTGTCTGAGGGACTGCTGTCGGATGGGTTGCTGCCAGAGGAGCCGACGGCACTGCGCACACCGCGTTGCACAGCAGCAGCGCCTGAGCGCGCGACATTGGCGATGCCGGCCGCTGCGCCACGCCAGCCACCATCGGTGGTGGCAGCACCTGCGCTGTAGGCATCGCGTGCGCCACCGGCCATCGAGCTGGCCGATTTCAGCGCCGAGCCACCGACTGATCCGGCCAGTTTGGCCCCGCCCATGGCGGCCGCTCCTGCGCCGACAGCAATACCGGTTGCGCCCAGCGCTGCACCAGCTGCAGCACCGGCACCCAATTGCGGAGCACCGGCAATCAGGCCACTGGCGATGCCCGGCCCGAAGATGCCCAGCGCAAACAGCGAGAGCGAAGCCAACATGATGGCCAAGGCTTCATCAATAGATGGCTCCGCACCTTGCGGCGCTTGGAACTCACCAAAGATTGTCGAGCCGATGCCGATGATCACGGCCAGCACCAGCACCTTGATGCCCGAGGAGACGACATTGCCGAGCACTCGCTCGGCGAGAAAAGCAGTCTTGTTCCAGAGCGCGAACGGCACCAGCACAAAGCCAGCCAAGGTGGTCAGCTTGAACTCAATCAGCGTCACGAAGAGCTGCACCGCGAGCACGAAGAAGCTGATGATCACGATGACCCATGCGAAGAACATCACCGCGATGGTGTCGATGTTCATGAAGAAGTCAGGGAAGCCGGAGAGCTGTTTGATGTGCGCCATGATCGGCCGGCCAGCATCGATGCCGACCTCGGCCAAGCGACCGGGCTGGAGTAGCTGGGCCTGCGTCATGTTGCTGCCAGACGCTACCAGTCCCAGACCCGAGAACGAGTTGAAGATGATCCCGGCCAAGCTGTTGAAGTTACCGATGATGAAAGCGAAGGCACCGACATAGAGAATCTTCTTGAGCAGTTTGCTCAACACCTCGTCGCCACCCATGGCCCAGAACAGACCGGCCAGCGTCATGTCGATAACGATCAAGGTGGCACTGAGCCAGGCCACCTCGCCGCCCAACAGACCAAAGCCTGAGTCGATGTAGCGCGAGAAGACATCGAGGAAGCGATCAATGACCCCGATGTCATTCATGGCGAACTCCACCACCCGGCGTATAGCGGGTCTTACCGTCACCCCAGAAGCGGCGATGTTGCGCTTCGCTGACGATCACACAGACACGCTCATCCAGCGTGTCGCGCTCCAGCCGACACTTCTGCTGCAACGCTTTCAATTCGTCAGGATGGGCAACGAGATACTCCACCGTAATATCCGGTGCCGGCTGACTGCAGCCGACCAGCCCGATAGCCACGGACAGGCACAACGCAAGATGGCGGGTCGTCATGATCCGGCACTCCTTAACGGTTATAGAAGTTCACGGCGAACGGCGTGTAGCGCGTGCTGTCGCTGTGAAAGCGTTGGCGCACTTCGCGTGCTCGCTCTTCAGCGGCCACCGTGCGGGCCTGTTCAAGCGCGGCTGCCCTCCCCTGTGTGACCTGCAGCTGCTGCGCCTGAATTGACTGGCGTGCCTGCAAGGCGAGCAGCTGATTGGTCGCCTGAGTCGCTTGCAGGCTCCCGACAGCACCTTGGCTCTGCGCCACCAAGTTGGTCAGCACCGACTCATCGACCGCAAAGTTCTGCGCGGCCTGCGCCTGCATTTGCATGGAGGTGCGCAAGGCCTGCAGCGAGTTGCTCCAGCGCTCGCGCGAGTCAGCGGCCATGCGGCTGCCCGAGACCGTGCCGGCATAGGCCTCGGGGTACAGGCGCGCAAAGGTGCTGTCGGCCTGCGACACCTCGTAGGCAAGCCCTTGCGCTTGCTGTATCAGGCGATTGGTCGTCGCCAGCGTCGATTGCAGCCGGCCGCTGGCGTTGTAGTTCAGACCACGCAGATTCTTGGCGTCGTTACTCAGCATCTGCGCCTCGTTTTGCAGCTGCCGAATCTGGTTGTTGATCTGCTCCAATGTGCGAACTGCCGTCAGCAGGTTCTGCGTGAAGTTACTGGGATCAAAGACAGTGATCGCAGCAGCCGGTTGCGACAGGCCCAGTGCGATCACGAGGGATAACGCGAGACGAGTTTTCATGAGGATTTCTCCGGGTGGCGGGGATAGCGGGCCAACAGCTCTGTGGCCCAGTTCAGCCCGGCATGACGCAGCCAGGCCAAAGCAAAGTCGGCGGGATCGATAACGCCTTTGAAGGCGTTCATGGTCTTTTGGTGTTGAGGGCTAGAAGCACCGGCAAAGGCCAGCGTGACCGGGCCGAGGCCCAGCTCGAAGACGCGGTTGCCGAGACGGGACTGGTAGTAGTACTCGCGCTTGGGCTCCGCCCGCGCGATCAGCTGAATCTGCCGGGCATTGAGACCAAAGCCTTCGTAGATCTCACGCAGCTGCGGCTCCACCGCCTGCGGGTTGGGCAGGAAGATGCGGCTCGGACAGCTCTCGATGATGGCCGGGGCGATGGTGGATCGTTGGATATCAGCCAAGGACTGGGTGGCGAAGATCACGGAGACATTGCGCTTGCGCAAGGTCTTCAGCCATTCGCGGATACGACCGGCAAAGGCCGGATCATCGAGAAACACCCATGCTTCATCGAGAATCAGCAAGGTCGGCTGACCGTCGAAGCGTTCTTCCAATCGTTTGAAGAGATAGCTCAGTACCGGCAGCACGGCGGCCGGGCTGTGCATCAGCTCGTCCATCTCAAAGCACTGTACATCCGACAGCGCAAGACGATCCTCATCCGCATCAAGCAAACGGCCAAAGGGGCCGCCCAAGGTGTAGGGCTGCAAAGCCTGACGCAGCGGATTGGATTGCAGCAGCACCAGCAAGCCGGTCAGCGTGCGCTGCTCCAACGGCGCACTGGCGAGACTGCCCAGCGCTGACCAGAGTGAATCCTTGACCTCGGGCGTGACCACCACACCTTCATGTAGCAGCAGTCCGGCCAGCCATTCGGCGGCCCAGCTACGCATGTTGTCTTCGTCAATGCGTGCCAGTGGCTGGAAGGCAATCGCGCCCTCCTGCCCCAGATCGTAATGATCACCGCCGAGACCGAGCACGGTGGCTCGGGCGGAGCCGCCCTTGTCAAAGACGAACAGGCGCGAGCCCGGATAGCGCCGGAACTGCAGCATGAGTGTCGCCAGCAGCACCGACTTGCCCATGCCCGTCGGACCCACCACCAGCGTGTGGCCGACATCGCCAACATGCGTGACCAATCTGAACGGTGTTGCACCATCGGTACGCGTCACGATCAACGACGGCGCATCGAGATGTTCATTGCGCTCAGGGCCAGCCCAGACCGCTGAGATCGGCAACAGGTGCGCCAGATTGAGCGTCGAGATCAGCGGCTGCCGGACATTGGCATAGGCATGGCCCGGCAGTGACGACAACCACGCATCCACGGAATTCAGGGTTTCCGTAATGGTGACAAAGCCCCTGCCCTGAATCGCACGATCGATGGCGCGGATCTTCTCATCCGCTGCGACCGGGTCGGCATCCATAACCACCACCGTGGCGGTGACATAACCGAAGGCGACCTCGTCGCTGCCCAGTTCCTGCAAGGCTGCATCAGCATCGGCTGCCTTGTTATCGGCATCCGAATCAACCAGCGGGCTCTCTTGCTGAAATACGGATTCCCGTAAAAGCGTGAGTACGCCTTTACGCTTGGCAAACCACTGCCGGCGCAGGCGCACCAACTCGCTTTCAGCCTGCGATTTGTCGAGGCAGAGAAAGCGTGTACTCCAGCGATAGGCAAAGCCGAGGCGGTTCAGGTCATCCAGCAAACCGGGCCAGGTCGAGGTCGGGAAGCCTCGCACGGAGACGATGCGCAGATGATGCTCGCCCAACCGTGGAGCCAGCCCACCGGCCAAGGGCTCATCCGCCAACAAGGCATCCAGATAGAACGGTACTTCGGGCACGGCCACCGGATGCTGGCGTGTCGAGACGGTACGATGCAGATAGCTCAGCGTCTGGCTGTCATCGAGCCAGTCCAGCTCCGGCATGACGCCATCGAGCAGGTTGTAGAAGCGTTCAGCTTCAGACTGAAAGGACGCCAGCTGTTCGCGCCAGTCCACGCCCTGCTTGTGACTATGCTCATAGAGCAGTCGTGCAGCTTTCGCGCGCGACTCTTCCGGCGGCAGATAGCACAGCGTGAAGTGATAGCGGCTCTCGAAGTGACTGCCCGCCTCCTCGAAGGCTGCGCGGCGTTCTTCATCGACCAGCCAGGACAAGGCATCCGGGAAGTCTGATTGCGGATAGCCAGCAGCGGCCTGCCGCTCGGCATCAACAAACAGTGCCCAGCCCGAGCCCAAACGACGCAGCGCGTTGTTGAGTCTCGCGGTCGTGGCCACCAGCTCGCTCTCGGTGGCACTGTCCAGGTCCGGCCCACGAAAACGGGCCGTGCGTTGAAACGAGCCATCCTTGTTGAGCACCACACCGGGAGCCACCAGCCCTGCCCATGGCAGCCAATCGGCCAACTGGGAAGGACGCTTTCTGAACTCGGCAAGATTGATCATGGCGGCCTCAGACATCGAGCAGGTTTTTGTGTTTGAGGTGACGCGCAAACACTTCCATGAACTGCGCGTCTTGCTTGGCTCCCCACACCGCGAGGGTATGTCCGGCCAGCCACAAGGCCAGACCGGGGAGCCAGAGCTGTAGTCCTAGTCCTACAGCGGCTGCCAAGGTGCCGTTGACCACGGCCACCGTGCGCGGCGCACCGCCGAGCAGAATGGGCTCGGTCAGTGACCGATGCAGGGGCACTTCAAAGCCTTGAGTGATGGGCAGTGTCATGACACCACCGCCCCGCCAGAGAAGCTGAAGAAGGCCAGGAAGAACGACGAGGCAGCAAAGGCAATCGAAAGGCCAAAGACGATCTGGATCAGCTTGCGAAAGCCGCCACTGTTATCGCCAAAGGCCAGCGCCAAGCCGGTCACGATGATGACGATGACCGCCATGATGCGAGCCACTGGGCCTTGCACGGAGTCGAGCACCGATTGCAGCGGTCCCTCCCACGGCATGTTGGAGCCCGCTGCATGGGCCTTGGCGGCCAGCAGCAGGTTTAACGCCAGCAAGCCGGCGGACTGGTAAAGGCGTAAAAACGGTTTTACTGAAACGCGTGGATGCGTCATGTCGGATCTCCGGATTCAAGGGAAACAGCGGTCAACAAGTAGCTGTGAGCATCAAAGCCAGTGACGCAGGCGATCTCCTGCACGCGGCGTTCGCGGCCGCGTCCGGCAATGAAGACGATGACGTTGACCGCCTCGGCGATCAGCGCACGAGGTGGCGTCAGCGCCACTTCTAGAATGAGTTGTTCAAGACGGGTCAGCGCACCCATGGCCGAGCCGGCATGGATGGTGGCGACGCCACCGGGATGACCCGTGCCCCAGGCCTTGAGCAGGTCTAGTGCTTCAGAGCCTCGGACCTCACCGATGACGATACGATCCGGGCGCAGGCGCAGCGTCGAGCGCACCAGCTCGCTCATCGAGACGACGCCGGGGCGTGTGCGCAGCGGCACATGGTCTTCAGCCGAGCACTGCAGCTCCATCGTGTCTTCGAGGATGATCACGCGATCACCGGTGACCGCCATCTCAGCCAGCAAGGCATTAGCCATCGTGGTCTTGCCCGAGCTGGTGCCGCCGGCAATCAGGATGTTGAGCCGGCCACGCACGGCCTTCTTGAGGAATTCGGCTTGATGTACGGTGAGGATGTTGTCGGTGACATAGTGATCCAGCCGGATCACACCGATGGCGCGTTTGCGAATCGCGAAGGCTGGGGCTTTCACCACGGGTGGCAGCACGCCTTCAAAGCGTTCACCGGTCTCCGGCAATTCAGCCGAGAGAATCGGCGCACCGGCATGTACTTCGGCGCGGACATGCGCTGCGACCAAGCGGATGATGCGTTCGGCATCGGCTGGGGTCATCGAGATACCAACGGGCGCACGGCCTGAACCAAGCTTGTCGAGCCAGAGCGAACCGTCCGGGTTGAGCAACACCTCAACGACTTCGGGGTCTTCCAAAGCCTGCGTGATGATTGGCCCCATGGCCGTGCGCAGCATGCGGATGCGCCGCTCAATCGCAGTCGTCTCCAGTGTGACGGGCAAGACAAAGGCTGGGCTGTTCATATCAGCCCACCGTCATCCGGTGTACTTGCGGCCGGTGCGGCAGGATC
>JACCDZ012071360.1_pt1 | contig 21087 bp, 30 predicted proteins | sample 7449551 | NCBI WGS metagenome assembly JACCDZ01 (sample SAMN15323452, study PRJNA562643) | freshwater metagenome | isolation source: river surface water | place: USA:Blue River Watershed | collected 2017-08-18
AACGAGCTTTTCAAGCCAATGTGCGTCAGGGCTGGTTGCAATAGCCAAATGAGCCTTACGAGCTGAGTCACGATCCTGTACTTCCAATTCAAACTGTTTCAAATCAAGCTCAGCAAGCTTCAAAGCTTCTTCTGGGTTAGCTGTAAGATGCGCTGTAACAGCCTCTACAGTGTCTTCTACACCTAGTTTCTCAGCCATAGCTTTAACAGCCATCCCTCCTAAAGGCCCAGCCACAACAGTAGCCAGAGCGGGTGCAGCTCCTTTAAGAATATTCATTAACTCATTCATACTATTTACTTACTCCTATAACAAAACTCTACAGCATCTTTAACAATAATGTAAAGATACAACTCAAAAGGTAAAATAATAAAGAACAGTAAGGTAAGCAATACAAGGAAGCTTACGTAGGCTGTCTCGCTAGAAGAATTGCTATTGTTAGTCCCCATGTTTCCATCACTATTAAAGCCATTACTACGACCCAAGCTATTCTCTGTCTAATCTTACTGATAATCTTATGCTTCTTGAGTACTTCCTCTTTCCTCTGCTTTAAGGCTCTTAAATGAGTTATCTCTTGCTTCTCTTGCACTATCCCAAACATCTCAATAACGTCTGTGTACAGCGCACCTAGCTCAGGAGGACTCTGATAGATCATCACCTCTCTGATCTCCTTCTGAGCCTTCTCCATCTCCTTCTTAGCTATGACTAAGTCAAGGGAGACATCAAGCAGCTCATCAGGCTCAATGTACTGAGTGTCTATACGTAGCTGTTGAGCAGCTATCTTCTTGTCTAAAGCTATCATGGCCTTAAAGAACACTTTGAGGTTCTTTATCAGCTCACTCTTTATTATTTGTTCGTCGTACTCAAGTGGTTGCTGTTTAACAACCTTTTTAGTAACAACCTCTTCCTTAACTTCTGTCTTAATCTGAACATCTTGTGGTTGTTTACTTTTAGGTGGATCAAATAGACTCTGTATGAAGCCCCATATACCTGTACTAACCTGAGTTACCTCAGTAGCTATACCCTTGACTTCATCGAAGGTAGCTTTAGCTTTAAGGACAGTACCTTTATACTCTTTGTATAGCTCACATCCCTGCTGGATAGCCTCAACAGCCTTGAGAGCACCTGCAAGGATTAAGAGAGGCATTACTCACCCACTGTACGTGCAGGTTCTCCAACAGTAGCCGACTGAATAAGAATACGTTGACCTTCAGGGCTAAGACGCTTATTCATTGCTTCAACTAACTTACGTTGAGTAGTTATAGGACCGGCTTGCATGAAAGCAGCCATTGCTTGAGGATCCATAGCGAGCTGAATGAATTTCTTTTCAAACTCTTCTTTGTTACCGCGAGACAAAGCTTGCATGACCTCTTTAGCCACCGTGTAAGTACGGCTCAAGAAACCAGTGCCTTCTAAAGGAGCTTTAGGAGCATACTCAGGGACTTTTACACTCCCTGCTAAAGTCTTACCTTTTTCCAAACGAGTTAGATCAGCCAACACACGGTTAACAGCTCCTGTTTCCTCTGCTGTAAGGACTTCAGACACCTGTGAATAGCGTGGTTGACCTGTAGCACGTTTAATCAAACCCCCAGCTTCCTGTACAGCTTGAGCAAAAGCAGCAGCACGTTCTTTGTTGTCTAAAGGCGTGCCAAGCTTCTTTTCCAAAGCCTCGCCAATAGCCATACGATCTAGCTTTTGACTGTGACCAGCAAAGTCATCAATATATTGCTTCCAAAGGCCACCAGAAGATTTATTCAATGACGCGTCAATAAAGGACTTAACAGCTCCAGCTGATTTAGCTGCTTGTTGTGGTATACCTCCTTGGGCAGGACGGCCTGCTTGAGTAAGGAAGGCTTCAATGTCTTGGTTAAGTGTCTTACGCACGTTGTCATACAAATCACGACTACTAATAAAACCATTCTCATCTGCTTTGGACAATATTTTATCCTTAGCGATCTTCAAGACAGCTTTAGACAAATCAGAAGATGTTCCTTCAATAGCTGTGTCAATTTGTTGTGTAACAGACTTAACTTCCAACGGAAAGAAACCATTATCAGCCAGAGATACACGTTGATATTTTTGAAGATTCTTTGTTGTCTCTTTAGCAAGATCAGTCAAGTTAGTGACAGGAAGTCCTTCACCTGTGACCATAGAGCTACCACGAGAGCCTACGATTCGGTTGGCTTGTCCCATGACATTTGTTGTAATGTCATCAAAGGCTTGCTTTACCGTATCAGCCATGCCTAAAGCTGCTTCTCGTGTCTCACCTGTAGCTGTTCTAGCAGCTTCAACGGCGGCTCGTTGCTCAGGAGTCCCTGCAATAGTGGCTAATTGAGATTGACGAGCTGCTTCTTGTTCGGCCTGACGAGTAAGGGCAATAGGTGCAGCTGAAGGCTCACGACTAATTGCCTTTTGAGCTGCCGCTAAAGCAGCACCTTCAGGAGTATTGGCTAAAGCTTCCATTGCAGTAGGTTGACTACCTTTTACAATAGGTTGAACTTCTTGAAGAGCTTTGATAATGACTTCTTTATCTTTACCAGATGTCTTCAACAACCAATCTTGCAAAGCCTGTGCTCTTCCTGACTCAGACAAGCCTTTAAAGCTATCTAAGAGCTTACCAGCGCCTTTGACACCGTACTCAGCCAACGGACCTAATATAGCACCTACAGCGGCCTGAGTGCCTTTTTCAGACCAAAAGTCAGTACCGTATACAGGCTGAGTAGCTGCTAAAGAAGCACCTGTAGCTGCGGAACGCATCAAACCACCTGTAGCGGCTGCGGGAGCAACATAGTTAACAGGGGAAGCTACGTTACCAACGATACGGGCTACGTCTGTACCTTCTTCGCCAGCTTGTTGACGAGCCTGTTGATACCGCAGTTCGTTTTGTTGTAGACGCTGAGATACTGTGTCGTTACCGAAAGCTTTGGAAGCTAGTTGACCAATGCCCAACAACGGATCTAGCACACCTTGAGCAACACGACCAGCAATAGACCCTCCTAGTTGTTCAGGAGTAACTATACCCGCAGGAGTAGACAAGAAGTCCCCGACCTTTTCAAACATCCCTTTATTGGAGGGACGAGATTCTGTGTCTTTAATAATACGAGGATCGTTAGCCATTGTAGGGCGACCTCGTACAGGCTCAGAAGAGAAGTTAATAGATTTATAAAAATCTTCTTTAGGGATATCTGAATAAAACTTGGAATGAAAAGAGTCAGCCAACTGAGCATCAGAAATGTCAGAGTACTGAGGATACTGTTTTCGGATGTCTGCAATTGTTGTCATTTTTTACGGATTCCTAGTGGATCGTTATCGTTTGAAGGTTTTGTATTCATGCTGGGAAGCATTGAAGCACGTTGACGAGCCGCAGTCAAATCGTTTTGAATCTTTGTAACAGCATCATTAAATTCGGAAAGCTTCATCTTAGGGTCAAGAGCGCCAACAGCAGCTGTAAGCTTCTTACCTTCAGCATCTGACAAAGCGCCCATACCTTTAAGGGCAGACACCATTGGAATAAAAGTCTGAGCTTTAAATGTTTCAAGTTGGGTAGCAAAACCAGCTGCATCGGTTCCGGGAATAGCTGACAATACCCCGCCAGATAAAGCGCCTACAACATCTTTTTTGCCTTTATGTTTTGATAGTAGATTAAGCGTATCTAAAGCACTATCAAAAGCTGCTACGCGTCCTTGAGCCTGAGACTCAAGTGTTTGCTGTTTCTCAGCTGCTTTTGACTGCAAGTCTTGAATACGTTGCTCAATTAACTGACGCTGCACATCGCTGTTGGCCCCGCGTAAAGAAGCATTCATCTGAGCGATTTGAGTCATCAAAGCATTACGTTCAGAAGCAATCTGTTCAGCACTCTGGATCTTCTCACGACCTAGTGTGAGTGCTTGGTCACGTGCTGCTTGTTTCTCGTCAATCTTAGCTTGAATAGCCACTGACTGTTGAGCAAGAGCGCTAGCGCCTTGTAGATCACCAAGATCAGAAAGCCTCTGAGCAGCAGTACGAAGCGATTTAGCATCTGCTTGGTCTACACCTTGCAGTACTTGTTTACGAGCTGTAGCCATCTGCAACTGAGGATCTTGACCACCCAGCGCACCGCCGATAGCTCCGCCAGCCATGTAACCACCTTGGTACAACTGAGCTGAAGCACGTTGGAAAGGATCTAGTTGGGCTAAGTCAATACCGCGCTGTAGAGCTGTTTGATTCTGAGCTTGTTGATACTGTTGAGGGTCAGTAAATAAACCCATTACGCTATCTGTTGCCATTATTTTCTTTCCTTAGAAGTCTTGAGAATAAGAGTCCCACGACGAAGCAGTAGGCTGAGATGTTTGATACATTGGCCCCATAAAGGTGCTAGAACCAGGTGTATATTGACCCGGCTGTACTGGCTGTTGATAGTTCCATTGAGCTAAAGCATTCTGCACCTGTGGATTAGAAGCAGCACCTGAGATAGCTGAGCCCCAAGGAGAGAAAGCGTTAGCGCTTTGTAGTGTCTTAGCTGCGTTCAAACCCCCTGTCAACAGTGTATTACCAACAGTAGCACCAGCTGTAGCGGAACGACCTCCCAACTCAGCACCTGTTTGGAGTGGAGACATAGCCAGCTTCTCAAACTCAGCTTGCAAGCCTACGTTGGTCTGCAAGGGGCTGTAAGCACTAGACAACAAACCTTGACCGAATGTAACTTGCTGTTGGGCAGCTTGTTCAGCGCCCGCAGTCAGAGCAGCATTCTGCTTAGCCAAGGCGTTGTAGTAAGCAGCCATCTCAGGGTTAGTAGCCATCAAGCCACCTTCGGAGGTAGCACCTGTAGCCAAACCACCACGACCTTGCTGGAACAAGTTATTACGAATACCTGCCAAAGCTTGCTCGTTCTGAGGAGCCAACAAAGCATTCTGTTGCTGAATGTAACGCTGCTTAACAGCATTAGGATCTTCAGCTAAATAGCCACGGCCAAGGCTCAAGAGGCCAGATACGTCCTGCTGTGTCTGTGGTCCTTGACCTGACAAGAAGTTCTGATAACCTAGAAGCTCACCTGATGGTGTATAACCAGCTGAGTTAAGGTAGCCATTCTCATCAAAGCCAAAGTTAGAAGAACCAAATCGAGAGGTAACACCTACAGGACGGAACTTCTGTGCTTCAGCTGCAATGTTAGCTGATTGTAATTGAGCGTTGGCTGCTGTGTTTGCTGCTGATTTAGCTGCACTTCCCGACAAAGCGCCCCCTAAAAGAGCACCTCCACCTGCAATAGCCGCTGTTACCCATGCCATATATTATTCCCCTTGATTCTTTTTTGCAATAATTACTTCATCCACTTTAGACGCATCCTTTTCGTCTGTGGCATGAATACAATACCAAACACAATCAGTCAAAGCTTTTACGCCATGATGAGTATTTGCCTTAATTTCCAGACATGCTGGAGCTTCTACAATCGTTGAGCCTTCTTCAGTAGTGACCACTACCTTACCTTTAGCTAAGACAGACAGATGGCTAAAAGTATGCTTGTGTTGAAGAAGATGTTCACCAGCCTTGATGATTGTCTCTTTGGCATATAAGCCATCAGAAAAGTGGTGGATAATATTTGCAGGGATATTCATTAGTATAATATATCACGTTTTGATGATAAAGTAAATACCCAAATAAGGTGGAAGGTTCTTATTTGTACCTGATTCACCTGTTGTAGAAATATTAGCTGTTCCAGAAGCTGTGGTAGAGCCTGCTTTATAAGGGATACCAATACCGGAATTACCTCCGCCACCTGAATAAAGGAATGTTTCTGTAGGGCTGACGTTACCTGAATAAGTATGAGTATGTCCTGAATCTGTATGAGTATGGGAGACAACAACAGCATCTTTAGAGCCGCCAGTTGCACCAACAGCGTACAAGTCGCCAGCACCAACACCAAAGCGGTTATCGAAGTCAGGGAGGTTAAAGGTAGTTGTACCGTCACCAGCACCGAAGGTAGTACCTACAACAGCGAACAAGGCTGAGTAGATAGTACGGCTCACAGCTGCACCATTACACACCAAGAAGCCTGTAGGGGCTGTCGCTGTAGGCCATTGAAGCATAGCACCAGAAGGCATCACAAGAGCTGCTGCACCCATAGCAAAGGCTGTGGTAGCAATCTGTGTGGTAGATGTACCAGAAGAGGCTGTGGGGGCTGCTGGGGTGCCTGTGAACGTAGGACTAGCTTTGTCTGCTTTAGAGGCAATAGCACCGCTAATAGCTACCAACTCGTCGTCAATCTCAGTACCTTTGACAATCTTGGCTGGATTACCAGTAGACAGTGCATCCTTAGCTGCAAAGTCCGTTACTTTTGTATAATCTGTCAAATCAATCTCCTTGTTTCATTTCAGTATGTTTATCTAAATACGCAATTGCTTTAGATAATGTTTGAATAGATTCTTTCATAAGACCTAAACCGGCGTTACAGTTATGGCAAAGAAGTTCTCTAACAGCTCCTGTATCGTGGTTGTGGTCGATGTATAACTTTTTATTTGGAAGTTCTTGCTCATCTATACCGCAAATAGCACATTTATGGTTTTGAGTAAGCAGCATTTTAACATAATCGTCTTCTGTAAGGTTGTATCTTGTACGCAGAAAGTACTTTTTAGAGTACTCCTTCATGTATTTTTTCTTTGCTTCTGTCTTTGGTTCGCTTCTAATGCACTCTTTACAGATTGTTTTATGCCCTGCTTTTCTATCCGTTGTTTTGTAATACTCTGATAACGGTTTCTCAACCTTACACTTTTTACATGTATACATTATCTTGTTCGTCCCACTTTCGCAAAGACATCTAATTTTTGAACGCTAATTTCAAAATTATTGATTTCTACTTCAAGACCAATCTGAAGCACGTTACCGCTACCACCTGCTTGAATCTTCTGGTTATCAAAGACAATACCTGATTCATATTCAGCAATGCCATACTCAGCAACGCCATACTCATCAGGGTTAGATGTACCTAAATAGAAAGGCAATGAACGGTATGAGTTGGTGTAGTCAAAGCCGTACTTCAAAGCCAAGCCAACACCTGAGGCTCCTACGATAGTAAAGCCAACCTTCTTGAGCATCTTCACTAAGCTAGGAGTACCTAGATCGAAGTGGTTGCTGTAGTAAGCCATACGATAAGTAGATGTACGGTCTAGGTGGCCCATGTAGCTACCTACATAGCCTGCATGCCCTGTAAGAAGCTCTTTAGCTCTGTTAGAGAACATAGCAGTAGGAACTAAGCTCCAAGTAGTCACACGAGCTGAACCATCAGGCAAGGCTTTACGCATGTCAAAGCAATACGTAGTCGATGAGCTAGGGAATGTAATTAAATAAAAAGCATTAACATCTGAGTACACAGCTTTGATGTTAGCCAATGTCTCTTGTGTCGTATCACGTACCAAGTCATCACGGACGTTAGCACTGATGTCTCGCATAGGAGCTGACTTTTCCTGTACTGTACGAGCCATAGAGCGCAGACCTGAATCAGACAAGAAGATAACATCTGAGCCTGTAACTACAACTGAGTCACGAGCACAGCAGCCAATACCGCTAATGTGGTCTTCCAGAGCCATAGACGAAGGGTCTTTAGCACCTTTGTAGATCAAGATCTGACGACGACCAAAGACGTACAAATAGCCGTTATGAGCAGCCAAGGCAGTGATCTCGTCTGAGCCGTTAGGCCACACCTGTGACACGTCTAAAGTACCTGCTGTGCCTGTAGTCAACACATGACCAGCGAGCAAGTCAGAGAACTGAATGGTGCTCTTAGCTGAGGCATTGTTAGCTGACCAAGTACGTCCATAAGCTGCGATAACACAGTTATTCTGTGATACAGTACCTAGGTAGCCTGTCTTCTCAGATACTCGACGGTAAGTAGTAGTTGAGACAGTAGGATCGAAAATGAGGGGATCATGTCCAGCTTGATACAAGAACAAGACATTATTCAAAGCAGCCATCTGCCAGTTACTGTCTGTGATCGCAGGAGCTGAGCCGCCACCACCATAGGTGAGCATTGTGAGCGTAGAACCACTCAATTTAAACAGCTTATTGTTGCCAGCAGCGATAGTGTACGATGTACCATCATTGCCAATCAACTCACCAATCGCCTTAATATTTGCGGTGCTTAGGTCGCTATTCGACGCATGTTTTGCAGTCCAACCCTTACGAGCACCAATACGACCAAACTTGTCGATGACGCAGTTAAGGGCTTGTGTGGCAAAGCCTGACTCAAGGGTAACAGAGCTATCCTGAGTATTACACCCCATAAAACCCGGCGCAGCTATCGAAGAGGCTACTAATTGTTCAGCCATTACGGAGCAACCCAGTTCATGTCTTCGTCGTAGCGGTTACGCTCAATAGCTACTTCATTAGCCAAAGACATCTTGTACAAGGCGTAAGCTTCTGATGACAAGTTACCACCATCTTCACCACGTTCAGCAATAGCTTTAGCGTAAGCCAACTGAGACACCAAATGAGGGGGAACCAAGATACGTGTACTGTCTGTTGTCAGCTCAGCTTGAGGGATAATCAAGTTGAAACGAAGAGCGTACACTGTGTCAGGAACAGGGTAAATATCTACCTGTGTGTCGTAGTTGCTGTCTACACCGTTAAAGTTGTAGAACAAAGGAGCAGCTGACTGAGTGTTAGTCAACAAGAACTGCTTGTTCATCCACTTAGTAGGTGCGTAACGAAGCTCAGTATCGTTGGAGTCATTCAAGACATCAATGACACGGAATCGGTTACCAGAGCCTACCAACACGTAGTTAAAGATACCAGCTGAGGTGTTAGCTGTCAAAGTGTCAGACAATACATTCCAATCGTGAGCATCTTCTACTTCACGCTTAGCATCATTGACAAATACACCAATCATAGCTGAGTAGCTAGATTCATTGACGCTAGACACTGTAGGCTCACGAAGCCTACGGAGTACGTTATTTACTGTCTCTAGGTACGTAGCCATACTTAGATACCTTCTTTCTTGAATAACTCAAAGGTGCAGATAGTGCTAAATGTGCTACCTGCCTCGCTAATCATCTTAATTGTGTCGCCTTCTTCCATTACCACGTAAGCTCCACCATCAATACGTACATACTCTTTAGAGGGAACAGTATTCTGGTTCTGTACGTAGATGTCAACACCTGCACTAGCGTCTGTCCAATAAGCTGTAATGTGCTTAGTTGAGCCTGTTCCATTGAACAAGTACATCAAGTTCCACTTAGCGTAATAGCCAGTAGGAACTGTGTAGACAGTGGTCAGAGTGTTTGCAGTAAGGTTCAACCCTACTGTTACAGGACGACTCATTTAATCTTCTTAGCTTTATTTTTAGCTGTACGTGCACCACGTTGGGGCATCTTAGCCTCAGACATGGCGATAGCGATAGCTTGTTTACGGTCTTTAACGACAGGACCGCCTTTACCGCTATGGAGAGTACCTTCTTTGTACTCACCCATTACTTTACCTACTTTAGCTGTTTGTTTTTTAGTTGCCATATTAAACACTTACTTTAACTGTAATCGTACCGGATGTATAAGCAGTCACGTTAGCTCGAATATAAGGAGGAGGATTAGCGATAGTAATCAAACCATTGGCTGTCAGAGCAGTGTCAATAGTGCTCCAAATGCTATTATCCACACTGCCTTGAGCTGCTACAGTCCCGATTGTCAAGCCAGACACTTGAATAAAAGCAGGTTTGTTACTGTCTGTGGCAACTGAAATAGAAGCCCCTGTAGCTGTAACAGCGTTAAGAATCGTGGTGAGTGCCATAGATGCGTATCCTACAGTATTTGTTACTCTTTGTCAATACTTTTGAATGTATTTTCTGTAATATCTTTGTAGATTTGTACTATTTTATGTCCAATCATCAAAGCAGTGTATATCAAAGTAGCCCATAAGACTAATTCAGATACTTGATAGCCAGCCACTGTAGCGAGGCTTACAGACACAGGAGGGGCTGCTTTAGTTACTAAGGCTATCCCTGTCTCAGTTGTTATTGCGTGGTCTGACATAACAATTACATAACCTGTTTTAGTTCTTCTATTGTCTGAGCAGCATCAATAGCAGTTTGTTTCTCAGCGTACTTCTCACGTACAACCTGACGAGCAGCCTCAGCAGCTACAGCTTCACTCGGGATAGTAGCTTTGACGTCCAAAGGAGCAAACTCAGCAGACCTGTCAGCCCTACGTTTATCATGAGCAATGTCTTTTGCTTTGTCGATGTTTACGGTAATCATTCAGTCACCTCTGGAAATTGATCGGACTCAGCACCTACGCCATCAGTTAATGTTGCAACGTTAACTTCCCATGCGTTGCGGAATGTTCTGTCTGTAGGAATGTCATCCGTTGATACAATCTTAAATGGCTTGCCAGCAGGTACGTCTTTCAAAGCGATAGCTTCAATTCCATATTGCTCAAGAGCTTCTTGTGTGGGGGTGATGACAGCCAAGTTGCCTTCGTCGTTTTGAAAAATGATTCGTTGTGTCATAGCTGCTTTCAGTTAACGAAAAATGTTTATGAGTACATAACTTTGGTCCGTCAGGCTTCCTGCTGAGTTAGTGGTATACAGCCGTAACGCAGATGTTGTCATAGTAATGTAAGGCGCGTGTGTATAAGCAGCTGCTCCTGCCCCATTATTTGAATGAGCTGAAAACGAATAGCTACCATCAGACATTGCGTTTGTGAAGTTCACCGTGTAGTCGCCAACACCATTGTCTGTAATCGAACTCACGTTACCAGATGCTCGGATTGCCACAGTACCCGTGCCGTTGAAGTTAACCCAAGTGCGGCAAGCGTATATTGGTGCAGACCCTGAAGCATTTAATGCGGTTTTTATATTGGACGCATTAGCTGATAAAGATAATTTAGCGTCTGTCACAGAAGCACTATCAATAGTCCATACAGTGCCTGAGCCTGAAACAGTGATATCGCCTTTATCGCCATCGCTGGGGGCGTTAGAAACAGTACCCCAAGACGTAGAAGTACCGTCAGTAGTAAGAAATTTACCGCTATTGCCTGTCTGAGAGGGTGTATAAGAGGCTGCTAGAGTAGCTGAGGCTGCTGCGTTGGTAGCACTTGTGGCAGCGTTAGAGGCGCTTGTAGAGGCTGAGGAAGCACTGTTTGAAGCGTTAGTGGCTGAAGTGCTTGCATTGGAAGCAGACGTAGACGCCTCACTAGCCTTAGTTGTCGCTGTGCTTGCAGACGTACTGGCTGAAGAAGCTGAGGAAGAAGCCTCGGCAGCCTTCGTAGTTGCTGTTGAAGCTGAAGTGGACGCACTAGACGCAGAAGATGCTGCGTTAGTCGCACTAGTAGCAGCTGCTGAGGCACTATTAGAAGCATTCGTAGCTGCTGTAGAAGCAGTAGATGCACTTGATGCAGCATTAGTGGCTGATGTGGCTGCTTCAGAGGCTTTAGTCGTAGCTGTAGATGCCGATGTAGAGGCACTAGAAGCACTAGATGCAGCGTTAGTGGCTTGTGTGGATGCTGTAGAAGCATCAGTTGAGGCTGAGGTAGCACTAGAGGCCGCTGCCGTGGCTGAACTAGCCGCATTAGTAGCACTAGAGGCTGCTGTTGTAGCACTAGTAGAGGCAGTAGAGGCTGAATTAGCAGCGTTAGTAGCTGATGTAGAAGCTCCGGAGGCTGAACTAGCTGCGCTGGTCGCTGAAGCTGCTGCTTCGTCAGCAGAGGTGTCAGCTGCTGTGGCTGAGCTGGAGGCCGCTGTTGCAGAAGAGGATGCTTCTGCGGCTGAAGCTTGAGCTTCGTCTCTAGCTGCTAAGGCTAAAGCTGAGGCATTAGTGGCGTCACCTGTGGCATCACCTGCACCGCCGGGTCCACGATAGATAGCCATAATTATTCAGCCTCTTTAGCAGCTTCTGTAGCTTTAACTGGTTTCTTAGCTGCTGGAGTAGGGGTTGTCTTAACTGGTTCGTCCTCAACCTTGACATAACCCTCATGACCTACCATAGAGTCAATATCTACTTGTTGGGTAAACTCGATAATGTTACCGCTCAAAATACACTTAAATTTAGCCATATTTACAACCTCACTACGTTAATCAGATAAGCCAAAGGAGCCCCCTAAGGAGCCCCTTCAGTTTAGCTATTAAGCTGGAACGATCAGTGCAACTGCACCGTAGTCACGCAACTCGCCAGTGCCGTACAATGTATCAGCAGTAAACAGAGTACCGAGGTATTCTTGTTTGTACTGAGTTTGTGAACGGATACCAACTTGCTCGACCAACACGAAGCTGTCCTTATGGCCCATCAAGCAAGCACGAGCTGCTGTAGAACCAGAAGTAGTGTCAGCGTTGCTAGACACGAACACGCCCATGCCGTACAAGTTACCAACTTCACCATTGCGGATGGTGTTGCCAGAACCAGACTCACCCACGAAAGCTTGCTCAGTGTAGCGAGCCAAGCCCATCAAGGTGTTACGGCTTGAAGGAGGGATCAAGAAGAAACGACCGTCCATAGGAACGTCAGAGTCATCCAAGCGTTGAATAGTGCGACGGATAGCAGCGTCTGTCAAAGCAGAAGCGTTGTTAGAGCCAGCAACATAAGCAGTAGTGCCGTCACCCCCGATATAACCAGTGTTGTAAGCAGCAGTACCGTTACCACCGTTAGCTACACGACCCAACTGAATGATGTCAGTGTCGATTTGCTTAGCCAAAGCGTAGCCAGCGTCATCAGTGTAGAACTGACGCAACGAGCTGAGAGCTTGGGCTTCAACGATGTCTTCGATCAAACGGCTATATTCATAGTGTTTGTTGATGGAGATGTCCACAACGCCTTCAGTTGCAGCGATCAATGTAACTTGAGTCGAAGCAGCCTTAGCAGAGGCAGTACCACGGGTAGGGACTGGAATGTGAACGGTGTCACCTTTTTTGCCTTTGAACGACATCTTTTTGATGAGGTTCGCAGCAACGAGGTTTTTCTTATAAGCAGCAACAATTTCATCACTCCAAATTTCTGGAATGAAGTTAGCTGCTGTGGTGGTGGTTACGTGGTTAGTACCGAGTGCCATTTTAAAAAGTCCTTTAAGTGTTTACAAAAATAGTTTTACTTGACCCTGCCTTCTGCATAAGCCGCCATGATCTCTGGTTGCAGATCTTCATAACGTGCAGGGTCTGTCAGTTTTAGCCGAATAAGGTCGGTTCGCCGATAGACCTTCTTAGAGCTCTCACCTGTGCCACCTGTATCAACACTTGCTGCCTTGAGTGACTGCTGACGCGCTGTATTATCCACAGCAGCGACTTGCTTAGTCTGAACTTGCTTCAACTGTTTAAAGGTAGACAACAACTCATTGGCACTGTCGAAATCATATTCACCATCAGCCTTAGCGTACAAGCTTAGACGCACTGGAGAGGCTTTTACCCACTCAGTGAAGCCTGTATCCTGAACAATCTGTTGAAAGTCAGGATGCGCTTGAGCAAGCTTCTGTTGAATACTCATACGTTTGAACTCTTGTGTCGCTTGACGCGCTGCGAGTACATCCGGATGTTTATCGACTGTGTTACGAATTGCTTTCTGAGGATCTTCAAAGAAATCTACTTCAGGCTCTTCTACAACAGTTTGTTGCTTAGCAGAGAGATTGTGCTTAATCAGTTCATCGGCAAGCTTACGTACTTCACCGACCTCCTGAGCTTGTTTACCAATTAGCTTCTCAGCCTCTTGGTGCATACGGATAATGTCGTCTACAGATTTACCCTGATACTTCTCAGGGATCTTGACTTCATGTTCTTCGGCCTTGGGAGCCTCCGTAATAACTTTCTCAGTTTCGTCAGTAGTGCCTACTTGGTCAAAACTACCTTGCATCTCTTCTTCATTGTCAACTAACATATCGTCCCTTTCCTGCCACTATTTGTGGTTCTAGGAGTCTTTAAAATAAACTCGACACTAACGTTGGCTTGTTACAACCAGCGAAGCGTTTATGAGTTCTGCTTCTGTTCTTGGGCAAGCTTTTCAGCTCGCTTACGAACCCATGAATCTGCGGCAGTCGGGAAAGAGCCAGAGCAACCTTCTAGATTCAATCGGATTGCACTGATAATCTTTGCTGCTTCAGCGCCGCATTTACTACAATGTAGGTGCTGCACGCTGTCGTCAACCAAAGCTTCAGTACGATGTGAGTTAGCACATAAGAATTCAAATATACGACGAGCCATTTAATGTGACTCCTCTTCTTGTGTTTGAAGTTCTTCCCATGCCTTCTCGTACAACCCTTTCAGGCCGTATAACCATTCCAAAATATCCAACTGTCCACGACGAAAGTCTAATGGGTGTGTTTCCGTGACAGCAGATAGTTTGTCGTAGCTATTCTTTACACGCTCGATGTCTTCCATCAGATCTTTCCACCCTTGAGTGGACATCATTGAGAAAGCATCCTCGTAAAATCTTTGCAGCTCCTGAGGAGCGTATAGTTCTTTGTCCATATACGGAGAACCTAATTAGTTAATAAGGGTGTACTGTATAGTACTTTAATGAACTTGTCAACCCCTTTGTACTACTTTACTGTAATTTATTTTGTTTATTTAGCATTTGCATAGCAGCAATGCGCTCATTCGAGGCAATATCTGCTACTTTTAGGTTTACATTCTTCTCTTTGAGCATCAAATCAGCCAGTTTCAGGCGTTTCTCGAAATCATCACCTTGATTCAGGTTAGTAGAAGCTGCTTGAACCATCTTTGCTTGCAATTCCACAGGCATCATTTGTGTCTCAACCTGTGTTTGCTGAGCATTAGCAGCTTTATCGGCTGTTTGAGCTTGCAACAAAGCCAACTGAGCCTGTGCTGTCTGCAACTGAAGCTGTTGTTGCATCATTTGCATCTGTTGTTGCTCAGGATTAGGCTGGCTCATCTTCTCCAACTCAGCCATCATCTCGTAACGGTTGCTCAAGGAGCTATTAGCAACGATGCCCTTCAAGATAACAGGCAAAACAGGAGTATTAGGACCAAGAGTCTGCAACAAAGCGATAAATTGCTGTTGTTCGTACTCACGAGCCATGATACCCAAGGTAGCTGTGGGGATGAAGTTCATATCCACTGAAGGATAACGCTCAGGATCGAACTGCATATAGCGGAAAGCAGCCTTCTTGATGAAAGGCATCAGGAAATCTTCTTGGAAGTTAGTCAAGGTACGCTTGTACTTCTTGATAATCGAAGCAACAGCCATCGAAATACCACCTTGACCTGCGTCACGAGACACAGAAGACACCATGCCTTGAGAGTCCAGAGTACCTGTAGCTTGGAGAAGCATACGCTCGAACTCTTTAGAGGTAGCTAGGTTGCTTGTACCTGTCTGACCGAATGTGAACGGGAACAAGATCTCTTGTGGAGCACCGTTAGTCAGGATAGCTTTACCAGGTTTCACCTCAAACTTAGCACCACGAGGCGAGCGAGTAGCGTCCATAGCGATCATAGGAGCGCTTGTAAGGGCCAAAGCATCCAAATGGCTACGGATCTGTGCGTCCACTGCCTTTTGCATGTTGTAAGCCTTCTCAACCGTACCACGACCCAACAAACGATTAGGCACTGTATCGTCTTGATACAAGACAACTGGGCGATCCTTCATCATGTAAGGGTTCTCTTCTGCCTTGAGGAGCATAGAGTCATTACCGATAACGATGATAGCTTCCACCAAGTCAGCGTAGTCGTCAGCTGTGGAATCTTCAGGGAACAAGTCAACCACTTCAGCTTCTTCGTTCTCCAACTGAGCCAAGTACTCACGGGGCACTAGGCCGTAGTAAGTCAACAGTTTAACCTTGTCGTCCTTGAACTGAGTAGATTCTTGGGTAGCTTCCAAGCTATCCTCAGCGTACATGGGACCAATATTTACCTTACGATAGATACCGTCTTCCATGCCTTTGACGATCTTGTGCATGGAAACGTACTTCTCGATAGCAACACCCATACACTCTTCAATGGATGTGCCGTTAGGGTCAAACAAGAAGTTCTTGGGGTTAACAGGTACGATCTTGACTGCTGTACGTTTAACTTCCTCTACACCAATGGCTGCTTGGCCTTGGACGCCGGGGATAGGACGAGTAGCTGCTTTGTACTCTACTTCGTCTTTAACAACGATCTCACCGATACCTGTACCGTAGATCTCAGCCATCAGCTCAATCTGGTCGATACTCTTACGGATCTTGTCCTTATCGAAGTCTTCCATCAACTGAGCCTTGAGCAGCTCTACGTCAATGTCGTTACCGTTAACGTCTTGGAGGTCATCCTCGATGTCAAAGTAGTCCCCTTGACCAAAGATAGCTTCCATGATCTCAGCATGACGAGTCTCAACAGCTTGTTGGGTAGCAGGGGATACTAGCTTAGAACGCTCAGATTCACGAGTTTTATCGTTAGCAGCCCACTGACCACGGAAGATACGCTCATACTCTTCCCAAGAATCTAGGAAGTTAGTATCTCGGTAGTCACGCCAACGATCACAATGGTCTACAACGAACTGAGTTAACTCTTTGTCAGAGTCACTTGGTTCTTCCCACTTTGTGCCTTCGTTGTTATCCATATTTTCCATGTATTTCCTTAATCTTCAGTGGAGTCTTTGAAGGGAGCGTCATCGACTTCCATCTTAGAGCTTGTAATTGGCCCTCCAACGAGCCAAGCACTACAGGTACGGTCAGCTGCACATTTAAAATCAAATAGCTCACAGTAACCTAATTTAGCGCTATCCATTACGTCTTGAGCGTAGCTATCTTTTTCCTTGTCAATACCGTCATGAATACATTGAAGCATCTCAGGAGTTTGAATAAAAGCTGAGCAGTTGCCACAACGCATTGACCTAGCCTGACTCAGACTTGTCTGCCACTCGTTAGCTTTTTCGTTCCAGAAAGCACCGTTAGACAGCTCTGGGTTAGCAGGACCATACCCGTATTGCTTAAAAGCCTTATCCCTATTAGCTAGGTTGACTTTAATATCATGGGTGGCTATTGAACAGGTTTTCATAATAAACGCACTATACACTAAAAGGTTTACTTTGTCAAGTATTATTTACCATTTAACTTTATTAGCCCAGTAAGCAGCTGACATCTTGCCTTTAGCGATGTTCTTAGCGTGACGGTCTTTGAAGGCTTTGTTACGAGCTGAACCATCAGGACTGCCTTCTACGCCTTGCTGTCCGAAGCGAATAAGTTTGACCTCATCACCTTCTTTTGCCAATACAGCATGGCTCTTAGTCTTATGTCCGGGGGTCTTCTTTGGCTTGTTGTAGCCTGAGAATTCTTCATTTCCACGTTTGATAGCCATATAATTAGTATCCTGTAATTGAATCTAGAGGCTCCCAGTCGTCCTCTTCGTAGTCTTGTTGATAGCTAGTAACAGCTAGCTGGTCAATGTAAGACAAAGCATCAACCCTATCATCGTGAACCCCTGCTGTGGGGAACATCATGATCTGATCGAAGGTTTCCTTCCAATCCTCATCCTCGTTAAAGGAGATACGACCATGCTCTAAACGACCTTGTAAGGACCAAACAACCCTGTCTTGCTTCTTCCTGTTCCCGTGTGTCAGGTCTTGGATATGACAGTAGACGTTGTTCTTCCTCATCAAGTCATTGAGGTAAGGGCTCACAGCGTTCTTTAAAGCACCTTTCTCGATGCCAACAGCGATAGGTCTATACTCACGTACTACGTTCAAGATCTTAGCTGCTGTGGCCTTAATATCCCACCTACCAGCGATGATCTCTTTGACCCACCAATCTCCGTTATCTTCTACTTTTACGATAGCGATAGCTGATTCATCTAGTCTAGACTTAGCAGCACCGGGGTTCTTACCTACTTCCTCAAAACCAGCTAAGTCGATGGCTACTACGTACTCACCGTAGCTAGGCTCAGGGGATGTCTTTAACCATTCCTCTTTGAATACCTCTTGACCAGCATTGTCAAAGGAAGACAAGTATTCTTGCTTAAAGGCAAAGGAGCTTAGAGTCCTCTCAGCAGCATCAATTTCCTTAGGGTCAATAGTCTCGTTGTCCCTAGTGGTGAAGTGCCATGACTGCCACTCTTCGTCTTGCTCTTGACCTAACTTAAAGACATCATAGAACCAGTTACGCCCTGAGGGTGTACTAATAAATAAAGCTCTACCTTTTTTATCAGACAAGGAAGCTCGAATGATCTTCTGCCAGACATCTTCTTTAATAAAGGCACACTCATCTAGAACGACATAAGTAAGAGAGACACCACGAAGAGAATCGGGATTATCAGCCCCTCTAACAAGGATCTTTCGCCCATTGACTAATGTAATCTCCAAGTTGTTCACATGGGAGGACTTGATGACTTGCCTACCTAAGTCATTCAGTAAGTCCCACATAATTGTTCTAGCCTGTCCTAAGGTAGGAGCTATGTACATCACAGCTGAGCCTTCAGGACAGTTTAGAGCTTCAATGAGCAGGGTCACTGCGGAGAGCCTAGACTTACCACAGCGACGACCTGCTGCAACTACTTTAAAGCGATGAGTGTCTTTGAAGACCTCTTGTTGCCACTTTAACAATTCAAAGTTAAGACTCGTCATCGTATCGAGCCTCTACGTCAGTGACGTCATAAACTACTTCTTCGGCCTGCACAGCAGGAGAGCCAAGGCCAGTAATATTAATACTAATCTGCGGAGCACTGCCATTACTACCTTTAGCCGTATCAAACGCAGAAGCAGGAACAATACGGTCAAGGACTAGCTTCATAGCTGCCATCTGACCTGAGTGCCCATCGTCTAAAGCAATCTCAAATACTTTTTCTAAGACCCTAGAACTCTTAGGGGAAGCTAGCATACGAGCTTTGTACTCATCCATAATAGCCTTGTCCCCTGCTGGACGACCACGTAACTCTCTGTTACCTTTTTTCTTGGCTACGATCTCACCCTTCTTGGGTCTACCTGCTTTACGCTTAGGTGTTTCTTCTTGCTGTGTCATCTTTATCCTTTAAGGAGATGTACTATTAATAAATAATAAATACGGGGAAAGCTACTCTGAGACTCTAGAGTAACTATCACATTTAACATTAAAGCAAGAATCTAAATGAAGTATATAAATTATTGTATTTACTTCTATTACCTCTTGTGTCCAGTCTACTGACGTAAACTTAGGAAGTTAGACACAGAAGTAACTCAATTAGAAACTTCCTGTATTAACTGAGTAGCCTGTCTACTTAGTCTTCATTTGAGTTCTTGGAAGGATTACCTTCATAGAGAATTATATACCTCTTTTCTCATTTGTCAAGTACTTTATAACATTTATTTACATCTATGTCTCCTATGTGACAACACTATCTTCATAGGGCTCTTGTGTCCACTTTCATAGCCTCTCATGAGGTCCTATGCAAGGCTCCTGTGCACAGATTAGGTCTACATTAGTGTTGTATTTACACAACAGTCTATCTTAGCCCATAACTTCTTTGATTTATATATCCTTTTTAGTTACTCATGGTCTTTTTCTCTATTGACTTTTTTGTGTACTTTAGAGGCTCCCACAAAAGTAATCACACAAGCTTACCCCCTCCCCCACTAAAGCTAGCAAGCTAGCGTAATGACTCAGTAGTCAGTAACTCTGAAGCTTACAATACTTACAAGTCTTACAAAGCTTACAAGTCTTACAGTGTGTAGGGCTAAGTAGCACCTATTATGTACTCTAACGACACAATAGTTCTAAGGGTAAACACCTAGTCACTGAGTTATCCACAAGAGGCTGTGTCTAAGCTGTGCATAAGTGCCTAGTTATCCACAGACTAACTAAGATGGTGCATAGCCTGCACAGATTAGGTGCAATAAATCACTGTAATGGTGCAAAGCATAGCGTTAATAAGTGTAGCATATAAACAACACATAGCATATAAGTATTACATTTAAGCCATGCCAAGTATGATTGTAACTATCAAGTACTACAAAATCAGGGTCAGCGAAGCGTTGGCATGGTCGTTGCAATATACCTAGCATCATCAACAGGCTCTTGTGGCCCAAACCAGAAAGGTAAACACCATGTCTAACTCACTCGCTAAAACTCAGTCACTTTGTGACGTAGTATTATACTGGCTCTATGCTATCGCTATCGTGGTAGTATGGCTTACCCTCTAATCTCTGTCTCTCTCTCTCAACTTCTTAAGGATCAAGATCATTATGCAAACATTTAAACAATTCATTCAGTCTTACGATCAAGACACGTTACAAGACATTGCAGATCACGGCTGTGCCTCTGCTTGTGTCTCAGGGATGATCTATTATCAAGAGACTACAGACCTCTATGATCGCTATTGTGTCGAGCTGCACGAAGCACTTGACGACTTCAAAGATAACTTCGGCGAGTGGCCTGATTACGTAATCAATAATCTTGGTTGTGTTTCTTTGTTCAAGAATGCCGTAGTGTGGTTTGTTGCTGCAATTTACGCACAGGAGGCCATCAATGCTTAACAACAACGATTTCATAAGCCTTGAACGTCGATTGTGGGCTGAAGGCAATCCAATTTGTGATGAACTTGTCTCAACACGGGATGAACTTATCCACCTATTGAGCGAAGCTAAAAAGGTAATGGAGAAGTACTCGCCTATTCTGTCTACACTGTCCACCGCTGATGATCTAGATTTCTATCGTGAATGGGATGATTTCGGGGATACTTTGGACAATTTAACGTATAACTTGGGAGAGTAAACCATGACAGATAACATAAAATGCCCAAAATGCAACTCTATTGACTGGGACTGGGCTAATATTGGCTTCTCAGAGGCTAAACAATGCCTTGATTGTGGTGAAATTTATATGATGAAAGATAAAACGATTATGAATGAATCAGAATTTGAGGCTAAGTTTGACAATGGGGACTTTGATTGTGAATTTGCTGAGTTTCTATTTGATAAATATGATGCCTCTAATGGACATAAATTAGAAACAAGTTGGCTGTTGAAGGGGCATATAGTGACTTTAAAGCTTATGATGGTAACAGAACCATCTACACTGCTTCAAGACGCCTATTTTGAAGGTAAAAACCCTTTAGATTCATTTCCTAAAATTAGAGGTGACAATAAATGACAATGATCTGTATTCTCTTTGCAGTTGACCTAATTTTGGAGCACGACCTATGGTAACCACTAATGCCTCATTGGTCAGTAATTGGCCTTGGCCTTCACAA
>JACCDZ011896652.1_pt1 | contig 21071 bp, 22 predicted proteins | sample 7449551 | NCBI WGS metagenome assembly JACCDZ01 (sample SAMN15323452, study PRJNA562643) | freshwater metagenome | isolation source: river surface water | place: USA:Blue River Watershed | collected 2017-08-18
GATGAAAGCTTGGAATTAGATGAGAGCCCATTTCAAGAATAAACACAGGCAAAGCAAAAAGTGTGGCAAGAATTAAATCACGTTTAAGTTCAGCGCGTTCTTGATCTTTTTTCTGAAGCTGCTCAGATGGATCGGCAATCGAAGCTTGAATTTCTACAGCATCATATCCAGCTTTATCTATTGCTGCGATCAATGCCTCTACACTTGCCGAACCACTTACTGTTGCTCGTTCAGTTGCAAGATTGACATTTGCTTCAGTTACACCAGAGATGGCTTTGAGTGCTTTCTCGACACGACCAACACATGAGGCACAGGTCATACCTTTTATTGATAATTCAATTCTGTTTTGGGGAACATCATAGCCTGCTTGTTCAATTGCATGAATTAACAATTGACGATCTAAAGGCTTATTAAGTGTAATGTCTGCACGCTCAGTGGCTAAATTTACTGAGGCTGATCGTACACCATCAACTTTTTTAATAGCATTTTCAACACGACTTACACAGCTTGCACAAGTCATACCTTCAATTTGTAAGCTTAATCTTTGATTTATTTCGGTTCCCATGGGATTTACCTATAAATATTCTTTGATTGCTTAAAGCATAGACCTTACCATTATAGGAAGGTCAAGTACTCACTATGTAAATATCGAAGTGAAATCTATTTTATAAAATCAATATGGTGAAATTGACATTTAAATCAGTTGCTTGAGGGTTTTATTCTATATTTTCTCTAACAATTAATCATTTTTGTGTTTTGTACGTTATTGATATTCTAAGAATTAAAAAAGGCTCTAGACTAGCAGAATGATTATGTTAGTCTAGAATCATGATAGAAAACAGTAAATTAAGTCACTACAAGATTAAAAAAATTATTCAATGCTTTTGTGTTGATATTCCTGCTTCCAAAACAGCCTTATTACTCAATTTAAATCGTAATACGATTAACTATTGGTACATGCTTTTTAGAGAAACTATCTATGATCATCAAACAGATTTAAGAGCTAAGTTTGTCGGTTCTATTGAAGTGGATGAAAGCTATTTTGGAGCGAAAAGACAACGTGGTTTTCATGGAAAGTTGAAGCGTGGTCGAGGGACGCTTAAACAGCCAGTATTTGGAATATTTGAACGTAATGGACGTGTTTATACTGAAATCGTACCTGACTGTAAAATGAAGACTTTACAAGAGGTTATCATTGGTAAAGTTGCACTTGAGAGTGTGATTTATAGTGATGGATGGCGTGGTTATAATGGTCTTGTTGATGTGGGTTATTCAAAGCATTTTAGGGTAAATCATGGAGCAAATGAGTTTGCTAGAGGACAATGCCATATAAATGGAATAGAATCATTTTGGAGCTTTTGTAAAAGAAGGCTAGCAAAGTTCAACGGCATATCAAAAGAGTACTTTGATTATCATCTCAAAGAAACTGAATGGCGTTGGATGAGGGAACCTAATGAGTTAGCAACTGAGCTGTGGAACCTCATTAGGTAAAATTAAGTGTAAATCTGCTAGTCTAGAGCCTTAAAAAATATAAAAATCTTGTCAATAAAAAAGCCACTTAAGTAAGTGGCTTTTTTATTAAAGGTATTTGGTGGTGGAAACGGGAACCGAACCCGCGTCCGCTTTCCGATCCGGATAGTAACACTTAGGCCTTGAGGGCGTGGATTCGTAAATTTGGGCAACCAACTCTCATGCCACGGTGGGTGTAGGCGTGGAGGGCATGTGACAAGCGCAGTCCGCCAGACCTTGCAGGACGCCGCATGCCTTAGTCGGAAGTGAACCGGCACACCTCGCACGCAAAGCGAGTAGCTGTTGCTTCAGCAGCAATAACGTTTCGATTCGCGCTTCAACTTGCTGGATGCGCTCATCCAACAATGTGTTGACTGCACCGCAATCCTGCGTGGGGTTGTCTCGTAGCCCCAGCAAGGATCGAATTTCTCCAAGCGACATATCCAGCGAGCGGCAGTGCCGGATGAACTGCAAACGCTCCAAGTGCGGTTCGCCATACAAGCGGTAATTCCCGCTACTGCGCGCAGGCTCCGGCAGCAGCCCTTCTTTTTCGTAATAGCGGATGGTCACGACCTCGCAGCCCGTACGCTGGGCCAACTCGCCAATCCTGATTTCCATGCCGCCCCCCTCTCACTTCTTGACTCTATAGTGACTATAGGGATTCTAATGCATTTCAACTGAACGACAAAGTCGAGGAATAGCCATGAGTGAATGTGGAAACACCGGATGCGGCTGCGCAGCTTCCCAACTTCTCAAGCCCGAGCTACCGGCTAACGCTGCGGCTGGAGTCACACAAGCCGTCTACCACATCGAGAACATGGACTGCCCCACGGAAGAAGCGCTGATCCGGGGCAAGCTGGGCGGCTTGCCCGGTGTGGTCGACCTGGATTTCAACTTGATGCAGCGCACGCTGACCCTGCGCCACAACCTGCCGTCGCTGGCCCCTGTGGAGCAAGCCTTGTCGGCCGTTGGCATGCGGGCGGTGCGACAGGACGACAGCTTGGCCACGCAGACCACCCGCCTCGCCATCGCCAAGATGGATTGCCCGACCGAAGAGGCGTTGATCCGCAACAAGCTGGCCACACTGGCTGGCGTGGTCGATCTTGAGTTCAATTTGATGCAGCGAATGCTGACCGTGCGCCACTCCCCGACTTCATTACCGGAAGTGCTGAGCGCGTTGCAATCGCTCAGCTTCGAGGCGCAAGTGCTTGACGCCAAGGAAATGGTTTCGCCAACGGCGCAAGAGGTCGAATCCGCGACCCAGTGGTGGCCGCTCGGCATTTCGCTGACTGCCGCTGCTGCTGCCGAGGCCGTGTACTGGTTCCACGGCGGCAACCATTGGTCGGTCATGGTTCTGGCCTTGGTTGCCATCTTCACCGGCGGCTTGTCCACCTACAAGAAGGGCTGGATTGCGCTCAAGAACCGCAACCTCAACATGAACGCCCTGATGTCGATTGCCGTCACCGGGGCCGTGTTGATTGGCCACTGGCCAGAGGCGGCGATGGTGATGGTGTTGTTCGCACTGGCCGAAGTCATCGAAGCCAAGTCGCTGGACCGCGCCCGCCATGCCATCCGGGATCTGCTCGATCTGGCCCCCGAACAAGCCACGGTGCAGCAGCCTGACGGCACGTGGCGCGATGTGGAAGCCAAGCAGGTCGCCATCGGCAGCCGGGTGCGCGTGCGGCCGGGCGAGCGCATCGCCCTCGACGGCGAGGTGGTCGAGGGCCGCTCGACCGTGAATCAGGCGCCGATCACAGGGGAGAGCCTTCCCGTCGAAAAGGCCCCCGGCGATCCCGTCTATACGGGCACCATCAATGAGTCCGGCTCGTTCGAGTACCGCGTCACGGCGCTGGCGAACAACTCCACGTTGGCACGCATCATCCACACGGTGGAAGCGGCGCAAGGCAGCCGTGCCCCGACCCAGCGCTTCGTCGATCAGTTCGCGCGCTGGTACACGCCTGCCGTGTTCGTGCTGGCGGTTGCCGTTGCGCTGGTACCGCCGCTCTTCATGGCGGCGGCTTGGATGGATTGGATTTATCGGGCGCTCGTTCTGCTGGTGGTGGCCTGCCCCTGTGCACTGGTTATTTCGACACCGGTCAGCATCGTCAGCGGGCTGGCAGCCGCCGCACGCCATGGCATTCTCATCAAGGGTGGGGTGTATCTGGAAGAAGGACGCCGACTGCGCTGGCTGGCCTTGGACAAGACCGGCACGATCACCCATGGCAAGCCCGCGCAGACCGACTTCGTTGCCTTGGGTAGCGCCTTGTCCGGGCGCAGCCGCAGCGTCGCAGCCAGTCTCGCTAGCCGTTCCGACCATCCAGTATCCAAGGCCATCGCGCAGGCGGCCCTTGCCGACGGCGTGGCGCTGCGTGAGGTCGCGGAGTTTGTCGCGCTGCCTGGCAGGGGCGTGCGCGGTGTGATCGACGGGGTGACCTATCACCTTGGCAACCATAGGATGCTCGAAGAATTGGGGTGCTGCTCCACGGAGCTAGAACAACGCATCACCGCGCTCGAAACCATGGGCAAGACGGTGGTGATGCTGATGGGGGCTGACGGTGTGCAGGCGCTCTTGGCGGTTGCCGACACCATCAAGGACAGCAGTCGCAGCGCGGTGGCGGAGCTGCACGCGCTGGGTATCCAGACCATGATGCTCACCGGCGACAATCCGCATACCGCCAAGGCGATTGCCTCGCAGGCCGGAATAGATCGCGCCCACGGCAACCTGCTGCCGGACGACAAGCTGCGCGAGGTCGAACAACTTGCCCAGTCCGGTAAGGTCGGCATGGTGGGAGATGGCATCAACGATGCCCCAGCCCTGGCCCGCGCCGACATTGGCTTTGCCATGGGTGCAGCGGGCACCGACACGGCCATCGAGACGGCCGACGTGGCGCTGATGGACGATGACCTGCGCAAGGTTCCAACCTTCGTGCGGCTGTCTCGTGCCACAGCGCAGGTGCTCATGCAGAACATCGTGCTCGCGCTCGGCATCAAGGCGGTGTTTCTGGTGCTCACCTTCACCGGGCAGGCGACCATGTGGATGGCCGTGTTCGCCGACATGGGGGCCAGCCTGCTGGTGGTGGGCAACGGCTTGAGGCTGCTGCGCCGATGAGCTGGAAATTCGTTCTCTATGACTGGGCCGGTCTGAATCTCGCGCTGTTTCAAGCCATCAATACGGGCACGCCGCCGATGCTCGAACCGCTGGCGACGTTCTTCAGCCTGATTGGCAGCTACTGGACAACGCCCCTGACGTTGTTGGGCCTTTGGGGGTGGTCGAAGTCAACCGCCGATCCGGCGCGTGCGCAGGCGGTGCAGACCCGTTTAGTGCACTTCGGTGTGGCCTTCCCGCTCGCCTTGGTGGCCGCCTCGATCCTGAAGCTATGGCTAGATTTCCCGCGCCCGCCTGCGGTGCTGGGCGCTCGGGCGCATGTCATCGGAACCGCGGAGCTGCACTACAGCCTGCCCAGCGGGCATGCGACCTATACAGCGCTGGTGGCCAGCGCGCTATGGCCGCTGCTGGCTTGGAGGGGACGTCTTGGCGTGGTTGGATACGCGATGCTGGTCGGCTGGTCGCGCGTGGCGGCTGGCATGCACTTTCCCGCCGATGTGCTGGCAGGATGGACTCTTGGTCTCGGCTGTTCCCTGCTCGCGGGGTGGCTGATTTCCTTCACCGCTGTGCAATGCGGCAATAGGCCGCTTGCTCCGGTCTGGCCGTGGTATGGAGTGGCTGCAACAGCGATTGCCGCCGATCAGACCGCCAAGATCGCTATCGCGCGAACGTTCGTCTATGGCGAACAGATCGAGATCGCGCCGTTTTTCAACCTTGTGTATGTGCTCAATCCAGGCGCTGCATTCAGCTTTCTGGCTACAGCAGGCGGCTGGCAACGCTACTTCTTCATCGCGCTTGGCCTGCTGGTCGCAATGTGGCTTATGCGGCAACTGAAGCAGGCGCTGCCGCGCCTCGAAGCGCTCGGGTACAGCCTCATTCTTGGCGGGGCACTCGGCAACGTCGCGGATCGTGTGCTGCGTGGTCAGGTCGTGGACTTCCTCGATTTCCACTGGCTGAATATGCACTGGCCTGCATTTAACCTTGCCGACGTGGAAATCACCGCTGGTGTCACCTTGCTCGTGGCACATGCGCTTTTTCAAAGCAAGTCCAACAAGGTGGACGCTCACGCAATTGCGAATTATAATCATTTAAAATAATGTCCTGAGAGTTCTTATGTTCTACCGATTCCCTCGCCGCTGGTTGATCGGGCTTCTGCTGATGACTATTGCGTTGGCGGGCGGTCCAGTCCACGCCGCCGACACTACAGAAACCCGAGCCAAGCAGATATGGCAGCTCTTGGACTATGTGGCCGTTGATTACGGCGGTGCGGTCGCCAACGGCTCGGTGCTGAAGGAGTCGGAATTCGCGGAGATGCAAGAATTCGTGGCGACTGCAGAGCGGCAATTGAACGAGTTGCCGAACCAAGCGGGCAAGGACAACTTGCTGCAAAAGGCTGCACAGCTGCGGCTGGCAGTTACCAGCAAGGCCGATCCGGCTAGCGTGGCAGCTCTTGCACATGCGCTGTCCAGCGCCGTACAAACAATCTACCCCTTTCCAGTCGCTCCCGCCGTCGCCCCAGATCTAGCGCGCGGGGCGCATTTGTTTCAAGCGCAGTGCGCAGCCTGTCACGGCGCACAGGGGCGTGGAGATGGCCCATTGGCCGCCTCGCTGACTCCGAGGCCGACCGCCTTAGCCGAGCGCCTACGAGCGCGCGAGCGCAGCCTGTTCGCGCTGCATCAGATCATCAGCAATGGCGTGCAAGGCACCGCCATGCAAAGCTTGGTGGCCGCCACTCCCAGCAATCTGCTCGTCGGCGAGACCAAGCCCAAGAAAATGACCGGCGTCAGCGCCGATCAGATGGCCAAGATGGAGCGGGAAATGGGCAATCTCCAAGAGCAGTTCAAGCTGGCCGAACAGACCTATGGCCAAGACATCCTCAATCTGGTGCTGGCCAAGGGCTATCTCGCCAAGCTGATGGCCAACGAAGCCATCTTGCGGCACCTGACAAAGAATCATCCCGACGTGCTGAATGAGTTCGACAGCATCGTGCGCTTGGTGGCGCTGGACAAGTAAGTGGCGCGCACTCAGGCGTCGTGAGCCAAATCCTTCCTGTCGGAAGGTCGTAGTGCTGCCCGTGTGGGCGATACGCTGTTCTTTAACAATCTGGATGTATCAGGGTCATCGCTTCCGAAGCGGGCGTCCTCCTTTTGCCCGTTATCAGGAGCGATGGCCGACAGGCTTGCCGCTGGCCTGCCCATTCGTAGAGGGGGGTATGGATGGGCGAACAGCGGCTACTGACTCGCCTAGTGGTGCAGAAGCTCATTTCGCCAGGGTGCGCCAATCTCTGCTGTACCAGTTCGGCATAAGTGGCAGATATCGCTGTTTTGTGTCAGAATTGGCTAGTTTTGGCAAACAGTAATCAATCTCTGCAAATGAAAAAGGCGAAGCCATGAGTGAGCCAGAAGGTGAAATCCTGACGCTCGATGAAGTAGCCGCATACCTCAAGGCGGGGAAGCGAACGGTCTATCGATTGGCGCAGGAGGGAAAGATTCCGGCCTTCAAACTGGGGGGCACTTGGCGCTTTCGCCGCTCCGACCTTGAGCGCTGGATTGCTGAAAGCACCAATAAGCAGAAGCCGGAGGCTTGAGTGGGACTTTGCCACGCTAGCCACCACATCAAGTCCGAGACAGGACAAGGGGAGGATCACCGTTGACGACACAGCAGCCTTTGACACCGCATCAAAGCCAGTACATTGCCTGGCTGCTCACGCGCCGTGCGGCCGGTGATTCGGTTGAGTCACTGGCGTCGACGCTGGTCGATTCGCAGGTTGACCTCAAGGCCTGCGCATAGGCCAGCAGCTCCAACGGGCTGAATTTGCGCCGGGCGATGTTCTCCGTCAGGCTCATGATGAAGGCCGATTCATCGTCGACGTTCATCACCATCGCGGGGATTTCCTGGTGGCCGAGCGTCTTGAAGGCCTTGAAACGCCCCTCACCGCAGATGAGCAGGTAGTGCTCACCATCGTTCCCCGGGCGCGGCGTCACGATGATGGGCTTTTTCAGGCCGATGCTCTGGATGTTGCCGACGATCTGTTCGAACACGCGGCTGTTGCGCTCGCGCGGATTGAGAACCTCGATCCGGTTCAGCGGGATCATCCGCAATTCCGAGTGGCGATGCTCTTTGTCCTGGTTCATGCGGCCCTCCGTATGCGGATGCGCCGGGCCATGCCGTACAGGTAGTCCAGGCTGTCGAAGCGATAACACTCGAACTCAATGCCGTTGTGATCGGCCAGAAGGATGCGGGGTTGGCCGAAGTCCAGTCGCGGCAACAGGTAGTAATCCAGCGCCGCCTGATTGGTTTCATCGAGCCGCACGGCCACCGTGATGTCGGGTGCGAGGCTGGTGTCGAAGCGCACCTTCCAGCGCCGCCGCCCGTTGTCGAGCAACTGGCAACGGGCCAGCACCAGCGAGACGGTGAACTCGTGGTTGACGGTGAGGAGGTCGGTGGCCGGATCACGTTCGACCATGCCGCCGACCTCGGCGATCATCCGTTCGGTCTGGCCGACGATCTCCGGGTGCAATCGGCGCAGGAACTGGTTCACTTCCAGATACTGATAGTCCCGATCCGGGGTGAAGCCCACCGTCTGGTACGCGCGGATCAGGCTGCCGAAACGATGCGCGTAGGCCGCCGACGAGGGCATGCCTTCGGCTTCGTCGATGATCAGGCCGGAGAGGTAACCGTGGCGTTGGTACAGGTTGCGCAGCTTTTCGATCAGTTCGTCATCGCTGTAGCGGTGCGACCGTGCGCGCAGGATGCCTTGTGCGGTGTAGAAGAGTTCCGGCGGCACGATGCTCTCGAACGCGCCTTCCTTCTTGATCCACATCTCGGGGCTGTTGACCACCCGATGTTTCTTGAGCTTGAAGGAGCGCCGGTTGTAGACGTTGTTGCCGATGTACTTCTCGTTGGACAAGACCTCGCGCACCGTCGCCCGTGTCCAATCGCGCCCGAGGTCTGTCCGAACGCTTTGCGTGTTGAGCCGTTCAGCGATCTCCAGCTCGGTCAGGTTGTCAGTGACGAACCAGCGATAGATCTGGTTGACGGTGGAGACTTCGTCGTCAGGCCCCGGCTGCAGGATGACACGGTCGGTTTGCAGGCTCTTGTGCTCGCCTCGCGCCAGTTCACCTTTGAACGTGCCGGACTGATCGATCAGCACACGCCGCAGGCCGTAACCAGCCGGGCCGCCTTGCCGAAAGCCCAGTTCGATCAGGCGGCACTGCCCGGCGAACACCTTGGCCGACAACTCCCGACTGTATTCGCCCGCCATCGCGCGCTTGACGCCCTTGACGATGGTGGACACGGGCGAGCCGTCGTTCTCGAATTGTTCGGCGCAGTAGGCGACCTGGATTCCGGCGCGACGGCAGATGTATTCGTAATAGGCACTCTCGTCGGCATCCTGAAACCGACCCCAGCGGCTGACGTCGTAGACGAGGATGATCTGGAAATCAGCCTTGCCCGCCTCGACATCCTTGATCAGTTGCTGCAGCGCTTGGCGGCCATCGATGCGCAGGCCGCTCTTGCCTTCGTCGGCGTAGGTGCGAACGATCTCGATGTTGCGCCGCTCGGCGTACTCACGGATCTTGTCGGCCTGATTCTCCGTCGAGTACTGCTGGTGCTCGGTCGACATCCGCACGTATTCGGCGGCCCTAAATGTCGGAGGAGGTGATTCCGCCTCCGTTGAAAATTCTTCTGCCTGCATAGACCCGATCACTCATTGTTATGTGCACCTGCTCTCGGGTCTGCTTTTCACCTTACTGGCACGGCCACGACCAGCGGTGTGCCGGTCGGGATGCGCAGGGTTGAAACTGTTGCCATTCAGGATGATCGAGAGCCCATTTGGAGAAAGAAGTTAAGGGCGAATCGCCGAGGTGTCGATCAAGTCCTCTCTTGACACGTCCATCTTGCACGGACACGTCAGGCATACCGGCGTGATCTCGACGATCCATGAAGCGCCGCTCTCCATTGGAAATGCTGGATGCCGCGCGATTCGGTACAGGCCCGTCGGCAGGCCGCACACGTCCATCTTTGCAAGATCGGCCTCTCGCCCCTGATCTCGCAATCGCTGCTGCTCGCGGTTGCGTTGCACATACTGGTGGCGAGCATCGCGGTAGTCGCGCCAGTAGTCAGGATTGCGCTGCGACCACGCCTGCTGGGCGGCGCGCTGGTTGATCCTGTAATCGGAATCGGACTGAAGTTTTGCCCGCTGCCATTGGCGCTTGCGGGCACGCTGGCAGTCTGGCGAGGAGCAGTAGGCTTGGCCAGGAACTTGTGGGCGGGGCTCGAACGGCTGGCCACAGCAGGTGCAGAGGATGCTGGACATCGAAGTTCTCCATATGAAAATTCATATGGGAACTGCTGGCCAGTGGCTGCAATCAGGGAGGCTTGATGCGAGGCGATAACAGGACGGCACGATCTGCGGGCAAACCACAAACACGCCCATTTACACCCGTTTAAAGGGGCTGCCGATTGGCCTCATCCTGAATGACACGGCACTGCTCGATGATGTCGGCAAAGCTCGGCTGATTCAGCGCCAGCAGACCGTCTTCCAGCATTGCGGCGTAATCGTTTTCCAGCGCCGTCAACGACTCGCCCGTCGGGATGAGTTGAAGCTGGCCGCTGGTGGCGGCGAAGTAATCGATCTTGGCACCGGCAGCATCTTTCTCGACGAAGAACACCGATTTGTGTTCTGCAACGGCCCGGGCAAGAACCTGATCTGCGCAGGCAGCCGCAAAGTGCGGCGTTTTTGCGATGGCGGCCAAGTCGTACCAGTGACGCGAATAGCGTTCCCCGCGCAGCCGTCCCTGCAGGCAATACACGTGCGCTGCGGTGGCCTTTTCCCAGAAGGTGCGCTCTGCCGCCATCACCAAGGGCTGGGCGACGGGGAAAGTGATGTCTTCGATTTCCGGCGCAATGTCGCAAGCCACCGGCTGAACATGATGCGGCTCACCCGTGGCGCGGGCACCAAACTCCAGCTGGATCGTGGGCGCTGAATAGCCGGTGCCGGTTTTGACCGCTGGATACGACAGGATCAGCTTGTCCCGATCTTTGCCCGCCAGCGTCAAGCTTGCGTCCAACCCATCTTTCGCCAGCGCCGCAGCAATGACCGGTTTGACCGTTGCTTCGATCCAGTCGGGCAGGCGGTGACGTACCGCGCTGCTGATCTTTTTCTCTTGGCTGGCGGAATCGGGAATGGGGTTGCCTTGCTTCAACAGGTCGGCAGCCAGTTCGCGGATGTCATAGGTGAGATCCACGTCCTCAGAAAACCGATCGATGATGCGATAAACCTTGGACAACGAGGTGCCACCCTTGAAGGTGAGTTTGCTGGCCAAGTCGGATTCGTAAATGGCGGACAGCACCCAGATGTCTTTTTCGAGCAGATGCGCGGGCCGCCCGCTGCGGGCGGCAGCAAACTCTAGGGCTTCAACCTGATCGTCCCGGCTAAGTGAAAACCAGGACTCAGCCATGGGCCGCTACCTCATTTTGCAGGGCCTCGCTGACCACTTTGGCCATCCAGCTCGGCAGTGCGGCCCGCGCGCCACGCACGGCCTCCCATTCGGACTCGGGCAGCTTGGCGCGCAGTTGCTTCAGCGCCGCCGGTGCGCCCTCTGGCCCCAGCCATGACAGCGCACGGATCACCTTGCCCGCAGGACGTTTGCCCAGCAGCAGTTGCCAGCGGTTGCCGTGCTTGAGCTCCACGCACCGGCTGCCGAGATGCAGGGTGCGGGATGCGCCGGAGGTGAGAAAAACCTCGCGGGTCGGCACCTGCGTGGTCAGGCCCAGTGCATTGGCTTCGGCTGCGCCGTTGGCCACGACCGTTTCACCGCAACTGGCCTCGATGGCCTGCACCACGGACTCGGTGGATGGCGGGCGGGAGCCAAACCGGCCCTCATGGGGGGCGACATAGGCACCGCGACTCACGCGCAGCAGCTTCCCTTCCTGAGCCAGCCGGGACAAGGTTTTGTCGATGGCCGCCCGCGAGCCCAGATGCAGGAACTCCTTGGGCGACAACAGCCCCCCCTCGGGCATGGCCCGGGCGGCAGACAAGATGTTCTCGGCAAGATGGCTCATGGTCATGGCTCCTTTGTCAGAAGTATAAATCAGTATCTGACAAACCGCAATTTGCAGCAGACGTGCCCGGCCAATGGCCGCACAGGTGCCTCCGTGGCCTCGGGAGCACGGATCGCGCATATAAAAAGGGGATTCGCCGAAAGCCAACACGGGTTTCGGCCAGATCATCGAATTCACGGCCTCAAGGCCGAGGTGTTGCTATCTGGTTCAGATTACCATCATCAACTGTTGGTGTTTCGTCATGTGTAGTCAGTTCATCGCATCAATTGCGCTCAGCAGCCAGCCCTCGTGCCGACAACAAATTGGCGGCAAAAGTGACCGCGACCACAAGCAGAACGCTTAATTGAGCCAAGAGCGTTTGCCACGAAGGATAGATGCCGAGCAAGTCGACGCGAGGGACGGCAACCGGACTGACGTGCAGCAACCCAGCTTCTTGCAAGCCAGCAATACCCTTACCTGCAAGCACCACCGCCAGGACTGCCACCAACAACGAACTGGCGGCAAAGAATTGACTGATTGGCAAGCGGGAGCTTGTGCGCAGCAGCACGACCGCCAGCAATGCCAGCAAGGCAGCGCCGGTGCCGAGTCCTGCAAGCAACGGCAAACCATTGCCTTCCGTCCAAAGTGCCGCGTAGAACAGCACCGTCTCGAAAACTTCGCGGTATACCGCCACGAACGCCAGCGAGAACAGGAACCACGCCGTCCGCTTGTTCAGCGCCGCCGATAGTTTTTCCTTGAGGTAGACCTGCCAGCGACCTGCGACGCTCTTTTGATGCATCCACATGCCTACGCCCAGCAGCACAACGGCGGCGAAGAGTGAAGAGAAGCCTTCGGTCAGTTCGCGGCTTGCCCCGCTGACGCCCACCAAATAAGTTGCCACAGCCCAAGTAATGCCACCTGCCGCAAGCGCAGCAAACCTCGCGAGGCCACTCGAACTTGATTTGTTGTGCCGAAAGCTCGACGGCGATTTCTCAACCCTGATCGTCGGAACCGGTACGGACGACAACTCCAGGCGCAGCAATTTCCTCTCGAAAGCGGTTGCCGCATTCGTGCTGCACGAAGCTGCCGGTGCGTCGGCAGCAGATGCAGTGGCTGCCAGCATCGACGGTGGAGCCGACCACGGTATTGATTCGGTCTTCATTACCGCCGATCACACCATCTGGCTCGTGCAATCCAAGTACATCGATTCCGGAACGGGCGAGCCTGTACTGGGCGATTTCTCCAAGTTTCGTGATGGCGTGGCTGATCTCTTGCACGGCAAGATGGAGCGTTTCAACGACGCACTGCAAAACCGCCAGGCCGCCCTCACGAATGCGCTGAACAACGAGGTCTGCAAGATCGAGGTGGTTTTGGCGCATACCGGCGGAGCGATCCACGATGACCGCCGACACATCTTTGGCGATCTGGAGCGCGCCTTCAATGGCACGAATCCGGGTTTCGTCCGTTGCCGTGCCTTCGGTCTTGCCACGCTGCACGATCTGCATCTGGACGGCGCATCGGCTGCACCCATTGATGCCGAGGTCGAACTGAAGGATTGGTTATGCCGTTTGTGGCGGGTCAGCGCGGATTCGATCAGTTCCGGCTCCAGCGGTTGCCGGCGCAGTTCGGACAGGTGATGCTGAAGGTCTTCGATGCGTGCGCTGACATCGCCGCGGGCCTGCAACGCATCCAGCTGCTGGCGGATGTCCTGCCAATGCCGGTAGGCCTGCAGTACGGACTTGGCCAAGGTCTCGGCCTGCCCGTACCGGCGCCTGGCGATGAAGCACCATCCGGACCGCAATCCGGATGATAGCAAGTCCGAGCAGGCCTTCAAGGAAGCCAAGGAAGCCTACGAAACGCTCAGCGACGCCAATAAACGCCGCGCCTATGACGCGCACGGCCATGCCGCGTTCGAGCATGGCATGGGCGGCGGCGGGCAGGGCTATGCCGACATGGGAGACATCTTTGGCGACATTTTCGGGGATATCTTCGGGGGCGGCGGCCGTGCCCAACGCGGTCCGCGGCGCGGCTCCGATTTACGTTACGTAATGGAACTCGACCTCGAAGAAGCCGTGTTCGGAGTCGAGAAACAAATCGATATCCCGACTTTGTTGGAATGTGAAGCCTGCGATGGGACGGGCTCGGAAGACCGCAAGGTGGAAACCTGCTCGACCTGCAAAGGGCGCGGCCAGGTCCGTATGCAGCGCGGTATTTTTTCGGTCCAGCAGCCTTGTCCGGCCTGCGGCGGCCGCGGGGAAACCATTGCCAAGCCCTGCAAGTCCTGCCATGGGCAGGGCCGCAAGCAGAGCCAGAAGACCCTGCAGGTCAAGATTCCGGCCGGCGTCGACAACGAAGACCGCATCCGGCTGCAGGGCGAAGGCGAGGCCGGTCCGGCCGGTGGCGTAGCGGGTGATCTCTATGTGGAAGTGCATGTTCGCGAACACAAGATCTTCCAGCGCGACGGCAACGACCTGTATTGCGAAGTACCGATCCGTTTCTCGCAGGCGGCTTTGGGTGCGGATCTGGTCGTTCCGACCCTGCAGGGCGAAGCGCTGGTCAAGGTGCCGGCTGAATGCCAGACCGGGAAAGTTTTCCGATTGCGCGGCAAAGGCGTGAAATCGGTGCGCAGCAACAGCACCGGCGATCTGCTATGCCGCGTTACGGTCGAAACGCCGGTCAACCTGACCGCCCGGCAACGCGAGCTGATGCAGGAGTTCGAAGCCACGTTCGAAGGTGAAGCGGGCGCCAAGCATTCGCCGAAATCAAGTGGTTTCTTTGATGGCGTGAAGTCCTTCCTGGACCGCATCATTTCCTGAGGGCTTGCCATCACCCCAACTTTGTAATTAAAGTGAACGTTGCTGCGTGGAAGGTATGGCGGAGCTTTGCTGGTTTCGGCGGGATGAAAACGTCATTTAAAAACGATTTCACAAATTTTTCACATTGATGAAATTGACATATGATATTTTTTTAATTACATTTTAACAGGGGAGATTTATGTCACGAATTTTTTTATTGGTTTTAACCGCAGGATTAGTTATAGCTTCTCCTGGTTACGCCCAAGATGCCAAACAGCCCACGCCGTTTGAAAAAGCAGATCAAGACGGTGATGGCAAGATCAGCTTTGAGGAATACCGCAACCGCGCGGCTTTCCTGTTCCACGATTACGACCATAACGAAGACCAGCACTTGACCGCCGACGAACTGCCGGAGTACCGGAACGCCAAAGGCATTGTGGTCGAAACCAAATCAATCACAATCGAAGACTATATGGCCTCGATCAGCCACAGTTTTGACATGGGTGACCTCAACAAAGACGGGTTCCTGCAAGACGCCGAATGGGGCGTCGCCCCGTCCATGAACAAGTAACCGGGAGCCCAATATGAAAAATGCCCTACTCATCACCGCGCTGCTTGCTGTCGGTACATACGCCCAGAACGCCGCAGCCGATTATACCGTCACCTGCGAGTCGAGTTCCGGCCAAACCCGCAACTGTCCGCTGAATTCCAGCGGCAAAGTCCACCTGCAGACCCAATTATCGCGGGCCGGCTGTTATGAAGGACAGAGCTGGGGAACCTACGGTAATACCGTTTGGGTTTCCAATGGCTGCCGAGCGACGTTTCGCGTGTCCCAGAGCAGCAGCTACAGCGGCAGTAACAGCAGTTCCAGCGATAACGGCAAGGCCGCCGCCGCCGCCGCCGCGATCATAATCGGCGCCGCCGCGGTCGCCGCCGCCAGCAACAAGAACAACAGCCACGGATCCTATTCCAACAACAGCTATAACGATCGTTACGGCAACAACTACAACAACTACGGCAACAACGGCTACAACAATGGGTATAACAACAATTACGGCAATAACCACAATAACTACGGAAATAATTACGGTAACCGCACCGTTACCTGTGAGTCAAAGGGTGGTAACCGCCAGCGCTGCTCGACGTTCGTGGGCCGCGGCAATGTACAGGTCACCCGCAAGCTGTCCAACTCGGCCTGCCGATTCGGCCAAGGCCGGGATTTTTTTTCATTTTTTATGGTGTAGCCCAACCGGGGATTGTTAAGGAATTCGCATGAACAAAACCGCATTGATCGTTGCCATCGCTTTGGTGTTGGCGTCCTGCAAAGAAAAACCAGCTGAAAACGACGTCGCATCCGACCGGTCCGAACCTGTTACGGCACAAGTCGATACCGTCAAGGTCGATGTCGCCGCACCTGTTCCCGTGTTGGTCTTCAACAAGGAATTCGACATGCACGGCGTGCATTTCGTGGTCGAAGCAACCGATATCGGCGTGATGAAAACGCTCACCATCACTCCGAGCGGCCTGGCCGAAGTCAACGACGTGATCACCCGTGAAATCGACGGCACAGTGACCAACGCCGAAGTGGCCGACATCAACGCCGATGGCTCGCCTGAAATCTACGTCTGGATCAATTCCGATGGCAGCGGTAGTTATGCCACGCCGATCGGCTATTCCGCCAACAACAAAAAGAGCCTGAGCGAAATATACTTCCCGCCGATCAGCGATGATGCGATGAACAGCAAGGGCTATATGGGGCATGACGAATTCGCGGTCGTAGAAAGCGTTGTGGCGCAGCGCTTCCCGCTTTACGCCGAGGGCGATACCAATGCCAAACAGAGCGGCAAGACCCGCCAACTGCAATACAAGCTCACCCAAGGCGAAGCCGGCTGGATTATGAAGCTTGATCGGGTCAGCGAGTTCTGAATACTGTTCCCAGGGAGATAAGGTGAATGAATAGAACCCTCATTGTCGCAGCAATGGCTTCCGCCCTGCTGCTGGGTTGCTCCAATAAGCCGGCGACAACACCGGCAACGACATCAACACCGGCCAAAGCGGCTATCGGCCAGTGGGGTGTCGATACCGCCGGGCTCTCGAAAACCGTCCGTCCCGGCGACGATTTCTACCGTTACGTCAACGAGGGCTGGCTGAAAACGGCCAAGGCTCCGCCTGGCATACCGTTCATGGATGCCTTTGTCGAAGTCTATCTCTCCACCGAACAGCGGGTTGCCGGCATCGTTGAAGAATCTCGGCAGAGCACCGATGAACCGGGCAGCCCAGAACAGATGATTGGTGATTTCCACCGGTCCCACGCCAATATGGAACGGCGTAATGCCCTTGGCATCACGCCGATAGCGAGTACCTTATCGATTGTCGCCGGTACCACGGACCGCGCTGACTTAGCTCGCATCATGGCTTATCCCTGGATGGATGGCCTGATCTCCAGCGGCGTGATGGGCAATGCCGAAAATCCTCGCAGGCAAATCGCCGCCATAGGGGTTGGAGGCTTGACCATGCCATCGCGAGACTATTATCTCACCGATGCTGAACCCTATATCGGGCACAGGAAAGCACTGCACGATTATATTTCATCAAGTTTCACCCGTGCCGGCATCGACAATGCCGATGCGCGTGCCGCCCGGGTGATGGCGTTGGAAACCGAGATTGCCAAACGGCAGTGGTCTATGGCCGAGCGTCGCGATGCCGTGCGCAATAACCACGTCATGTCACCGGCCCAGCTCATTTCCTATGCGCCGGGGTTTCCGTGGACGGCATATCTTGGCGAAGTAACATTCGACAAGCAGCCGCAGCTCAAGGTCACCACCGATACCGCGGTGCGTGATTTGGCCAGGTTGTTTGCCGAGACCCCGGTGGCAGACCTTCAGTCGTTCCTGCTGTTCAAGACGCTGGATGCCTGGGCGGATTCGCTTTCGGAGCAATGGGTGCAGGCGCATTTCGATTTCCACAACAAGCGTCTGCAGGACACACCGCAGCGCCGTCCGGCCGAATTTGAAAGCATCAATGCAGTTAATATGGCGCTGGGCGAGGAAATCGGACGCATCTATGTGGCGGAATATTTCGGTGCATCCGATAAAGCCAAGGTAGAGGAGATGGTCGGTTATCTGAGCGATACCTATCGCGCTCGTATCAACACTCTAGACTGGATGGATGCCTCTACCCGCGCTGAGGCGCTGAAGAAGCTTGACAAGATCAACACCCACATCGGCTTTCCTGAAAGATGGCATGACCGTTCGGAGGTGCTGATCGCTGCGGACGATTTGGTCGGCAACCAGAACCGCCTCGCCAACTGGGCGCGCGCCGACAGCCTGAAGAAGCTCACCGAAGGCACAAGAGACTGGGAGTTTCCCTACAGCCCGCAGGAAGTAAATGCTGGTTATAGTACTGGCACTAATTCCATGACCTATCCGGCGGGTATTCTACAGCCGCCGTTTTTCGATCCGAAGGCCGATCCTGCCGTTAATTTCGGTTCAATTGCTGCAGTCATCGGACATGAAATCGGTCATGGCTTCGATGACCAAGGTAGCCGATCGGACGGCGATGGCAAATTGCGGGATTGGTGGAGCAAGACATCGCGCGCTGAGTTCGAGAAGCGCGCGACCGGCCTCGTCGAGCAGTTCAACCAGTATGAAGCCCTGCCTGGGCTGAAGATCAATGGCCGCCAGAATCTGGGTGAGAACATCGGCGATCTGGGTGGACTCTCGGTAGCCTATGCGGCTTATCAGGCCTTTGTAAAGGAGAAGCAGGGCGGCAAGGCGCCGGTAATCGACGGTTTCACGGGCGATCAACGCTTTTTCCTTGCCTGGGCGCAAGTGTGGCGCAACATCACCAGCGATGGTGAAACGCGCCGGCGTACCTTGTCCGATCCACACAGCCCCGGCGAATTCCGCGTCAATGGCGTCGTCCGCAATGTCGATGCCTGGTATGAAGCCTTTGACGTGAAGCCCGGTGAAAAAATGTATCTGCCGCCTGAACAACGCGTCAGAATCTGGTGATCCAACCATAATCCAGTTGTTCCCGTTTCAACTTACATAAGGAGATTCACATGAATAAAAGCATCATTGCGTTTACAGTGCTGTTGACAGCCGGGTTCGCCGGCAATGCCCTAGCAGGGCAAGTCACCTGCGCTTCCGACGGTGGTAAGTACCGCGAATGCCGGCTTGATGGCAGCGGCGATATCGTCATGAAAACACAACTCAGCAAGACCAATTGCGTCAAGAACCAGAACTGGGGTGAAACCCCCAACGGTGTTTACGTGAAAGGCGGGTGCCGCGCTATTTTCGAAACCATGTCGATGAACCAGCCGCAGTACTCGGGTGGCGGTGGTAGTGGCTACCAAGATCTAATCGGATCAAAAGCAGCGGGCGCTGAAACAGCGCTGAATAGCCGTGGTTATAAATTTGTACGTACTACCACGCAAGGCAACAGCAAACTTGGTTTTTGGCGCAAACCGAATAACGCCGGTTGTATCCAGGTCACCACCAGTGATGGCCGTTATTCGGCGATCCGGGACGTGAACACCAGCCAATGTGCTCAGAGTGGGGGTTCAAGCGGTTATACCGGAAATAGTAACAGCGGTGGTAGTGGGTACAAAGATCTGGTCGGAGCCAAAGCAGCTGGAGGCGAGACGAGTCTGCAGTCACGCGGTTACAATTTGGCGGGTACTTCCAATTTGCCTGACGCCAAGGTCATGTACTGGTGGAAGCCGAACCGCAATGGCTGCATTATGGTCACCGTACGCGAGGGCCGCTATCAGGCCATCAGCGATGTCGACCGTATTGAGTGCACCAACGCGCAGTGATTGGTTTAAATCATAAAAAACCCCGCCTCGCAGACCGTGTCAAAACTCTAGCCAACAGTTTGTATGATTGAGATAATGCCCGTATCGCAAGATACGGGCATTGTTTTATGGCATTTATCCAAGGCGAAGCGGTCAATCAGGGCAGTTTGTTTCCCGTATCTCTCGACGAATTGATTCCCACGGACCATCTAGTCCGGGTGGTCTGCGCTTACGTCGACCGCTTGAGTCTGGCGGATCTAGGGTTTGCCAAAGCCCAGGCCAAGGCCACCGGCCGGCCCCCGTATGATCCCGCCGATATGCTCAAACTCTATCTCTACGGCTATCTGCATCGGATACGCTCCTCCCGCCGCCTGGAGGCCGAGTGCCTGCGCAAATGTCGAAGTGATGTGGCTACTTGGCCGCCTGAGCCCGGATTTCAAGACCATCGCCGAGTTCCGGCGCTTGAACGGCAAAGCCTTCATTCGGGTCTGCCGCGGCTTCGTGCAGTTCTGCCGCCGCGCCGGACTGATGGCCGGCGAGCTGGTCGCCATCGATGGCAGCAAATTCCAGGCCGCGGCATCGCGGCGGCATTACCAAAGTGCGGCGCAACTGGCCAAACAACAGCATATCCTGGAACAGCAGATTGCCGGGTACCTGGCTGAGCTGGACCGCGGTGACAAGCAGGAAGCCTTGAGCCAACTGGACCGCTCCGCGGTCCAGTTGGCTTTGCAGCATTTACAGGACCGGCATCAGCAGATCCTCGATCAACAGACCGTTCTAAGTGAACAGGGCCTGTCAGGGCATAACCCGACCGAGCCTGAAGCACGGATGATGCGCACGGCGCACGGCAAGCGGGTGGCCTATAACGTGCGGACGGCGGTGGATGCTGATCACGGCTTGATCGTGCACCATGCGGTGACGCAGGACGCCAGCGATAACCGGCAGCTGCTGTCGGTGGCGCAGGCCGCCAAACAGGTTCTGGCCCAAGACACGCTGACGGTAGTGGCGGATGCGGGGTATTCCAACGGCGAACAATTCCAGGCCTGTGAAGACCAGGGCATTGAGGCGTATGTGCCGTGTAGCCGGGGAGTGAACAATCAAGCCGACGGCCGGCACTTTGGGCGTGAGGCGTTCCGGTTTGATCCGGCAACCGACAGCTGGCAGTGTCCGAATGGCAAGAATATGGCACGCAAGCAGTCGAGCAGGACAAGCATGGTCTATGCGTCCAGGCCTGAGGACTGCGCAGTCTGCCCCATGAAGCCGCAGTGCACATCGGCCAAGCGGCGCTTCATCACACGGCATGCGCGTGAGGACGCCTTCGAGCGGATGCAGTCACGGCTGGCGCTTAGGCCGGAGATGATGTCGCGTCGGCGGCAGACGGTGGAGCACCCTTATGGGAATCTGAAGCAGTGGATTATGGGCAATGGCCGGTTCCTGCTGTGGGGTTTAGGGGGCGCACGCACGGAAATGGCCTTGGCGCTGACGGCCTACAACCTGAAGCGGGTAATTAACATCCTGGGACCGGCCAGAATGATGGCCCTGATGGTCTGACAGGGCATTTTGTCCTGAAGATAGGCGCTGTTGAAGTGCCGGAATCCAAAACAAATCACCCCGAACAAGTCGGGGTGATTTATAGAACGCTTCAGTACGTGAGTTTTGACACGGTCTGTCCGGCGGGGTTTTTTATGCATCTAACTAGGGCTTCAGACTTTACGTTTCCAGAATGGCGGTACTATCTTGCCTTGCCTTATTGCCATAATCAGCAGAATCACACCTGTGGTGGTGCAGAGCAGGAAGGCAATCAACGAGGATTCCAAGC
>JACCDZ010204579.1_pt1 | contig 21060 bp, 26 predicted proteins | sample 7449551 | NCBI WGS metagenome assembly JACCDZ01 (sample SAMN15323452, study PRJNA562643) | freshwater metagenome | isolation source: river surface water | place: USA:Blue River Watershed | collected 2017-08-18
AAAAATAAATAATTATGTCAGAAAATAAAAAAACAATTATCAACTTAAATCAAGATGATTTTTCTAAAGAACCTATATTCTTTGGTAGTGATATGGGGTTACAACGTTATGATAAATTTAGATATAATAATATCTTCAATCTTTTTAAAACTCAATTAGGATTTTTTTGGAGACCCGAAGAAGTATCTGTTCAAAAAGATAGAAGTGATTTTATGACTTTATCTGAACAAGAAAAATTTATATTTACTAAAAATTTAGGCTATCAAATTTTGTTAGATTCTGTTCAAGCAAGAGGTATTAAGAATATCACCGAATGTATGAGTAATTTAGAATCAGAAGCATTCGCAAACTCTTGGGAGTTTTTTGAAACTATACACTCATATTCTTATACATATGTTATTAAAGGTATATACTCAAATCCTTCAGATGTATTTGATACAATTAATAAAGATGAAGCGATTAGAAAAAGAACTACATCAGTTACACATTATTATGATTCTTTAATAGAATCAATTCCCGATGAATCTTTACACGATAGAAAGAAAAAACTATACTTAACACTGATGTCTGTTAATATTCTTGAAGGTATTAGATTTTATGTATCGTTTGCTTGTAGTTATGCTTTTGCTCAAAATAAAAAAATGGAGGGTAATGCTAAGATTATATCACTCATCAACCGTGACGAAAATCTCCATTTAGGTTTCACGCAATTCATATTAAACAAACTTTCAAGCGAAGAAAGTGAAGGATTTTTAGATGTTGTTAAAGAATGTGAACCTATAGTTATTCAAATGTTTAAAGATGCGGCTCAAGAAGAAATTGAATGGGCTAATTATTTATTCGAGAATGGTTCTTTGCTTGGATTAAACGCACATATTTTAACAGAATATATGAAGTGGTTAACTAATTCGAGAATGCGTTCTATACATTTAGAACCAATATTTGAAAATGTTAAAAATCCTATTCCATGGATTAAAAATTGGACAGATTCTAAAGGTGTTCAAAACGCCCCACAAGAAACAGAGATAGAGTCGTATGTAGTTGGAAACTTCGACAATGACATCGACGATGCAAATTTCGACGAGTTTGAAATTTAAGTGAAAATATTCATCTCTTCTATTTTATATATATACATAAAAAATATATAAAATGGAAGAGATTTTCAAAAAACATAAAAGTGGATATTTGATATCCAATTATGGTAGAATTAAAGGCAAAACTAAAGATTTTTTAACATTAACAGAAACCTCTGCGGGATATTTAATAGTTGGTGAGGGCTTAGTTCATAGATTAGTTTATGAAACATTTTTTGGAGAAATTGAAAAAGGTAATGAGATAAACCATTTAGATAAAAATAAAAAAAATAACAGAATAGATAATTTAGAATCAGTTACTAAATCAGTAAATCAAAAACATAAATATAAAAATTCTAACAAAAAAATAGACGGTGAAAATAATCCGATGTCATTCTTGAAAGAATGTGATGTTTTAGAAATTTATGAAATGATAAAAGATGGTTATACTAATTTTGATATTGCTGATAAGTTCAATATACACGATAGGTATGTATCGCTTATAAGAAGTGGTAAAAGATGGAAATATTTATACGATATTCATATGAAAGAAAATATACAGTCGCTTGGTTGTAATTCGTTACCACAAAAAGATTTATTAGATATTATTTACAAAATAGTTAAAACAGATAAAACAAATGAGGAAATAGGTTCTGAATATTTTTTAGATAAAACTACCATATCTAAAGTGAGAAATAAAAGAATATGGCATAGAGCTTGGAAATTATATTATAAATTAAATGGTGAAGATAGTAAAGCGTAGATTAATATTTTTCAATTAAATTGTGTTTATAACACAACCACGTTTATAACACAACCACATTATATTTTGATATTTTCTATTATTTCAATTATTTCTTTTGTATAGTTTTCGATATTCACTTTATTTTTTATAATATCGTTTTTAATATCTTCTGTACAATCTATTTTTTCATCACCGTAATAATCCATGAAAATTTCTGATATTGTTTCGAGATGCATATTAACATTTAATTTAAAATTAACATTTAATTTAAAAAGAAAATTTGTTTCAACATAAAATTGTCCATCTATATAATCTACACAATTAGGTGAATTATTTTTATATAATAAAGTTTTATAAGATTTATTGTTCATAAATTCTATTTTTTCTAAATGTTTTTCTCTCAGAAGATGTAAGATTTCTTCTGAAATATTTTTAAAAATATCAATCTCATTTATTAAAATTCTAAACAATTTATATTCCCTATTAAAATCTTCTATATTTTTAACTTTTCCATGTTTTTCAAAAATTTCTCTAATCCACTCATATTTATCTAACATTTCTTCTAAATTTGAAACTTCGAGGTGTTTAAATAATTTTTCAAACATTTTTTTAATAATATCAATATCCAAATCTGCGAAATCTACTAATCCTTCATATTTACATACTGAAAAAATATCATCATCATAATCATCATAATCATCAACATTTTCCTCTTTTTTATGTGGGAATTGGTTTTCATAATCAACTAAATTTTTAGTGTTGAAATTAAATTCTTCTAAATATGATAAGAAATAATCAATATCAATATCAATAGGCATTAATAAATTATCTTCATTAGCAATACAATCGTTCGGATATGTTTCTAAAAACTTTTTATTATATAAAATAGCCCAATTTACTTCATTTAATTTGGATATATCTACAATTTTATCGTAATATTTTTGTGATTTATTTATTTTTGGATAATTTAGTAAGTGGAAATGGTCGAATCTTTTCAAAAATATTAAAATATCGGTAGCTGCTTTATCATCATATTCATGTAATTCTATAAAATTTAAAAAATCAAAGTGTTTTTGGAAAAAATCTACAATATCTTTATTTTCTTCTATAAACTCTAACATATCAATAGGCGAGTCATATACATCCATAAACTGAGAAGAATCAAAGTGAAATTGTAGTCTTTCGTATAAATCTTCGGAATAAAGAATGAATAAACAATTTTCATCTAAATTATCGAGATTTTGACCTTTAGTATATTTTTTAAACATATCAGTGTTCGTAGTACACCATTCTGTATCTCTACCAAAATATTTAGAAGCATTTAAAGTTAATGGAATTATAACTCTATATTTATCGTTTCTATAAACTTCTTTGAATTGACCCGTTAATTTTCTTTCCTCACCATTTGTAAAAGAAAACTCTTCTTTTTCAAGATAAGGTTCTACTAATTTAAATAATTCGGGTAACGATTTTATAGCGTTTATATCTTTTATAGACAATTTGTGTTTAAACATATCAAATACTTTAAGATATTCTGTCGCTTTATATAAATCTTCTAATTTTAAACTCTTAGATTTAAAAAGGTTAATCATCCATTTACTATATTTCCCTACTTTATCGTTTATTGATGTAGGGTCTGCTTCTACTATTTTATTGAATATAGAACTATCTATATCTTTATAATATTTATCATAAATCTCTGCTTTACTTAAAACCGATTCTAATACGAAGTTTTCAAATAATTTAATGTGTTTCATACACTATATATAAAAAATATTTTATTATATTTTAAACTTTCGATTTTTGAAAAAATATAATATATATGAATATTGAAAATAAAATAGATTTTGTAAATAATTTTGATTATACTATAATAGAAAATTATATTAAATCTCAGGATTATACTTCTTTACCACTAACAATTACGAATAGTGATGTTAGAGATATTTTAACATTAATAGATGAAAGATATAATTTAGATTGTATCAATGATTTTAAAAATAAAAAGATAAATGATTTGATTATTAATGCTTTTAGAGAATTGCCTGAAAAAAATATAAATATTTATCATAAAGATTTATATTTATTAGAACTTAGGAATTTTTATCCATGTGTTTTTACAAACTATTATTTAAATAATCAGATAGATTATAATGAATCTTTGTTTTTATTATATGCATTGTTATATAATTTTCATTTAAGAAATATTAACAACTCTGATAAAGATATACAATATGTTGCGAGGGTTTTTATGAATAGTTATTATCGCATAATTTATAGATATTTAGAAAATTTTTATCCAAATATTATACTTAGTCAAATTATAAGTGCTTTATCGGATGATTTGATTTATTGTAATGTTGATAATATTTTCATTAAAAATGTGGAATGTTTAGAAAAAATAAACCATATTATAAAAAACTATGAATTTAATTTATATGAAGTGAAATATATATTCACAACTTCACTATTTAACATTTTTTATTATATAAAAAAGAATGATGAGTTTTGTTTTATCCATTCTAACCATATAAGAAATGAAACAATGTTAGATAATGTTAAAAAGAAATTTGAAACAATGCTGCGTAAAGAAAAAATAGAAACCCTATTAAAAAATGGATAATTTTGATTATATTATTTATATTAAAAAATCGTTTCTAACAGTTTTTAATTTGGATGTTGATGTTATATTCGATGTGAGTGAAAATATGTTTAAAATATCATTTAGTGGTTTTGATTTAGAAAAAAATTCTGCTTATGTTATTTATATAGATAGGAACAAATTTCCGAAATGGTATTGGGAATCTAAATATTCATTAACAAATGAGGATACATATGAGTTGTATTGTAAAGGTTATAATAATCAAATAGATTGTTTAGAAGGTATATTGAAGTATCATTTCAACGTTAATATGGATATCCTTAATAGGTTGTATTAAATATTTTTTCAAGTTCCTGTTCTATATTTTCGTTATATGATATTATTATCAATTTTATATCATTTTTATCACAATACTCTTTTTTAATATCATCACGAATCTTTAAAGATTCTAATGCCTTTTCGCCACCAAAATATTTTACTGATTCATAGTGTTGCAATCCGTTATATTCAATACATATGTTTTTATCGGCTATATAAAAATCAAAATATAAAAATCCTACATTTTTACAATTTTCAAATTTGTGTTGATATTTATATGAAATATTATTTTTATTTAAATATGAAATTATATTTTTCTCACCTTTTGATGATTTACAAGAGGGGCAACCGCTTCCTTGTAGATGTGTGTATGGTGTTTGTTCAAAAGTTTCATGTTTGGGGCATATAATTTTAATTTTTTTAAATGCATTAAAGTATTCAACCAATGAGTAATCATAAAAATTGTTATGTTTTATATTAGATTTTTCTATGAATAAATCTCTATTCATCTTTTTTCCTGAGCAATATGGACAACCATTACTTCTTAAATGGTCTTTTAGAGTTTGTTTAAATATTCCGTGTGTTGGACATATTATTTCAACATTACTTTTATTGTTTATATATTTTACTAATGAATAATCATATTTATTTTTAAATTTAATTTTGCACTTTTCTATATAATCTTTATTTCTTTTATTTTCTGTGTTACATTGTGAGCAACCGTTTTTATTTAAATGGTTCGATGGTGTTTGTTTGAATATTCCATGTGTTGGACATATTATTTCAACTTTCGTATTATTGTTAATATATTTAACATTTGAATAATCATATTTACTACCATGTATGATTAAAGAATTTTTTATAAATTCTTCTGTTGTTTTTTTCATATCATCGTGATAACATTTGATACAATCGCTCCCCTTTAAATGCGATAAAGGTGTTTGTTCAAATATTCCGTGTGTTGGGCATATTATTTTCACTTTCGTGTAATTGTTATGATAAATTGTTAAAGAATAGTCGAATTTTTTATTATGTATTAAATCTGATTTCTTTTTGAAATCTTCTAAATTATGTTTTTTTGGCATATGTTAAAATATTTTTTACTTATTTCATAAAACTTTTCATAGGAAACTTATATCATTGTATATATAAAAAAAATAATAAATGAAATGAGCGAAAAAAAACCTAAATATCAAAAGTTAGACCATATTTCACACATATTGCTAAGACCTGAGACTTATGTGGGTTCAGTCAACACCGATGAACGTGAGATGTACGTTGTTGAAGATATTGAATTAAATGAAATTAAAGTTATTAAAAAGAAAATTTCTTACAATCCTGCCTTTATTAAATTATTTGATGAGATTATTGTAAATGCGTCTGACCAATCTATTAGAAGTGGAAAGGTTAGAATAATTAAAGTGAATATTGATGATGATAAGATTATGGTAGAGAATGACGGACCGTCCATACCAATTGAATTACACCCCCATGAAAATGTTTATAATCCTGAATTAATTTTCGCACATTTATTAACGGGTGAGAACTATGATGACACAGAAGAGAGGGTTGTCGGTGGACGTAATGGTTTGGGAGCTAAACTTGTTTCTGTATTTTCGTCAAAATTCATTATAGATTGTTGTGATGAAAAAAAGAAATATAAACAAATCATTAAAACTAATATGAGGGATATAAATCCCCCTACTATTAAAGATGCTAATGGTGAGAAGAGTTATACATCTATAACGTATTACCCTGAATTATCAAGATTTAAATTAGATAAAATAGATAATGATTCTAAATCATTAATGATTAAAAGATGTTTAGATATTGCGGTATATAATCCAAAAGTTCGTGTTATAGTTAATGGTAAGACATTGCCTATTAAATCTGTTAAAGATTATATGAAAATGCATATATCGGATGATACTGAATTATTTTATGAAAAGTTGGATAATGGGTGGGAAGTAGGTATTGCTAAGTCTCCTACGGAGCAATTTGAGCAAGTATCTATTGTAAATGGTATATCTACCTATAAAGGTGGTACACATGTTAATTACATATCTTTACAATTAGCAAAGGATGTATCGGATTCTTTTTCTAAAAAGATTAAAGCTAATTGGTTGGATGTTAAAAATAAAGTATTTTTATTTTTAATTTCTCAGATACCTAATCCCGAATTTGATTCTCAAACCAAAGAGAATTTGATGAATTATATGTCTAAAGAGATACATAAAGGTTCACAGGTTTCTCAATCTACTGTTAAGAAGATTATGAAGTCGGAAATAGTAGAGTCTATTTTATATGCACTTGAACAGAAAGAGAAGGAGGAATTGAGAAGGTTACAAAAATCTCAGCAAAGAGTTAAAATTGAAAAATTAGTTGATGCCAATTCCAAGGATAGGACTAAATGTAGTATTGCTATATTTGAAGGAGATAGTGCGGGAGAATCTACGAGAAAATTCCGTGACCCACAGACACAGGCTATTTTCAAATTAAAAGGGAAATTCGTAAACGTATCTAAAACAACAGATAAGCAGTTATTAGTAAATCCTAAAGATAATAAGCCGACTGAGGCTGCACATTTAATCAATGCATTGGGGTTGGAGTTGAATAAGAAAGTTGTTAAGGAGGATTTGAGATTTGGCGAAATTTTATTATTTATGGATATGGATGTCGATGGGGATTCTATTGTAGGATTATTATTAAATTTCTTCTCTAAGTGGAAAGAGTTGTTTGACATGGAGATGATATATCGAGTAGTAACACCATTGCTCGTTATTAAAAAAGGTAAAGATAAAAAGTATTTTTATACATCTGAAGAATGGGAAGAATATCAAAAAAATAATTCAATTTCGGGGTGGGATGTTGAGTATAAAAAAGGTTTAGGTGCGTTAGAAGATGATGAATATGAAGCGATGATTAAAAATCCTAAAAAGGTGAAAATTCTTTGGGATGAAGAGTCTAAGAAGTTTTTAGAATGTTGGTTTGGTGATGATGCCGAATTAAGAAAAAAGCAATTGAGTTAATAATTATTATTAATTCGAATAAAAATATAAAATAAATGATATGGAAAAAAATATAGATAAAAGTGTAACTGTTAGTGATTTTTTAAAGAATGAATATAAAGATTATTCTTTTTATGTAATAGAGTCACGAGCAATACCGTCGGTAGTTGATGGATTCAAACCTACTCAGCGAAAAATTGTATATGTTTCTGATAAAAATATTAGAAGTGTGTCTAATAAAGTAGCGACGCTTGCGGGTAAGGTTATATCAGAGGCACAATATCATCATGGTAACGTTTCATGTGAAGATTCTATAGTTAACATGGCACAAGACTTTAAGAATAATTTATCTTTATTTGAGAGAATAGGGCAGTTTGGTTCTTTAAAATCTCCAAATGCATCGGCATCGAGATATATATCAGTTAAGTTGTCTAATGTGTTTGATTTAATCTATAAAGATAATGAGTTATTGAAATATAAATATGATGAGGGTCATAAAATAGAGCCTGAGTATTATTTGCCTATTATACCAATGGTTTTAATAAATGGTGGTTCGGGTATTGCTGTTGGGTTTTCCACTAACATATTAAATAGAGAAGCTAAACAAGTTATTAAAGATTGTATTTCTTATTTAAAAAGTGGTAAAATAGGAGATTTGAAACCATCTATTAATGAATTTAGTGGTACTTTTGTTAGGGATGAAGATAATCATAAGAAATGGTTTATTAGTGGTAAATTTATAGTGGAGAATACTTCTACTGTTAGGGTGAGTGAGTTACCACCTTCTATGACGTATGAAAAATTTGAAGAACATTTAGATTCTTTATATGATAAGAGAGAAATAAGTGCTTGGGAAAACTTAGGAAAGGGTAATATAGATTATGTGATTAAATTCACAAGGGAAAAATTATCTTCTATGAGTGAAACACAAATAGATAAGATGTTAAAAATGACAGACCAAGTAACCGAGAATTATACAGTATTAGATGAGTTTGGTAAACTTAAAATTTTCGATAATGTAAAAGATGTATTAAAATATTTTGTAGATTTCCGATTAACATATTATCAAAAAAGAAAGGATTATCAATTAAACAAAATATCCAATGATATTACACGTTTAGATAACCGAGCTAAGTTTGTTAAAGCTGTTATAAGTGGGGATATTGTAATTAACAATAAGAAGAAAGAAGATATTGTAAAACAGATAGAGAAACAGAAAATAGATAAGATAGATGATGGTTATGAATATTTGTTATCAATGCCTATTTATTCTTTAAGTAAAGAAAAATATGAAGAATTACAACAAAGTATAAAAAATAAGAAAGAAGAATATAAAAGTATAAAGGCATCGATTCCTAAAGAAACTTATATGTCTGAGTTAGAAGAATTGCTTAAAAAGTTGAAATAATTTTTAAACTAAAATGTTTAATAAAATATAATAGTAATGGAAAATATTTTTTTTAAATCTTTAAATAAAGATGGTATAGATGGTTTGGTTAAAGATTCTGTGAAAGAGTTTTTAACCAATTCCGATATATTAAATTTCAGAAAAGTTGATGATGATTTAAGAGTTTCGATTAATTATAGTTTTACGATTCCTATTTTTGAAGATAGTGATATTAAAGAAATTGGTATTTATATAGAATCTAATATTGTGACGTATGTGAGAAGTATCTTATATAAAATTTTCATTAATGCGATTGATGAAAATTCTAATAATATAGTTTCGATAAGTGATAGAAGATTGAAAATAAAAAATTTATTAGGTTCTAAGGTTACTAAAAATGAAATGTTATTTGACGAAATATATAATACGTATAGTGAGTATGAAGAAGTAATATGTTTTGTGTCATCTGACGTATTTATATATCCTATTTTAAACAGAAGTTATTATGCGATAGATAATATTTCTATAGATAATTATAAAAATTCTATAGTTAATTTTTTGGGAAAAATTAGAGATGTTGAGGTTTATCAATTAAGTAATTATAGATTGAATCAATATTGTTTTTTATTTGAAAAGGAGTTTATATCTTTTTATATAGATGATGATTTTGTTACGTGGGAGTATAAAGAGGGTGATATATTTTCAAATTTGAAAATAAATATAAAACTATCATATTTTAATAAATTAAAAATTTTAAAGATTATTAAATATGTATAAGCCTTTTTATTTTAATAGTGGTGATATAACCATTGATATAGATAATAGAAATAGTGGTAAAACAACCAAACTTTTTGATGATGTTATCAAACATTTAAAAGAAAGTGATAAAAAAATAGCGTTTCTAACCGAGGCGAGTACTCAATTTGTTGATATAAGAATTAAATTGGAGCATATTCTAAAAAATGAAAACGTAGAATGTGGTAATAGAATAATTAGAATAACAAATATGCATGGTGTGGATGAAGATGTGAGAATATATGTAGATGATTTCATAAAAATACATAATATCGATAAATTTATGTATTTGAGACGAAATATATTTTTAACATGCGATATCGAAGATATTAAATATTTTAATCAAAATTGTTTGTTTTTGGAAGAAGTTTTGAATATATTGCGATGGAAAAGAAAAAGAAATATAAATAAATTGCTAAAAGGTGAAAAATGAAAGTATTGAAGATTTAAGAATTGAAGCTGCTATAAGTATTGAGTGGATGAGAATACATTAGGAATAAATCCTAAATTTGAAAGAAGAAAAAGAATTATAAATAGTTTATTAAAAAATAATAATAAAGATGTCAAATAAATTTTACGAAGGGGTTATAAAACAGATTAATTCTAAAAAATATCAGTGTATAATACCCGAATTGGGAGAACCCATAATAGTTGATTCTAAATATGTTAATAAAACATTAACTGGTGATAAAGTTTTAATTAAAGTTAAAGACGATAAATATGGTTATGTTCAAAAATTGATAGAACGCCCCGATAATAATTTAATAGGAAAAATTGAGATTTCGAATAATCATATTTTTATAAAACCGTGGAGTGGTGGATATTATAAAGATTTTTTCGTAGATAAAAAAGATATAGGATTTGCCAAAGATGGTGAAATTGTTGAATTTAAAGTATTAGAGTGGAGAAAAAATCACAAATCGCCTAAAGCCAAAGTTATTAAAACACTTTATAATACGACACAAGAAAATTACTTGTTATATCGTTTGAATTTACCTAATAAGTTTTCGGATGAAGTTATAGATGAGGTTAAAGAATTGGCGATAAAAGATGATGATATCAAATCAAGAATAGATTTGAGAAGTTTGCAAGTATTTAGTATAGACCCTGAAAATTGTGTAGATGTTGATGACGCATTATCATATGAAAAAACTATTTTCGGCTATCGCATAGGAATACATATTGCGGATGTTTCACATTTTATAAAAGCGGGTAGTGCTTTGGATAAAGAAGCATATAAAAGAAGTTTCACTATTTATTTTCCAAATTTTAACATACCTATGATACCGCATAAATTAAGTAACGATTTATGTTCATTATTAGAGGGTGAAGATAGATTGGCGGTAAGTTTGATTATAAATATGAACCACGATATGGAGATTATTGATACCAACTTTTTCCGTTCGGTTATAAATAATAAGAAAAAATTTACATACGAAGAAGCAGAATCTCATAAAAATAATCCACATTCGGAATATTATACAATAATGAATGATTTATATGTAATAGGTTCTAAACTAAGAAGTAAAATGTTTCCAAATGAGATGAATTTGGGTAGAATAGAAATTAAATGGGAAGTTGATAATGATGGGAATCCGTTGTTAATGAAACTCAAAAAAAGAGTAAGTACTCAAGATTTGATACAATCGTGGATGTTAATTACCAATCGTTTAGTGACGGAAAAAATAGAAAAAATTTCAAAAAACGCACCGTGGATTTATAGAGTACACAACGATTTAGAAGAAGAATCTTTATCAATTTTAAAAAGTGAATTATTACACATAGGTTTGTCATGGGATGATAATATATCGAATATTAAAAACATCAATTCTCTATTAAATAATGATAGTAGTGGGTTGTTTTCTGATATGCTTATTAAAAAATTTAAACCCGCTAAATATTCACCCGTTAAATCAGGTCACTTTTCTTTAGGTGTTAATGACTATACACATTTTACATCACCTATAAGAAGGTATTGTGATATAATTATACATAGAATTTTATTAAACGTTATTAATGAGAGGGATGTTTATTGTGCGGATATATTCAAAGATTGTGAATGGATTTCGGAACAAGAAAAAAAATCACAAAAAGTGGAAAATTATTATAATACATTAATGTCGATGAAGTTTATAAAAAATATCAATTATCCTTTAAAAGGTGTGATAATAGGGACTTCGAGAAAGGGTATCAATGTTAAAACTGAATTATCTATTGAAGCAATTATACCTAATAAAGAATTAAAAGAAAGTTTATGGTTCGACGAGGATAGTAGAAAATGGATGAATAATAACTTAGAATTTAAAATAGGAGATTCTGTTATGGTTAATATTGAGAAATTAAATTGGGATAATAATACGATAGAACTAAGAATGATTTAAATAGTTATGGAAAAAATAGAAAATAATAAAACAATACTTGAAGAAATTTTCAATTCATTTACTACGGAAAATGATTTAAATTTCATTTTTAATAAACCATTTGAAAAAAATGGCAAAGTTTACGCAACCAACAGACACTGTTTAATAAGAGTTGATACGAGTGTGTGTGATTTTTAGGTAAATGTTGATGATAGTGCACTGAATGTTGAGTCAGTAGTTCCGAGTGATAATGTAAATATTTTAATAGAAGATGATTTATCTAAATATGATATTTATAAAACCGAAGATTCCTACGATGAAATAGGTGAAGATATTGATTGTGATACTTGTGATGGTTCGGGTGAAGTAGAGTGGCAGTTTGAGCATTATACGAATTATTTCGATTGTCCTGTATGTGATGGTTGGGGTTATGAAGAATATTATTAGAAGAAAAAACATATTCTTTGATGTATATAGAGATAAAAAATGTATATATCACATTATACAATTTTAGTAAAGTTTTAGAAGTTAAACAAAAATTGAATAAGCCGTTATATTTAACAAATATTAGTGAACCAAATAAAGCTATAAAGTTTAAAGTGGGTGAATGTGAAATCATAGTTATGCCAATAAATAAAGCTTATAGTGATTCGGATGTTGATATCATACATTTAACTATTTGATTCAAAACGTATAGAATTATCATTAGCGACATACATATTAACTTCTCCTAATTTATGTGCTCGATATTATTTTTATATGATTTATTATAATAACCGAATGTGAAGTCGGGTTCGTAAATTTTTTTATAAAGATAAATATTGTTATGTGTTTTTGACAACATAGTAATAAAACTATTCATATCCAACTTATGAATTCTGTTTTCAACGATGTCGTTAAATTTTTCCCATTTACAAATTCGGATTTTCATAATTTTTCATATCACTTTTCTCAACATCTTCAACTATATTATTTTTCAAAGAGTTAAATAATATATTAATTTTATCTTCTTCTATATCTCCCGATAATATAGAAACAATTTTATCACTTTTTTTGATAATCCAAACATATTCACACACATCAAAAGGCGTTATATCTTTAGAAATCGAAAGATTTGATACTTTAAATTTAGATGGATGCCAATCTTTATAAAGTTCCCATTCTTGTTTCACCATTTTACCGTTTTCATCGGGCTTGTAAGTGTCTTCATTCGTATTGGTTATATAATCCTTAAATTTAAAAACTTTATTTTCCATGCGTTATTTTTATATTATAGACTATATATTATATTTTTATTGCGATATGTTAAAAATATGTATTATTTCTGATATTTTTGTGGTTATTAACAGTGATTGTGCTATGAATATTTTCAAAATTTTCTAAATTGTATTCGTATTTATTATTATATTTTTCATTACATTTTTTTCGATAAACTTCTTTACTATAAACCATTTAATGTTTTTAACATATATATTTAAAACTTTATATTTGATTATCTATATAATAGTAAATATAAATGTAAATGTCTAAGAATAAAAAAGAGGTATTTGAAAAAAGAAAACTAATTACAAATGAGTTGTTGTTTGAATCTATATTAGAAGATTTTACATTGAGAGAAAGTCAAGAAAAAGCTATGGCTTGGTTTAAAAAAAGCATCGAGGGTGGTAAGAAGTTTTTCATATTGGATGCACCCCCAGGAAGTGGTAAATCCTTACTCAGTCAGCTAATAATAAAATTTTATCTAAGTAACGTAAATTCTAAGGCTAAATTTGATTTATTAACTTGTAACAAAAATTTACAAACACAATATTTGGATGATTTTCCATATCTTAATAATCTATGGGGTAAATCTAATTATAGATGCGATAAGCATGATAATAATTGTGAATATGGTAAAGTTTGTAACAATAATAAAAATGAAAAATGTGAAGATTGTCCACACACTAAATCCTTTGAAAGGTGGTTGGATGGCAAAATTTCATTGACTAATTTTCACATACACGGATTGTATTCTATTTTCATGCCCGAAGTTATTGAACAACGAAATTCGAATATGTTAATTGTTGATGAAGCGCATTCACTTGACCCAACAGTTAACTCATTCGTATCTTTCGGTATATCAAAAAAACAGTGGAGTAAATTTGTAACAAACGATATATCTAATAAGTGGGATAATGATGTATTTGAGTTGAAAAATGTTGATGAATTAGTGGTGTGGATTAAAAAAGAATATTTATTTGCACTTGAAAAAGCGGTGAATATGAATTCTGCTAAGATGAAATATGCTAAGGGTAAAGAATTGGAGAAAGTAATTTCGATGGTTAATGAGATAACTTCTTTAAAAAGTAGTATAGATAAGTTCATAGTTTCGTATGAATCTAAAACATCTCAATGGGTAGTAGATAAAAAAAATATAAAGGGGGTTTTATCTTGGGAAATACAACCTCTTTGGACGGGTACTATATTAAGAGATAATATTTGGAAAAATTATAATCATGTAGTATTGATGTCGGGTACTATATTAGACCCTGAAATGTTTTGTGAACTAAATGGTATATCTTTAGATGATGTTGCGTATATTAAATTGGGTATGACGTTTCCTAAAAACAATAGACCTATTTATTATATACCCGTTGGTAAAATGTCTTATAATAATAAGAATAAGTGTTGGGAAGATATGAAGCCTTATATTGATAAAATATTGAAAAAATATGAGGGTAAAAAAGGCATAGTTCATGTCGGGAATTATGAATTATTAGAGTGGATGAAAAGGGACTTTGGTAACAATAAAAGATTTATTTTTGCGTCGCCTCAAGACAGACAAGAGAGTATAGATAAACATATATCTTCTAAAAGTGATACTATTTTAGTTTCACCTTCTATGACACAGGGTATAGATTTAAAGGATGATTTATCGAGATTTCAATTAATTTTAAAAATGCCCTATCCGAGTTTAGCGAGTAAGGTGAATAAAATGAGATTTGATAGTAATTCTAAATGGTATCCGTGGGCAACAATTGTTGATTTAATACAAAGTTATGGTAGGAGTATAAGAAGTAATGATGATTATGCTGATACGATAATATTAGATTCTTGTTTATCAGATTTATTAACACAGAATACTAAAATTTTCCCAAAATATTTTATAGAAGCAATTGAAAAAATAAACAAAAAATAAATTTATGAATATATTTAAAAGAAAAAGTTTTTTAAATAAAAAAACGATAATGGATTACCCTACAACTACAACTGAAATGAAAAGTATTATTCAACTTCAAAAAAATGAAGAAAAAGAGATAATTTATAGAGATAATCTTAAAAATATTTTAAATGAAGATTATGAAACAATAGATTTTTTAATAGAAAATATTCTTAAAAAAGAATCTATTGTTATAGAAAGAGATGATAGTTCTTCATACTATATTAGATATAATAAAAAAGAAAATGTTGGTGATAATGTTACGTTAAGAATAAACTCTGATTATATTTCTATGATGTATGAATTTAGTGGTCATAATTATAATCATGACAGTGTTACCATTAGAGATTCTTATTTTTTCGAAAAATGGGAGGAGGTTCTTGAAAATAGTGTTATATTACATATAAAAAATAAAACGTGTAGTGCTATTAAAAATATTTTACAGATAACTAATCTTGAGAGAAGTAATAAATTGAATAATTTGAAAAAATTGCTTTAATATTTTAAATATCCTTGCTTTCATTATTTTCGTTAAGGATATTTTCATTCATTTTTTCAACAGTTGGGAATGGCGTATCTTCAGATTTTCTTTTTAGGTTAAATAGTAGTGCTTGTTGACCTAAAATCAAAACGCATATACCTATTAATTTATTACTGATGACGAATGTTTCATTTTTTTGATATTATTTAATAGCTGAAACTATTTCCAAAGAAACGCAGCATATAACACAAATAGTAAATAGAATAGTCATCCAATATCCATTGATTCTTGTCGATGAAGATTTTCCTAAGTGGTCAAACAAACTTTCTTTTATTATTGATGTTATTTTTTTAGGTTCAGTGTTATTTTTTTCCATGTAGCTATTTATGTTTGATATATATATTAAAAAATAAAAATATATTTATGATAGTTAAAAAAATGGAGGGTTATATTTTAGGTGTGAGTAATGATAAGTTTCACGCTATAATAAGTGATAATGAAAAATCATATCAATTAGATTGTGAATATGATATGTTAGGTTTAAATAAAGAAGATTTAATACCTGAAAGAAAGTTTATGATGTTAGTTGATGAAAATGATGAAGTTGAATTCGATTTTAGTGATTCATATATTAATGAAAATATAACTTTAGATGATTTAAAAAAACTGAGAGGTATAGAATAATCATCATCGAAAATTAATATATAATAAAAAACACAGTTGTAAATGAAAAGTATTAAAACTTTTGAAAAATTCGTAATGAAAGAGAATGTTGTTGAAAAAATCAACAAATTGAAATCTAACATTCTTAATGAATTATTTGACGATGATATCATACGTGATAAAAATATCATACCATATCTAACAAAAACAATAAACAAAGAGGAAATATCTAAAACTCAAAAATCATATAGTTTTAGATTGAACCAAATGATTTTAGATAAAATTCCTTTTTATAAAAAAGGTAATCCTGAAGTTCATCACGATATGATAATTTATCGTTTTGGTAATAATGTGGAGAGATTAGTTGTTGTTATAGGTGGTTATTTAATAGATGGTAAGTTTAGAATAAGTTTTTATATTGAGAAAAATAACAATTGTTTAAATCCCGAAGAAGTTGGTGATTTATACCAAAAAGATGATATTATTTCTTTGTTAAAGGCATCAGTGCCTATCATCGAACATCAATTTAACATTGTTTCACAAGCAACAAACTAATAAACGAATAATTCTAAATCATTTCTATTACTGAGGTTTAAGACATCTTCCCACTTTAAATTAGATTTAAAAGTAGCAGTTTCCATATCAGAATTTACTTCTTTATATGAACCTTCTACTTTTATTTTTTTGATATCTTTTTCAAGATTCCAATTCATACCCGAATTAGATGTTTTATAAAACCATCTTTTTTCGCCGTTATTCCATCTAAATTCTAATGTAACGCTACTTAATTCGTTTAAGAAATTATCGATATCTGTTTGGATGTAATATAGTTGTATATCACTCCATTTATTATTATAAAAATATTTAAACATTATATAAACGGGTGTATCTAATTCACTCGAATCTTCACTATATAACCAATACCATTTCATCGGTATTCTTGAGAAAGTTTGTAAAGAATTAGTATCGAAAAGCTCGCTTAATTTCAATTTATAATCTTCCAACTCTTTGTTAAATTTACCCCAAGTGGATAACTCTTTTAAGTTTTCATCACCATCTAAGATAGGAAATATCGATTGTAAATCCATGTGGATACCTTCTAAACTATTCATGAGTTCTTTTATGGTAACATCTAAATCTAAGGCGTTGTGAAAATGTTTTAATTCTTTTTTAACATCCCACAAACTCTTCTCATTTAATACTGTAAACTTTTTTAAATATTTCATAACGTATATATAAAAAGTTAACAATTTAATAACATTAAAAAAGGCATTTATTTCAATATTTTTAATAAATATGTTAAAAGTTAACAATAATTTAATATGAAAAAGAAGAAGTTTAAAAGTGTTTTTTTATCAGATATTCATATCGGAATAGAACATTGTAAAGTTGGGAAATTAAACTCGTTTTTAAAAGAAAATGATTTCGAAAATATATTTTTAGTAGGTGATATAATAGATATGACAAATTTAAAAAGTAAAGTATATTGGGATAATGAATCTACAAAATTCATACGAAAAATACTCAAAGAAAGCAAGGATAAGAATATTTATTATATTGTCGGCAATCACGACTACTTTTTAGAAATGTTTTTAGGTGAAAGTTTTTCTAACATTAAATTTGTAAAAGAAATGATTTATAGCAATGTCAAAGGTGAAAAGATATTATTGATACATGGCGATAAATTTGACGGTATGATTACTAATATGAGGTGGTTATATTGGTTGGGTGATAGAGCATATTCTTCGGCACTATTTTTAAATTTGATAGTAAATAAGATACGAAATATTTTTGGTAAAAAGTATTGGTCATTATCAAAATATCTAAAATCTAAAGTAAAAAGTGCTATCCAATTTATTAATAATTTTGAAAAACTTGTCGTGGAAGATGCTAAAGCAAATAATGTAGAAATTGTTATATCGGGTCATATTCATGTTTGTGAAGATAAAATGATAGAAAATATTAGGTATATGAACTGTGGGGATTGGGTGGAACAAACCACTTGTATTGTAGAGGATTTAGAAGGGAATATGTTTTTAATAGATGTCGAATAGTTTAACTTTTAATATATACGTTTTAAAAAATATTTAATATGATGAAAAAGATTTTATTTTTTTTACAGAGTGAAGGTAGAGGTCATTTAACACAGGCTATTTCTTTTAGAAATGCTTTAAAAGATTCTGATTATGAAGTTATCGGTTGTGTATTGGGAACGACTATTGATAAAAAAATTCCCGAATATTTTAGAAATAGTTTAAATGTTCCTATATGGGAAGTAGAATCTCCCCAATTTGTTAAAAAAGATAATAAATCTATATCAATTTCTAAAACCATTTTTAAAAATATTGGGAAAGTTGATACATATATTAATTCTTTAAAACAAATAGAAGATATAGTGAATAATGAAAAGCCCGATTTGATAATTAATTTTTATGAAACGTTGACGGGGCTGTGGAATTATAAATTTAATAAAAATAAAATATCCGTAATATCGATAGGTCATCAATTTATTTTCGAACATTCTAATTTTAAATTTCATAATGATAATAAATTTCAACAGTTTTTATTAAAAACTATGAATAAAATAACATCGTATGGCTCTAAAGAAAGGTGGGGGTTATCTTTTTATGAAATTTGTGATGATAGAGATTTGAAGATAATACCACCTTTAATAAGAGAAGATGTTTTAGATAAAAAAACATCTTTGGAGGATTTTGTTTTGGTTTATTTGAGTAATATTGGCTATTTGGAAGAAATAATTTTTTTGGCGAAGTGTTATGTACATAATTTCAAAGTTTTCACAAATGTTGATGATATACAAACACCTTCGAAAAACATAACAATATATCCTTTATCGGACGTGCAATTTTTAGATGAAATGAGTCGTTGTAAAGGGGTTATGATGACATCGGGATTCGAATCTGTGTGTGAAGCCAAATATTTGAATAAACCTGCTTTATTAATCCCGATAGAAAATCACTATGAGCAAGAATGTAACGCATTTGATGCTGAAAAGATTGCTGCGGGTAAATATTCTCACAATTTTAATTTTATTAATTTTTTATTATATAAAGATAAATATGATTCTGATAATTTAGAATATGTTAAATGGGTTAATTCTTATAAATCTAAATTAATATATAGGTTAAATCAAATATTCTCAAATGAAGTGGATTAAAAAAATAAATGAAATGTATGATGATGATTCTCATTCTATTCCTAAATCAGAGATAAAAAATATAATGAGTCGTAAAATATGGGATAAAATTCATAAAGGTGAACGTGGTAAAATTGTTGATATTCCATATGATTTAAAAGATGATTTTGGAAAAGATGTTGATTCATTTAGTCACTTATATGTTTTTGAAGATAAAATAAAAAAAGATATACCATATTTAAAATATTTTGATTTAGTGAAAAGAGAGGAGAGAAAATCGTATTTCAATTTAAAATATGAGTTAAATAAGAATATTAAAAATGTTGCAGAATTTTCATTAGAATTGAATATTATGGGTTTGTAATAAGTCATTAAATAATTATAAAAATATGTAAAATAATATTAAAATATGTAAAGGAAAAGTTTTATATTTTATATATATTTTATGAAAAATATGATAAAACTTAAAACGTATGCTATAAACAACGATTGTTGTTATAGAACAGCTTATAATAGATTTAAAAAAGGAACTATCAAAGGTGTCCAATTAGATAATGGTTCTATCTTAATAGAAGATGAAACAGTGAAAGATTCAGACAAAAGTCAAGAACATACTAAAAATGTAGCTATTTATAGTAGAGTATCATCAAATGATAGAAAAAATCAATTAAATGAGCAATCAATTAGATTAACCAACTATGCTATAAATAATGGGTTTAATATTGTTAAAAATATTAAAGAAGTTGCTTCGGGGATGAATGATGATAGACCACTTCTAAATAAAATATTGTTAGATGATAATATAGATATAATCATAGTAGAAAATAAAGATAGATTAACAAGGTTTGGTTTTAATTATTTGAAAATTTTATTAGAAAAAAACAATAAAGAAATTATTGTAGTAAACAAATCAAATTGTGATGGTTCTGATACCGAATTGATGAAAGATTTCGTTTCATTGGTTACCTCATTCTGTGGGAGAATTTATGGAAAACGTAGATGTTTATCTAAAAAAGAAAAAATTGTTAAAATTTTAGATGAAACAGCGGATTAATTTAGTTGAGAGACATATAATTAAGTCGAATCATTCTTTTTATAAAGAGTGTGAATATTTATGTAAGTTATCTAAAAACTTATATAATAAATCGTTATATGAGACGAGGCAGAAGTATTTTTTAGATAAGTGTTTTAAAAATTATATAGATAACTATTATGATTTAAGAACTTCTAAAGAGTATAGAAAATTACCCGATAAAGTTTCAAAACAGACAT
>JACCDZ011738938.1_pt1 | contig 21039 bp, 14 predicted proteins | sample 7449551 | NCBI WGS metagenome assembly JACCDZ01 (sample SAMN15323452, study PRJNA562643) | freshwater metagenome | isolation source: river surface water | place: USA:Blue River Watershed | collected 2017-08-18
GCGGCCAGCAGCAGCTGGAGGCGCGGCTGTCGTCCACGCCGGCCGGCTGGCACATCGACGAAGTGGTGATGACGCGCACCGCGCGACCGCTGCTGCAGGGCCGCCTGTTTCTGCCGAGCCAATACTGACGGTTGCGGCCAACCCTGGCACAAGGTTGGCCGCAACAGCGCCCTGTTACCCTTTTGGCATCGCATGCTGGCATACTGCGGCTTTCCCCCTGCACCAGGAGCCACCATGGCCATCCTTATCCTGTTCGGCCTCGTCGCCCTCATCGTCATCGCCGGCCTGCGCGTCATCGACCAGCAGACGCTGGCCATCGTCGAGACCTTCGGCAAGTTCGCGCGGGTACTGACCCCGGGCCTGAACTGGATCATCCCCGGCGTGCAGCGCATCGCCTGCCTGATGGACCTGCGCGTGCAGGAGCTGTCGGCTCAGGTCGAGGTCAAGACCCGCGACAACATGTTCGTCACCCTGCCGGTGGCGATCATGGTGCGGGTGCTGCCGGAGCGCGCCGCCGATGCCTTCTACCAGCTGGCGTCGCCGCAGGAGCAGGTCAAGACCTGGGTGCTCAACACCCTGCGCTCGTCCACCGCGGCGATGACGCTGATGAACATGTACGAAGACCGCGACGAGCTGGCGCAGCAGATGCAGGCCAGCCTTGCCGAGCGCATGGGCACCTACGGCTACGAGATCGTCAGCGTGCTGATCGACCAGCCGACGGTATCGGAAGAGGTGCAGCACGCGTTCAACAGCGTGATCGCCTCCGAGCGCAAGCGCGAGGCGGCGGTGCAGGAGGCGGAAGCCAAACGCATCCTGATCGTCGGCGAAGCCCGCGCCGAGGCCGAATCGCAGCAGCTGCGCGCCGAGGGCCTCGCCCGTGCTCGCACGGTGCTGGCCGCCAGCCTGACCGAGGCCATCGCCCAGGCCAAGGGCAGCGGCATCAGCGAGCAAGACATCATGTACCTGCTGCTGGAAACCAACCGCCTCGACACCGTGAAATACGCCAGCGAGAAGGGCAAGCTGGTACTGATGGACCTGCGTGCGCCGGCCAGTCAGGCCGGGCTGCAGATTCCGCTGGATTAAGCCGGACCCGTCCGCAGCGCAGAGCAAGCTTGGCCGCCATATTGCGGCCAAGCTTTTTTGCATTTCGGCCGCCACCACGATGCGGCAAGCTTATTGACGTTGCACCGCGGCAGCGGGCATGATGCCAGAGCGCAAAACAGCGGGATTCACCCGTGCTGCAGACAAAGGAATCGGAGAAACCATGAGTCAGTTCGACAACGTCAGCGTTGTAAAAGAAGCCAATGTTTATTTTGACGTTCTAGGGGTGACAAAACTCACTTGATGTAAAAATTTTTAGACCTAGTATGAGGTTCTAGGGACTAGAAATTTTACATGATGAAATATGGCTACAGAGTCGTGTATGGTGATCCAGTCAAGTTAGCTAACGCTGGCTTTGAAAGGGTGGCCCATCTTCCTTGCATCCTGGACAGCAGACCCGGGTATCACCGTCTTGCTAGCCGTTTCCTGATTGATAGGGGTTTAGGTGTTTGGGAGCCTCGCCATCGTGGGGCAGAGACATCTCCTCTGCCACCTTCTTCAAGAAGCATGAAAAGCTTCGCGGACCGTCTTGCAAACTTTCTTGAGTGGTGTGACTCTCGGGCACTTGATGCCTTAAGCCTCGACTATAACGCCGACCTGATCCGGAGCTATCAGGGGGAAATGCAGAGAGGCATCTGGTCCAGAGATGCTAGACCACTAGCTGCTCGTACCATCAATGCTCGTGTTGAAGTGGCTTCTGAATATCTTTCTTGGGCCGCAGACAAGGGGTTGCGCAAGCCTTTCCTCATCCCCAAAACAGTAAGGCGTATCAAAACTCACCATGCAGCTAATTCGCTCGGCCACTTGACCTACGAGGTTGAGGCACGCAAAGGGAAAGTCAGGCAACCCAAGCGCCGACTGAAATTCCCATCCGATACAGAAGTTGGAACATGGCTCAGTCGTATCTATGTCAAGGCTGGCACTACTCGGGGACTCATGTGCCAAACTATCCTGGAAACAGCCGTTAGGCGAGAAGAAGCCAGTAACTGGCGGGTGGATACCCTACCTATTGAACGTGCTGACTGGCATGTTGCCAACCCGGATGCTCCTTATGAGGACCAGGCAGTGCTGGTCACAATCGTCTATGGCACTAAGGGCAAGGAGTATGGGCGCGATCACGGCGACAAAATAGGCCCGGAGGGTATCATTCGGGTACCACTATCACTAGCGGAAAAGCTTGACCATTACCGCTCCACAGTGCGCCCCAGAGTACTGGCCAAATTGGTGCGGCGAGGAAAAACGCTAGAGGAGCAAAAACGCTTGCGAAATGAAGCAGTCCATCTGTTTCTTGATGAAGTGACTGGGCATCGTATTACGGCCCAAAGCCTCTACGACACATGGCGAAGCGTAGAGCGACCAAGTGGTTGGTCTCCCCATCTAGGTCGCGACTATTGGGCTTGCTCACTGCTATGGCAACGTATGCAGCAACACAAAAAGCTTTTGGAACAAGCGCTGAAAACGAAAGTCGACGAGACCATATTGCATGCGCTGCAGTCCAATGCACTGGCAGTGATACAGTTGGAAATTCAACCGCAATTACGCCATGTCAGCCAAGAGACCACCATGATTTACCTGCAATGGCTGGCTGATCGACTTGGAGTGAACTTGCACTCCACTTGGGAGGCTGAATTTGAAGATGAGAATGAGGGTGTCAAATGAGCATCCGAGAGTACGTAAAAGATCATCTTGGTAAATATCCTAGTGGAGTGACGGAGTCATCTCTGCTGCAAGCTCCTGAGCAAGAGGATCAATTGGTGTTTTGGAGTGGGCACCTAACAGAAAACACCTTAATCGATCTGACCGTGTTTCGTGATGGAGCCGTTGAGGTGCAACGATGGCCAAAGTGGAATGGCCCGTTTACTGGTCGTCCTGAGCTGATCGCTCAACTGGCACCTGTATTGCAGGCTTCATTAGCAGGGTTAGCAAAACAATCAATTGATGCTCAGCTATTTTCATTGCGTGCTTGGTGGCGTGTGCTTGATGCTGTGGAGCTTGCTGCCGAACAGGTAGGTCAGCAGATGGAGCGGGTTGAGGATGTGCGGCAATTGACAGATTTACACCGGCAGTGGGCAGTAGACCGCGGGATGCAGCGGAAGGCTTTTTCCATTTTTGTGCGCTATGCCAATTTGACACTCGAAGCAATGCGTGCGCCTCAACTGCATTGGATGTCACCAACTAGTCCCCAGCCCCGGCGGCACTTGCCTACGGAAGATCAACTTAAAATATTACGGATTGCATTAAAGCAGGAGTGGTTTAAGACTCATGATCGATGGGTCAAGGCGGACCGCCTGCGTTCAGGGGAGATTGGGGCCACGACAGAGGAAGAAGTTTCTCTGTTAAAACACTACCAGTACTACCAGACTATGCAGCAAAAGACTGGGAAGACATTGTTGACGGCAGAGGAGATAGCTGACGGAAAGGCCACTACCAGTTTTACGCAGCAGACTGGGCTGTCAATTCGAACCATGAAAGAAGGCCTATTTCCAAACCGTTGGGATATTGATGCAGCCTTTTGCTTGTGCCTTGCGTTGACCGGTTGGAATCCAAGCACGCTTCTTGGTCTTGATGCCACGACTGAGTTTCTACGATCCCATCCCAAGGACCCCACGCGCTTCATGCTTACCATGAGAGAAGAAGGTGAAGGTGGATCCTATGAGCTTACTGGCCTTAAACCGCGTGCAGCTTATGGTGAACAGCATGTTTTTGGCCTTTGGAAAACTCGCTTTGGTGTGGGGTATATCATCAAAACGCTGCTGGAGCGAACTAGGCCATTACGGGCTCAACTACAACAGCAGTGCAGCTTAGCAAAATCACGATACACCCAAATGCAGCAAGCCGGGGCATCTATCGATGCACTCAATGCCCAGTTCAAGAAAATTCAAAGATACGAAGCTGGTTGCCGTTCTGTGTGGTTATACCAGGGCAGTACAATCGCCAGGCTTGGTACTAACTTACGCGGGCACCTAGATGATCGTGGCAAACAAACGCACTATCTAGATGTGCTTGTACAGCGCCTCAATTTAACACGAGCCGATGATGATCCGATTCAAGCTCTGGTCCCATCAGATCTACGCGATGCCTTTGCGCTGTGGGTGTGGCGCTCCACTGGCGGCAACATACTGGCTGTGATGAAGGCATTGCAGCATCGTTGGATAAAGTCAACGGTGAACTATGTCGATAACAACATCATCAACGCCGAATGCAATGCGCAGTATCAAAACTTTAACAGTCAGTTATTTGGCGAGTTGGCCGATGGAAGATTGGATATCACAATCCTCACTCATTTATGTCGCTATGGCGAGCCATCTGAGGATATGCAGGCTCGACTTGACGAATACCGTGGTTTGATGCGAAGTCGCTATAAAGTCGCATGCAAAGATCCTTATCATCCTCCTAAATATATTGCTCCAGGCTTTGTTGCCGATGACAATCGTATTTGTCCGACCCAGCGATGCCTGTTGTGTAAAGCGCATGCAGTCCTGCTGCCGGAGAGTGTTGATGGCATAGCCATGCGTGCTGAGGAGTTACGGACATTGGAGGAGAATCTACCGATGGAAACCTGGCTGATTTCTCAATACCAAACGGAGCTCGATAACGCACTCGACGCGCTAAAGCTCTTCCCAGAAGAAAAAGTAAACGAGCGCCGAGAATACTGGGCCAAGGCCATCATATCTGGAAAGCATCGCGTACCAAGTCTATCAATTATAAATACAGCAAATGAGTAGGACTCCATGATTGTTCTGGATTTGCTTCAGCATGCGGTCAACGTGAATGGAACCCCTGAGTCTGTTCGTGCAGAGGCATTGCCGCTCTTTCCGATTCAAACGCTCCAACACCTCGACCGTGACGGAGTTAGGCGCTGCCAGGACCTACTCGGTCATGGCGACATATTCGGTGTGTGGTCCACTCCGCGAATGTGGGTCCAAAAAAATACCCAGACAAGAATAGATTTACACGAACGCATTCTGTCTTTTCTTCCCGACACAATGCAATCACGGGTGTATGCGGCCAAATTATCACATATGCAACGCCGCGAACTTGACCCAATCCTCGTGATTCTGGATGAAGCTGTGCTTTGGATTACCCGGTATGCACTGCTCTGCCGCATGGGGCCTGCTGGGATGAAGATGGGTAAGGGACGTTCGCTGGATACTTCTACCTTGTATTCCCTTGTGCATACACTTCTTCCGCCCTTGCTATCACTGGCAATTCAGCGTCGACTGGATAGTGCGCCAGAGATCCTGACCGACCATGAACTCATCTCAGCTTTGCAGCCTTCAGACCTAGACACGTTTACCAAGAATTTACGGGGTAAATTGAGCAACGAATTCAAGCGCATGTATATGCTGCAAGACATGGGGCTTTGGCAGGATGTGCCTCAGAGGTCCATCTTCATCAAGGGGCGTACTACTGGCATTAAGGGGCCAAGTAAAGCACGCCCGATGGAGAAAATGATCCGCCAATTCCAACCACTACCTGACGACTACGTTGCGGAGATGGGTCGTAGGGTACTGTGGGTCATCCAAGATCTTGGGCCTAATCTAATTCACTGCTTTAATGCCATTCCTAATATCTTTACTAGAGTAGAGCTTTCATCAAATACCGGGTATTACATAAAAATAAGACAAAAACGCCTTGCTGATTATTTTTCACAACACTCTTGGTGTGATAGGAAAGGGAAAGTCATCGATGCCCCACCTTTCCCTCTCATGCTTTCAGTTGTTGGGCTAAAAAACTGTAAGGACTATTCACCAGAATATGCGTTTGAGTGGCCACCTAAAAATTGGGCTCAGATTCGAGGCCTTGCCGTAACTCTTCAGTTCGCACACCTATGGGTTGCGCTGATGGCTATGGCGGGTCGGCATGGCGAAATTTTGAGTTTGCAACGAGATTGTGTCGAATTTGCTCGTGATGACAAGCCCTACGTCAATGGTAAAACCTTTAAGTTAGTTCGTAGACTCGATGGAGAAATGCGGGAATGGCCACTTCCGGACATAGCAGTTGATGCCTTTGCTCAACAGGTGAAACTGGTAGAAGCGTGGGAGAAAATAGCTGCTTTCGAAGCCGGTTCAGCCACATCAGGAGAGTTTTACTCCTTATCAAAGGGGAACTACTTGTGGGGAAGCCTGGGAAATGGACTTGCAAATCCAGAAAAACAGCTCGATGCAATTGGGGGTAACCTGCTGCGATTAGCAGAGACACTTGGTATGGAGCTCAAGCCAGGTGGTGCCAATCTTCATCCTCACCGGTTTCGAAAAACCATTGCACGTTTAGCTGGAATCGCTTTAATCGGTAGCCCACGAATTCTTATGCAGGTGTTTGGTCATAAGGATATCCAGATGACCCTCTCTTACATACTTACAGACAAGGCATTAGCGACCGAAATTGAGACAGTAGCAAGAGAGTTGCGAGTCATGCGCTGTGAAGAGGTGATTACAGATATTCGTGTAAACGAAGGTAGTGCCTTGGCTTATGGTGGCCATGGCGGACCTGGCGCAAGATCAATTTCTCAAGCTATTCAAAACCATGAGCAGCAACTGCACCGGACCGGCAATGCATGGGGAGTGAGCAGTACCCGTGAACTGGCCCTTATCCTGACCATGAATGGTGAAACCTGGACACAGGTACATCCGCACGTACTATGCACTAAGAGCATCGGTGAAGCTGGTGAATGTTCGACGCGTTTGGGTAGCCCGGAGCCTTCGTCATGCCAGTCCAGCTGCATGCATCGCATTGAGGAGAAGACGGCCCGACGGGATGTGCAAGAGCTGATTCCTGTCTTGGTAACCGAGTATCGGGCCGCCCGGCAGGAAGGTGATCTCATGGTAATGGCGGAGCTGGGCGAGCAGATTCGTCAGAATGTTGGGCGATTTGAGGACTTCCAAGCTATATGGCAGGCTGACCCGGACGTCGCCGAAGTCTTGGGGGCAGCATGAGCGACCGATACAAGGAAGCCGCCAGACTGCGTGGTGAGAAGCGGTCAGCAGATGTCAAACAGAGGGTGCAGGAGGCTATGGCTACAATTTTGGCGGAAATAAAGGCCAACCATGGCATTTATCCCCATAACGGGGGAGCCATCTCCATGAATGAAGTCGCTCGACGTGCAGCCATTCACAATACTACTTTGCACACTCCGAAGCAAAGTGAATTGGGTGAGCAAGTTAAGCTTTGGGTTGATAGCCTCAAAAAAAAGGAAGTCATTGGGCGCATGCGGGTGCGCCGGACTTTCTCCGAGCGAGCAGAAGACTGGAAAACCCGATATCTCGCGCTACAAAATAGTCACATTAAGACGGAGCTAGATTTGCAGCAGGCAGAGGCTGAGCGTGATGAAGCAAAGCTTGAGATTGGAAAGTTACGCGATGAGAATGCTGCCTTGCTTGATCTGCTAAGGAAAAAAACTTCCAACGTCACCGCACTTAACAAGAATAAGGAATAAATTTAATTTTCAGTTGCGACCGCAGTTTGCACATATTTTGCGGGGAAGTAATGCTTTTTTTGGCCGATGCAACAAGGTCTGTTTGATGTGCTTTATTAATTAGGAGTTTTTAATGTCTGCTGTGGACTCGTTTGATAGTGTTAGTGTAATCAAAAAAGCCAATGTGTATGGTGAAAAGTGTGTGAGCCATACAGTTTTGCTGCCCGATGGTACGCGGAAAAGTGTTGGTGTAATTTTTCCCTCTAGCCTTGTATTTTCAACTGGGGCTGCGGAAATTATGGAATCAGTTGCGGGCGGATGCCGTTACCGGCTTGAAGGTGGTGAATGGCAATCTGTAAGCGAGGGAGAAAGCTTCAGCGTGCCTGCAAATTCAACGTTTGACATTGAAGTCACAGGTGAACCCTTTCATTACGTCTGCCACTTCATTTAATAAACAATATAACCGTTGTTTGAAAAATAATGCCCGCATGTTTGCGGGCATTATTTTGGCTGGACTTAGGTGCAACTCCGAAGCGTAAGAATTTTAATCAAATTCGGCACTCTTGAATTTTAGCACATTGCAGTTTTCACGTATTGCCCGCTGTAGATTGCCATCAAAACCTTCAGGCGCATCAACGTTAATGTCAATACTTATTTGCGCTGCCAGGCCTTTTTCGTTCAGTAGTGCGATTACCTCATTAAATACATTAATGAATTGAGGGAGTGCATTTTTTGCATCTAGTTCAACCCCGCCATAAAAATGAGTTGTAACCTTTCTCTCTGATGAGGAATCTGTTGCCTTGTTATTTTCTGGCTGCTTGTTTTCATTGCTAACCAACTGTGGCGAGCCTTCACCGTCTAGCTGGTAATCACCTTCTTTTTCCTTCGCGACAGCCTCGTCCTTGGCACTGCTGATAGCCAGCAACAAAGCTTGATACGCAACGGCAGCATCATGCGAAATCAGTACCGACTCATCATTAATGAATGCAACAGTGCGCTTGCCAAACACAAAACCAGCGTACTTCTCGCTACCCGGCCTTATTGCTTGAGCATATGCGAAGAAGTCTGTCGACTCGGCACCTAATGCCATTGCTGTCATTAATGCCTCCTCATTCTGCAAACGTGGTAGGTACAGATATTTGCTCGTATCTTCCCAGAACAACTTGGTGTTGACTTCTGTACGATCATCCTTCCAGTACCACTTATCCAACAAGCGCTGCAGATGCACCGGTGCCCAGCGGGTAATCACCAGTTCATTCTCAGCCAATACGCGCTCTACCTCTTGCGTAAGGTTGGCCGCACCAGCATTCAGTGGGAAGGCTTCCCAGCTAATTTCTGTCTGTAAGCGCCCTTGGCGCTCCTCCTGATGTGGCGCCAGCAGCCACTTGAAGCACTCGCGTAGCGTCTGTTTCAAGGCCTTTTCGGTATTGGCCAAGCTATCTTGCGCCTGTGTCGCCTGATGTTGGTCCAGGTTCAGCGTCTTGATATCGTTTACGATCGAACGCCATGCCATCCAGGTACGCACCATTTCGCGCAGGCGGCTGACGTTGTCGTAATCAGGTGCAAGGAACAACAAACGGTTTTGCCGCTGACGTGGGATGTCTCCACGACTCTTCAAAATATCAGCAGCACGCTCCAGCGCTGCGCTCGCACCAGTACGGGAGTGGGCGACTTCAGGCGGCAGTACTACCAGTTTCAATGTCCAATCATCCATCACATCTTTACTGTCGTTAAATGGATGAACAGTAAACATGCCAGATGCGAAAGCACGCTGGATGCGGGTCTGGATTTCCGGGCGAATATGATCACGATCGTCGAAACGACGTTTGCGATCTTCCATCTCGCGGCGCAAATTAGGGCGGGTATCAAACCAAAAGCGATTGCTGGCCACACTCAGGTACGACAGCTTATCTTGCAATGCACGCAAGGCATCTTTGTAAACACCCAGGCTTTGCTCCGGCTGAACGACCCCCAACAGCACATGGTTTAGCTCCAGACCCTGTGCCAACTTGTTGGACGAAGTCGGTGCGCTTCCCAGCATGATGGTGCGAGCACTACGACGGGCAGCCTGGACTTTGCCAAACATGGGGCGGTTGGCATCCAGCAAGGTACTCTCTGCCGTTTTGCCATCGATGTCCTTGCTAAATACCGGGTTCCAGCCCTGTGACAGATAGCTAATCAGCTCATTGCTAACATCCACACTATCCAGCGGCAAACTACCCGGCATCACCATCAAATCATGATTGTCAGCCATCCATAGACTATGGATCACCTTGGCCATCAGCTTGAGCACACCACGAGTGCGCTGGAAGTTTTCCAGCGATGACCAGTCTTCATACAGACGGGCGAATACTTCCGGGTGAATCGGGTAGGCACTCATCATCAGCCGGTGATAGGCCGCAGTCTGAGTCTCCTGCGGGAAGTCATTACGGTTTTGTTCGTATACAGCCTGAAAGGCCCGGCAGACTTCTTCTGCAGCCAGCTGGTCATTGATGGTCTCAAACAAGCGCCGGCGTACAATTTCAAACGCTTCTTCAGTCGCTACTGGCTTCCAGATAGCCTGTAGGCGACCAAAGTAGCTTTCCAGCTCACGTAGCGCCTTTTGGCCTTGCTCACCACCGGCATTATGCGAATCAGGCAAGGAAGCCAGCACAATCGCATTCGGTACCGCTTTTACCGCTTCGGTCAATGCCTGGATAAAACTAAGGTTCGAATCAAACGTCCCCGCCTTGTAGCTCTTGCCCGGTTCAAACTGGCGCAGATATGCTACCAACTCGTCCATCAGTACCACGCATGGCGCGTTCTGTGTCAACAGCGCAGCTAACACATTCTTGCCTGGCGATGTGCCCGCCTGATCTGCCTCCTGTACCATTGCGTAACCGGTATCGCCGCCAAGCTGCCATGCCAGCTCCCCCCACATGGTGTTGGCTTCAACACTGCCATGCTTTTGCGACTGGCTAGGCGACAGCTTGATACCATCCAGCACAGCAATACGCGCCGGCTGCAGGCTGACTACACCTGCCTTGTCCATGATGTCGTACACACCAGGCAAATCATGTGCGGGGATATTACCCTGCGCCAAGTGATACACTGCCAGCATGGTGTGGGTTTTGCCGCCACCAAAGGCTGTCTGTAGCTGAATCACCGGGTCGCCACCTTGCCCGGCCAAACGTTTCACTACCGACTGCAGCAACAAGCCCATGCCTTCGGTAATGAAGGTGCGTTGGAAGAACAGAGTTGGGTTCAGGTATTCCTCACTGGCCGTACCTGCATGCACCATGCTCAGGTCGGCAGCGAATTCTGATTGCTGGAACTGGCCTTCGCGGACCACTTTGTGGGGGATGGCGATCTCGCGCCAAGGTTTCAGTGACATCTCGATATACTCGTCAGGTTTATTACGCGTGACAGCAAGAAACTTAAAAGGTTGGCTGCATGGCTTGCAGTCAACCTGGGGTTTTAGTCGTACATATCCGGTGTATGACCTACGTGGCCGGTTTCTAGGCTGGCTTGTTCAATGCCACTCCACGAGCCGATCAGCTCGTTGTAGGCGCGAGCTTCTTCGGCCCAGCCTTGGCGTTCGCACAGGGTATACAGACGGTAAGCCAGAGCACGAACAGCTTCGGCACGGGCAGGCATACGAGCCAGTAAACCACCAGCAATGCTTTCCCCCTCCTTATTCAGCGCACGGATCAACTGGTGCAGGGCTTCCCATACTGGTGTGCGAACGTCACTCTCCGGGCTCCAGTCAGCAGCTAGCTCAGCCCAGCGTAACAGGCGCAGCTCACCGCTGGCGCTGTCTACCACCCCGGCCTCGGCCAATCCGGCCACGCTGGTACCCTTGGCTCGGGCCAGTACGTCCGCGTCACCGTACTTGCCGGTGGCCCAGCCTAGCTGCTCGAACCACGCAAGACAGAACTGAGTGTCGTGGTCGAAGTCGTCCTCGGCAAAGAAACGATTGATCAGCTGTAGCGCGGTTTTAACCGACATCGGCGTGCCGTCTGCTTCAAGTACGGCAGCGTATTGGCTGAAAATCGCCATACCAGGACCGATAATGGCCTGACTCAGATCGACAGGTTGTACTGGGCTATTTACGCCACCACGGGTCATGTCGAGCAAGGCCTCCGGCAGCACAGCATTCAATTCGCGGATGAATTCGCGCCGGCTGATGGTAGCGGCATCGGCCGCACGCTGGCGGCAGACCAGCACCACACTGGAGGCCAGCGCATTAGTACCGGAACCGATCATTCGATTGCCCAGCTCAGTGCGCATCGGCCATGTGCCGGTAATGGCAAAACCAGCCTTTAGCACTGCGGCAAGGAATGTTTCCCAACCGGTGCTGGAGGTTCCCGCTTCGCTCTTGGTCTCGGCCTGTTTGAAGGCGTAATAGATGGTGACCGGAAAGGCCGGATGCGCCTGTGTAGCCAGGTTGTGCATCGCCTGGGTCATGCCGTCGAGAAAGAAAGTCTCTGCCTTATCCTTGCTGCCATGACGGTAAGGCGTCGCCACCAATTCTTCTGCCTTGGGTACGGCGATGCTGGCGTATAGGCCGGGGAATACCGGGCGCAGGCTCTTGCGCAGCCAGACATAGAAAAAGTCAGACAGGTCGGCGTAGCCGATATTGTCGTAATATGGAGGGTCTGTAGATACAACTTTGCTTGTGCTAATAATTTGGGTTTGTGCATCTTGTTGCATCACGAACCCAGGAAGCGTCGCGGGGAACATTTGAATCGCCTTGACTACCCATTCGATGTTAAACGTCCAATTTCCACTCGATTCAGAGAATGGATTGCCTTCAGCAAAGTCCCAAGTCATAGGGATCGCTTGGCGACCAAAAGTATTCCGTAAGGCCTCCATCTTTGGGCTACTGTCCCAAGAGCAAATTGTCGAACCACGATCTGCAGTTCTACCAAGTGCAAATGCCAAATATACCCCTACCGCTTGCGCATAAGCCAACGCACCCCGCCCACCATGCTCGAGCGGCACATCGTCATTTGCAAAGTTGGCAGCTTGTGCGTCTATATAAATTTTGGCGATTGCTTCTTGCACCAAGTCAGCGAAAGTAGTTAGTGCTACAAGTTGGCGAGTTGTGAACAAGCTACTCCACTTTAGCATGCCATATTCTTGGACTCGGAAACCTAAAGCTTTATCAGGCAATGGTGTTTCGGGAATCCAATCTGGGCTTGCCTCTTCAGCTATATTCTCTTGAATTATATCTGGCGATAGATAAACCCGGTTACGTGCACCCTCAGCAACAACAGCCATGAGCCTCTGACCCATTCGACCATTTTTTGCTTCATCCCGGAGATATTTAAAATCCATAGGTGTCTTTGACAGCATGCAGACAAAACTGCTACCACTACCACCAGATTTTGTACCATTTTTTGTTCGCTCATCAAATTCGCCAACACGAACAGAAAAATGGTAATTATCATTTTCAATTACTGGTTCAACATAAGCTTTCTTGCCATTCTTACTGGAGAGTACAAACGTGGATGCCAAAGGCACATCAACATGCGAAAAGGCTGGGTTGGGCGACTTGACTGTTCGTGCCCATAGCCAAGCGATGACCGTCAGCTCTTCACCGACCAACGGCTTTAGGTCTTCACGTTCGGCGGCCATGGCTTCGGTAATCAGCACCTTGGGGTAGAGGTGACCAATACGTTTCTCGGCCTCAGCACGCATCCACGCACCATAACGGCGCACGTCCTCAGCCAAACCTTTGGCACCGGACCAATCCTCGAACACGTCCTTGGTAGCGTTTTTCTTGCCGGTAGCTTTGGTTTCCGGCCCGACGGGGGCTCTTCCGGCAAAACGTGGCGGGATCTCGATCATCGCCTTATTGATGGTAACTGCCACTGGGTTCAGGTCGCTGGCGTAGCTCTCCAGCCCCAGGCGCTGCGCCTCCAGCGGCAGGGCACCACCACCTGCAAACGGGTCGTGAAAGCCAGGTAGCACTTCCGGATTGAACAGGCTAGCCGCATCAGGGTGGGCCTTGTTTAGACGGCAGGTCTCACGCCAGCTTTCCCAAATTGCAGCACGGGCTCGGGCCAGCACCTCTTCATTATTGGTGTTTTCCCACAGCACCAGATCTTCGATGATCTTGAACAGCTCTTCGCGCTTGGCTTGCGCCTGCGCCTTGGTCATGCCTGCAAAGTAGCCACGTTCGCCACCGGGATCGTTGACCATTTGGGCGAAGATCACGGCACGGGCAGCAGCCAAAGGGCGACGTGCCCACCACAGGTGCAAGGTAGATGGATGGCCGTGACGGATAGATTTTTCACGCGAGCAAGCAGCATTGATAGCATCTAGTGGCAGGGCAACTTCGATCAGCTTTTTAGGAGTTTTAATTTGAGTCATGTGGTTGTTTTGTTGTCTCAAGGCTACAGCAGGGTGGCCAGCATGTATCTGTATGGTTTGCCTTGGATGAATTCTCGGGCGGCTTCGGGAGAGTAATGCTGCATTATTCCCAATACTTGCTGCACATAGCTCTGCCGGTCGGTAACTAGGGAGGTGTCTTTATTAAGACCAAGCATGTCTCTTGTCGAAACTATAAGATTCCGCTGATTTTTCGTCAGATCTGCAATAGGCTCGATTCTGCCGGTAGTCGATAAGGTCCACTGGGCGTTGCATCCGGGTGCAGGCTCAATGGGTAATAATTTGTTTCCCTTTCTGTTTCCGCATGTTTTGTTATTTATGCAACTATGTGCATAGTTGGTGAAGCTAAAGCACAATGCAGGAAATAAATTTATATCTTTTGGCTTTATATGTTCTACCTGCCCTTGATTTGCATTCAGTGGCTGTTCACAATAAACACACAGTCCTTTTTGCTGAGCATGTAGATCTGCTTTGACTTTCCACTTTACTGACTCAAAAGCTCTACTGCCAAAATCATCAACTTGTACTTCCGGGTTAAGCAACAAGTATTGATAAAGTGCGGGAGTAGGCTGTCCATGTTGCAGCTCAACCATTGGTTTGGCCTTTCTTATAGCTGGCGAGGAAGCGCCACGCGGCCAGTTCGCTTTCTAAAGGTTGATAGCCTATGGCATCCAGCTCTTGCTTGAGTTGCACACACGCCGAATCGTATTCCTGCCCACTACGTACCAAGATTTCGTATTCGCGTACTTTTTCTTGCAATGGCAAGGGAGGCTGTTTGTGTGTACCCATCACACGCGCCAAAGCATCGCCGGACTCATGGGCCAGAGGACTAAAATCTGGTTTGCTAGCATGGTACTGGCCTTGGTCGTCCTGGTAGAGAACCCGAATATGTTCTCCTGCCACAGTGCTGAGAACTTGCGGGCTGTGCGTGGTGACGATGAATTGTGCTAGAGGGAAAGCCCGCATCAGGTCACTTAAAACACGTTGCTGCCAACTTGGGTGTAGATGCAAGTCGATCTCATCGATCAAGACCAAAGCTGGGGCGTACTGCAGCAGTGTGGTAGTGCTACCTGGTAGGTACTCTTCGATCAGGTGATCCTTACGCTGATCGACAAGAGTAAGAATGGCTGATTTTAATGCCTCTGCATCCATGGCCAGAGGTTGGTTGGCCAATCCCATGCGCCGTGCAAAATCCATGGCCAGTGCCAGCATGCTCTGATAGCCCTGGCTGAGCTGACTCACTTGTAGCACCTGTCCAGTTTCCACATGTTCAACGACAAATTTGTGGTCACGGTTGAAATGCGGGTTGCAATATGCTCCTCCCAGAATTTGGGTAATAGCTTCTCTTACCGCATCCAGCGCAGGCAGCGTTTCGTAGTCATTATTGGAAACCCCCTTGTTGGCACGCAGCTCTTCCGCCTCAGCCTGGTCAAACCACTTTAGAATTTCCTTAAAATCGACACCCGCATCCAGTGCCCCAATCAGGGCAGACGTTGGGTAGCTGTAATTGACTTGGCTAGAGTGTAGGCGACCAGGTATTTCTAGCTGCCCACGCAAGGTGCCGTAGTAGGCCAGTACCGGGAAAAAATCTGCATCGCCAGTATTAAAACGATCGTGTAGCTCTGCTATCCGTTGTTTAAGATTCGCGCTGCCAATCTTCTGCTGTGGCTCTTTACCTTGAACAGATGGCCGCCAGTAGTCCCAAGATAGGTCATCTTCTGCGTCTACGATCACTTGGGTGTAATCAGCCAATGTTTGCCGTGTCTGTCCTGCTTTGTCCTTAGACATCACGATACGAAAATCAGTATCGTCTATGCCTGGTGACTTGAGGCGCTGATTTGCGGTGGAAAGATTGGCAAATAGTGGCTGCATACCCGCTGCAATGCCATCAAGCAAGGCTGTTTTACCTGCACCATTGGTACCAACAATCACGGTTAATCTGGGATGGAGGTCCAGTGTCAAATGCTCAAAGCAGCGGTAGTTGTTGAGCGTTATCTTTTTCAGATACATGCGTGCTGACTCCTTGCCAGTAGTTCTTGTAGGTCTAGATTGATGCTGGTAACAGCCCAGTCTGGCTCTTGCGCAAAAGGCTGGCGAATGTAGTACGGGCCTTCGGCTTTGTCACCATCTACGAGTACAATTGCCAGAATGAATTTGTCCGCTTGGTTGAGGCCATAGAGAATTTCATTCTTGGTTACAGTGATGGTGGTTTGCCCTTTGGCACGACCTTTGACCTCAATGTGACGTGATGCCCCAAGTTTTCCATCAGACAGTCGTGGAATGCTGGTGATATCCCAGCCACATTTCTGGCTGGAAACATCAAACACCTCATGTCCCATTGCTTGTTCGGCAGCTATCACTGCATTCATCGCTGCTAGCTCAACACGGCGTCGTGCCTCAGCATCGGCGGTCCAAGTAGCTTGACCTTTGCGTTGTGCTAGCAAGCCAGCTGGAATAACAAGCACACCACCAATTACACTCGGTGGTACGGGTACCAAATGACGCATCGCCTCCAGCTCTTGCTGACGGCTTTGCAAGCGGCCAGTCAGATCATCGATGGTGCGGCGGACGTTTTCCAAATTTAGGCGCACATCTTTGCCTGCTGCCTTGTCTTCAGTTAGCTTGATTTGCCGTTCGGCCCAGTACTGTATTTCTTTAACCAGTCTTTCGCGGACTGCGTTCAGCGTCTTGCTTACTTGGCGTTCCCGACGGCTGCTTACCTCTTGAATATGAGAAGGTGCCATATTGGCAGAGGCGTGCTGTAGCGCTTGCTCTTCGAGCCCTTTGGTAATCCAGGGGGCTTGCAGTACATCCTGGATCAACGCCAGATCAGCACTTGGCAACTCTTCCAAATCCAGATGTGGTGCCCAGCCTGCATTGCAGGCGACACCATTGGCGTCAATTTCAACAAACTGCATACGGCGAGAGGCCAATAGCTGGTCGTTACGGCCTTCTTTGATCTGGTGATCGATCATGAAGGCTACACGCGGAATGACACCATTATCGGATGGGTCAAGTAGTACGGCCCCTTGTTTTAATTTGCCGCGATGCTGCTCGATGATGAGATCAGTAACCGATTGCATCAGTGGCTGACCAGGGTGTATCAGACTAGCCATGGCCGAACTGGGCCGGTCTTTCAGGCGGATATAGTGCTTTTCAAAGCACACGCGCTCATAGCGCCGAAGCACCGGATCAAGATTGCGGCGGTCTCTTCCGCTAATCTGCCGATCACGCTCACGGATGATGGCTGGTACATTGGTGATTTCGTAGCGCTTACTCTCGCGTTCGCGCAGCTCCCCCCCAAGGGAGATAAAAGCTTGTTGGAAAAAGGCTTGGATAAAGTAAGGCTGCAGCTTGCGTGCCTCAGCTTTTTCCATTTCTTCTTTCACGGCAAACAGGCGGGCTTCGTCGATCACCTCTTCGCACAAGGCATTACGCTTAATGATGTCTTCCAGGTGGCTGCGATCTAGCGCCCCTTCTACCTGCTGCATCAGGCGAGCCTTGACTGCTGGGTCTTCGCCGTAGCGGATAGCCTCGATTAGCAGATCTTTCAGGCTGATATTTTCAAACACTTCGCCCAGTACATCGAATACTTTGCCCTTGAGTGTTTCGCGAGCGGCCTCCATTTTTTCGAACAGTTTTTGGAATACATCCCCTTCACGGGTTTGAGCCGCTACCATGTTCCACAAGTGGCATACCTCGGTCTGACCAATACGGTGAATTCGACCAAAACGCTGTTCTAGCCGGTTGGGATTCCACGGCAGGTCGTAGTTAACCATCAGGTTGGCATTTTGCAGGTTGACACCTTCACCGGCAGCATCGGTAGCAATCAGCACGCGTGTTTCCGGATCATTACGGAATAACTCTTGCACCTTGCGGCGATCCTCACGCTTTACCCCGCCGTGAATGACTTCCACAGCCTGCTCTTTACCTAGCAGCGAGCGAATCTTACTGGCCAGATAAGTGAGTGTGTCTTTGTGTTCGGTAAAGATAATGAGCTTGCGTTGACGCCCCTCGGCGTCATGCATTTCCGGTGTGTTTTGCAGTAAAGAAGAAAGTTGGTCCCATTTTTTGTCGAGATTGGACGCACGAACACTATCAGCTTGGTTTTCCAAGTCTTGCAGAATAAGGGTTTCCGCTTCCAGCTCGGCCAAGGTCTGTGCTGCCGTGGCTTGATCCACCACGGCTTCTTCTACTCGCTCTTGCTCTTCACCATTCAAATCGTCGGTGTCTTCTGGTAGAGACCAAGCCAGCTCATCCAGTAGTTGTTGGCTACGGCCGGCCATACGCTCTTCATTGGCGCGGCGTTGCAGTTTCAAACGTCGACGGCGTAGCGATTGGTAGATTGCCTCTGGGCTAGAAGCCAAACGACGTTGCAGTGCCGTAAGCGCAAAACCGACCGTGCCTTTGCGCCCACCTTCCAGCTGGTCTGCCCGATTCATTTCCTGCTTCACATAATCGGTGACAGCTTGATATAGCAAAACCTCGGGGTCTGACAGCTCGTAGTTGACGGTGTAGGCACGGCGCTCTGGGAATAGTGGTGTGCCGTCAAATTTGAGCAGCTCTTCTTTGACCATGCGGCGCATCATGTCGGAAACGTCTACCTTGTGTGCACCATCACGGAATTTTCCGTAGAACCGGTCAGTATCCAGCAGGGACATGAATAGCTGGAAATCGGCCTCTTTGCCATTATGAGGCGTGGCAGTCATCAACAGGAAATGACGAGTAATTGAACCCAACAACTCGCCCAATTGAAAACGCTTGGTCTTCTTGACCTTGTTGCCAAAATAGTTCGCGGAAAGCTTGTGGGCTTCATCGACAACAATCAGATCCCAGTGAGACTGTTTCAGTTTCTCCAGAAGCTCTTCATTGCGTGAGAGTTGGTCAACCCTGGCAACCATCAAATCAATGTCATCGAAGGGGTTGCCGGAGTGCGACTGCTCAACTTGCTCACGAGAGAAGATGGAAAAGTTCAATCCAAACTTCTCCATCATTTCGTCTTGCCACTGCTCAACCAGGCTACCGGGCGAAACAATGAGTACACGGCGTGCGTCCGCGCGCATTAGCAACTCACGGATAAATAGACCAGCCATGATGGTTTTGCCGGCACCTGGATCATCGGCAAGAACATAACGTAGGGGCTGACGCGGTAGCATGGACTCATAGACAGCAGTAATCTGATGCGGCAGTGGCTCTACGTTAGAAGTATGAACTGCCATCATCGGATCAAACAGATGTGCCAAGTTGATACGATAAGCCTCTGCGGCTAATTTGAAGCCGGCTCCGTCTGCATCAAAGGCCCACGGCCGCCCAGCTTCAGCCAGAGATAGCCGTGCTTCATCAGTTCGGTAAAGCATCACATCGCGACTTTCGCCGGATGGGAGACGGTAATTGACCTCAAGTGCGTCAGTACCTACAAACTCACAAAACCGGACGACCACTATCTGATTTGGCTCAAGCCCTGATATGGCTGCCTTGGGCTTAATATCTTCAAGTTTTAGCATTTATCAGCCTTCATATCCGTAGGTCAGCACTGCATTCTTCACATCTCGCAGGACAGAATTGTTTGCCAGCCATAACCTATGTTCATGTCCACGCAAACGATGGTCACTTGAGCAATCAACGCCCCATTTGCGCAGGGTGTAACCCACAGTAGCGGCACGCAATGTCAATTTGAGTGCTCCGTCTTTCATGCCATAGTCCATTAATGCCACTTCTGGGTAAGGCTGATCAGGGTGCGGAACCAAGGCAATCTCAATCATTCGGTTCCATTGCAGATCATGGCCGCTAGTTTCGTGCGGTAAGGCTTGTTGCTGGGACAGCACTTTCGGATGACGAATACGAGTAATCACGAAGTCACGAAAGTCCTGAGTTTTTCGGTCAAATGCGCGCACGTGCCATCTGATGCCAGTATCAATCAGCGCAAACGGGACTATCTCTCGATGGGTCACACCGCTTGATAGTGAGTGATATTGGATCGCAAGCGGGGAGCCTTGATACATCGCTCGGGTGACGTTGGCCAAAATGCCCAAGTCAGGTTGCGAGAGGTGAGATGGACAATCCGAAACAATCCAGGTCTGGGGTAAAGTTGCTGCACCATCACCAAAACCTCGGGTGAGCCACGACATTACCCTCTCAGCACTTGGCTCAAACAGCGGCTTGAACTCATCACCAATCAGGTAAGTTTTCTGCTTGCTGTTGTACTGGATGTTGTTCGCTGCCAGCTTTCTATACAGGCTGATGTCACGTGTTGCCGCAGCCTCCTGCATGCCAAAGCGAGAGGCCAAGTCTTGACGGCGTAGACTGCCCATGAAACGCAGTCGCAACTCAATAAAAGCCAGGCGGTCTTTTTGTGCTTGTGTTAGGGACTCAATCTCTTGGCTCAACTTCGTACCTCAAGGTCACGACAGGTCAATGCTGCGCAAAATGATGACCATTTTATGGCCATACCAATGGAATTGCCAAGGGAAACTTAGATCAAAATGTAGGCTGCCTTCGGTCGCCACATACCGCATTACATGCGGATGAGCCAAATGCGCTCTTCATGTGCCAACGGTCTAACGGGCTAAAGGTGATCCATGGGAGCGCTGCGAGACACCGTGTTCGATGGAAAAATGCCTGAACAACTTCCATCTAATCTTATGGCGTTATATTTAAATTAAATCTTTGCTAGGTAATGGTTGTATTTCTACATCTAATGATTCGCCCCCTATAACTACCGGCAAGTGCGTCAGCCACGGCATCATCATGCCGGACGGCAGCCGCAAGTCCGTCGGCGTGATCCTGCCGGCCAAGCTGCTGTTCAGCACCGGCGCCCCGGAAATCATGGAAATCCTGGCCGGCGAATGCAAGGTCACCCTCGCCGGCGAAACCAGCGCCAGCAGCTACAAGGCCGGCGACTCGTTCAAGGTGCCGGGCGAAAGCTCGTTCCAAATCGAGGTCAGCGACACCGTGCACTACGTCTGCCACTTCGGCTGAGCCGTCGCTCGGCACAGAAGCCAGGGCCACTTCGGTGGCCCTGTTTTTTTTTGCGGCCAACCTTGACTACGCCATTGGTGGTGACCGCTTCCGCCGGATGGTCGCCCTTGACCCAGGACAAGGCTGCCCGCCTTGCCGCTTGCTACTGTGCGCCGGTCCCGACTGACGGA
>JACCDZ010136480.1_pt1 | contig 21034 bp, 21 predicted proteins | sample 7449551 | NCBI WGS metagenome assembly JACCDZ01 (sample SAMN15323452, study PRJNA562643) | freshwater metagenome | isolation source: river surface water | place: USA:Blue River Watershed | collected 2017-08-18
ACATCAAGATGAAAAGCGCCGAAATAGACTTCTTCAGTGCCCGTCATGCCTAAATCTAGAACATTGACACCCGCATCATTGAGACCTCGAATGGTTGCTTGTTTTAAACCTTCGCTACTCAAACGGATATCACAACCAATCACCACTTTTTTAGGTTGATAGATTTGTCCGTATGCACGACCAATTTTATAGGCGATTTCTTCATTGAGTTCAGTGCCTAGTTTTCCGCGAATATCGTAGGCTTTAAAGCAGGTCAGTTGAGTCATATTTAAAGGTGCTGTTTGTTGTTTATTCATGTGTTGCAGTATACAAAGACTGAGCTGGATTGAACATTGAATGATACAGATTTAATCATTTAGTACATTTATTCTTGGCTCTAGTTGTCGGATAAATTTTAGTTTTAATGAAGCTGGTTTTGTAAAAATAAAAAAGGTTGTTTCACGTGAAACAACCTTTTTTGATGCACAAAGTCCCCCTTTTAAAAGGGAGATGAGGAGCGATTATAGCTCCGCAAGGAGATGTTAAGCTGATTTTGCTAGCACTTCAGCCATGGCTTTTGCAACTTTATAAATATTATTCATATTTAAACCTGCAACACAGATACGACCACTACGTACAAGGTAAATTGCATATTCTTCACGTAAGGTGTCGACTTGCTCGCCTGTCAAACCTGTGTAGCTGAACATACCTTTTTGGTTTACAAGGTAGCTAAAGTCACGGTCAGGAAGTGCTTTAGTCAACTCATCTTTTAAGATGCTACGCATTTTGATAATACGCTCGCGCATCTCTTTAACTTCGTTTTGCCATTGTTGATTCAGATCAGCGTCATTGAGCACTTGATCAACCAACCATGCACCAGTTGTTGGTGGGCTTGAGTAGATACGACGTACCGTTGCTTTTAACTGACCGAATGTGCATTTTGCTGCTTCAGCATCGTCACATACGAAAGTTAAGCCACCAACACGCTCACCATAAAGTGAGAAGATTTTAGAGAACGAGTTGCTTACGATAAAGTTCAAACCAGCTTGGTCTAAAGCGCGAATTGCATAAGCATCTTGTTCCATGCTATCGCCAAAGCCTTGATAAGCGATATCAAGGAATGGAATCAAGTTACGCTCTTTTAATACCGCAATTACTTGATCCCACTGTGCTGGATTTAGATCAGCACCTGTCGGGTTATGGCAGCAAGGGTGTAACAATACGATGCTTTGCTCTGGCAATTTTTTTAATGTAGACAACATGCCATCAAAATCAACGCCACGTGTTTCAGCATCGAAATATGGATAGTAGTTGCTCTTGATGCCTGCGCCGTTGAAAATCGCAACATGGTTATCCCAGGTTGGTTGGCTGACCCAAACTTCTGAATTTGGGAAATAGGTTTTTAAGAAATCTGCACCAACTTTTAATGCACCTGAACCACCAAGCGTTTGAATGGTTGCAACACGACCTTGTTGAATAGCAGGGCTGTTTGCGCCAAACAATAGAGCTTGAATTGCGTCACGGTAAGGCTTAAAACCTTCCATTGGAAGATAAAGTTTGGTTTTATCATTTTTAGGGGCAATACGTTTTTGCGCTTCGATAATGGTATCAAGCTGAGGAACGATACTGTCTTCGTTATAGTATAAACCAATACTTAGATTAACCTTTTCAGCGCGTGGATCAGCATTAAACTGTTCCATTAAAGAGAGAATTGGGTCGCCTGCATAAGGTGGGATATGTTGAAACATTAACAATGTCCTTTTATTCAACAAGGTGCATGGATGTGTCTTGCGGAGCATGACTCCAGATGCCCAATAATGTACCAATAAAGCGCTTATGAAGCACGCTGTTATTTACATTTCTGGTGCAGTATTTACTTACAAAAATTCGTATAAAATCGATCGATTATAAGGATTGTCTACAATCAAGCTGTCATACCATGGTCGTAGCCTACGTAATATAAATAATGGGAAAAATGCCTTGAATCAATTGAAATAAAGTACTTAAATTTTATTAAGAATATGTTTTATATATAATTATTTTATATTTTTAGTACTTTTTCAGAACATTCTATTGTGAGTCAAGCGAATAGTATTGACTGGATCATTCTATTTTATTGTCGACAATCCTATTGCATTTTTTCTTCTATCTCGTTATAAAACCATAAAAACTGTAGAGATTGTCGACAATATGCAAGATACCCTTGTTCCTCAAGCCATCAGCACAAGTCAGAGTATTACCCTGACGGAACATGTATTTAAGCAAATTCAATCAGCAATCGTATTAGGACAAATTCCTGCGGGCAGTAAAATTTCTGAGCCTGAGTTAGCGCGTATTTACGGAATTAGTCGTGGTCCATTGCGCGAGGCGATTCATCGTCTAGAAGGCCAGCGATTGGTTGAGCGTACCGCCCATGTTGGTGCGCGAGTTGTTTCTCTTTCTCTACAACAGTTTAAAGAACTTTACCAAATTCGTGCTTCACTTGAAGGCTTAGCTTGTAAGCTGGCTGCACAGCATATTGATAAAAAACAAATCTTAGCATTGCGTGATGTGTTACGAATGCATGCTGAAGATGAAAATTTTAAAGCAGGTAAGGGCTATTACCTACAAGAAGGTCAAGACGATTTCCATTACTGCATTATCAAAAGCAGTGGCAATAAAACCTTAGAAAAAATGTTATGTGATGAGCTGTATCACCTCATCCGTATGTACCGAATTCAATTTTCAAATACCCCTGATCGACCAAGCAAAGCTTGGGATGAACATATCCGCATTTTAGATGCAATCGCAGAGGGTGATGGTGAACTTGCTGAAATGCTAATGCACCGTCACATCAATGCATCCTACAAAATTGTTGAGCAAACATTGCTGCAAACCCAAGGAGAACATCAACATGGCTAAATCTGCTGGTCAGCTATTCCGCGACGCGGTCGCAAATGAAAAACCATTACAAGTGGTGGGTGCGATCAACGCCAATCATGCATTGTTAGCAAAACGTGCAGGCTATAAAGCAATTTATTTGTCAGGTGGTGGTGTTGCGGCAGGTTCGTTAGGTTTACCTGATTTAGGGATTAGTAACCTTGATGATGTATTAACCGATGTACGCCGTATTACCGATGTCTGCGACCTACCATTATTGGTGGATGTAGATACAGGTTTTGGTGCATCTGCATTTAACATTGCACGTACCACGAAGTCGATGATTAAGTTCGGTGCAGCAGCAATGCACATCGAAGACCAAGTGGGTGCAAAACGTTGTGGTCACCGTCCTAACAAAGCGATTGTTACGCAACAAGAAATGGTGGATCGTATCAAAGCGGCAGTGGATGCGCGTACTGATGAAAACTTTGTGATCATGGCACGTACTGATGCACTTGCAGTTGAAGGCTTACAAGCAGCAATTGACCGTGCAGGTGCTTATATCGAAGCAGGTGCGGATATGTTATTCCCTGAAGCGATCACTGAATTGGCGATGTACAAGCAATTTGCTGACCTGACTAAAGTTCCAGTATTAGCAAACATTACTGAATTTGGTTCTACACCATTATTCACGACTGAAGAATTGGCTTCTGCGGATGTGAGCATTGCGTTGTACCCACTTTCAGCATTCCGCGCGATGAACAAAGCAGCGGAAAATGTGTATGAGACTCTGCGTAAAGAAGGCACACAGAAGAACGTTGTTGACACCATGCAAACTCGTCAAGAATTGTATGAGCGCATTAACTACCATGCGTTTGAACAATATCTTGATGCGTCATTTGAAAAAGCAAAATAAGGAATCCCCCTAAATCCCCCTTTTTCAAAGGGGGGACTTCCCTCCCTTTTTCAAAGGGGGGACTTCCCTCCCTTTTTCAAAGGGGGGACTTCCCTCCCTTTGGAAAGGGAGGTGAGGAGCGGTTGTAGCTCCGCAAGTGGGATTTTAGAACTCATAATTCATATAGAAAGAACAGAAAAGGACAATCTTATGAGCAGTAATGAAACACCAGTCGGCTTCAAGCCAAAAAAATCAGTTGCGTTAAGTGGTCAAGTTGCAGGTAACACTGCACTTTGTACCGTAGGTCGTAGTGGTAATGACTTGCACTATCGTGGTTACGATATTCTTGACCTTGCAGTGGGTAGCGAATTTGAAGAAGTTGCACATTTGCTTGTACATGGCAAACTGCCAAACAAAGCTGAGTTGAAAGCCTATAAAGCAAAACTTAAAGCACTGCGTGGTTTACCAGCAGCATTGAAAACTGCACTTGAGCAGTTACCGCCATCTGCACACCCAATGGACGTGATGCGTACAGGCGTTTCAGTTCTAGGTTGTTTAACGCCTGAACATGAAGACCACAATGAAGCGGGTGCGAAAGACATCGCTGATAAATTGATGGCAAGCTTGGGTTCAATGTTGTTGTATTGGTACCACTTCAGCAACAACGGTCGTCGTATCGAAGTTGAAACCAATGACGACTCAATCGCTGCGCATTTCCTCCATTTACTTCATGGCGAAGCGCCATCTGAAGAATGGATTCAAGCAATGCATACCTCTTTGATTTTGTATGCTGAGCATGAATTCAACGCATCTACATTTACGTCACGTGTTGTTGCAGGTACAGGTTCAGACATGTACTCAGCAATCACGGGTGGTATTGGTGCGCTACGTGGTCCAAAACATGGTGGTGCCAACGAAGTTGCATTCGTGATTCAACAACGTTATGACAACGCTGACGAAGCCGAAGCAGATATCCGTAGCCGTGTAGAGAAGAAAGAAGTGATCATCGGCTTTGGTCACCCTGTTTATACCATCTCTGATCCACGTAACGAAGTGATCAAGAAAGTGGCGCGTGATCTTGCTGATGCTCAAGAGAACACCAAAATGTACCTCATCGCTGAACGTTTAGAGGCAGTGATGAAAGAAGTGAAGAACATGTTCCCGAACCTCGATTGGTTCAGCGCGGTGAGCTATCACTTGATGGGTGTGCCAACAGCAATGTTCACGCCATTATTCGTAATTGCTCGTACAGCAGGTTGGTCTGCACATGTGATTGAACAACGTCAAGACGGCAAAATTATTCGCCCAAGCGCGAACTATACAGGCCCTGAAAACTTAGAATTTAAACCATTGGCGGAGCGTGGTTAATGACAAATCAATACCGTAAACCGCTGCCAAATCAGAATGGCAATACCCAGCTCGAATACTATGACGTGAGTCAAGCCGTTGAAGATATTCAGCCAGGCGCATATGAAACTTTGCCATACACATCTAAAGTGTTGGCAGAGCAGCTTGTACGTAAAGCTGATGCAGAAAACTTAACTGATTATTTAAAGCAATTGATTGAACGCCGTCAGGACATGGATTTTCCTTGGTATCCTGCGCGTGTCGTTTGTCATGACATCTTAGGTCAAACCGCACTCGTCGACCTTGCTGGCTTACGTGATGCGATTGCTGACAAAGGTGGCGATCCTTCTAAAGTGAACCCAGTAGTTCCTACGCAGTTGATCGTGGATCACTCTTTGGCAGTGGAATATGGCGGCTTTGATCCTGACGCGTTTGAGAAAAACCGTGCAGTAGAAGATCGTCGTAACGAAGACCGTTTCCACTTTATCGAGTGGACGAAAACCGCATTTAAAAATGTCGACGTGATCCCTGCGGGTAACGGCATCATGCACCAGATCAACTTGGAGAAAATGTCTCCAGTGATCCAAAATCGTGATGGCTTAGCGTTCCCAGACACATGCGTAGGTACAGACTCACATACACCACATACTGATGCACTTGGTGTGATCTCAGTGGGTGTGGGTGGTTTAGAAGCTGAAAACGTGATGTTGGGTCGTGCATCTTGGATGCGTCTTCCAGACATTATCGGTGTTGAGCTTGTCGGTCAACGTCAAGCAGGCATCACAGCGACTGATATCGTATTGGCACTCACTGAATTCTTGCGTAAAGAACGTGTGGTTGGTGCATACCTTGAGTTCTTCGGTGAAGGCGCAGACACCATGTCTGTAGGCGACCGTGCTACGATTTCGAACATGACACCTGAATACGGTGCAACGGCTGCGATGTTCTACATCGACCAAAACACGATTGATTATTTACGCCTGACAGGTCGTGAAGATGCACAAGTGGCATTGGTTGAGCAATACGCAAAAGAAATCGGCCTTTGGGCATCGGATATGACCAAAGCGCAGTACCCACGTGTACTTCGTTTCGATCTTTCAACAGTCACTCGTAACATTGCAGGCCCATCAAACCCACATGCACGTGTATCTACTGCTGATTTGAAAGAAAAAGGTATTGCTGGTGTTGTTGAAAACCGTACTGATGGTTTAATGCCTGATGGCGCGATCATCATTGCGGCAATTACTTCTTGTACCAATACATCAAACCCACGTAACACGGTGGCAGCAGGTTTATTGGCACGTAAAGCCAATGAACTTGGTTTAGTGCGTAAACCTTGGGTGAAATCTTCATTTGCACCAGGTTCTAAAGCTGCTGCACTTTATCTTGAAGAAGCTGGCGTACTCAAAGACCTAGAAAAACTTGGTTTTGGTATAGTGGCGTATGCATGTACAACCTGTAACGGTATGTCAGGTGCGCTTGATCCAGTGATTCAACAAGAAATCATTGATCGTGATTTGTATGCGACAGCGGTACTTTCGGGTAACCGTAACTTCGATGGTCGTATCCATCCTTATGCAAAACAAGCGTTCTTGGCATCGCCTCCACTTGTTGTAGCGTATGCGATTGCGGGGACAATTCGTTTTGACATCGAAAAAGATTCATTGGGTACAGACAAAGACGGTAATCCAATTTACCTGAAAGACATCTGGCCATCTGATGCTGAAATCGATGCACTGGTAAAAGAAGCTGTGAAGCCTGAACAATTCCGTAAAGTCTACATTCCAATGTTTGACCTCGGTGAAGTTGAGCAAGCGGAAAGCCCACTTTACGACTGGCGTCCAATGAGTACTTACATCCGTCGTCCGCCGTATTGGGAAGGGGCGTTGGCTGCACCACGTACTTTGACCAACATGCGTCCGCTTGCAATTTTGGGTGATAACATCACGACTGACCATTTATCGCCTTCCAATGCGATCATGATGGATTCGGCTGCGGGTGAATACCTACACAAAATGGGCGTACCTGAAGAAGACTTCAACTCATATGCGACACACCGTGGTGACCATTTGACAGCACAACGTGCAACATTTGCCAACCCGAAATTGTTTAATGAAATGGTGGTTCGTTCTGACGGCACGATTAAACAAGGTTCAAAAGCGCGTGTAGAGCCTGAAGGCGAAGTGATGCGTATGTGGGAAGCGATTGAAACTTACATGAACCGTAAGCAACCGTTGATCATCATTGCAGGTGCGGATTATGGTCAAGGTTCAAGCCGTGACTGGGCTGCGAAAGGTGTTCGTCTTGCAGGTGTTGAAGCGATCGTAGCTGAAGGCTTTGAGCGTATTCACCGTACTAACTTAGTGGGTATGGGCGTGTTACCGCTTGAGTTTAAACCAGGTGTGAACCGTAAGACGTTGAAGTTAGATGGTACTGAGCTTTATAGCGTGATTGGTAATATCTCACCGCGTTCGACTTTGACTTTAGTGATTGAGCGTTCAACTGCTGATGGTAAAGAAGAAATTCTTGAAGTGCCTGTAACTTGCCGTTTAGATACAGAAGAAGAAGTTTCTGTGTATGAAGCGGGTGGGGTATTACAGCGTTTTGCACAAGACTTTTTAGAAGGTTCGGTTGTGTGAGTTAATGCTTTGACGTTGTAAAAATGGAAGGAAAGCTCTATCTTAGGATAGAGCTTTTTTTATTGGGATTAGTTGATGAATAAAAAAGTAGAAAAATATGGTGTTGCTGCAGTTGAACGCCCGAGAATTCAAGCAACGAAGCAATTAGATTTGTCAGGTGAAACTGGTCGTCAGATCGTAAAGTCAGAAACAAAACTAGCGTTGCGTACACATAGTAAGACATTTAAACGCCTTGCAGATATGTAATGAATATTATTTGTTTTCCATTTGAGCGTGTGATTGAGATCAATGCCTTTATTCTAGCCACAGAAAAAGGTATGAAAGGTGCAGCAGATATTGGAAAATTGCAAGGTGCTTTAGCGCGTGTGGATAATGCGATTGTTTATGAAGGTTTAGATGATGTGTTTGAAATAGCAGCTAAATATGCTGCAAGTATTGCAAATGCTCATGCATTGTCTGATGCAAATAAACGGACTGGTTTAGCAGTTGCTTTGGAATATTTATCTTTAAATGATTATGAACTGCTACGAGATAACGAGCTGTTAGCTGATGCTGTCAGAGATTTAGTCATCGGTGAAGTCACTGAAAGCGATTTTGCAGATATTTTATATGCACATTATGTGGCAAACGGCAATTAAACTTTGATCATTTTGATGTAGAGCAGTTTCTTTTTAAGCGGGCGGTGTATTACAGCGTTTTGTACAGGACTTTTTATAAGGTCAAGTAGCTTAATACTTTAGCTAAAAGTAATTGATATTGTTTAAAAAAATACCCTACTTTAAAGTGGGGTTTTTAATATAAGAAATACAAGTTGGTTACATGATGAATATACTAGAGAAATTCATAGCTCAAGTTCAAGCTAGATCAGCCGAAAATAAGAAGTCTTTTGAATTACTTTACAAGCATGAATGTTATGGAGTATGCATTGGTATTATTAGGCAAGAATTAGATTCCTTACAGAGGGTTAGCTATTTAATCGATTGGGATAATGGTTGTCAATTTCGTCAGAATGCATTTGATTTAGTTAGCAATAATGTCCAAATAGGAGAGTGGGGATTTTTAAATGCTAATGGGAAAAAGCAGAAAGTAAGAGACATTGACATGCTTCAAACAGGAGGATGGGAAGCTGTAGTTTATAATTTTGGATGTGGTCTAGTACATTTAACAGATAAGCACTTATATCGAGATTTTGATCCTGTTGTTAAAATGAGGGATGAAGAAAAACAATTAACTATTGAATACTTAGAAAAGTATCATGGATTTGATAAACTGGAAGTGGATATGAATGATATTATTCAATATTTACCTAAAATTTATAAAAAGATTTATGAAAATATCGAATATAATTTAGAAGAAATTATTTCTATAAATAGTATGACGAAAATCTTTGATTGATTTATGAATATAGTAGAGAGAACTCTTTTTAAAAAATATTCAAGTTTCTGCTAATTTTATATTTAAAATAGTTGAAATTTTTTAGCGAGAATTTCAATTAACTCTGTTTTAAAATATTTATTAACTAAATTGCCAATACCACTTGTCGGAAAGGTCAATAAATAATCAAAACTATCACGCTATAGTATATGAACCATTTCTAAAATCTATGGAGAACAAAGATGGTTACTGCTGGCGAAAAACCTGGAACTGGCTTCTATTTTTGTGTTCAATGCGGACACCGCACCTATTTAGAAATTGGTACTGATCGTTTACCTCCGTGTACCAAATGCCTTGGCAATCAATTCAACAGTAAGAATGCCTAAGCCGCAAACACCAAACAGTTATCCACTGTTTTGATGAAAGCCCTGTCACTCGATAGGGCTTTTTTGTTACTTTAAAATATGAAATAACAAGATAGCTATATCCGACAAAAATAAGGAAAACCCAGATGGAGACAATTTTAGGACTTTGTATCGGCGTAGGATTAAGCGCTGCCTGTGGTTTTCGTGTCTTTGTTCCTTTATTGGTGATGAGCATTGCAACCCTGATGGGCTGGTATGAGCCTGCAAAAGGTTTTGAATGGTTAGCAATCCCTGCCGTATGCGCGGCACTTGGATTTGCAACTATCTGTGAAATCGCTGCTTACTATGTGCCGTGGGTCGATAACCTATTAGATACTATTGCCACACCTGCCGCTGTGGTTGCTGGCACACTAAGTACGATGGCAGTCAGTAGTGGAGAAATGTCACAGTTTGCAACGTGGGCAGCCGCGCTGATCGTGGGGGGCGGAACAGCAGGTGTGGTGCAAATGAGTACGGTAGCGGCACGTGGCGTTTCTACGGCAACCACTGGTGGACTGGGCAATTTTGTGGTGGCAACAGGTGAGTTGCTTGGCTCAATTGTCTTGTCGATTTTGGCATTTGTGATGCCAGTTGTGATTACGGTATTTGTGATTATTCTCGTGATAGTGGTTGCACGTTGGGTACAGAAAAAGAGAAAAAATCAGATCAATCTGTCGGCGTGTTAATAACACTCGAAAAATCATAAGGAAGCGAGTAAATTACACACACATTTTGATGGTGCGTTGGCGTTTATGGCATTTACTTGGATTCTATTCACGATCATGGCTGCGTTTATGCAAGCATGGCGCAACGCATTTCAAAAACAGCTCAGTACCACAGTCGATGCTTATGGTACGACATTGGCCAGATTTATCTTTTCTCCGATTTTTGCGTTTAGTTATTTAGCATTCCTTTATCTGCATCAACCTGTCACTGTTCAAGTCCATTTTTCCAATACATTTTGGCTTTATGTAGTGATTGCAGGAATCAGCCAAATTTTTGCGACAGCGTTGATGGTGAAACTATTTCAACAAAAGAACTATGCGATTGGTATCGGGTTGGCTAAAAGCGAAGCGATTTTGGCAGCCTTGATTGCAGTGGTTTTTCTACAGGAGCGGTTGACCACTTTGGGCTGGGTTGGTGTATTGATTGGGGCAATCGCAGTTTTTTTATTGAGTAAAGGTCGACATAGTACGCAACTTTCCTTCAATACTTTAATCATTGGTTTAGGCAGTGGTTTATGTTTTGCCATTACTTCACTTCTGGTACGTGAAGCCAGTTTAGAGCTGAGCATGTTGCCATTTTTGCATCGTGCAGGATGGGTGTTATGCAGTTTGATTAGTTTTCAGTGCATTGCATTATTGCTGTATTTGGGAATCTTTAGTCGCAGTACGTTGTATAACATGTGGCAACGTCTTGGTCTGACCTTTCGTGTAAGTATTTGCAGTTTTTTAGCATCTTTGGGATGGTTCAGTGCCATGAGTATGCAAACTGTGGCGATTGTGAAAACACTGGGTCAGATCGAAATTCTATTTAGCTTACTGATCTCAGTATTTTTCTTTAAAGAAAAGTTGGCAAAGACGGATCATTTAGGTTTATGGCTGGTAATTGTGGCGGCCATTATGGTGATCTGGGCATAAATTTAGGTTTTAAATGAAAAAATACACATCTAAATTGGAATATATTGAAATTTAAATCAGCTATTTTTTATTGAAATGGAAAATAATTCTTATTGTTGGATGATATATGCAAAATTATTTCAATAGTGGCGAAAAATACCAGTTTTTAGGAAAACAATCCCGCACTGATCTGCCTAAACTATGTCTCAAGGGTTGAGGAACGATTAAAGTTCCGTAAGGGGATCGAAAAGAGTAGCATGCACCGATGCTTATAAAGCAAGTGTGTACAAACCCAAAAGGTCTCGATTCGGCTTAGGACGCTATAGATCAAAAGTCTATAGGCAAAGGTTATGGCTTACAAAGTCATAGGTGTTGAAGTAAACAACATGTTTTCCCTTGATACCCTGAAAAATTTAATATAAACAGAATATGACCAATCAGATATAAATAATAAAAACCCGATCAATGAATTTAAATATAAGTGTGAAATAGATCTTATAATATTTATTTTTTGAATATAAACTCCTGTTTTTATAATAAAAAACAAAATGATATAATTCAAACTAGAAAATTGATCATATTGGAAGAGGTCATAAAAATAATGAAAGAATTCGATCTTAAAATACGTTATCCGCATCAAACTAATCGAAATGAAGCTGATCATTTGGGTGCTTTTGATTTAGAAACGATCGTTACTCGTTTCGATGAGATGGGATGGCGTCAGCAATTGGTTCGTCAGTTACAGCTAGATGGTGTAAGTACCAGCTTTATTGTACGAGATGATTACACTGAACAAACCTTACGCATCACAATAGATGCCTTTTCACAAACACAGCAGCTTGAATTTAAATTAGAAAGCGATATTCCTGTGTTTATTCCTAAAAAAGATTTATTCGGATTGGTGACACGTAAGAGCAAAGACACGATTTCTTTTAAGTACTTAACGTTGAGTCGTGCCAAAGAATATTTGATTACTTTTTTAAATCGAGACATTGCAACTTTAGAGCAGCTTTATAAAGACAGTTTAAATAAAGCGATAAAAACAGCATCATAAAAATATACGAGTTAATGTCGTAACAATAATAATCAAAACAGGCAACGACATTAACTCTAGACATCTTCAATCGCATTTCAATAGAACGAGTTCTCTGTTCAGGATTTCATCTCAAAATTCGTTTTTGGCTGAGAACTCGCTATAATTGCCCCGCTTTATTTAGAACCTTTACTGCTCATGCCCCTAAATGACAACTTTATTTATCTACCGCCGCAAGATCCACTTGAGATGATCTATGAGGATGAAGATTTAGTGGTGATTAATAAGCCAGCAGGGCTATTGTCGGTCATGGGGCGTTTGCCTGAACATCAAGATAGTGCGTATTTGCGCGTTTTAGCACAATATCCTTCTGCTAAAGTGACACATCGTTTAGATATGGCAACATCAGGATTGTTAATGTTCGCGAAGCATAGAGATGCTGAAGTTGCGATTAGCAAAATGTTCCAAGCACGAACGGTTAAAAAATATTATGTGGCACTTGTGCAAGGACAGATTCAGCAAGACGGCAGTGTGGAAGTGCCCTTGATTACCGATTGGGAAAATCGTCCTCGTCAGATGGTGCATTTTGAATTGGGAAAGCCTGCCAAAACGCTATTCCAATCGATTGAGTATGACGTGACAACGGATCAAAGCAGAGTACGTTTAGAACCAGTGACAGGGCGTTCACATCAGCTTCGTGTACATATGATGCATATTGGGCATCCCATTATGGGCGATAAACTTTATCATCCTGAACCCGCCAAATTCCATTTTAAACGTATGGCATTGCATGCCACCTATCTTGCTTTCCAACATCCATTCAAACAATCTGCGATCGAGCTTGAGTCGGTAGTTCCTTTTTAAAGTATGCTCAAAAGAGCATTCTCAAAGAAAAGCATAGTATGGCTAGTCAAATTTGAAGATCTATAATAGATTATAAAATCATATAATGTTTTGAGCCTTTGTTGGATGAGATGGATGCGAGTAGTTAAAAATTTCTATCCTTTTTTGATGATCATATAATTGTTGCGTCTAAAAACTGAAATAAAAATAGGTTAATCTATAGCCAATCATGAAATCAAAACATAACAAAGGATATTGATATGACACGCGACTATGAACAATTTCCAGACAATGATAATGGTAATGTCTTGTGGCAGATGGTTGAAGATGGCAATGATCTCACTGAGCCACATGAAGTTGAATTTTCGATTGTGTTTGAAAAACAAGAGCAAGTTGAAAAATGTGCACTCCATCTATTGCACCAAGAACAAAAGATCTCACTTTATCAAGAAGAGTTACACTCAGATGGCTCAGATATGTGGGTGTTGAATATCCATATTAATATGATGCTTGAATACAATGATATTGCAGACTTAGAAGAGTGGATGACACGTATTGCACAAGAGTTTGATGGTGAATATGACGGTTGGGGTTGTATGAGCTATATCTATGATGATGAAGACGAGTAATTATACCTATTCAGCCTGCATCTGCAGGCTGAAACATTTTTAATCGTTGGTAGGATGCAATTTAATCTTATTTACTCACATCCAAATAAAGACTTTCTTTGACTTCTTCCATCACGACATAGCTATGTGAAGATGCCGAAGCAGGTAGCTTTTTAAGTAAATCACCTAATAAACGTCGATAGGCACTCATTTCTTTTAATCTTGCTTTGACTAAATAATCAAACTCTCCTGAGATCAAATGACATTCCAAAACTTCGGGAATATCAACAAGGTCACGTGCAACTTGATCAAAAACATCACCAGATTTGGCTGAAAGTTTAATTTCTAAAAAGACCAAAAGACTGCGGTCAACATGGGCAGGATTGAGCCGTGCGTAATAGCCCATGATGATCCCTTCACGCTCTAGACGTTTAACACGTTCTGAACACGGGGTGGTGGACAAATTGACACGTGAAGCCAACTCACTAATCGCAATCCGACCTTCACGTTGCAGAATATCTAAAATCAGGCGATCAATACGGTCTAATTTACGCATAGATTATTCCCTTTTATTTTAATTTTTTCACGACGAAAACATGAAATTACCTAGATTATAAGCCTAAAAATAGTGAAAAAAACTATTGATGCAAAAATATACTAGTTAAATAAACTAGTGTGCGTGAGGGATTGTTATGCGCGTCATCGTCTTAGGAAGTGGTGTTATTGGTGTAGCAAGTGCTTATTACCTTGCACAGCAAGGTGCTCAAGTGACTGTGCTTGATCGTCAGTCTGGTCCAGCAAAAGAAACCAGTTTTGGTAATGCAGGGCAAATTTCCCCAGGATATTCGACACCGTGGGCAGCGCCAGGAATTCCTTTTAAAGCAGTTAAATGGATGTTTCAACATCATGCACCACTAGCCATTAATATTGACGGCAGTATGTGGCAGTTACAGTGGATGGCACAGATGCTGAAAAACTGTAATCCACAAAGCTATGCAGTGAACAAAGAGCGCATGATGCGTGTTGCGGAATATAGCCGTGACTGTCTGCGTGATCTAAGAACAAAAACTGGCATTAATTACGAAAATCGTTCTAGAGGTACGTTGCAAGTATTCCGTAATGACGCTCAGCTAGAGGCGGTGCAACGTGATATTCAAGTACTCAAAGAATGTGGTGTGGATTTCGATTTACTTAATGCACAAGAGTTAGCACGTGTAGAGCCTGCTTTAGCGCATACCGATAAGTTAGTGGGTGGCTTACATTTGCCAAATGATGAGACAGGTGATTGTTATTTATTCACCAATGCCTTGGCAAAACTGGCACAAGATTTGGGTGTGGAGTTTAAGTTTGATCAGAATGTTGAAAACTTAATTGTTGAAGGTGATGAAATCAAAGGCGTCATGGTCAATGGAGCAGTTTTAACAGCCGACCGTTTTGTTTTAGCTTTTGGTAGTTATTCTCGTGACTTCCTCAAACCATTGGCGCTCAATTTGCCTGTATATCCAGTGAAGGGCTATTCATTAACAATTCCAATTGTTGATCCTGCACTTGCACCACAATCCACCGTTTTAGATGAAACTTACAAAGTTGCGATTACACGTTTTGATCAACGTATTCGTGTTGGTGGTATGGCGGAATTAAGTGGCTTTAACTTGGGCTTGAATGAAGACCGCCGTGCAACTTTGGAAATGGTGACTCAAGACTTATTCCCGGGTGGTGATTTACAGCAAGCTTCGTTCTGGACCGGCTTACGTCCAATGACACCTGATAGTACCCCGATTATCGGTGCGACCCAGTATAAGAATTTATTCTTGAATACTGGACATGGCACTTTAGGTTGGACGATGGCATGTGGTTCAGGAAAATTAATTAGTGATCTGGTGATGAATCATCGCCCAGATATTAGTACGGATGGTTTGTCCATTCAGCGCTATTCACACGCAGCATAATTACAGCGTACAAGGAAGTTTATTATGCCTCGCCCAATTACTGCGGTCATACATACTCAGGCTTTGCGTCAAAACCTTGAGGTCTTGAGGGAAAGTGTTCCAGATAGCAAGGTGTTTGCTGTAGTCAAAGCCAATGCTTATGGACATGGTATTGAACGTGTTTATGAATCGTTTAAAACAGCAGATGGTTTTGCGTTACTGGATATTGAAGAAGCAAAACGACTACGTGCACTCGGTTGGACAGGGCCTATTCTATTGCTCGAAGGGATTTTCTCTCCTCAAGATTTATTTGATTGTGTCCAGTATCAACTCAGTTTTACCATTCACAATGAGCAACAAGTTGAATGGGTACAGCAGCATATTTACCCCGCACAGTTTGATATTTTCTTAAAAATGAACAGTGGTATGAACCGATTAGGTTTCAAGCCGCAACAATACCACAAAGTCTGGCAGCATCTGCAACGCCTTAATCATGTTGCTAAAATCACCCATATGACCCATTTCTCTGATGCAGATGGGGAGCGTTTTGATCAAGCTGGCGTGGACTATCAACTCACAGAATTTGAAAGCACCATTCAAGATTTACCTGGGGAAAGATCGGTGAGCAATAGTGCTGCCATCCTCAGATACTCATCTCAACTACACTCCGATTATGTCCGTGGTGGCATCATGCTGTATGGAAGCTCTCCCGATTATCCTCAGCATAGTATTCAAGATTGGGGGCTTGCGCCGACCATGAGTTTGCGTAGTGAATTGATTGCAATCCAACAGTTAAATGCCAATGAAAGTGTGGGCTATGGCTCGAATTTTGTCGCTGCGCATGCGATGACCATTGGTATTGTGGCATGTGGTTATGCAGATGGTTATCAGCGTATTTCTCCTACAGGCACCCCTGTTTTAGTCAATGGAATTCGTACTCGAACTATTGGACGAGTCAGCATGGATATGTTGGCAGTTTATTTAACGCCAGTACCGAATGCTGAGATTGGCAGTGAAGTTGTACTTTGGGGAACCTCCAAAACAGGACAAATTCTATCCATTGATGATGTTGCAGCAGCCTCAGGCACAGTTGGCTATGAACTCATGTGTGGTGTAACTGCACGCGTTCCATTTATCACTCAAGACTAAGGAAGTCATCATGCCATATTCAGAGATCCAGAAAATCAATAGCACCGAAGTGATGAGTGCAGTTACGGTTTTTAATCAGGTGGTGTATCTATCAGGACAAGTGCCTAAAAATCCTGATTTAGATATCGAAGGACAAACACGTGATGTATTGGCAACGATCGAGCAATTGTTAGCCTCCGCAAATAGCGATAAATCACGTTTACTTTCGGTACAGCTTTTTCTCAAAGACCTTGCTGATTTTCCTAAGGTCAATGCGATTTATGTCGATTGGTTAAAAGACTGTGTGGCGCCATCACGCGCTACGATTCAAGCTGATTTGGTCAATCCAAATTGGTTAATTGAAATTGCAGTGATTGCAGCACAAAAATAAAGTGAATCGTTTTATTTTTGTTTAAATGAGATTAAAAAAGAAGAAAAGTAACGTATTTGTCATAGATAAAAGTAAGGCAAATATGTATTTTCTTGCAGTCAAAATGAATGGGTCATTTATAAAGGACAGCTGGTTAAGCTCATAAATTAGCGACCGATTCATTTTAGGAAGTAGTAAAAAGGAACTTTTTTATGACGGTGATACATAATCAGTCTTCAGGTGATGATGCACCTCAAGACTTACAACGAAAACTTTCCAATCGCCATTTGCAATTGATTGCGATCGGTGGTGCGATTGGTACAGGACTCTTTATGGGTTCAGGTAAAACGATCTCCCTTGCAGGCCCATCTATTCTGTTCATTTATATGATTATTGGTGGGATGTTCTTTTTCCTGATGCGTGCATTAGGAGAGTTATTACTTGCAAACTTACAGTACAAATCTTTTGTAGATATGGCACATGATCTGATTGGTCCATGGGCTGGTTATTATTTGGGTTGGACGTATTGGCTAGGTTGGGTTTTGGTCGGTATCGCTGACTTAGCGGCTGTGATTAATTATCTTGGCTTTTGGTTGCCTGACGGCACAACCTTTACGCCAATTGGTCAGGCGATGATTAGTGCGGGCTGTGTCTTATTTGTCTTAGCGTTGAATTTGCTTACGGTCAAATTGTTTGGTGAAGTCGAATTTTGGTTTGCTTTAATCAAAATTTTGGCAATTATGGGATTAATTGTGGTGGGTGGTTATATGATTTTCAGCCACTTTGTTGCACCACATGGTAGCGTTGCTTCATTTAGTAATATTTGGTCGCATGGTGGGATGTTCCCCAAAGGTTTAGATGGCTTCTTAGCAGGATTCCAAATCGCAGTTTTTGCGTTTGTTGGAGTGGAGTTAATCGGAACAACAGCCGCTGAAACCAAAGATCCTCACAAGAACTTACCCAAGGCGATTAATGCGATTCCGATTCGTATTATTTTGTTCTATGTCTTGGCTTTACTCGTGGTGATGTCTGTGACACCTTGGGATCATATTCGTGCGGATAAAAGTCCTTTCGTTGAATTATTCTTAAATGCAGGGATTGTGACTTCTGCGATTATCATGAATCTTGTGGTGTTATCTTCGGTGATGTCATCCATGAATAGTGGTGTGTTTTCAACGAGTCGGATGTTATTTGGTTTATCGAAAGATGGTCAGGCGCCTAATGCTTTTGGTCGGTTATCAAAGAGTGCTGTTCCAGCCAATGGTCTGATCTTCTCTTGTGTATTCATCATGGGGGGCGCGGTACTACAATACTTCGTGCCAAATACGATTGAAGCATTTACCTTAGCAAGCTCTTTATGCGTGATTCTATTTATCAGCGTCTGGAGTCTGATTATGGTGTGTTATATCCGCTACCGTAAGTTACGTCCTGAATTACATGCCCAATCAACATTCAAAATGCCGGGTGGGGTGTTCATGTCTTATGTCGTGATCGCGTTCTTGATGTTTACTTTAGTGATTTTGGCGCTTGAACCCGATACCTTGAAAGCCTTATACATTAGTCCGTTATGGATTTTAATTTTAAGCGTGACCTACCGTGTGCTGTATAAACCGAGAATGCGCCGGTTAGATGAAAAGTCAGTCGCTTAGTCAAATTGATTGACTGAACTAAAACACGGGTGTCTCTATCTCAATGAGGCACCTTTTTTTTGATGAGGTGATGTATCAATGAAATCTCGGCAAGAAAAAAGCCCTAATCTTTCGACTAGGGCCTTTTAAATTTGGAGCGGGAAACGAGACTCGAACTCGCAGAACCCCAACCTTGGCAAGAGTCACCGACATAAAATACACTAAATAACATAATTGGTATTTTAATAAACTCTATATATAACAGTTATATAGAGTTTTTATTTTGTGTGGTGTAATTTAAGGTAGGGTGGGGTACTTTGATTTTTGGTCACTAATTTATTTTGATAATCAACAATAATAACCAACATACACATGCTTAATCTAAAGGTGTTTTACTGACTGGTATAATTTTATAATGAGAGGGGGTGTTGCCTGGGGCTACGGTTTCTGTTTTGCCTTTTGGCGTAAGACGTACAAATATAAGATTTCTACTTTTTCACGTGCCCATGGTGTGGTACGCAAGAATCGCAATGATGATTTAACACTTGGGTCTATGCAAAAACATCTAATTTCAATTTTACGACTTAAACCTTCAAAGCCACCGTAGTAATCCAATAATTCATCCAAAATGTCAGCAAGTTTTTTGCCGTGTAAAGGGTCATTGGAGTTGTTCATAATAGATCAATCGTATTTTGGGTGGCCATTATTATAACCTGGGCTAGTTGGAAAACTAGAGAGTTGGAATGTAAGTAATGATGGACTGAATAGCCACCAAAATTCTGGAGCACACCCAGCCATCGGGTGATGCATCATATATATGACTTGGTAATCCCATTTGCTGTGTAGGAAAGTTTTTTCTTAATGGGTCACCTTTTAATGGAAGTAGGTAAGAGGAAAGCTCTAAACCTTTACGGATCGCTTCAGCACTGTATTCAAAGGCAATTAATGGTCGACCTGTGATTGCTGTTGAGGAGACCAGTGTACCCTAAAGCCAATATTCACCCCATCCATTGTAGTAAACATTAAGTTTTTTGAGCATGGATTTATTTCCTTTTGATACGTTGGCGAGCCGTATTGCTCTCATAGCGAAGAATATCATCTACACTGTTTAAATGAGGTTTGAAGAGTTCCTCTAATTCTTGTAATCGGCCTAGGACCATGGCAACGCGTACTAAATTTTCAAATGAAACATTTCGACCTGCTTCCAGATTGGATACTGTATTCACACCAATACCAGCACGTGCAGCAACATCTGCCTGAGTCATTTCCAGATAAAGTCGTTCTTTACGAAGCCTCTCACATAATAATCCAACAACTTCTTCAGGTTTTCTGAATCTTAAATCCATAATATTGGGTCTTATGTCCATGTATGTCTATTAAACCACAAAATAATGGAGTTATAAAATAAACCAGTTGATCGGTAAGAAGATGCTTTATTGGCCTGATTAGATCCTATTAGATTAAAGAAATCTAATTAGACATTTACAATCTAATGGAATCTAATACAATCTATGGTAATAAATAAATCATTGCCGAGTAATTAAAATGATGACCATCTCCAATGACCCTTGGCACTTTCCACGTACCGAACTGGCGAAACAAATTTTAGGCATGTTTGAGACTGGACTAGCTAGTTCTCTGACTTTTTTTGCCCCACGCCGGATGGGAAAAACTGAATTTTTACGAAAAGATATTACGCCCCTAGCAGAACAGCTTGGATGGCGCGTTTTTTATTTCAGTTTTTTAGATGCAGGCCTGCATAGTGAAGGGCAGTTTGTAAAAGCTCTTGATGAGTTTTCAAAACAAAATGGCTTAATGGGGAAAGCCACACATTGGATTAAAAATATTGGTTCTTTAAGTACAGAGGTGGCAGGGGTAAAAGCTGAAGTGACACTTCTACAAGGACAAGTGAATTCCAGTATTTTGTCTAGCATTACTAAACTGGCTCAGCAGGGGAAACCTATTTTACTGTTACTTGATGAGATTCAGGCTTTAGCTAGTTCAAAATATAAAACCACGATTGCCAGTTTACGTACCGCTTTAGATATGCATAAAGAAACAATAAAGGTAGTTTTTACTGGTTCAAGTCGAGAAGGCCTGAGACAAATGTTTTCTGTGAGTAGTGCTCCCTTTTTTCATTATGGACAGAATTTACCTTTTCCAAATCTAACAAAAGCATTTACAGATCATCTGGCAGATGTATTTAATCAGACAACAGGACGTAGTTTGAATAAAGAAATTTTATGGCACGCTTTTTTAGATATGAAGCAAAGTCCTCAACTAGCAAGATCATTAGTGGAGCGTTTAGCCTTAAACCCAATGCTGGCTATAGATTTTGCCAAGGAACAGCTTATAGCCGATACAATGGGGCATCGTGACT
>JACCDZ011962266.1_pt1 | contig 21032 bp, 23 predicted proteins | sample 7449551 | NCBI WGS metagenome assembly JACCDZ01 (sample SAMN15323452, study PRJNA562643) | freshwater metagenome | isolation source: river surface water | place: USA:Blue River Watershed | collected 2017-08-18
CCAGCCCCTTTTTTCTGGTACTTCGCACTTAACGCGGAGCGCTAGACCCCTTTTAAGCCCCCCAAAAATTGAATTTTTATGTAGCCTTCTAAGCAAGCACGCCCCTTACCCTCCTAACCCGAGTCGTAAGTGTGGTATCTGTCTTTCAGCCCCTTTCAAGATGCCCCTCAACATTGAGCTACCTCCCGTGGCGGAGGCCGCTATCGCTCCTGCCGTCGCCTCCCCCCTCCCTGGCGATGCCGACTATAGTCCTGGCCCGCCCCTGCCGATACAGCGTGAGCGTCCTCGTGGTCCGGATCCCTTCACGGAAGAGCGGGCTCGCCTTGTAGCGGAGGCGCGGGCTGGCTCTCTCTGTCCAGTCAACCAGCACGGCTGCATGTACTTCTCCGCATCCGAGTGGCGCTTCTGCTGCATGTGCGAGTGGTCGGTGGGCCACAGCATCGGCGAGCATCTAGGAGAGCTTGCGCCCTTTGGTGGACCCGTCGCGGAGCACGCCGCGGACGTCGCAGCCGGCCGCACCATCCGCATTACGCGCGCCGGCCTGGACGAGCTCTTCCGTGCGCCTGCTACGCGGAGCTACAACATGCTGCTTCAGAACTGGACTTGGGAGCGCCTGAAGCCTGTAGACGCAGAGGTCACCCTGACGCGTACGCAGCTGCACAATCTGCTGATGGAGTACGGCGCGCCGAGCGGCTGCCTCACAGATGAACGCTGGCAGGAGCTCCAGGTGCGCTGGCCTTCTGGAGCTGGAGCTGCGGTGAGCGGAGCGGCAGCGGCACCTGCTCCAGTTGCGTAGAGCAGCAGCTAGCGGCTAGCCCTAGAGGGGGGGCAAAAAAGAGTTGGGGTGGCCCAATCTTTTTTGTGGAAAGCTCTGTGCCCAGACCCTTTTGAGCCCCCGCAAAATTTAACCGCACACCCCCTTTGAAGCAATGTAGCCTTCTTAGCAGCCTAATCCGCTCCTTTGAAGATAGATAAGCAAAATGCCCCGCTGTACCGCAATGACCCTCCAGGGTCGCCAGTGTTCTCGCCACACAGATGGCACACTGTGCTACCAGCATCGGCCAGCGAACCGCTGGGATGCTGCTGGTGTTCGTGTTGCCCCAGGGCCTGCTCCTACCTACGCAGAGGCGCGCCGCCAGGCTGCGGCAGCGCGCACAGACGCAATTGTCCGCGAGGCACAAGCCCAGATCCGCCGCGCTGAACAGGCGATCGCGCTCGGCCGCGCGGCCGAGCAGATGCGTGAAACCCCCAACACTCTTGGGGCCTTCGTGCGCGACCCCCAGAACGTCCACACGCCTGTGGCGCGCGAGGGCCTCCATCCCATCTGCGAGGCGCTGGGTACCTATCTGCTTAGTGGAGGCCACCGCCCGATTATGCCCTGGATGGAAGTAGCATACGAGCTCTCGGATCGCATCTACGCCTTGCCTGGCCAGAAGAGGGGGTTCTGGGCATCCCTCTTCTGCCGCCTGGGCCTCCATCCTGCGCTACGAGAGTTTGCACACACAGTTAACAACACTGATACCCCTGTCCTGAGGTCTGCTCGTGGTCGCAACATGAGTCTCTATGAGGTTATGACCATCGTCTTCACTGCCGCGAGGGCCCTGAACAATGAGGACCTCTGGACCCGCATCGCGCAGGAGGTTCTGGATGGTCGGGGCGCCTGCGCACAGGGCAAGGGGATGCGTCTTCTGAATGCCTTCAGCGGCTTTGAGCACCTCATCGGCATGTCCGCACCGGCAGACCCGAGGAGCCGCGTAGAGCGGCTCGGTGATCTCTTCTCGGCGCTGCGGGAGCGCAGCAGAGAGCTTCCAACCGCAGAAGTTCAAGCGGAGGCCACCCAGATTCTGGACGCGGAGGGCGTCACGGAGGCGACGGAGAGGGCAGTGTGGCTGGAAGCGATCTAGCGCATCCAGGAAGCTGTTTAGCGCAGCAGAGGCTAAAAAGGAAATGGTCTGCCGATGGCAGCCTAAAATTGAACCACAGCCCCCCCTTTTTAGCAGGTAGCCTCTTACCCTCCTAACCCGAGCGTAATTGTGCTTCAGCCCCTAACTCTTCCAGCCTCTTTCAAAATGGGCGTTACTCAGAGCAAGACCATCAACCTGGCGGCAGAGACCGGCCTCCATGCCGAGGCATACACCGTCATCCGCACCAGCGGTGAGCGCCAGGAGGGATGGTGTATCACCACCAAGGTCCACCGCTGCTACAACCAGAACCCTGGCGCCTGGCGCGCGAGTACGCATGCACTGCTGCAGCAGGACGGCTGGCGCATCTACATGCACAACGGTGATCACGAGGACGCGGAGGGCAACCTGAACGCGGCGCACGCCTGCGGCTGGCGCACTCTGGGCACCTTCTGGCCGACTCACATGACGGGTGACGAGGCGGCTATCAAGGTCTGGTCTGATGCGCTGCGCGACCGCCTGGAGGAGCTCGCCGGCGAGCAGGGTCTCCCTGACGTCTGGGCCGAGCACAAGTGCGGAAGTGGGCAGCACCAGGACTACTGCGACGGTTGCTGTGCGGAGCGGCGGGCGGATAAGAAGAAGGCACTGCTGGATGAGCTGAAGGCGGGCCCCACGGAGGAGCGTCGGTTAGCTCTGGAGGAGGAGCTCGCCAAGATCCCCACAGCTGCGCAGCACCGTGCGTGGCTGGCGGAGAAGGCTACCGCTCAAGCGGATAAGCTGGATGCGGCACTGGAGGAGCTCGGCGCAAAGCCCTACCACCCCGTCTACGCTCCCCTGAAGCCTGTGAAGCCCCTGCCTGAGCCGATGGACGCCGCGCTGCGCGGTCGCCTCCTCGGCAGCATGCCCAAGCCCGAGGCGCCCACAGAGCATGGGTGCGCCTACGCGGACGATGGTTGCCCTTGGAACATCTGCTACGCATGCGAGTATGAGCGCGACCCGAGCGCCTACTACGATAAGATCCGCCACTCCGAGCTCATCCAGCTCATCACGGCCTACTGGAAGAGCCCCACGGTCGGCAACAGGGCCAAGGGCTGGAGCACGGACACGCTAGAGGCCATCGTGGGCTTCTTGAACCAGCCGCGGGCCGAGCGGCCCTTCACGGACGAGCAAGTCTGTGATTCCTCCTTCAAGATCGCCTACCGCTCTCCAGAATATCACCTTCTGGCCGGTCTCCGTGAGCTGAACGCATGAGCGGAGGCATACCAAAGCCTCAGGAACTAGAGGCATCAGCATAAGAGGGACGGCGCGGTCGCCAACACCTCTTTTTATTAAAAATTGAACTACCCACACCCTTTGAAGCCCATCACCCTTCTCACTGCCTAATCCGCACTGTAGAAGCGTCTAACCTCCAAGCAGAATGTCCTCTCCTATTGAGCTCCGTTTCAAGTGGCCTGCCGGCGAGGCCAAGTTCGTCCTCACGCATGCCGAGGCTCTGAAGGCTGCCGTGGCCCTGCGGAAGCTCGGACTCGGTCTCACTCTCCAAAAGGGTGTAGCGATGGTCACGACGCAGACGGCCAAGTTCACGCAGGCCGAGGCGGTTATCCGCAAAGACGTGCGCGGCAAGAGGCTCTAAAGGGGGTGTGGAGGGCTGCGCCCCCACTTGGAAAAAGAGGCTGGGGTTGCCCGGCTCTTTTTCTAGATGGAACCACCCAGGTCCGGCGATAAAATTGGTCGCCACCCCCATCACCTTTTTAAGCACGGCTCACTCTTCCTAACCCGAACAGTTGAGACCTCAGTTCAAGATGGCTACCTACGTTGCTCCTCCCCCTGTACCCACTGCTCCTGCCGCCGTCGCCGCTCCCGCTTATGACTACACCGCAGTCCGCCTCGCGAAGCTGCGGGAGGTCTGTGCGCGTCATGAAATTCGTCCAGATTTCGCAGCGAAGCTGCGTCAGCTGGAGGAGTATGAGATTGTGGCGCTCTTTGACGACAGCGGCTCAATGGCCACGCAAGTGAAGCCGCTGCCAGGCGCCTTCCAGGACCCCTTCTCGCCCATTCCTACACGCTGGAGCGAGGCGAAGCTCCACGCCAGCATCACAGTGGACCTCGCGGCCTGCCTAGACCCAGACGGCATTGACATCCGCTTTCTGAACCGCCCAGGCTTCACCAACGTGGCGACATCCGCACAGGTGGGCGGCGCCTTCCAGCCGCCTCCTGGCGGCTACACGCCCCTGGTGCGTGCTGTTCAGGCCATCTTTGAGGAGAAGGCGGCGGTCATCCGCGAGCGGAAGATGCTGCTCATTATCCTCACGGACGGCCAGCCAACGGATGACCGCGGCAACCCGCAGGTCCGCGAGTTTGAGGAGCTGCTGCGCAACCGCCCCAAGAATGTCTTCGTGAGCATCGTGGCCTGTACGGATGATGAGGGGTCCGTGGGATATCTGAACAAGCTGGACCGCATCGTGCCTGGCATGGACGTGGTGGACGACTACACCTCGGAGCTTGCGGAGGTGCGCAAGGTCCAGGGTGCCAAATTCCGCTTCACCTTTGGAGACTACGTGGTGAAGACGCTGCTGGGCTGCGTGGACCCGACAATGGATGCGCTGGATGAGCGCAAGCTCAGTGGTGCCGCCGGCTGCTGTGTGATCTGTTAATAACAGCCCATGCGGATAGCAGCCTAAAATTGAACCCAGCCCACCCACATTTTTATTCCACGACCTTCATGCGACCTAATCCGTCCCTTGAAGTGTCTCTCCCTCTTGAGCCTCCATCTTACAAGCTTCCAGAATGGGCCAGACCAATTCTCGCTTTCGGGCCACGGCCACCGCGGGGCGGTCCTCCGCGGCTGGGCCTCGTCGCAGTGGCCCTTCTCTGCGCCGCTACATTCTCCGCTTCCAAACCACGGTCGTCCGCATAGATGATGCGACTGCGTGGCGGCGGCGCCATGTCCGTCATGCGTTACAGCAGCTGCGTGAGCCGAGCACGTGGTCCGACTACATCATCGCCGCCTTCAAGCAGGCTGGCGACCTGACCTCGGACCCAGCCCTCTTCAGCTTCAAGACCAAAATCCACGAGGTGACAGATAACTTCATCCGCGGCACGCTGACCTGGATTGGGCCGGCGGTGGAAGACTCTGCCAAGCTGGTGGACGGCCTGGAGTGGTTCATCGGCGACCGCATGGCCCAGTACGGCCTCCAGGATGACGACGAGGGCTGGTTCGGCATCACGCTCCCGACCTACGTCCGCATCGGCTATCCGCGCCTCCAGGACTTCCCTTTGGAGCCTCTCCCCCGGCCAGCCTGGATGCGCGCCGAGCCTGTCGCGCCGCCGCCGAGCGCCGATGCGTATCCAGAGCTGATTCTGGAGCGCGCCACTGAGATTGTCTACGCGCGGCGGCTGCGGTATACGACCGCTGCTGCCAATAACTAGACGCTCCAGCTCTACCCAAAATTGAACCCCAGCGCTGCACGGCGCTTTTTTTACCGCCCTGAAACCTACAAGATGTTCGTCTCATCAAGGTTCTGTTGGGCCATTACGCCGAAGCAGACTCTCTGCTATGAACACACTTCGTGCGACAAGCATTCTGGTTACTATGAGCCAGAGACCTGGCGAAAAACCTTTCTGGACAGTGGCCTCGTGGCAAATCTTCAGCAGAAGCCTGAGGCTGTGCGCACGCATCTCTCGTTTGCCCTTCTTCATGGCCGTGTCAAGCTAAAAAGGGGGGACTTCTTGAGACCCGTGTTCACAGACCCTGCCACTGTCTCTAGCTTTGCCTTCTTCATCTTCTCGCTCCCCAAATGCGGTGTTCGCTTCAGGCGCGAGTGGAATCCGCTTCTGTGGGATGCCACAGTGCGCCAATACTGGACATGGCTCGCAGGCACTCCCCCTGTTGGGATTCATCTACCTGATCAGGTTAACGTGAAGTGGGCGGCAGCTCTTATCAACTCACCAGATGACCTGTTCGCCTTCTTCGCACAGCTACGTGGAATTTGGAAGTATGTGCGGCCTGAGTTTCTGGCCACGCGCCCACCCTACATGCCGAATCATGGAGACCAGGCGGAGCCGACTGACTACATGCCCCTCTTTGAAGCTCTCTTCGCGCCCGACCATAGTGCATATGAAGCCGTCGCCACTATGCTACCAACAGAGATTGATGCCCTCTTTGAAGCCTACTCCGACTTCCCTGTCTTCTCATTCCGCACTGCTGTTCTCCGCGCGCGCTGGAACTACGAAGCGCAGCGCATCTGGTTGAAGCGGCGCACTGCCTTCTGTAAAGCTCTAAAGGAGGATGTCATCGCTGCCGCGATGCACCCGAGGCGGATTGAGCACATACTCAACACATACGGCTGGGATGCCCTCATGGAGCTGAGCTAGAGGGACTGGTGATCCCACCGCGCTAAAAATTGACCCGCCCCCCACCCTGGCCCATTTTTACAGCTTAGCCCACCCGGATTTCGGAATGACTACTCTCACTGATAAGATGCTTAGCGCAACCCCTCGCACGGTGTTTCGGTTCAAGGATGCGGCTGGGCGGCACTACAGTGCGGTGAAGTTGGCGGCGGACAAGTTTCTGGAGGTGAAGCGCGCGGGTGTCCAGGTGCGGCAGATGTACAGTAAGCCAGAAGACTGGTTGGTGACGGTGCCGACTAGCGCAACCACGACGAGCAGCATGGAGCCGCCAGTGCCTGCGCTCTCGGCAGCGGAGCGGGAGCGCCGGCGACGTGAGATAGAGGCGCGGCGGGAGGGGGTAGCGCTGCCCCCTGTGGAGGGTTCGGATGTGGAGGCGATGATGGGGATTCTGCGGCGAGCGCGTATCAAGAAGGGGACGGCCATCATCTACCGCTCGTGGCAGGAAGATCTGGAGGCCTTTGAGCATCAGCTGGCAATTGAACCGCTGCCTGCCCTCCGAAGCTACTACAAGCGGGAGAAGCAGCGCGTGGAGGAGATGATTGCGACAGCTGATCCTGGAGACTCACGTGTGACCCAGCATACCGTAGTCTCCTGGTCTGTGCCCCGCATCTTTGTGGTTGCGAATGAGGAGATGAAGGTGATTAGCCTGTGCAATATCAAGATGTCTGGCAACTACCCCTATAAGTATGAGAATCAGGATGTGATTGTCTATGCTGGTCAGGTGGGGAAGACATTTGCGGAGGCAGGTGTGCCGCTGGATGATGATGGTCGGCCGAATATCTGGTATCTCTCTGGAGGGCGGGACAAGGACCCGAAGAAGGTGTTCTTCGGGGGCGGAGGGGCTTAAAAGGAGTGGTCTCGCCTGAAGGCTCTCCACCTATAAAATTGAACCACACCCCTTTTTAGCTTTCCTGTACCCGCAGTCGCAACCTAACCCGTTCTTGACTCGGATAACTTCCACTACCTCTTATAAAATGTCGCACCTCGGCATCACGAAGACGACGCTACCCGATGGGCGTTTTACGCTCTCGGGTCGCACCTTTGACTACAAGGAGCTCATCAAGGCCGCTGGTGGCAAGTGGGATCCCGCCACAAAGACCTGGACGCTGGAGGCGGTCGCGGAGGCCGGCTTGATGTTCCTGGTTCCTCCACCTCCTAAACCGCTACCGCTTGTGCCAAAGCCTCGCGCACGCGAGGACTGGACGGCGGAGGAGTGGACGCGCTACTGTCTGCGGAAGCGCGGCAATGTAGGTCCCTGCTGTCGGCACGCAACGGCGCACGAAAGCAGACCCTATGGGCCTATCTGCTATAACTGTCCGCGCCACGGCTACACGCATAACAGCTACACGGGTGACTAGGGTGCAGAAGGACCCTTCTTGAGGCTAGAAACAGGAGCGCGGGCAGCTTCTGCTGCAAGTTTGGCAGCGAGCTCGTCAAATGCCCTCTTTTTAGCGGCGACGGACCCCTCTGCTAAGAAGCTTCCAACTGGCCCTCGTGCCTCTCCAATTACGTGTCTCAAGTCTACCTTCTCCGTCCCTCTTTTAGGGGATGGTGTACGAGATTTGGCTTTCCGTGTGTTACGCACTGGTGTTGGTGCCGGCGCAGCATTTCTGGCAGGTGTCCGTGATCTTCCACGAAGTGCGCGAAGGCTTAGTATGCCTTGGCGCGTTTTAGGAGGAGAATTAAAGAGCTTCCGTGTTAGTCTCCTTTTGAATTTTACCAAATTTCCAATTCCATTTCCGAGGGAGCGGAGGCGAGTAGCAGGTCCAGCAGAACGTATTCTGGCAGCAGGACCTGGTTTAGGTGTAGTTTCTCCTTCTTCATCTTCTCCAAAGGGGTTAGGTGCCATACCCTGTCCCTCGCCTTCGCTGTCGCTGTCACTGTCACTATCATTTTCATCTTCCGCTTTACTACTCTTTAAAGATTCAGGGGATCCTTCCTCTTTTGCAAATTCGCCCTGTGTAGCGATAGCCGTAGCTTCCCCCTTTGTAGCATATCCCTTGGTATAGCAACGATAAATCGCGCGATCATCTAGGCCATAAATGTGCCTGGCAACCCCAGCAGATTTACCAGCTCCTTTACAAAGATGATAGAGCTTGAAATCATCTGCATCGGTTTTGAAATAGGGTTGAAATGCCACCTCAGCGTTACTAGGACCTTTTCCTCGGATTGTTCGTATACATTTTAGTACAACACGACCCCCAGGAAGCTTCTCCTCTTCTTCGCCTTCATCTGGTTTCAAGCAAAATGCCATAAGCTTTCCCTTTTCTTTTGCCGGTTTGGCGTCGGCTGCGCGTGCCTCACGTGCAGCAGCTACTGCTGCCGCTCGCTCTGCGCGCGACCTTGCTGGAGCGGCTACAGCAGCTCCTTCCCCTTCAGATGTATTGGAATTGCTCCCCCTTTTCTGTGATTTCTTCCTTGCAGCGGTCGCCGCAGCCTTTAGCTTTCTGGTCTCAGCCCTTGCAGCCTCCTTCGCAGCCTTCTCTACAGCTTTAGCAATCCGCGCAGCCTCTTTTGCATTTGCCTTTTCCTTTGCAGCAGCCATCTTTGCGGCAGCCTCAGCCGCCTTTTGCTCCTCAGACTTCTTAGGAGGCATATCTACTTAGACTTCCGAAGTTTCTGCGTGAAGCGCCGTAGACCACCACCTCCTGCACTTGAATTGTTAGTGTTACCATTATTACCAGGTTTCCATGCAGGGTCGTTTGTTCTCTTTTTGGACTTTCCCTTCTTTTTACCTCCTGGGCCTGCCGCCGCAGCCGCAGCGGCCCCTCCTGGACTAGCTGCACGGGAGTACGATCTAGACCTTGCGCCAGCACCAGCCCCTCCTGGACTAGCTACGCGAGCTGGTCGTCTATTTGTTCTGAGTTTCACTCCAGCCACAATGGAAGATACAAGCGCAGCCCTCTTTTTTGATCTAGTTCTGCCGCGTGAAGCTGCTGCCGCTGCGCCTGCTCCTGTACCGTCACCCTCTCCATCTTTAAAAACAAGATGCTGCCTTTGATGGCAAGCATGGCATTTATAGATTCCCAATCCATTCGTAGAATCTTCTATCGGGCCTGGTTCACAATCGCAATAGGCTGGAAATTCTAGTCCTGCTGGACCTGGAAGGTAGATTGGCATCCCTACGCCCTCTCCCCCTTCTCCTCTAAGCCCAGAGGCTAGAGCACCACGTGGAAACAGGCCTGCCCTGGGTTTGTATTGGCTAGCAGCAAACTCTACTGCTCTGGCAGCCCGTTCTCCTCGCTCAATTAATTTTTCAGCTTTTCCTGCAGCAGAATGAAGTGTATCTGCTGCTCGGCCAACCCTAGCAGCTCCCCTTACACCAGCGGTTGCTAATCTCCCTAAGTGAGATGCCATTTCTATTAAGCTCCTAGAAATGCCGTGCCACAGCCTCCACAAGCGCCGGTGGCACTGCGTTGCCGACCTGAACAATCTGCTCCTTCAGATTCCCGCGCAACTCATACTCCGCAGGGAAGCCCTGAATCTGCTTGAGCTCATCGGGTGTCATGGTGCGGACCCATCGGTAAACGGAGCCATTTGACCCACTCCTTTTGAGCCCCACAAGTAGCCGCGGCTGATGGTCGTAGGTACAGATAATTGTCTTAGAAGGCTTGTCCAGATTCACAACCTCAGAGTGCTGAGGGCTTACCCGCTTGGAGCAACTCAGAAGCTTCTGCCCCACTTTCAAGGCTACATAGGGGTGTGGAGTGCCGCTGGGCACAGCGGCCTCTCCGACCTCTCCGACCTCTAGAGCCAACGAATCAAACTCCTCGGGTACCTGGTCGCCCTGAATGGCCAGCGCGTTAACGAGATGCCCCTCTGTGAAGCTGCGGAGCTTTGGCATAGAGCGCGAGGCGCCCCAGGCCTCCACCTGTTGCCAGAAGGCTGGCATTGCGGACAGGAATGGGTCGCCAACTGGCGCGCCGACCAGAAGCAGGCGCTTCCGCTTCTGCGGAACGCCGAAGTCCGTTGCCTCTACGACCTTGTGCTCAAAGGCGTAGCCAATCTCCGCAAAGGCTGCGCGAATCACCTCAATCATTGGGGGGTCGGTCTCTGCTGGTCCCGATGCCATATTGAGCAGCCCAGGAACATTCTCGCCGATGATGCGCCGCGGCTTCACAATCTTCACCGCGCGTACGAACTGGCGGAAGAGCTGGTTCCGCGTGTCGGTTGACTTTTTCTTGCCGGCCTTGCTGAAGCCCTGGCATGGAAATCCCGCGAACACGACGTCAATCTGCCCCGCATACGGCTCAAAGGCCGAATCGGGCAGCTGCGTGATATCCGCTCCTTTCAAGCCAGTCGTCCGCAAATGAACGGACTCGGGGAAATTTGCCAAATGTGTCTCAATCGCCGCTTTGTTCATCTCGCTAAACGCAACCACTTTGAAGCCCGCCCGCTCCAGACCAAGAGTATCACCACCGGCACCCGAGAAGAGGGAAATAGCACGACGAGACATTCTGTCAGGGAGTTCTACCTATCCTTCTGCGGCGGCGAGTGGCCAATTTTACCCGCAACCGCTGCGCCGCTTCGCTCACCACCACAAAATTGAACCGCCCAGGCTGGCGCCTGCCGGTACACACACGTCACGATGTCTCTTGAGAACTTTCCCTTCACGTTTATCAACGATGGCAGCGTTTGGTGCTGTGGCATGCCTAACTGCGGCAAGCAGATTCCGAAGGAGAAGAAGAGTCTTATCGTGTATCATAAGAACAAGCACTTTCCTTCGCTGAAGTGCCCGCACTGCGATGAGCTCTTTCCCCAAAAGGCAAATCTGGAGACGCACGTGCGCGTGAAGCACACGGGCGAGAAGCCCTTCAAGTGCGATCACTGCGAGAAGGCCTATCCGCAGATGTCCAATCTGAAGGACCATATTGCCAAGCATCATGCGGACAAAGTGTCCATAAATCCGGCACCCAGCACTCCGATTCCCACTATTAAGGTCGTGAAGCCGTGTATCAACTTCACGCAGGCCTACAAGGACTTCTACGAGAAGACCATGTCGCACCTGAAGGCCGAGAAGCCGAACACCACGCATGTGGAGCGCCTCAAGGAGTTGAAGCTCCTTTGGGCGAACGAGAAGAACGCGATGGTTAACTAGTGGATGAGCGCCACACCGCGGCCATACCATGGAAAAATCCATGGTCTGAACTCACCGGGGTCGCCGTCGGTCAGCATCGTGATTTCTTTTCGTACCAGCTTCGGATAGACAGTATTGTAAAAGACCATATCCTCAGCGGTCGGCACGTGCGATGTTGCCAGCTGCGTCATCGTGCCTGGCGATGTTCCAAACCCCTCTTTTGAGCCTTCTAGCACGATGTAGATTAAAAATACAGCCGCGAATATGGCAATCACAATAGGTAGTCTGATTCGTAGACGCATTACCGCTCTTCTATTGAGTCGCCCGCAAAATTTAACGCCCCCTACCCCCTTTTGAGCGGCACCCTGCCCTCTAGCCCCAAACAGAATGGCTTCTACCCTTGAGGCTCTTCCCAAGTGGCATCGTGGCCCCAGCGTGGCCATTGGCTACCTGACTCCTACGACGTATTCGGACATTGAGGTGACTCTGATGCCAGGCCCTATGAAGGTCTTCACGAACGCCTGGGCGGCCATCACCGTGCGTGAGCTGGGGCGTGTCACTACGACTGTTTCTAGGGACGGATTTGCTCCTACCCGTCACACCTACCCCCTTCTGGAGCACGTCACGACCGGTCACACGGAGCCGTCCGAGTCCATCTACAAGCGCAACATCCTGATTGGTAGCTGGGTAGATGATGACCACGAGCATCAGGTCTTTGCCGAAAATGCTTGCTCAAGGGGCAACTTGTGGTGCGGTAACTGCTTCCACGACGACATCTATGGAAATAAGACCGGTGGGGTCCAGGTGCCAAACTGGATGGTGGCTCGCTACTTCTCGCAGCTTCACAATATGCCCCGCTGCCAGTTCTGTGATGCGCGCTTCTATACGACGGAGGAGCTCAAAAGGGGCGTGGTGGACACGCGCACAGGCGCGCCACCAGTTCCTCCAATCCTCACCGCCCCCCTCTTCAGCGCGATTGAATCGCCCGCACTGTATCGCTACGTGAACAGCATTCTGGCCCCTCTCGGCCTCGGCGCTACGGAATGCCAGCACGCCACGAGTGGCCCGATGTGCGAGCTCAGCTGCCGTCAAGAGCTGGTGGCGAAAGCCATGTCTTCCGAGCGCGTCGCCTCCATTCTGGACAAGCACGGCTTTGATGGTCTAGAGGCGAGTTTCTAAGGCCCCAGCAGGATGGCATTCGGCGGAGTCTTTATTCACCCCTTCCTCTTAAGCCGCCCGCAACCGACATGCGCTTTCTGTGCCAGCGCATCAACCTTTAAAGCCTATCCGTTGGCCGAGGAACCGAGCAAAGGCTGGTATGCCTGCGACAAGGAGGAGTGCCTGACACACCTCCTTTTTTGTCAACAGGAGTATACTCGTCGCTTAGCGAAAAATCATCTCGGCAACTCGCGAGAGCCGATCCGATACTTTTCTGATAGCGACTCGGATTTCTAGCCTAAACCATCCGGACTATACCTCTGTAAAGATGTCTATTGCAGCAAATCTCGTTTCGCGCGGGGCTGTGGCGGTCTATGGACTCACGAGCAGCCTGTATCTTTTTACACGCGTTCAACATCATAAGGCTGCTGCCCAGGATTTCAGTTCTCGCTTTCTGGCTGAAGAGGGGAAGGTTACGGGACTGACGCAGGAGCTCAATAAGACGAAGGAGCAGTTGCGGGTGGCGCTAGAGACTGCTCCACTAGCGCAGTGGCCAGAGCCTGCTGCTGTACCAGAGAAGCCAAATGATCTGAGTGGCCTTGATTCTGCTGCTTGTATGCTTCTGGGCACGATGGTTGGTGGTTTTATTGGCGTGGCAGGCGGCCTGGGTAAGTAAAATTGGTTGGCAGCCCACTGCCCCCACCTTTTAAGCTTCCCAATGCAGTGTGCGGCGGTCACGAAGAGTTGCCGCAAGTGCCGCGGGTACGGCACGGAGGTCTTTAAAGGGGTCTACTTGTGCCACAGGCACGAGGACTTCTATGACCACTGTGACAAGCCTCTACAAATGGTAAGGCGCTATTCCTCCATCTTTCAGACGGAGGCACAGCGCAATGCGACCCGCGATATGCTCAAAGTTGCGGACTATATTCACGGAGACATCTTTGGTCTAATCGGTCTAGATATGATAACGGACCTGTGGGCCGACCCGTCCGGGTCGCGCTGGTCGCATCGCGACAAGGCGGACCACATCTATCAACAGTTTCTGGAGGCTGGCATCTTGAAGCCGTGCGCGCATTATGATCTATGGATTCGTGGTCTCAAGCGACAAACACGGACACTCCTTCATACTCTTGTAGAGCATCCAGCCCACACAGGCTTTGTGCGGCGTCATATTGCCGATATGCTTGTGGCGCCGTATCTCCGTGGTGTGAAAGTTGATGAGGCGCTGATTGGGCTTCTTCATATTGCTCACCGACCAATCTTCAACTTTACAAACCAAGTCCCTTTGGACCGACAGATTCAACTCTATCAGGAGTTTCTGGAGTATGCCTTCACGCTCACGAACAATCGCAAACTTATTGGTCAGAACATTGAGGCAGATTTTTGGGAAGAAGTCCAGCAGCATCCTCCACACTCCCTTTTGAAGAACAAGCAGCTCCAGGAGTGGATTCTGGCTCATCTGAGGGCTCTAAAGGGGGCTGAGCGGATGAAGCGGCGTCGTGAAATGGACCGTCTCCGCGAGGAGATGATGATGGCTGCGTGGGCGCCGGCGCGCATCAGCCGATGGCTTGACGCCGGCCTAGAGATTGAGGAGCTTTAAAGGGGGAGAATGGAAGGCCTATCCGGATTTGACCCGCCGCGGGAGCCGCTTCCGTCGCATCAGAAACCGAATCCAAACGTCATGTATGTGAGTATGATGGTTCATAATGAGGCCGACCCGAGTAGCCCAATGCAGCGAATCCGTTGGCTGCTGAAGTTGCTAGAGTTCAAGCTACCGCTTGTTCTCTACGTATGCCCTTTTTACCGCAAGCTCTTTGGCAACAGCCCAGCACTCCCTACGCTGTTTCCCAATACAATTCTGGTGGACCTGGATCTCTCTCAAACAGAAATTATGACTCATATTCGTGGCGCCGAGGCACGGCGCGCCCCAACACCTTTAGAGCTTCCACTCCATCGGAATACCGAGAAGGATACAGCCTTTTTCTGTGGCCTCATGGGCGTGAAAACGGAGCTGGTGGCACGTGCTGTGCGCGACGGACTTGTCCGCACACCCTTTGTAGCTTTCTTGGATGCGTCAATTGTAAAAGTTCTGCGCGAATCCACCCAGGTGCTGGCGGAGCTGCGTGACTTGTCTGTTAGTAGCACGCTCACTGTGCCGTTGATTCCGGGATGTAGACCGCCGGCTGCGCCGTGGCCGAGCCGGGAGGAGTTGGCCGGAAGAATCTGCTGGATGTTTTGCGGAGGCTTCTTTCTTTTGCCGGCTGCGAAGGCGATGGAGTGGCATGTTCGTTGCAGGGAGGGACTTCTGGAATTTTTGAGAGAAGGTCGGTTGACTTGGGAAGTGAATGTTTGGGCTGCAGTAGTTTCTGAAACTCCTGGGCTGGTTGCTTGGTTTCTGGCGGATCATAACGAGAGGATGCTCCGGGTCCCCGACACTTGGAAAAATTGACCCCAGGGGGTGGCCTGAAATTCAGTACTAATCCACCCAGATTATCCTGCCGTGTAAGATGTCACTGACTCATCGCATCTTTCGCCGCTTCGGCGCGCAGGCCGTTCTGGATGACGAGCAGTTTGAGGTGATTTGTCCGGAGTGCTGGGGGCCTGGGCATGCTGCTGGGCATGACCCGCGGATGTGTATTCTGGAGATGTGGCGGCGCGGCGAGGTTCAGACCTTCAATGACTGGGAGCCGATGGCGCGGGCGGAAGGAAAGAAGGCGCGTGAGCAGGCAGCGGCCTTTCTGGGGCTGGGTGCGGCTGCGCCGGTGTCTCAGGCGGCGGCCATCGCGGCCGCTCCCATCCCTTTGAAGCCTGTAAACCTCAATACACTTAGCAAGAATGTTCCTAGTTCCGCAGCGTCGGCCCCAGCAGCCCCAGCTCCTGCCAAGGAGCCCCGCAAGTGCTCGGCCTGTCGTCAGCCTGGGCATACGAAGAAGAACTGCAAGGGAGTAAGCGCAGCGGCAGCGGGTGGCGGAGCCGCTGCCACTCCAGCTCCCGCTCCTGCTGCGGCCGAGCCAGAGTATACTTGGGAGAAGTTGCCAGATGGTACCAAGCTCCCGCCTGGCCGCTACTACCTCAGCGACACCTGCTACGCGCTGCCTGAGCCCGACTACCAGGAGGTCTGGGGCAAGAAGTTCAACTTCAATGGTGGCGTTTACCGCCGCAGCGATGGGGCGGTCTTCGCCACTTACCACACTGCCTACGGTGACGGCTGCTATAAGGGCTCCAATGGGCATGAATACGGCGTGGATGCAGGCGTGATTGGCATCACATCAGAGCGCCTAATGGGTGACCACACGCCCTATGGCGGCACATGGCACGAGTTCACGAAGCCCTTCACCTTTGTGGAGAGCGGCGGCGTCTTTGAGCTGAACAGCTTTGAGGGCTACGTGCGCATCAACACGGATGGATGCGACGAGGATGAGGATGAGGACGGCGAGGACTACTAATCGCACCACCCTTTAGAGATGCCAACAACGCGCAAGCGCAGCCGCAAAGGCTACCAACTTTTTAATGATAATCCGCGGGGGAAGCCCCGTCTCCGCACACTCGGCTATGGAACGCGGAAAAAGGCCGTCAACTCTGTGAAGCAGCTCCGCCGAATGCCGCGCCCGTATCAGCGACAGGCCGCGACGACGATGTTTTACAGGGCAAAATACCACGCAAAACAGACGCCAGATATGCGGCAGGCTATGAAAGTCTATGGAGCATTCCTCAAAACGCTCAAAAGGGCATGAACTTGGACCCGTCCAAGCTCTTGGTGAACTCCAGGCGCTCCATGGTCAGAAACAGAAAGGTTGTCAGCGGTGAGCTGAAATTACCGATGAGTGCCACTCCCTCTTGAGCCAGAGCAATCTCTAAAAGGAGTGTCTGATACGCTGCCTCGCGTTGCCGCCGAGGTACTCCTGCCAAAACTCCTGTAGAAAAGCTTGCTGCCACTGTCGCGCTTCCCGTGACAATGACAACCTTCCAAGAAGGGTCCGCGAGCTTCTTAAATTCTATACCCATGCTCTCATCATCGGCCACTACAAGCACTGTGGGCTTTGCCATGGAGCCACTAATGTCCAACACCTTTTGAGCCTCCCGTACCGCGGCCACGTAGGTTGGGACCGACGCCCCTTTGAGCATCCGCGCTGCCGGCGAAGCTACAGATTGAATCTGAACGACAATATCTACTTCGGTCGGCAGCCCACGCGCAGCGCGTAGCTCCTCAACTCTCTTTTGAGCCCCTCCATTGAGCTGGAAGAACTGCCGTGCCAGAATCTGTAGAGCATCAAGCGGAATCGTGCTAAGATTCTCTGCCACTAGATTCCGCCGCTTAGAAAGCGACATTGTATTAGGCGGAATGGTCTCCACGAGGTCCAGGCCAGAAATATCCTGAAACGTGTTGCTCCAAAGGGGATAGCCAGCGCTCACCAGGTTGGACCCTTCATACAGGGCCAGGCGTGCCTTATCATTCTGTGCATACAGAAAATCGGTAAACACGTTCAGAAATGTGGAGCAGAAGGGCTCTTCTCCGACGCGATAAAGGTAGCGGCGCACAGGGTCTGCTTCCTTCTTCTTAGGGTCAGTCCGAATCCAGGATGTCATGGGGGTTGCTATATACTCTCCCTTTTTAGCTAGACCATCTCTGACCGCAGAAATCCGGAGATTGAAGTAGGATGCCGAGACGAGGCAGAAAGAAATCTCTACATCGGCGCAGCCGGCGCCGTACCAGAAAAGCTCAAAAGGGGGGTGGGGCTTACGCCGCCACCGAGCAGAAAACGGTTGTTCTGGTGGAGCTCCGCCGCCATGCGGCTCTAGAGTTTCTGCTCAGAAATGTTCTGGAGAATTTGGATGACACTTGGTCGTTCCTAGTCATCCACGGAACTCTGAATAAGGACTATATAGAAGGAATTTTGAAGCGCCTGGCGCCACAGCAGCGTCAGCGCATTACCCTACAGAGTTTAGAGCGCTCGGTTCTCCCCGTAGCTGAATATAACAAAATGCTGATGACGAAAGAATTCTATGAGCGCATTCCTACTGAGATATTTCTGCTCGTCCAAACAGACTCTATGATTTGTCCTGGAACTCAGGAACTTCTGAAGAAGTTTATACACTACGACTACGTAGGGGCTCCGTGGAGAACTGGCGGTGTCGGAAATGGTGGATTCTCCTTGCGCAGAAAATCAAAACTGCTTGAAATTGTGGAGAAGTGCCCGCCTAACCCTGAAGCCAATGAGGATGGATTTTTCAGCGAGGGTTGCGCTGCTGCAAAGGCGTCTATTCCGAGCTCCAAAGAGGCAGAAGAATTCTCTATAGAGAGCATCTATGCTCCACGCTCCTTTGGAGTACATAAGGCGTGGCATCATCTTCCTCAGGTGAATGGAGCATTGGAGCGACAGTGTAAAGGGTATGCCCAACTCAAATCCCTCCAGAAAGAAGAATGAGGCTGGAGGAGTATATCGTCATTGCCTCGGAGGCAATTTTGTCTCTGTATCCAATCCTTATCAAGCTTGTGGATACAGACATTTCTACACAAATGGTTGCGCGTTTTGCGACGTTTACTGTGGGCGCAGTGGCCCTAGCATCCCCTACAGCACTTTTAAAGTCTTGGGGCACACCCGCTGCTGCGGCAAAGTCGTTTGGCCTGGGATGCTTATCGCTGTCGCATGTCGCTGCCTCCTATTACGCCTTCCAGCAGCTGCCCGCTGGCGTGGCAATGAGTCTCTTTTACACCTATCCGGTCATGAATGTGATTGTTGGTATTTTAGGACTCAAGGAGGCCATAACACCTCTTCAGATTGGCCTTGTATCAGCCGCACTCGTAGGTGTAATTCTGGTGAGCTTTGGAAGTCATGAGCCGAATGATAGGAAGGAGATTCACTGGAAAGGGATTGGAGCGGCGCTGGCGGCTGCTGCGACGGAGACTGCCATGTATTTCGCAGTGAAGGAGGCAAGTCTCAAAGATGCTTATTTCTCCCTTTTACAGCTGTATCCAGGAGGACTTCTGGCCCTCGGTGCCATTCTAGCCTACCAGGGACGCCCTATAGATATGCGTGTATCAACATGGACTCCAATCCTTCTCTTTAACTTTATTGTCGGCTTTATAGGGTATGGAATTCGCTATTACGCGATTCCGAAGGTGAGTGTTGGTGTCTTTAGTGTGCTGTCCTTCGTTGGTGTTGTGGCATCCTTTATCTATGGATGGCTCTTTGTAGGTGAGCATCCTACCCTTTTGAGCTCTGTTGGGGCAGCCCTAATTACTGGTGCTGCTGCCCTTGCCTCTTAGGAACTACATTGTAGACACCCCTTCATAGTTAATTGAGTCTGTGTGAAACCTAGCAGAAATCCACGCTGAACCATATCATAATCATCCTTAACTTCTTCTGCGTGATTCTTTGGGCGGATATGTATTTCATTACTCATCCAGAGTTTGGTTCTCCATATTCCTCCATCCTTTACAAAAACTAAAAGGGGGCAAATTACTGGTTGGTGTATTTGTGGAATATACCATCCCTCTTCACCGGAAGTATTATGAACTAACCACATTTTTACTTTATTTATTCAAAAAACGCTTATTTAAAATCCGCATGGTTCTAAAGCTGTAGACCAGTCCATACAGGGGCTGAGGAGCTCTGTGTGTGCATGCGTAGCAGCTCCAGGAATAGCACTTAAAAGCACTCTCCCCTTTTGAGCTGCCAGGGCCAAGAATTTCTCATGATCTTGATTTTTGAACTTCTGATGGATTTCTGCGTCTGCGCGTAGAGTTCTGAGGAGACATGCAAAGGTGTTAGTTGTAGAAGGGGTTGTGCGCCAGTGGCGGCTAGGAGTTACAGCAATTCTGGAATGGAGGTCGGCATACATACTATAGACATACTTATCGTAGTGGTCATAGAGAGTTACATAGTGGGGTGTTAGAGTATGGGGCTCTATTTCTTCTGAGTCAAAGGCTTCACGCAGAAGTTTTGCCCAGCAAGGAAGATGAAGGTAGTCATCCTCTAGAATATACACAATTGTGGATTCATCCTGGATAGCGTGAAAGGCGTAGTCCAGCTGGGCCAGAAATGAAGTATCTCCCGAGCGGCCAGAAATCTTATAGAAAGAAACGGGAGCGGAGATAAGCCAGGTGGGGAATTCATCTCCATCATAGAGAACTGTGATATGAACATCTGAATCTGCTCCGGCCAGAAGAGATGCGAGGCATTTTTCTTTGCTAAACCACCCAGGTCGGGCGCCGCCATTCAGTGGCTTTGCCGATTCTGGGCACATACGCAGAATCACTTCAATCTTTGTAGGAGATGTCATACACATCCTACAGAGATTGTATTTAGGCACGGGGATTACTTCATTTTATCTAAGCATTCACGATAGTTCATATGCTCTGTCATACAGGTTGTTCCAAAATCTGCGTTAGGGCGGCAGAGCATGAAGGCGCGCTTTTCTTCTTCACATGCGGGAGGCTTTATAGGGGTGGCAGGGGGCGCTGGAGCAGGGGCAACAGCAATCTGCGGTGGACCGAAAATGGCAGAAACCAGGCGATTACCGACGGCGAAGCCGGCACCCTCCTTTATAGCTTGTCCAAACGATGTGCTGGAAGCAACCGAGACAGGGGGAGAAAATGTGGGTGGTGCGGGGGCTACGTGCGCGGATGAAGTTCTTGCGGGAACTGATGGTCTGGGAGAAGATCTGGAGTTGGAAGAAGATCGGGGCATTCCTGCTTCGGTGGCAGAAAAGTGGGTGCCTGTTTGGGACGCCAGGAGATTTCAAGCTTGTAGAGAATTTGCCCCTCGTATTCTTCTTCTACAATGGCGGGGGTGGACCCTGGTACTAACTCCTTTACAGCTATCAGAAGTTGCTTGAAAGCGGGTTTGTGCATAGAGCGTGCGAGCTGAATAGGGAGGTCTAGTGTAACTTCTGTATATCCGAACTTGGCAGCAGTAGTCAGAAACCGTTCGCCGCGTTTCTGAAACCAGTAGAGCCAGTCGGATACAAGATCATCAGGAGATATATTGTTTTCTGCCTGACACTTTTCTGATATGGCTAGAAGTTCTTGGGATGTGATAAGAATATCGCCCATCTCTCCTTTAAAGCTTCTAGAAGTTTAAGCATCCTTCTGCTGAAATCACATTGAAACTACGTTTCAATATTGGATTTTATATCCAATGTGATTTCTACTGAGAATTGCCGGAATAAAATTGTGAAGCGTCTTTTTTGTCGCTGCATGATTACAAGCAGAATTTACAGAGTATGACGTGAAACATGTCATGCTCTGTAAAAGTTGCGCAAGAGTTGCGCGCGGCTCCCGCCCCACGACAGGCGAGCAGATTTCTTGCGAGTTTTTACAGAGTACGACATGTTTCACGTCATGCGCTATATTTTCGCGAAAAAGTTGCTTTTTTCCGCTTCACAATTTTATTCCGGCAATTCTCAGTAGAAATCACATTGAAACTACGTTTCAATATTGGATTTTATATCCAATGTGATTTCTACTGAGAATTGCCGGAATA
>JACCDZ011480616.1_pt1 | contig 21030 bp, 18 predicted proteins | sample 7449551 | NCBI WGS metagenome assembly JACCDZ01 (sample SAMN15323452, study PRJNA562643) | freshwater metagenome | isolation source: river surface water | place: USA:Blue River Watershed | collected 2017-08-18
AGCAACGTCTCGCGACCAACCCGTTGCGCCCGCATGAGTATGCTTCCGGTACCATTCACCGTCCCACCGGTCACGGACACTCCGATCTCTTTCGCGATGGGGATCGATTCCCCCGTGATCATCGACTCATCTATCGACGTACTCCCCTCCACCACCACCCCGTCAACCGGCACCCGTTCACCCGGCCGCACGCGCAACCGGTCCCCTACATTCACCCGATCCAGTGGAACATCTTCCTCGCTCCCATCCGGACGGAGCAATCGTGCTGTCGCCGGAGCCAGTCGCAAGAGACTTTTGATCGCGGAACTCGTCTGACTCCTTGCCCTCAGTTCCAACACCTGTCCGAGCAGCACCAGCACCGTAATCATGGCGGCTGCTTCGAAATAGACAGCCACAGTTCCGTCGGGTCGATGAAAAGATGCAGGCAGGAGCGCTGGTAGCAGTGTCGCCAGCACACTGTACCCAAAGGCGGCCCCGGTTCCGATGGCGATCAGCGTGAACATGTTCGGCGCGCGGTTCACGATGGAGGCCCATCCCCGTTGAAAGAACGGGGCGCCGCCCCACAGCACTACCGGCGTGGCCAGCAGCAGCTGCACCCAGTTCAGCGCCTCCCCTCCGAACCGATGGTGGAGCGGCATGCCGGGAATCATGTCGGACATGGCGATGAACATCACCACCACCGCCGGTCCTAAGCAGATCCAAAATCGGCGACTCATGTCCTCTAGTTCAGGGTTACCGACGTCTTCCGCTGAGACCACTTTGGGCTCAAGCGCCATTCCACAAATCCGGCAAGCTCCCGGTTGAGTCTCCAGCACCTCAGGATCCATTGGACAGACATACTCGACGACGCCACCAGCGGGAATCGCAACAGGCTTGGGGACTCGCTGGCCAGGTGGAAGCAGGTAATACTCAGGATCGTCACGAAACTTTTCGAGGCACCGCGTGGCACAGAAGTAGTACCTTTCCCCCCGATATTCATAGGAACCGGCAGCCGTGGCAGGTTGCACCGTCATCCCGCAGACCGGATCAATCTTGTCCTGCCGGACCGGCTGCATCATGGGAAGCGGCTTCCTTGAGGCGGGCATCGTGATCACATTGAGCAGCTTCTTGCTCAACGCGCGTGCTGGGTCCTCCCGAAATCGCTCCAGACAAGAAACCGCACAGAAATAGTAAGTTGTGCCGTTGTAGTCGCAATGGCCGGCTGCCTTCTCGGGCTCGACGGTCATGCCACAGATAGGATCGATAGCCATATTCATTCCGTGAGGAGGTGAGGGGTTAGGCGTGAGGGGACAAATACGGTCCTACGCTACCACCCACAGCTCTCGTTTCTACTTTCCGTCACTCACCTTACCCTTCACCGCTTACGCCTCACCGTTCAACGTTTCACATCCGCTTCAAGGATACTTCGTATGATGGTGATGACGTTCTCCGGCGTCATGTTCACCCCATCGACCTTAATGTTTCCGTCCAAGAGGATTGAGGGGGTCGACGACACCTTGACCCGTTCACCCCACTTTCGCCCCTCCTCGAACAGCCTGGCCGGTTTTCCGCTTTCCATCCCAGCCTCAAAGGCCGCCACATCCAAACCGACCTCCTTGATCAGCAAGGAGCGAATCGAACGATCCAACACCCCATCGAGTTTTTCTTTGTGGATGGTGCGAAACAAAACGGCCTTCATCTGATCGCCTTTCCCCATTATCTTGGCCTGCTCGTACATGTCAAAGGGGGTCGGCAGCTTCCCCGGGATGACGGGAAAACCGACCATCGTCACCTCAACCCGATTCCCGAACTCTTTCAGGAGGAGAGGCACCCCTGTCTCTTCGAAGTGATGACAATGCGGACAGTAGAAATCCGCGAACTCGATAACCTTGACTTTTCCCGGTTGATGGGTGGACTTCTCATCTGCGAGGATTTCGAATTTCCCCTTCAGCTCCGGCTTGGTTGTCTGTGCAAGGACTGGGGTCACCAATAGTCCCATCACTCCCATCGCCCAAACCGCCGCCGTCCACCTCGACCTCGTCCGATTCTTCATGTCCAACTCCTTTCTCAGATTAAGTGGGCGAGGACTATTATAACGGATGGAGAGCCCATGTGCGCTTTGTTATAATTGCTTCCATGTACCGACTCCTTGCTATAAGCCTCTGCACTGCCATCATCATCTCCGGCTGTGCCTTCACCGGCAATCACACCGAGACGCTCTCGTCCGGCACACCTCCGTTGACCTTTGTGCAAGTAAAAGCCGCCCCTGAGTCCTACAACGGACAACCCGTCACATTCGGAGGCAAAGTGCTGGGAGCGCGCCGGCTCAAAGGGGGGACTAGGATCGAAATCCTCCAGTTGCCATTGGCCCACTCTCTTCAACCGACCACGGATCTCAGCACCTCTCAAGGTCGTTTCGTCGCACTGCGGAAGGAGTTTCTTGACCCCGCGACCATCCCCGCAGGCACATTCATCACCGTGACGGGTGAGATGGCAGGTTCGATAACCTTGCCGCTCGATGAAACGGAGTACAGTTATCCTCTTGTGAATGCGACCAGTTTTCGTGTGTGGAGCGAACAAGACGAGGAGGCTCCACGCATTCGCCGACCTCTCGGCCCTGGCCCCTAGTGGGGCCCCTACTGGTCTCCCTATTGGCACTCCTGGCCGTATTATTGGTAAACCCAAAAGCGCAAATCAGACTGCGGTGATGGAGTCATCCTACGCCGTCTACTCACCGTGCTGAACATGAATGTATACGAAGTCAATCCAGTGGAGATATACTAATGAAGAAGATGAGCCGCCGGAAGGATATACAGGAGAAACCTGCCTCTTCAAACCTCAGCTCGTCGGTCGTGGCGACACTGAAAGAAGAGATCGTCCATTGGCACTACCCACCGGAACATCGGTTGACTGAAGATGGATTGTGCCAACGGTTTGGGATGAGCCGCAGTCCGATTCGAGAGGCACTGCGTGTCTTGACCTCCTATGGCTTCATCAGAAAACTGCCCAATCGAAGCTATGTGGTCAAGCAGTACACGACCGAGGAAATTGAGGAGCTCTACGAAGTACGCCAGGCGCTGGAACTCTACACCGTCGAACGCTTAGCCAGTCCTGATACCCTCACACAGCACCAGGCTGATCTTGATGACCTTCACCACACCTGGACGGAACTCCTGAATGAAACATCCAAGCAATCAGAAGAATTCGCGATCCTCGACACCCTCTTTCACGACACACTCGCTCGTGCCTTAGGGAACACCTTCCTGCTTCGAAGCCTTCGCACCATCAACGAGCGCTTGACGCTCTTTCGAATGCTGGATTTTGAAAGCCCGGAGCGTGCCGAGCGAACCTGCCGCCAACATCTGGAGATTCTGAATCGGATCATGGCGAAGGATGCGGTAGGTGCACGCGAGGCCATGTGGGAGAACATCGAAGCGGGGCGGAATCACATCAGAAGCACGATCAAGGATGCGCTGGCTCGATCGTATCTCAAGAAGAGATAACAACCGCATCCGCTCACGGACCAAGAACCGGATGTGGATGCGAGCACGGAGCATGAAGCCGCTGTTCGGCACGGCCCCACGCTCCGTGAGTCGACACGGTCGGTTGCCTATTTCTTTTTTGCCGGATGGTGATGGGCTTCCTCCGCATGTGACAGCGCTTCCTCAGCATGCTTCATCGATTCCTTCGCATGCTCAAGGGCTTCCTTGGCGTGGGCATTGTCACTGCCCTGAATGGCTTCTTCCAAATGCTTGATCGCTTCCTTTTCGTGCGCAATTCCCTCCTTGGCGTGCTTGATCACTTCCTTCACATGCCCGCCGTCGCCCGCCAACGCCGAACTTGCGAGTCCGCCTGCAAGCAATCCCCATACTGACACTGCGACAACAGCAACTTTCATTCTGTTCATACGACCTCCTCCTAAGGCTAGTTGATTGAGATCCGTTCTTCTCACCAGAGTTCAGTATACACCTCCAACCCAGTCAGTTGTATGAGGAACGTTCTCTGAGCCATGCTCTACGAGCAAGGTTAGGCAATGGAAGTGTCAGAGTAAGACAGGCAGACAACAGACAACTCGCCGCATAATTCCGCTACTGACCCCGAAGGGCCAGGGAGTCGGCAGGAGGCCACCTCCGACTCCCCAGGCAGGTCTGGAAGGAGAGTGCGCACCTACCAGACCTGTTTCTTTCATCACGTCTCGCTCCATGTCATCTGTCTGCACTCGCCTAATGCGGTTCGCACTGCCCATCTGATTATTCCTGCTACATCCTCGTTCATCCTGCCATGTTCGAGAGAAAGGAGCCGGGGCGGAGGTCGACGGAGGTGACACCTGCGCCCCGGGTCGGTCCGAGTGAGGGGGCAGCTCGACCCGGACAACGATAGATCGACAGCTCTGAAGGTAACCACAATCAATGAACAATTACTGCAATCTCTCAATCCTCATAGGAGACCGGAGCGGAGGCTCCCATGGGAGGGAAAAGCCCCGCTCCAGTCGGTCCGAGAGAGGCGGGCCACCGCTCCCGGAACACCACGGCATTCTTGCGTGAATCGACCGACAAGGATCACTCAGGTGGAATGCGTTCTGAGAAAGAAGGCCTAGGACCGGTACACTGCGTTACCCGCACACGTAATCGAGAAACGCGTCCCGCCTGAATGATCCGCGCGTGAACGCAGGCGGAGCACGAGAGGCGCGTGAGACAGAAGGAGACCCAGGATGGGACTGAGGGGTAGGGACCATCGCCGAAATCACGACGAGAGCAGCAACTACCGTAGGCACGGATGCGACGAATGCACCTTGCGATACCATCTGGCAAGACCAGGCACAAAGCGTAGAATGCGTCGCATCTTGGGAATGATGATGGGCCTCCGACGGCACGATGGGCATCGCGGCGCAGCCGGCAGCAAGCACAACCAGCCCTAGATACACAAGAACCGTCAGGCAAGAGACAGCGGAAGGGGACCAGAATGATCGATGGGTAGTCATGCTGAGGTCTTATCTATACCGGTGCACTCACTCTGTCCACCACGGGTGCCCCAGTTGCACTCGAATTCCAAGGCTAATGGCTTGCGAATGCATCGCGTAATGGAAGTGAGGTCGTTGAGCCCAGTGTGTCGACGGCACGATTGATTGGTGAGGTCCGCAGTGCGCTATTAAACCGACCAAGACCAGAGAAGTTTGACCTCTCTGTCTACACGTCTGACTCAGTCACAGTATCATTCTACGTTCAGCCTTAGCCCTACTGGTCGCGCGCGGGAAGTCATCGAGCTTTCCTTTTCATTGGACGGGCCTCGGCGGATTTGTTCCTCCCATTGCCCTGAGTCCTTTCCCCATCCACCTTTTCCTTCTCGATCAGTTCAGTGACCGACGCATGAAACACCCGCAGGCTGCCTTGGCCGATTTTGGTGCCGCGCAAACGCCCTTCATCGATCCATCGATAAATCGTCCACTTGCTGACCTGAAGCACCTTGGCAGCTTCCTGTATACGCAGCAACAACGGTTCCATCGTCTACATCTCAGTCGGGCACAACGTTCACGGGGGAGATGATTCAAATTCAGAATCCTCGCTTACTTCATGACTTGCGCACTGCAATGCCAGCCCTCTCCCTTCACTCCATTGACGGCTTCGGCGAGCTGCTTCGGCGTCGACTTATCGCTTTCCAGGCTCACAATGACGTGCCCTTTCATGCTCTTGAGATCCACTGCTTTGACACCGGCAATCTTTTTCAGCGCGGATTCGACATCACCAAGGTAGAGATCGCAATACCGGCCGCCAAGCATCAGCATCACCTTCTGCTCCGTCGCGCCTTGCGCGACATGAAAACATGCGGACAGTGCTGTCATGCACATAAGACTGATTCGTATCCGATTCATAGGAACCTACTTCCTCGCTTCCCCGTAACCGATAGTGTCCATTAAGCTTGAGACGATGGAGTCTGACCACTGAACGCACCCAACGGGAAATCATCTACCCAGCCAGTGCGGCATTCCCAACTCCTGACACGATAGAAGGTCTTCTCGGCATTCTGGCGGAACGTCGCCGCACAGGTTGCTTGAGAACAGGAACTTGAGTCCTAGGCGAAGGACATCGTTGACTCACCGTGTCATAGCGTGGTCGCGAGAGGGTACTTGGCCGCCGCTCATCACTACCGTTGACGGCCACGCGGCACTCTGGTTGATTTGCTGAGGCCTCGAATGAGGATGCCACTGCCGTTGCGGCCTTAAGCTTGAACCCAACACCCTTGATGGTGACGAGCTGGCAACTCCTGGTTGGGTCACGATCCAGCTGTTGTCGAAGCGCATGGACATGCACGTCTAACGTATGTTCTCCGATGGCAAAGTTCGGCCCCCACACCGAATGCACGAGTTCATTTCGGCTGAATACCCGTGATGGTTCTTGCATGAGTGCCCGAAGAATTGAAAACGGCTTGGCGGAGAGTTGCAGAGGGCGCCCGGCGAGTGTGACCGTGTGAACATCGGCATCCAATTCTACAGCGCCGACCTGATAGACACCACGTGTTGTCGCGGCACATCCGGTTCGACGAAGATACGCCCCCACTTTCGCGACAAAGAGGCGATGTCCATCCCGAAAGTCGTGCACGCCGTCTAAGCCTCGCTCCAACTCTGACGCCCATTGCTCCTCACCGGACGAACTATCGCAGGGCATCATCATCATGATCGGCGTAGACTTCAGCACGGGGCTCGTACGGAGCATCTCCCAATTGTCGATGCGGTGATCCAATAAAAGCAGCGACGGCACACTACGCTCGGCCCATGACAGGGCCTCGTCGAGCGTCGCGACCGATTGCGTCGCATGACCGGCACGATTCAATGAGGCTTGAACGGCACCCGCAAAGTCCGGATCCGCAGACAGGACCATGATAGACGGGGACACCGTCGACGACGGTTCCATCGATTGAGCGTCACCCTCGCCTACCGGTACTGTACCGATTGGTCCTGCCCGTAACACCACGCCGAGTAAGCCGATGACGGCCGGCACAAAGAGGACCGCCGAAGAGGGGGGAGAAGAAATCGGTTGCAGCGGCGACTGATTCTCCAATGTGAGCGATCCGATATGCGGCGGCGCCACATCTCGGCTCAGGTTCATTTGGGCTAAAAACGGTAACCAGTTGAATCCGATGACATCCTGCTCTCTCCCTTGCGGAGCCACACTCCACACGTCAGCCGCCATCTCGCGGCACAACACCATGAGATCGTGCAGGACATTCCCCGATACACCAGAAAGCGAAATGTCATCCTGGTGTTGAGAGAATACGCCAAGGAGCTGCTGGGCAGTTCCCCGCCCAGTGGCCTGTCGCGTTGCACCAAGGGCGAAGCTGGCTTCATCTCCCGTCGGCATCAACACGGCACCCCGTACCTCGCCGTCCATCACAAACAAAAGAGTGACGACCAGACCCAGAACGAGCTGGCTGCACCACCAGGTGGTTGTTTTAGGCTGTTTTCCCTGCTGATTCATCGTAGTTGCTTCTCATACCGGTTAATGGGCACAGCGGCACCCGAGAGCGACCGCTGTGCCTCAGCCTGATCCCAATTGAGGATCAGACGCTCTCTTACGCTAAGACCGCCATTTTCCGACGGGCCAAGCCTGCCAGACCGATCACACCGGTGCCAAAGAGCCACGCGGCGGCCGGAAGCGGTACATTCGGAACACCATTTGAACCCCAGAGGGTCAATGTATACCCCGCGCCTACGCCAGCGAGTCCCTGCGGATGAAGGTGATAGTCGCGGGTCAATCCTAAATCAGCCAACGGTTGGTTTGAGAAGCTGGCTTGGGCTGCTACGACTTCCGTATCACCGTTATTTTCAAAAATCGGAACTCCGAAGGACGCGATACCGGGAGCCGTCGAGGTCATGTTGAAGTGCGTGAACGACCCCAGATCAAAATTGATCGTGTCCAAGAAAATTCCGCTTCCCCCAGGATTGCCGGGATCCGGAACATTGATCACGACCGGGTTCGCCTGGCTTCCGAGGGTATTGTTAAAGACCCCTGCATCCAGCGTGACCGCCTGAGCGGTTGCGCCGAAAGCCAACGCTCCAGCAGCGACCAATCCGGCCACCGCCGTCTTCAGCTTATGTGTGCATGTCATACTGAACTCCTTTGTTAGGGTTAAAAGGACCGAACGGAACGTGATCTGACCGTATGAGATAGATCCCTATAGCGGTCACACCTACGCTTATAGTTCGTACGCCGATGGAGATCTACCGACCGGAGCACCGCCTGCTATCACCTGTGACAATAAAATGCTGCTCATGGGATGAATCAACGCTCCACACCAAACCCATCACTTTCAACTACAATGCGATGGTACCAAGAGCGGTCAAGTGCCCACTACCAACAGATACAACGGATGCTACAAATGTGACAAGAAATGGGGAGGAGATCGGTCGAAGCTATGAAGAAGTGTGGATACTCACGTATCGAGCCAGCGTGAAAAGACCGGCCATGAACCGAGTCGCCCTCGTAACGAAGGAGGGTGTCACGCAGCAGTCTATTTAAAAGTCGGGAATCGCTGGGGTCGCTCGCGACGGGACGCCTGTCCGTACTTCTTGAAGAGCGAGCCTAACCAAGAAGTCGTAGTTGAACCGGTCCCCCGGCCATTTTTCCGAGCGTGACCGAGCCGGTCCAATCGCACCGCCACATCACGATACGGCAAGCCATCCTGCTGCAACTGCTGGTACAGATCGACAGCCTCAGCCGGCTTTCCCGCATCTTCGAAGATTCGCCCCAGCAAATACTCCAGGGCGGTTCGATCGTCCGCTGAGGCGGAACCGCGGCTCAGCGCCGATTGCAGTGCGGTGATGGCTTCATCAAATCGCCCCATGGCTTTCAGACATACCCCTTTTTTCGCCAGCGCCTTCACGTGCCAGAACTCCTGGTCCGCTAAGCGGTCGAACAGAATGATCGCCTGCTCAAAATGCCCTGCTTCCTTCAGCGCGATGGCTTCCTCGTAGAGGGCCGCGGAATCCTGTACCATGGCGCACGCGAGCTCCTTTTCGTCGTCTGTCGTCTGAACGACGTCGCTGAGTTGCTCGTCCCGAGCGTGAAAGGATCGAACTTCTCCATCTTCTTCTTCCGCCTCCGTCGGCAAGACTTCAAGCGACTCAGGGGACACCTTGAAGGGAAACATCGCATGGCGATCCCTCGCCGCCGCAGCATCGAGCACAACGCGAGCCGTGATGTACACCGATTGCGTGGCAACGCCATACACCAGCGCATGGTCGCACAGCTGATTGATCAGACGTGGAATTCCCCCGCTGAGACGGAACACGGACCGACAAGCAGACGTCGTAAACAGCGGCGTCGTTCTCCCTGACACCTGGAGCCGATGCATGATGTACGCAATCGTTTCATCTTCGGACAGCGCATCCAAGACATACTCGACGCCGATGCGCTGTGCGAGTTGCACCATTCCGGGCCCCTTCAGAAAATCTCGCAACCCCAGTTGCCCCGAGAGTACAATTTGCAGCGACCGACGGCGCCCGTCGTTCAGATTCGAGAGCAACCGAAGCTCCTCCAACATCGTCGTCCCGATGTTCTGCGCTTCATCGACGATCAAGAGCACACGCCGCCCAGCGCTCCGTTCCCGTTCCAAGAATCGTGAAAAGTCCTGAAACATCTCCGTCTCGCTCTTGCCGGCCGTCGGCATGTCGAAGGCGGTCGCAATCCACGGCAACAGTCCACCAAATCCAGCATGCGTATTCGACAGGACTCCGATCGTCCATGGATGACGGGTTTCATCCAGCAGCTGATTGAGAAGCGTGGTCTTCCCCGTCCCTGGTTCGCCGGTGATGATGATGAATGCGGACCCGTTGGCCAAGCCGTATTCCAAGAGGCTCAGCGCCATTTTGTGCTTCGCCCCCAAATAGAGAAATCCCGGGTCGGGCAGCAGCGTGAACGGCTGGGCTTTCAATTGATAATGGGTTTCGTACATCAGTCTCCACCTAGCGATCTGAGTTGACCAGTGTTCGCCCTTGTCGCAGGGTCAACATGGCGCGTCCGGACTTATTCAACACGCCGCCGAGGATGGGGACGCTGCCCTTCAGAACGTCCATGGCCCGTGTAACCTCAGCCACAGCGGTGCGACCTTCCTCCACGACGAGCAGCAAGGCATCCAGGTGTGGCGCAAATCCGAGCATGTCGGCGCGCGACAGAATCGGGGGAAGATCGAAGACCACAAGACGAGCGGGATAGCGATGCTTCAATTCCTGGACTAAGCCCGTCATTCTCGGCGACACGAGCGCCTCCGCTGAATTCTTGATTGACCGTCCTCCAGGAAGGAAGACGAACCGACCGATACCGGGATGAATCAGCAGTGGCGCGAGCGGCGCCTCATCAAGAAGGTGCTCGGACAATCCCGAGACGGCGTCCATCCCAAAGACGCGGTGGACCGACGGTCGCAGTAAATCGGCATCGACCAAGAGCACGGTATGAGTCAGATCCATGGCGAGTGAGAGCGACAGATTAACCGCCGTCAATGTTTTTCCTTCTTCATCTGAGGCACTGGAGACCCCGATGACATTCCACCCTTTCTGACGGTATTGCTGCAACACCTGCGCCCGAACCATACGATAGGCATCAACAAACGGGCCTTGCTCAAAGCCGGCGATCAAGCGTTGTTCCCGCATCACATCAGGGGGAAGCGCGATCGTTCTCGTGGCGGTATACACGATCGGAGGACTTGGTCGTCGTGAGTCCCCCGCCAATCGACGCGGTTCGGCACCGGAAGGACCGAGTTGCTGTCTCAACCGTTCTTGAGCCTGCTGAAGATATTCCATTGGAGGTTTGCCGTTTCGTTATATTCCGGTCAGCCGATTTTTCTGAGGATCGTATACCACACCACATCCAGTGGTCTCCATGCGAGATGGAGAATGAGCGCCACGACGACCATCGCCCCAAGCGCCGAGAGGCTGACCGCCACGCGACGACGAGAAAGGGCGGCCATCTCACGATCCGACGGCAGGTACGGAACCGCAACGATGGGAACATTGCGCATGGCGTTGGACAGCTGGTCCCGCGTATAGATTTTGCCGTCGACATTGTCGGCCACGACACCAAGCCCTACTCCCCCGAAGAGCGCAAACATGGCGCCAAGCAGCAGAATCGCCGGGCGGTTGGGCTGACTGGGCTTCTCAGGCAGCTCCGGTGGATTGATCAACGAGAAGCGTTCGCCCTTCCGTTGAACTTCGAGCTCGGCGGAGACCTGTGCTTCCATCATCCGAGAAGCGATCTCTTGATGCTTGCGCACGGAGTTTTCCCGATCCCGGATCAAGTCGAGATACTCGGGCTCTACCGTCGGCGTCGATTCCAGCCGTTTGGCGTAGTCGGCCATTCGGCGTTTCAACTCGACACGCGCCGCTTCGAGCGCCTGCAGCGACGCCGTAGTCGAAGCCAGTTGCGAGTCAATATTGATATACGCGGGATTCTCCGGCTTGATGTTCACCGGCACCGCCGCGCGATCGGTCGCGGTCTGCAATTCCCGCTCAAGCGACGCTACGACTTCTTGGGCACGGATCACGTCGGGATGGGCCGCATGCATACGCCCGCGAAGGTCATCCAACAGGGCTCGTTCCGCCATGAGCCGTTTCGACAACTCATCGCGGCCATCCGAGGCGCCGGTTTCCTTTTCGAGCGAGGACAGTTCCTGTGTCATCTTAATCATGTCAGGATGATCAGGTTTCACGTAGGCCGCCAGACTGGCGGACTGCGCGCGCAGCGCCTTCAGCCGTTCGTCGACATCCAACAAACGCTCGCCGCTCGCGCTGATAATCGGGGTGTGAGGCTTCAACGTCGCGAGTTCACCTTCGAGGTACGTCTTGCGTTCTCGCAAGCTTCGGATGTCGCGGTCGGCATCGATCAATTCCCGCTGAGACTGATTCATCAAGGCCATATTCAGCTGCATCAGTTCCGGCAACGCCCCGTCAGCCTTCTGCTTGACTTTGGCGATCTTCCCTTCCACTTCCTGAATGTGGCGCACCAAGTTTTCTGATTCCTGCTTCAGGAACGACGTGGTTTCGTGGGCATGTCGCTCACGCGTTTTCAAATTTTCGTTCAGGAAGAGACTCGTCAGCTCATTGGCGACCTTTTGAGCCACATCCGGAGCCTCTCCGTCGTAGGCCAAAGTGAAGGCAATGGTGGCTTGTGTCGGGTTCTGAGACCGCTTATCGATGACCTTGACGTTCATGACCTCGATCTGAATATCTTTCGTAAACCGCTCCAGCACTTCCTCGGTGGAGCTTCGCCGCCGAAGGCTTTTGTAGAGGTCGTATTGATCCACCATACGCCAGAGCGTCGATCGGCTGAGGACTTGTTGTTTGATCGTCTCGATACGTTGATCGACATAGGTCGCAATGGCCGATCGCACAAGATCTGGGGGAATTTCTTGCTCTTCGATCAGGATCGTAGCGGTAGACCGATACACGGCCGGCCAGAGAAAAGCCAGAGCAGCACTCGCGACCAGCAACAGTGCCCCTGTAACCACAATCAACCGGCGGCGACGGCGCAGCAACGCCACATACTCCGTGACGGTCCGTACCTGAACGCTCGTCGTCAATCGGCCGGATGGCCGCTGATCACTTGTTACCGTGACACTGCCCATTTGAGTCCTTCATAGCGGAGCACGAGAAACATCGAATGCGCCCCATTGTGCTGGTTAAGTTCATCAACAGTTCGTTCCGCAAACGTATACGTGGCCTCCACGGTCCAGGATTCGGCAACATTCCACGAGACGCTCGGACTGACGGAAAGGAACCGCGTGCTCGGGAAGGAACGATTGGCTGAATCCGTGGCGATGGCCGACACAAAATAGAGGCCTCCCGTCAGTGAGGCCGAAAGGGTCTCGCTCAGGCGGTGATGGACTGATCCCCCGACGCGATCGGTCTTGAGCAGTCGCCCGAAGCCGCTCGGGTTGATCCGTCGACTGCCGTCGACCCGAATCGTGGTCTGCTCCAATTGCTTACTCAACGACGCGTTGTAGATCCACACCACGTCCTGGCTGCTCACAGCCCCGACCCCCGAAAGCTCCAATTCCGAGTTGACCAGTCGTCCCCCACCTCCCACCGAGCCGATCCAATGATCCCCGAAGTCATGGGTCCAAGTCGCTTGCGCACCGTAATAGGTCGTCTCCAGCCCGACGGCTGGAATACGCACCATCGTGTAGTCACCGGTCAGCTGCACCTGATCCAACTCGCTCAGGTGATACGTCGGTCCGCTTGATCCGCCATGGACCTGGTAGTCGAAGAGTCCCAATCGCTGCCCGTCCTGATAACTGGCATCCGAGAAGTTGTACCCGCTTTGCCACGACAGTCTCTCGGTAAGGCCGACTTTCCAGCTCGGGTTGGCGGTCCACATGTTCCGTTGTGTAAAAGACAACACAAGTCCCGTGGTCTCCAACTCTCCTCGCAGGGTGTTATCGTTGGAAAACCCACCCTCAAACCCCAAGATGTGCCGATCTGTTCGATATGACGTCCTCAGGGGAAAGTAGTAATTGGTAAAGGATCGATCTTGATCGCCAAAATAATGGACGAAATCCGCCCGCCCCTCACTTTCGACGGACAGTGACTCCGTCGCACCTTTGAATCGAAGGGCTGGTGTCACCCAATTCCCCCATACTTCATTGTTTCCATCGCGCAAGAGCAAATTGCTGTTGTAGATCCCCTTGACACTCAAGGATGGGACCGCCGACCATTCCGCTGCCAGCGTGTCTCCTATCCCGTCGAACATCGAAACCATGAGTGCCCCGCAGAGAGCCGACCGTAGAACCCAAGACGTGTAGCTTCCACCGGGGCGCGGGATCACAATCGGCCTGCGACTCTCCCATCCTGTCAAGGCACCATCACCACATCGCCACGCTGAAGCACGATGTTCTGCTCAAGGTCTTTCCCTTTTCGTGCGTCACCATAACGGAACGGAAATACGATTTCTTCCATCCCTCCCCGTCGACGAATGATCTTGATGTCATTCTCCGCCGCATAGGGCGTGAGTCCACCGGCCATACTCAGAGCCTGCAGCACATCCGTATGGTGGCCTGCCTGGTACTCCCCCGGTTTATTCACTCGGCCCAGCACATAGATGCGGTAGCTCTGGACCTTCAAGACGGTCACCGTGACATGTGGAGTCGGCAAGTACTTGGTAAGCCGCGTGGTGATCTCGATCCGGATATCTTCAACCGTCCGTCCTGACGCCGCCACCTCGCCGATCAAGGGAAAGGAGATCATCCCGTCAGGTCGAACGACCATTTCCTGTGTGAGCTGTTCATCTTTCCACACCGCGACCTTAATTACATCTTCGGGTCCCAGCAGGTACGTTGGTTCGGCATTCACAAGCTCGGCCCAGAGATCACGCGCATAGCTGACCCCCAAAAGACCGATGCACGCGAGCACGACAATCACTCGACTCGCTCGACATCTGCTCCAGCTTGGTACGATCATGCTCATCCCGCCACTTGTCCAAGCAGTGTCTTCGCCTCATCCAACCCCTCGAACGGGGTACCGGCAGCTACCGCTTTCTTCAGATGTGTGATGGCGTCCGGCCGCCGCCCGGCTTTTACATAGGCGGCTCCGAGGTGATAATTCAAAATTGGGTGGTCCGGCGCCATGGCCGTTGCTTGCTGCAACACCCTCACCGCATCGACCTCATGACCGAGCTTATGGTGCGCCCATCCCAGTGTGTCCAGCAAATAAGGATTCGCCTTTTCGGCTTCGAATCGACGACTCAGCTCCAACGCCCGCTGAAGGCTCCGTGGATCACCTTTATGGTCGACCAAGGCCGCCGCTAAATTGTTGGCTGCAACAAGCGACGTGGGAGCACGCTTCAAGACCATCTCATAATGATTAATCGCCTCATCATGCTGCTTTTGCAACGACAGACTCATCGCCAGCAGGAGACGCAATTGTTCATTCTCGGGATTCCGCTCCAGTCCCTTCCGCAACACTGCATCACCTTCCGCCGTCCGCTGTTGCGTCTGGTGAAGGCGGGCGAGATGGATCCAGGGGGTCGACCACTTGGGATTGACACGGACGGCTGTTTCCAGATGAGAAACCGCTGCGGTCTGCTCACCTTTCGTCAGCAAGAGTTCGCCGAGAAAACCGGCAGCGTAGGGATGCTCTGGGAATTTGGCTAGTAACGTTTCCAGACGTTGCTGCGCCTGCGGCATATGTCCACGCCTGAGATCCAATTGCACGAGTGCGAGGAGCGGCTCCGCCGCTTCCGGCCGTTGGCGGGCGGCTTTGCTATAAGCGCCCTCGGCTGCATCCCACTTCTGTTGGGCCAGGGCTACATGACCTTCCGCCAAACTTGCGAGCGCCTCGTTGGCCCCGGCTTTGCGCAACCGCTGGAGAGTCTCCTGGCTCTTATTCCAATCCTTCTCCTGCAGTTGCAACTGAAACAGCATGCCGAGTAGCGCGACATTACCAGGATTTTTTGCGAGCAACGGATCCAGCCGTTGCTTCGCTTCCTTAAATTGCCCGGCCGTCGCATCGAGTCCGGCCAGCAAGATCTGGGCCTCCATCAGTGTCGGCTTCAAGACGAGAGCTTTATCCAGACTTTCCCGAGCCAGCGTCGGTTCGCCTGCCAGCAGATGCGAGCGGGCCAAGAGGACATACCCCTCCACGAGTTCCGGCTGATCTTTGAGTACGGAACGAAAGTCGAGAATCGCATCCTTCCCATTTCCACGCTGGAGTGCGATTTTGCCTCTGAGCATGAGGGCGTCGCTCGACCGTGAGTTGTCCTTGAGCACGGCCTGTACTTTTTGCTCGGCCTCCTCGACTTTTCCTTCGGCCCAGTCGAGAACCGCCAGCTTCACCTGTGCCTCAGAAGCCTCCGGTTTTCCGGAGAAGGCCGTCTCCATCTCACGATACAGTTCTCGCGCGCTTTCGACCCGCTTGGTCGATTCATAGAGGCCGCCCAGCGCCAACCAAAGTTTCCCGTTGTTTGGAAGCTCTTTACGCGCCTGTTGCAGCACCGTTTCACCCTGCTCGATGCCGCGACGCTTCCCGAGATACTCGGCCAGTGACAGCCAGCGCTTCTCATTGTCCGGTTCGGTTCGAATCGCGTCCCGTAAGATCGATTCCGCTTTGTCATATTGCTGTTGTCCATCATAGAACGAGACTTGCCGCAACTGGTGAGTGAATACCGTCGGCTCCAGCGCGGCAATTTTTGCGAGCGTTGTTTCAGCCTCCGCCTTTTGCCCCTGCTTGATCAGCGTGGTCGCCAACACATCCAGCAATTCAAGATTGTCCGGATGGACCTCCAACGCTCGACGCAGAAACGGCGTCGCCTCTCCTGTTCTTTGGACCGAGCTGTAGAGCCCGGCGATGAGCAGTGCCGCATCTACCTCGGTAGGCGCATCGGCGATCAGCTTCTCCGCCTGGTTGATCGCCTCTTTCACATGGTCGGAAAGCGCCAGCGTGGCAATCTTGATGGCTTGCGCAGGGACATGATCCGGATGTCGTGCCAATAATCGATCCGTGATCTTCTTGGCTTGCTCCAACTCCCGCACCTCGAGATAGTACTTCGCCAACTTCACCTGGCCACGGTCGTGATCAGGGCTGAGCTCGACAACCTGTTGATAGGCGGCAAACGCATTGCGCCAGTTTTGTTCCTTCTCTTCCACTTGCGCATAGAGAAAGTAGGCGTCGGCATCCTTGGGATCGATCTGGAGAACATTTCTCAGCGCAATTCTGGCTTTAGGAAAATTGCCTTCCTGGAAGTACTCCTGCGCCTTCAGCAGATATTTGGCCTTGCGATCTTCCGCACCACCACAAGCGACCAACCCGACCGCCAGAACAAGGACCAGTCCGAGTACACTCAATGACTTCATTTCCATTCTCCTCTTTCCCCCTACAACCACCACGCACGGACCATCACCCCCGCCAGCATCACGAGCGAGACCACGCCGAGTCGCACGACGGCCGACGACCGTAGGTTGAGCAGCAATTCAAACGAAAAAAACAGCACGATCAACTTCGCCGTCAACAGACCCATTGGAACATCGCCGACCGTCATCCCGGGAAGAAACGGCATGACCCCGGCTACCAGGATGATGAGGTAATCCAGCGGCGTGGTCTGAAACTGGTCTTCCCCGACCACACGAATCGCAAAAATGACCAGCAATGCGAGCAACGCGACGCCGATATTGATGAGACCCAGGTCTCGGGCCATCAAGTCTCGAGGGAAGACATCGCTGTAGTACATCAAGCATGTGCTGCCGATATACAGCGCAGCGCGTACGGCCCAGGGCGCTGCCGAGGGCAGAAAGAATGAACCGATCACCGCCACCGCCAGTGCACCCGCGATCATTCCAGCATCGACTGGAATTTCACGTGGTGCCGCAATGGCCCCGATCAGATAGAAGGGAATGGCAAGGTACAAAACGGTGAGTGAGACCTCGCCGATCCTCCAACGATCGCCATCCCCTTGAACTGCCGATCGAGGAATGGACGATAACTTGGTTTGGAGCACGGACGGGATCTTCGGGATTCGCATAAACACGCTGAGTAGTCCCAGGACAAATACAAGGTAGACGGCGACTAACAACCATTCCGGCTGCCAGCGCAGCACATAGGCGCAGCCTACCATGAGGGCATGAACGGCATAGATCAGGGTGACAGCCTGTCCATGCGACAGTCCGGAGGCAAGCAATCTGTGATGAACATGACTTCGATCACCGACGAACGGCGATCGCCCCTGAAGATACCGATGAATCATGACACCGGCCGTGTCCAATAACGGGACGCCCCAAAGAAAGAGGGCCAACAACGGGCTATAGGCCGTTCGGGTGGCGTCGGTCAAGAGAATGGCAGCCACGGCCAAGTAGTGCCCAAGAAATTGACTGCCGGCGTCGCCCATAAAAATTCTAGCTGGATAGGTGTTGAACCTGAGAAACCCCAACAGGCCTCCCAGGATCGATACCATGAGGAGAGCCAATAAAGATTCGTTGGCTTGGAACGCCAAATAGGCAATCCCCGCAAAACTGAGCAGCGACAACCCACCCGCCAAACCGTCGAGCCCATCGGAGAGATTCACGGCATTCGTAACCCCGACGATCACCATCAAGGTGAGAGGCACGGAGATCCAGCCGGGGAGGAGCACGTCGTCCAAGAACGGCAGAGAATTGACCCGCACGCCGGCAAACCAAACGGCCACACCCGCGGCCATGATTTGCCCCACAAACTTCATCTGGTAACTCAGCCCAACCCGATCATCCCAGATCCCGAAGCCCAAGATCACGGCTCCGCCAAGCAAGCTGGATACGATGAGTTGATTCTTTGGAGCCCACATGAGAACCGCACCGAACGTGGCAATGGCAAAGGCGATTCCACCGATCTTCGCGACGGGCTCACGGTGGGCATGTCGCTCACGCGGCACATCGATAAACTGGAGCCGCCAGGCCGATGCCGACAAGGTCGGGATCAACGCGATACAGATGATCAAGGACCCCATGAAGCTAAAAAACAAGGTTGAGCCCACTGCTCGGCCTCTCAGTCCGGAACATACCGGTCTAATAACGGCGTCACGAGGCCGGCCAGCGTCTGCAATCGCTGATCCGCCACCGCCTCGCTTTCTCCCGCATGGACGGACGATGTCAGACGAATGAGCGCCCCATCCGCACGGTGTCGCGTGAGCGAATCCCAGAACAGGAAAAACTTCACCAAGTATTCACTCGTAATCCATCGATCACGCTGCTTGAACCAGTAATACACGATCTGCTTCTGCCCGCCTTTTTGAATCACCACGCGATTGATTTCCCGTCCGGGTGCCCCGCCGACTACGCGATCCATTTCCACAGGCGCGAAAGATGTGATCTCCCATCCCCCTCCCGGAATGCATTGCTTCGGCGAGTGGGAAGACCGCCCTTTCTTGGGAGACAGGTAGTAGGCGACATACACGTTGACGGTCGGCTGACCGGTCGCCGTGTAATCAGCCAAGAGATAGTCGTCCAATTGGAGCGCATCGAGATATTGTCGCTCGATGGGAGCGGAGACCCCCTCCCAGGCATCAAGTCTCAAGGGAAATTCCAGGAGTGATTGTCGTACCGGCTGAGGAAACTCGTCTTGGACAAGCAAGGGCGCAACGGGGACCGTGAGGACCAGAAGAGCAACCCCCACGGCAAACGACGCGACCGGCGTGTGGCGCGTGACCGATGGCCCGGATACCGGCCTTGTCTCCGGCAATCCGATGCGTTCCCAAAATGGACGCGATGGGAGACCGGACCCGACCTTTCCGAGCAGCCACATTTCCAAACAGAGCAAGCCCAGGCTCGCGACAAAGATGACCCAGCCCTCGAAGAAATGCGTAAATCCCTCAGCTGCACCTGAGCCGTAGTGTTCGACCAAGACGCCGATGACGCCGATTCGAACGCCGTTCAGTAAGATCGAGATGGGGATACTCGAGAGAACAAGCAGGATCCGTTTCCAAAGCGTATCGCGATAGAGATAGGCTCCCAGAATCGTCAGCGTCGTGAGCGGGAATAAATATCGGAGCCCACTGCACGCCTCCACCACTTGTAGCTGAATCCTTCCCAGATCAATGACATTCCCATCCCGAAGCGCCATGATCCCGATCGATTGAAGAAATCCGATTCCAAGGGCCGAGGACCATAACTGGAGCCGGCTCGACAGTTCATACTGGAGAAAGGTGGGCGGTGGAATAGCCGCGAGCAAGTAGCAAAGCGGAAAGGCGATTTGGCGTATCCCGGAGAGCCCGATCGCACACGCCAGCAGCCCGACGATGACCAACCAGAGCGAGACATGGACAATCGCATGCATCGCGGCAAACTGTCCCACCACGTACACAAACAAACCGATCCCGACAATCGGCACCCCCCACCACGTTCCGGATGTGTCGACCGATTGAAGCCCATGCCGCCGCATCCATATCATGTATAGGGAGATCAGCGGGATGAACGGACCATGACTGTTGTTATCCTCAAGCCAAGCGTCGACCAGGAACCGTAAACTGTCGGCATAGAGATAGCCGAGGATCGTGGCCACAGCCGCCAGAAGCACCCAGAACAACGGGTGGCCTCCATTCAATACAGAGGATCTCAACGGGAGTTCCGAAGAAGCAGATGATGTACCGAGAGTCGTCGGGCGAGTCGTCATTCCAGCTCCTGCTGATTGGTCGGAGGAGCAGTGTAGCGTTGCACGGTGACCAGGTGGCCACGTCAGTCTTAAGTTTGTGTTAACTGATTGTTAAAAAAACGAACGCGCTCGGCGAGGGGCACTTACTGGATCGCGAGTTGACTCGGCCCTTTGAGCTGACCGGTACTGAGCGTTTGCATGAACCGTTTCGTCACTTGCCACCAGGGAGCCTCTTCGTTCCATGGCTCCGGCCCATGATCTCCCCACCCGCCCCAAATGATGAGGCCGTCGGCATGTTGGCGAACGGTATTCAGCTGGAGTTCCCAGTAGTCCGCTTCAATGGGTTGCAACCGCAGGGTAGCGTTAGACTCGTGGTACTGTGGCCAGAGAAACGCATAGACCGGCTTTCCATTCGATTTCCGTTTGGCCTCCGCCAGTTGCGCAATCGCATAGGCTACCCATCCCTGCCGGTCCGGATAGAAGGTATACAGTGATGGATATAAGGCATCCTGCCATGTGGCTAACTCTTCCAGTCGGTCGTTATCACGCTGCCAGGCCTGATACTCCTTACTCCCGGGCCCGCGAACCGCACGCCAGTAGTCCCGCACCGGCACGGTTCCATAGGCTCCGAGATGGATGTCCGGTGCCTCGGCTTTGATCCACGACAGGATCGAGGACAATTTGCCGACACTCTCCTTTACAACGGTTGCATCCCCCTTCAACGGCCACCGTTCAATGTCGACGATGACCGGCTCCGATGTGCCGCGCAATTCCTTCGCAATGGAGCGCACGGCTTGTTCCGGCGGCAGAGCCTGCGGTTGATGGCCTTTAGGAAATAGACGAGACTCATAGAGCAACTTGATCGGCTTCAGTAAATATCCGCTCAAAGCAGGCTTGTTCTTGTACAACGTCGCATCGAAGACGAGAAAGGAGCGCTGGCCTTCGGCGGCATCAGC
>JACCDZ010245274.1_pt1 | contig 21017 bp, 20 predicted proteins | sample 7449551 | NCBI WGS metagenome assembly JACCDZ01 (sample SAMN15323452, study PRJNA562643) | freshwater metagenome | isolation source: river surface water | place: USA:Blue River Watershed | collected 2017-08-18
GGTGCCGGCGCTGGCGTCTTGGGTGCTCAAGCCGCAAACCGCGCACGAACCTGCCGTGATGGCCCAGCTCTTGCGCACTTACGTGAAGTGGCGCGACGCCAGCTGGCGGCATCCGCGCTGGCTGGTGGGTGTGGCGTTGGCATCGCTGGTGCTGGCAGGCGGGCTGTACACGCAGATCGGCAAGACCTTCATGCCCACCTTGGACGAAGGCGACATCCTGGTGCAGCTGCAAAAAATTCCGTCCATCTCGCTCGAAGCTTCGCTGGAGATCGACACCCGTGTGCAGCAAGCCATTTTGGCCAAGGTGCCCGAGGTGCAAGCCGTGATCGCCCGCGCGGGTGCGGACGAATTGGGCCTGGACCCGATGGGCCTGAACGAGACCGACACCTTCTTGGTGCTCAAGCCCAAAAGCACATGGCGCGGCAGCAAGGAAGACATCATCACCGCGCTGCGTGAAGTGCTGGAGGGCTTTCCGGGCCTGGTGTATGGCTTCACCCAGCCGATTGAGATGCGCATCTCGGAAATGCTGACCGGCACCCGGGGCGATGTGGCGATTAAGCTGTTTGGCGGCGACTTGGCGCAGCTGGGCCGGACCGCTCAGCAAGTGGCCGAGGCGGTGCGCAAAATCGACGGCGCCGCCGAAGTGATCGCGCCCAAAGCAGAAGGCATGCAGTACCTGAGCGTGGCCGTGAACCGCCACACGGTGGGCCAGTCGGGCATGAGTGTGGCTTCGGTGCAGCAGGCCTTGCGCCAGCAGCTTGAAGGCGAAACCGTGGGCCATGTGCTGGACCGTGGCATCCGCACGGCCCTGACTTTGCGGGGCAACGACACGGTGCGCAGCAGCCCGGAGGCTTTTCGCAACCTGCCGATCACCGCGCCCGATGGCCGCGCCTGGCCGGCCAGCGCCCTGGCCGACATCCGCGTGGTGGACGGCCCGATCCGCATCGACCATGAACTGAGCCAGCGCCTGACGACGATTCAGGTCTCGGTGGAAGGGCGTGATTTGACCGGCTTTGTTGCCGATGCCCAGCAAGCGGTGGCTGCGCTGGGCCTGCCCAAGGACATCCAGGTGGTGTGGGGTGGTCAGTTTGAAAACCAACAACGCGCCGCTGCGCGTTTGAGCGTGGTGATCCCTGCGGCCATGGGCCTGATTTTTCTGATCCTGACTTTCACCTTCGGCTCGGTGGTGCAGGCGGGCATCATCTTTCTGAACATCCCGTTTGCGCTGGTGGGTGGTGTGGTGGCGCTGGCCATCTCGGGGCAATACCTGTCGGTACCGGCCTCGGTGGGCTTCATCGCCTTGCTGGGCATTGCGGTGCTCAACGGGGTGGTGATGGTCACGCATTTCAACGAGCGGCTGCACAGCGGCGAGGCCTTGGCGCAGGTGGTGCGCCTGGGTGCCGAGCGCCGCTTGCGGCCGGTGCTGATGACGGCCCTGATCACTGCGCTGGGCATGATCCCCTTGCTGTTTGCCACGGGGCCGGGCTCCGAAATTCAAAAACCTTTGGCCATTGTGGTCACGGGGGGGCTGATCAGTTCGACAGCTTTGACGCTGTTGTTCTTGCCCTTGATTTTTGAGCGATGGGGCGCCTTGGGCAGCTTGGCCGAAGTCTGGTCCCACATCCGTCAGCCTCAACGTCAAGACAGGAGTGCCTCATGAAAAAACTGTGCATGGCCCTGATCGCGGGCGGCTTGTGCCTGGGTCTGCGTGTGCAGGCGCAAGACACTTTGGGGGTCTGGCTGCCACCCGCCGATCGGGTGCAGTCCATCGTGAAAAACAGCCACGGCATTTTGGCCGCGCAATCGCAGCAGGCGGCGCAACTGCAAAGGGCACGCGCCACCGAAGCGGGCGCGGGCGAATTCAACCTGCGCATGAACCAGCAAAACCGCCGGGCCATCGACCCCGGTGGCCGCTTCAACGAGCAGTTGGTCAGTCTGGAGCGGCCTGTGCGCTGGTGGGGCAAGGCGGGGCTGGATGCCAATTTGGCCGAGCAAAGCCGCAAGGTGGCCAGCATCGGCTACGCCGACGCGGTGCACGAGGCCAGCCGTGAGCTGATGCGCCAATGGTTTGCGCTGCACCAGCTGGCGCTGGCCCGCGAGGCGGCCAGTGCACAAGCGCATCTGTCGCAAGAACTGCACCGCCAGGCGCAGCTGCGTTTGAAGCAAGGCGACATCTCGCAACTGGACGCGAGCCTGGCGCAAGCCGAGCTGCAACGCGCACAGGCGGCGGTGGCCGTGTCGCAAGCGCAGTGGACAGCGGCCTGGGCGCAGCTGCAAAAGCGCTACCCCGGTTTGCCCGAGCCTGTCTGGCCGGCTGTGCCCAGCGATGTGCCCGAGCTGCCTGCCATGCAGCCGCTGCTGCAAGAGTTCTTGCAAAACCACCATGAGCTGAATTTGCGCCGTGCTGAATTGCAGCGTCTGCGTTTGCAAGCCGAGCGCATGGACCGTGACCGCCTGCCCGATCCGGTGCTGGGCGTGTATGCCGCGCGCGAACGTGCGGGGGCCGAAAGCATTGTGGGCTTGTCCTTGGGGTTTGCTTTGCCCGGTTCAGCACGGCAGGCCCATGCGGCAGCCGCCTTGGCCGAGGCGAACCAGTTGGAAGAACAAGTGCAGCAAACGACACTGGATTTGGGCGCTGCCTTTGAGGCGCGTTGGTTGAACTTGCACCTGCAAAGGCAAGCATTGACGAGCTTGCAGTCGGCCGCGCAAACACAGGCAACGGCGGTGACCCAGTCGCTCAAGGCCTTTGCCATGGGCGAGCACAGCATGACCGAGCTGATCCAGAACCGCAGGCTGGCGCAAGAAAGCCTGCGCGAGCGTCAAAGGCTGCAGCTGGAACTGGTGGAGAGTTGGGCCCTGATGAACCTGGACCTGCACAGGATCTGGGACTTCGACGAGTGAGACCTCGACTCTGGCGCAGGCTCACTGCGCCAGAGCGGGTGGGGCATCAGGCGCGTTCGTACCAGCCCTTGCTTTGGTTGACCACGCGCACCACCAGCAGCATGACGGGCACCTCGATCAGCACGCCCACCACGGTGGCCAGCGCCGCACCCGAGTGGAAGCCAAACAGGCTGATGGCGGCGGCCACCGCCAGCTCGAAAAAGTTGGACGCACCGATCAGCGCCGAGGGGCAGGCGATCTCGTGCTTTTCGCCCAGGGCGCGGTTCAGGCCATAAGCCAGGGCCGAGTTGAACAAGACCTGGATCAGGATGGGCACCGCCAGCAAAGCGATCACCAGCGGCTGCTGCAAGATGGCTTCGCCCTGAAAGGCGAACAGCAAGACCAGCGTGGCCAGCAAGGCCGTGATGGACCAAGGGCCGATGCGCTGCATGGCGGCTTCAAAAGCCGCTGTGCCTTGGCGCAGCAATTGGCGGCGCCACATTTGTGCCAGCAGCACCGGGATCACGATGTACAGCACGACGGACGTCATCAAGGTGTCCCATGGCACGGTGATGGCCGAGATGCCCAGCAAGAAGCCCACCAGCGGCGCAAACGCGAACACCATGATGCTGTCGTTCAGCGCCACTTGCGACAGGGTGAACAGCGGGTTGCCGTTCGTCAGGCGGCTCCACACGAACACCATGGCGGTGCAGGGCGCAGCGGCCAGCAAGATGAGGCCAGCGATGTAGCTGTCCAGCTGGTCGGCGGGCAAGTAAGGCGCAAACAGGTGGCGGATGAAAATCCAGCCCAGCAACGCCATCGAAAACGGCTTGACCAGCCAGTTGACGAACAAGGTCACGCCAATGCCGCGCACATGCTGGCGCACCTGGCCCAGCGCGGCAAAGTCCACCTTGACCAGCATGGGGATGACCATCACCCAGATCAGCAAGCCCACCGGCAAGTTGACCTTGGCGAACTCCATCTGGCCAATGGCTTGGAACACATCGGGCATGAACTGGCCCAGCGCAATGCCGACCACGATGCACAGGAAAACCCAGACGGTGAGGTAACGTTCAAAGATGTTCATGGTGTGGCTTCAGTTGGCGCAGATGCGGTTCAGTTCGTTTTGCAGCTCGTTGGCATTGAGCTTGTCCAAGGGCAGTTGCAAGAGCTGCAGCATGCGGTAGCCAATCGCTTGGCGTGTCAATTCAAACGCTTGGCGCTTGCCCTCGTCGCCACCGGGCGCGTTGGACGGGTCGGGGTAGCCCCAGTGGACCTTGACCGGGCTGCCCGGCCAGTAAGGACAAGTCTCGGCGGCGGCGCTGTCGCACACGGTGATCACGATGTGCATCTCGGGGGCGCCGGGTGCGGTGAATTCATCCCAGCTCTTGCTGCGGTAGCCGCTGGTGTCGACGCCCGCATGGTTCAAGGCTTCGAGTGCAAAGGGGTTGAGCCGGCCGCTGGGCGCACTGCCTGCGCTGAACGCGCGGACATCGCGGCCCAGTTGCCCGGCCCAGTGGTTGAGCATGCCCTCGCTCAAAACGCTGCGGGCGGAGTTGTGGGTGCAAAGAATCAGGACGTTGGTGGTCATGGTGTGTTCGTTATTGTTGGCCAATGCGTTGGGCGTGGGCTTGCAGGGAGAGGCGGTCCAGGCTGTCAAACGGCAAGGCCATGAACAATTCGATTCTGCGTTTGAGCGTGTAAGCGGCGTCGCGGAAGTTTTTCTCGGTTTGGGCTGGCGTGCTGGCAGGCATCTCGCTTGGATCTGCCACGCCCCAATGTGCGCTCACGGGTTGACCAGGCCAGACGGGGCAGACTTCGCCCGCCGCTTGGTCGCAGACCGTGAAGATGAAGTCCAGTACCTGGGCATCGGCTTGGCTGAATTCAGCCCAGCTTTTGCTGCGCACGCCTTGGGCGGGGACATCCAAGCTCGCCAGTGTGGCCAGGGCCTGGGGGTTGACAGTGCCGTTGGGCATGCTGCCTGCAGAAAAAGCTTGGAAGCGGCCTGCGCCCAAATGGTTCATCAGGCATTCGGCCATCACGGAGCGCACCGAGTTGCCGGTGCAAACAAAAAGAACGTTGTAAACAGGGTGTGTCATGGCGTTCAGCAGCAAGAAGACGTGGCAGAGGATGGCGCACAGGACGGGGAGGCCGAAGTGGCTGGGCTGCAGCAGGCGGTGGATGCAGCAACCTTGTCAGTTTGGGGGGCGCGGGGCGCGCAGCAGGCAGTGGCGCTGACCACGTCTTGGGCCATGACCGGGGCCTGTTCATGGAAAACGGGGATGTTGCCCAAGGTGTGAAAGTGTTCCCAAGCGATGCCTTGTGGATCCAAGATCCAGTGCTTTTCGCTTTGGGCGTAGCAGCAGGTGGTTTCGCCCTCGTCGATCAAAGCCATTTCGGCGTTGTTGGCTTGGTCTTTGAGGACTTGCAGTTCTTGGGCCGTGTCGGTTTGAAAACCCAAATGGTCCAAGCCAGGCTGGCTGCCGCGTGTCGAAATGGCAAAGTTGATGCGTGGATCGTCCAGCATCCATTTGGCGTAGTCGGCCTCCACACGGGTCGCGGGCGCTGAGAAAAGGCGCTCATAAAACGCGATGCTCGCGTTCAGGTCTTCGACGTGGATGTGCACATGGAATCGTTTCATGGTGTTTCTTTTCAGCAAGGACAGGTGGTTTCTTCGACAAGGCAGGTTTCGCCTTGGCAGCAGTTTTGGGTCAGGTAGGCGAGCACGCCGTTCATGTGCGCGTACTGCGCACGGTAAATCAGGTTGCGGCCGCTGCGCTCTTGCGAGATCAGATCCGCATGCAGCAATTCTTTGAGGTGAAAAGACAAGGTGGCTGCCGGTACGCCCAGGCCTTCGGCCATGACGGCTGGGGTCAAGCCCTGGGCGCCAGTGACCACCAGAGCGCGAAATATTTGCAGGCGGTGGGGCTGGGCCAGCGCGGCCAAGGCTTTGATGACTTGTTTCTCTTCCATGATTCGACTTTAGTGGAAATATATGACAATTGTATGTCGATGCATCTGCCTTGATGTGGCGCAGACACACCGATTCGAATTTCACGTAGATTGGGCCAAGGATTCACTATGGCGCTGAACACAATGACCCGACTGCAATGGCTCCAAGAGCCGACCCGTTTTTTGTTTTTCACGGGCAAGGGGGGTGTGGGCAAAACCTCGCTGTCCACCGCCACGGCCATCGCGCTGGCCGATGCCGGTCAAAGGGTCTTGCTGGTCAGCACCGATGCGGCCTCCAACTTGGACGACATGTTGGGTGTGCCTTTGAGCAACCAGGCGGTGGCTGTGCCCGGTGTCCCGGGCCTGAGCCTGATCAACATCGACCCCGATGAGGCCGCCAAGGCCTACCGACAACGTGTGATCGATCAGATGGGCCCTGCCGCACCCGAGGCCGACAAGGCAGTGGTGCGCGAACAGCTGTCGGGCGCGTGCACCACCGAGATCGCTTCGTTTGACGAGTTTTCCAGCTTGCTGGCCGAGGGCTCCCCGTATGCACACATCGTGTTTGACACTGCGCCCAGCGGGCACACCTTGAGGCTATTGAGCTTGCCCAAGGCCTGGAGCGGGTTTTTGGCGGGCAACGACCAGGGAGCCTCGTGTCTGGGCCCGCATTCGGGCCTGAAGATGCAGGAGGCACGTTTCAACCAAGCGCTGGCGGCACTGAGCAATCCGGCCTTGACCTCGGTGGTCTTGGTGGCCCGCCCCGAGGCCAGTGCGCTGGCCGAGGCCGCCCGCACCAGCATGGAACTGAAAGCTTTGGGTTTGACCCAGCAACGGCTGATCATCAATGGCGTGTTCCATGCCAGCCTGCCCGATGATGCGGTCGCTCAGGCCATCGACATGCAAGGGCAGAAGGCGCTGGCGCACATGCCCGAAGCCTTGCGCGCCATGCCGCAGGACGAGGTGCCCTTGCGGGCGATCGACAACGTCGGTCTGCCTGCGCTCAGGGCCTTGTTGTCGGACGCGCCGCAGCCACTCAGCCGCTCGAAGGTTGTGATGGACGCCTTGCAAGGCCGGAGCCTGCAGCAGCTGGTGGACGAGTTGGCGCAGCAATCGCATGGCCTGGTCATGGTGATGGGCAAAGGCGGCGTGGGCAAAACCACGGTGGCTGCTGCTTTGGCCCTGGGTTTGCAGCAGAAAGGCCACACGGTACACCTGAGCACCACCGACCCGGCGGCGCACCTGGCCCAAACACTCCAGGCGCAAGTGCCTGGCCTGCAGGTCAGCCGCATCGACCCGAAGGTCGAAACACAGAAGTACATCGACAAGATCATGGCCTCCAAAGGCCCTTCGTTGGATGCGCACGAGAAGGCCTTGTTGCTTGAAGACCTGCAGTCGCCCTGCACCGAAGAGGTGGCGGTGTTCCATGCGTTCTCGCACATCGTGGCGCAGGCCCGCACGGGTTTTGTGGTGCTGGACACGGCGCCTACCGGCCACTCGCTGCTGTTGATGGATGCAGCAGGGGCTTACCACCGGCAGATGCTCAGCAGTTTTGAAAAGCACACGGGCACTGCGGCCAAGGTGGTCACGCCGCTCATGCGCATGCAGGACCCGAACTACACCCGGATCATTTTGGTGACCTTGCCCGAGGCCACGCCGGTCTCGCAAGCGGCGGCGCTGCAAGAGGATTTGCGCCGCGCGCACATTGAGCCTTACGCCTGGGTGCTCAACCGCTCGGTGCTGGCAGCCAAGCCCTGTGACCCTTTGCTGGTGGCTCGATTGGCGGGCGAGGTCCAGCAGATCCAGCGGATTCAAAAGGACCTGGCGGAAAAACTGTTTGTCATCCCGTTCCAGACCGAACCACCGGTGGGGCTGGATGCTTTGCGCCGTTTGTTGACGGCTTGAGGGGCAGGGGCGCTTGCTGGCAAGCCCGGGCTAAGATGGCCGATCTGAAAGATCTGCTGTGGACCTGCCCTTCATCTCTGACCCCTTTTTCTATGTCGTCTCTGTGCCCGCTGTGCTTTTGCTGGGTATCAGCAAAAGCGGCTTTGGCGCGGGCCTCGGCTCATTGGCCGTGCCTGTCATGGCCTTGGCCATCTCGGTGCCCAAGGCGGCCGCCATCTTGATGCCGGTGTTGTTCGTCATGGATCTGCTGGGCATGGCGGCTTACAAGAAGACGCTGGACCGCCGCTTGCTGGCCTTCATGGCGCCTTTCAGCTTGCTGGGCATCCTGATCGGCACCTTGTTGTTCAAGGTGATGGACCCGCATCTGGTCGCTGGCTTGGTGGGGGGATTCACCTTGCTGTTTTTGGCGCAACGCTTGCTGTTTCCGCCCAAGCCCGGCAGCGCGCCGCCACCCGCGTGGCTGGGGGCAATCTTGTTGACGATCTCTGGCTTTACCAGCTTCATTGCGCATGCGGGTGGGCCACCGGTCAATGCCTATGTGATTCCGCTTAAGCTCAAGCCTGTGGTGTTCACCGGCACCATGGCCTTTTTGTTTTTCTTCATCAACATGGCCAAGTGGGTGCCCTACGCTTGGTTGGGTTTGCTGGACTCGCAAAATTTTGCGACCTCGTTGGTCTTGTTGCCCTTTGCGCCTTTGGGCGTGTGGATGGGGGTGCGCATTGCCAAGCGCATCGATCCGGTGCTGTTTTATAGGCTGGTGTATTTGGGCATGTTCCTCACGGGCAGCAAACTCTTGTGGGATGGTTTGCACTGAGGTGATGTGGACGCATTGGGAAACAATCGCAGGCGCCCAGTGCTGTTCATTTGCTTGCATGAGTTCTGTGCAAACTTGATGACGTATTGCAGATTTCCCGCATAAACAACAGCGCTGTTCGTTTCACATATTTGTCATTTTGGGTTGTTTCAATCAAGCCACTTCCAATGAGGAAGTAGCCATGAATTCATGAACATTTGCAAGACAAGTTCACGCATGAATTCAGTTTTTGAAACAACTGGAAATACTGAATATGAAAAAATCTCTCTTGGCCATGGCCGTCCTCGCTGTCACCGGTGCACATGCTCAAAGCTCTGTGACGATGTACGGTATTGCGGATGTGGCCTACAACAACTCCGTCGTCACCAGCAGCGCGGGCGTCAAGACTGAAACCAACGACTTCATCACCAACGGTCTGTCTGCCAGCCGCTTGGGTTTCAAAGGCGAGCGTGACATTGCGACCGGTTTGAAAGCCAATTTCGTGATGGAATTTGAAGTCGATCCCAGCACTGAAACCCAGACCGTTAAAACCCGTACCGGCATTGTGGGTCTCAGTGGTGGTTTTGGTGGCGTGACTTTGGGTCGCCGCAACACCTTGATCAAAGACGTGGAATACGCATTCGACGTCAACATGGACCCGACGGCTGCGGGCTTCCTGGGCAATTACGCACGCGATTCCCGTCGTGACGATGTGTTGACCTACAGCACGCCGAATTTCAGCGGCTTTTCTGCCGATGTTCAGATTGGTTTTGGCGCCACCACCAAAGAGACCAGCGCTGCAGGTGTTGTGTCGAACACCAACAACGGCAAGACAGGTGACACCAAAGCCCTTGGTTTGAACTACGCCAACGGCCCTTTGATGGTCAAGTTCGGCACGGAAACCGTCAAGAACACAGTCAAGGACATCAAGATCGCTGGCTACACCATTGCCAAGTCCACCGCTGTGGATGATTTCAAGAACGATGCATTGGGCGCCTCTTACGATCTGGGCATGGCCAAGCTGTTCTTTGTCAACACCAAATCCAAGCAGGGCACAGAAGCCACCAAGGTGACGGTCGACACCAACAACTTCGGCGTCCGTGTGCCCATGGGTGCTTTCACCTTCAATGCCAACATCAGCGAAGGCAGCGCCAAGCTGACCAACTCCACCACCAAGGCGGATTTGAGTGGCGTTCAGTTGAGCGTCTGGTACGCCCTGAACAAAGACACCACCATCTATGGCATCTACGGCAATGAGAAGATCAAGCACACAAGCTTCACGACAGCCACGCCAGAGCAAAAGAGCATGTTGATCGGTATGCGTTACATGTTCTGATCTGAGCTGAGCGTCTCTCCAAGTTGACAGGGCCCGTTTTGCAAGCGGGCCCTTTTTCATGGGGGCGTGTCATTGAAAATTCACGCAAACGACTTTCGCTTGTCACGGGCAACTTGGATCATTGATCAACTGATCCACAGGAGTGTCCTCATGAAAGAGTTGCCCAGCCCCACCTTCGCACTGTCGCCTTTGAATTTGCCCAGGGGGTCACTTCATCCGGCGCAGTCCAACTCCGCTGTGGATTTCCTGCCTCGCCGCGCCCAAAGCGCTATTGAGGTCAGTTGGGCAAAACATCAAGACGAAGTCCGCGAAGCACAGCGGCTGAGATTCGATATTTTCGGCACCGAGATGGGTGCCCGTTTGTCCACCAAGGTGCCCGGGCATGACATCGACTTGTTCGATGACTATTGCGAGCACCTGTTGGTGCGTGAATCTGAAACCGGTCAAGTGATCGGTACCTACCGCGTGTTGACCCCCGAGCAGGCCAAGCGCGCGGGCAGCACCTACAGCGACACCGAGTTTGATTTGACCCGCTTGCGCGACATGCGCAGCCGCATGGTGGAGCTGGGTCGCAGCTGTGTGCATGCCGATCACCGACAAGGCGGCGTGATCATGGCCTTGTGGGGTGCCTTGTTTGAATTCATGGAGCGCAACCGCCTGGATGTGATGATCGGTTGCGCCAGCATCCCGATGTTGCACAACGGCCTGGTCACTGGTCACGCGGCGGCCAGCATTTGGCACCAGCTGCGCGAAACGCATCTGGCATCGATCCAATACCATGTGCGCCCGCGTCTGCCCTTGCCGGTGGATGCGCTGGAACATGACTTGTCGATCGAGCCGCCAGCGCTGATCAAAGGTTATTTGCGCTTGGGGGCCAAGATTTTGGGGGCGCCCGCATGGGACCCGGATTTCAACACGGCCGATTTGCCCATGATGATGCAAACCGCCGATATCCCAGCGCGCTACCGCCGTCACTTCTCGGGGAGCGTTTGATGCGCGTGCCGACCGCAGACCTGCAAACGGCCTTGCTGTTTGAGGCATCGCCCATGGCCACAAGACCGCTTGCCGGTGCTGTGGCCGATGTGCCCGCCGACGTTGGCGCACCGCTCGAAGAGGATGATTCGCCTGCAGACCGCACACGGTTGCGGGCGATTTTCATTTCAGACCTGCACATCGGAACCCCCGGATTTCAGGCCGATGCCTTGCTGGATTTCTTAAAACACCACCGCTGTGACACGCTGTATCTGGTGGGGGACATCGTCGATGGCTGGCAACTGCGCCGCCGATGGTTCTGGCCTCAAAGCCACAACGATGTGGTGCAGAAGTTGCTCCGTCGTGCGCGCAAGGGCTGCCGCGTCATTTATGTGCCGGGCAACCACGACGAGTTTGCGCGGCACTTTGTGGGCCATGCTTTTGGCGGCGTCGAGGTGGTTCATGACACGGTGCACACCACGGCCACCGGTCTCAAGCTGTGGGTCATCCACGGCGACCATTTCGATGGTGTGATCCAGTGCGCCAAGTGGCTGGCTTATGTCGGGGACTGGTTGTATGAATTGACCTTGAAGCTCAACCGCTACCTTAACCGTTGGCGTGCCCGCATGGGTTTGGGGTATTGGTCTTTGTCGGCCTATTTGAAGCTCAAGGTCAAGAAAGCCGTGAACTTCATCAGCGACTTTGAAGTGGCGGTGGCACAGGAGGCCAAGCGCCGAGGCTATGACGGTGCTGTGTGTGGACACATTCACCACGCCGAGATCCGCGATGTCAACGGCATCCTGTATTGCAACGACGGCGATTGGGTCGAAAGCCGAACAGCCTTGGTCGAACACATGGACGGGCGCCTGGAGATCGTGCATTGGGGCGCAGGTGCAGCGGTCACTGTGCGTGAAATGCATGTCACGGAGGCGCTCGCATGAAACTGGCCTTGATCACCGATGCGTGGCATCCGCAAATCAACGGCGTGGTCACCACCTTGCAAGAGTTGGTGGTGGCCCTGGCCCCCTTGGGCGTGCAGGTGGAAGTGATCCATCCCGGCCTGTTTCGCAACAAGCCTTGTCCGGGCTACAAGGGCATTGATCTGGCGGTGCGCCCCGCCAAGCCCTTGGCTGAAATGTTGGACAGATTGCAGCCCGATGCGATCCACCTGGCCACCGAAGGCCCGCTGGGCTGGGCAGCGCGGCGTTATTGCCGCAAGAACAAATGGGCCTTCACCACGGCCTTTCACACCAAGTTCCCGGAAATTTTGCATGCCGCTTTGCGGGTGCCCTTGTCTTGGGGCTATGCCTTGTTTCGCCACTTTCACCGGCCTTCTGCGGGGGTGATGGTGCCCACGCAAGGTGTGCTCGACATGCTCAAGGCCAGAGGATTCGCCCAGCTCAAGCCCTGGACCCACGGGGTGGACCTGGGCTTGTTCGAATACCACGAGCAGCCGCTGGACTTGCCCGCTTTGGCCCATTTGCCAAGGCCCTTGTCCTTGTTTGTGGGGCGGGTGTCCTATGAAAAAAACATCGAAGCCTTTTTGTCCATGAACTTGCCAGGTACCCGCATCGTGTGCGGGGTGGGGCCGCTGGAAGACAACTTGCGTCAGCGCTTTCCCGATGTGGTCTGGATGGGGGTGTTGCCACGCCCCGAGTTGGCCAAAATTTATGCGGCCAGTGATGTGTTTGTTTTCCCTTCCAAAAACGAAACCTTCGGGCTGGTCATGCTCGAAGCCATGGCTTGCGGCACACCGGTGGCGGCTTATCCGGTGGATGGTCCTTTGCAGGTCTTGGGTGCAGACCAAGCGGGTGCGGCCGGTGGTGTGCTGCATGAAGACCTCGGGCATGCCGTGACGCATGCTTTGCAGGTGCCGCGAAACGAAGCCCGCAAGCGCGCCATGCACTTTGATTGGCCGCAGACGGCCCAAAGCTTTGCAGCCCATCTCGTCAATGTGCGTCAGGGCACAGAAGCCGGACACGCTACGTTCACATAATTGTCATCAAGCTGACTTGAGTGATTTCTAACATCAGAACCCATAGAGTTGGAAAGAAACACATGCGTTCTGAATTCCCTGCAAACTTGAGCGAGAAGGTCCAGTCATCCCTGCTGGACCGCGACTTGAGCATCCTCGCCTTCAATGAGCGCGTGCTCGATTGGGCGCACCGGCCCGATGTGCCTGTGCTGGAGCGCCTGCGCTATTTGTGCATTGTCTCGTCCAACTTGGACGAGTTTTTTGAAGTGCGTGCCGAGCCCCATGTGATGGGCGCCTTGCAGGGTTTGCGTTCTGGACCCTACACACAAGAAAGCCTGGCGGCCATCACCGAGCAAGCCAATGCCATGGTGGCGCGGCAGTACGCGCTGTACAACGACGATCTCTTGCCCGCACTGGAGCGTCAGGGCTTTCGCATCCTCTCGCACGGCGAGCGCAATGCCGAGCAACGCCGCTGGGTGCGCAGTTATTTCCACCGCGAAGTGCAGCCCTTGTTGGTGCCGGTGGGGCTCGATCCCGCTCATCCCTTTCCGCAGGTGGCCAACAAGTCCTTGAACTTCATTGTCCAGTTGTCAGGCAAGGATGCATTCGGCCGCTCCAACGAGATCGCCATCGTCAAGGTTCCACGGGTCTTGCCCCGATTGATTCCACTGCCGGCCAAGTTGTGCGATGGCGCCACTTCTTTTGTGCTCTTGTCGAGCGTGATCCGTGCCCATTTGAGTGAGCTGTTTCCAGGCCGTGTGGTGGGGCAGTTCTCGCAGTTCAGGGTCACGCGCCACTCGGATTTGGCGGTCGATGAAGACGACATCGGCAACTTGCGCACGGCTTTGCGAGAAGGCTTGCAGCACCGCAACTACGGTCAATCGGTTCGGCTGGAGGTCTCGTCCGATTGTTCGCTGCGATTGGCCGAATTCTTGCGCAAAGAATTCCAGTTGCCAGAGCCGTCGGTGTTCCGTGTCAATGGCCCGGTGAACCTGGTGCGCCTGATGCAGCTGATCGATCTGGCGCAGGCGCCGCATTTGTTGTTCCCGACTTACAAGGCCAGCTTTCCGGCACAGTTGCCCAGCCACGGCTCGGTTCTGGCGCGCCTGCGCCAGGGTGATGTGATGTTCCATCAGCCCTTTGAAAGTTTTGACGGTGTGCTGGCGTTCTTGCGCGAGGCGGTGTCGGACCCGAACGTGCTGGCCATCAAGCAGACCATTTACCGCACGGGCAGTGACCCGGCCATGATGGATTTGTTGTGTGAAGCGGTGCGTCAGGGCAAAGAGGTCACTGCAGTGGTGGAACTCAAAGCCCGTTTTGACGAAGAAGCCAACATCAACTGGGCCGAGCAGCTCGAGTCGATCGGCGCCCAGGTGGTCTATGGTGTGGTGGGCCTGAAGACCCACGCCAAGATGCTGCTGCTCACCCGCCGGGAAGGCCGCTCACTGCGGCGCTACGGGCATTTGTCCACGGGCAACTACAACCCGCGCACTGCCAAGCTGTACACCGACATCAGTTACCTCACGGCCGATCCCGCCATCACGGCCGACATGGACCAGCTGTTTGGCCATTTGGCCAGCCAAAGTCGCTTGCCCAAGATGAAGCGCTTGCTGGTGGCGCCCTTCACCCTGCACGCCGAAATGCTCTCGCGCATTCGTGCGGTGGGTGCTTCGGCCAAAGCTGGCCGGGGTGGCCGCATCGTCCTGAAGATGAACGCCTTGACCGATGTGCCACTGATCGAAGCCTTGCTGGCGGCAGGCCAGCAAGGCGCGAAGATAGATCTGATCGTGCGCGGTGCTTGCATGTTGCCTGCGGGCGTGCCCGGGGTGAGTGAAAACATCCGGGTGCGCTCGGTGATTGGGCGTTTTCTGGAGCACTCGCGTGTGTTTTATTTCCGTGCGGGCGAGACCGAATCTTTGTATTTATCGAGTGCCGACTGGATGAGCCGCAACATGATGCGGCGCATTGAACTGGCTTGGCCAGTCGATGATCCGATCTTGCGCCAACGCATCATCGATGAATGCTTGCTGGCGTATCTGCACGACAGCAAGGACGCCTGGGATTTGGCCCCCGATGGTCGTTACCACCGTGTGGGCTTGAACGCCCCGGGGCATGGCGCTCAAAATGCCTTGATGGCGCGCTACAGCGTAGCAGCGTAGGAGTGAAGTGCATGGACTTGATCTTGTGGCGACATGCCGAAGCCCACGATGCCGAGGCCGGCCAAGACGATATGCAAAGGGCGTTGACCACGCGCGGTGAAAAGCATGCCGCGCGGATGGCGGTCTGGCTCGATCGTCAGCTGCCCGATGGTGTGCGGATATTCAGCAGCCCTGCCGTGCGGGCCGAACAAACGGTGCGTGCCTTGGGGCGCCGGTACAAAGTGCGCGATGCCCTGTCGCCGGGCGCATCGGCAGATGACTTGCTGGAAACGGCTGGCTGGCCCCATGCCAAATACCCGGTGGTGTTGGTGGGGCACCAGCCATCGCTGGGCGCAGTCGCCTCTCGCTTGCTGCAGATGGGCGATGCCCCATGCCCTGTTCGCAAGGGGGCGGTCTGGTGGTTGCGCAGCCGCCAGCGCGACGGCGTCGACCAGACGGTGATCATGTCGGTCACCGTGCCTGATCGGCTGTAAACCCTCAAGCCTTGCTGGGGCGGCCTGTTTTCACTGTAGGAATGGCGGCCAACGCTTTTTTGAAGCTGGCGTCTGGCAAACCCGAAATGATTTGCAGGCCGGCACGGATCAATTCGCTTTTCTTGATCTCGACGCCCAGCGCCATGGCGCGTTTTTTCATGTCGGCGATTTGCGTGAATTCGGTCTTGGGAATGGTGAAGCTGTCGCGCACGACTTTCACTTTTTTCTCTTTGGCGGGCTTGGATTTTTCAGTGGTGGCCAGGGGCACTTCAACCGGCGTGGCCTGGAGGGGTTTGGCCGAAGGCTTGACGGAACTTGGTGGTGTCTTGCGAGTTGCTGATGGTTTGGTTTTCTTGGCGGGTGCTTTGGCCGTCGTTGTGGTTCGGCTTTTTACGGATGAGGCGGTCATGGGGCTTCCTTGAAAAACAGTGCATACAGTTTATACCGTTGATGAAAGGAAATCAACGACCGCCATGTTGGCGTGTGTGCGCTGTCTCTCAGATGAATTGCACCTTGAGCTCCCAGCCGGTTTTGAGCCAGGCCATGCATTCTTCGCGCAGCAAATGGGTCGATTGTGGCCATTGCTCTGCCCATGGTGCGCTGATTTTGAGTCGTGCGATTTGTTTGGCCGTGTCCACATGGAGCGTCATCGACGAGGTGTCCGGGTCGCGGCGGGCATGGCAAAGGATCACGCTCATGCGCAAGGCCATGAGCTGCTGAACAAACAAGGGGTCTTGCAAAGGCGCATCGAGTTTGCGCAGCTTGCCGCGGTGGCCCAGAACCAGTTGGCTCAGGCGGTGCAATTCGTCGATCGTGAAGCCCGGCAAGTCGGTGTTGTCCAGAATGTAGGCGCCGTGCTTGTGGTAGTCGCTGTGCGAGATGCGCATGCCCACTTCGTGCAGTTGGGCGGCCCAATGCACTTTGCGCAAATGGCGCGCAGTTTCCGTGTCATCGTTGTCTTGGCCCAGCATGTGTGTCAGCAATGTTTGAGCTGTGCGTGATACGCGTTCAGCCTGCACCAGATCGGATCCAAAACGTTGTGTGAGCCAGTCCACCATGTGTGTTCGCACATCGTCTTGCGGGCTTTCACGGTCCAGCAGGTCGTACAAGGCACCATGGCGCAGGGCGCCTTGTGCGGCCACCATCTCGTCAATCTGAAGCAGATCAAAAACGGCACGCAAGACGGCCAAGCCGCCGCCGATGACCGGACGGCGGTCCTCTTTGATGCCTTCGATTTTGAGGTGCTCAGGTTTTTGTGCCTTGAGCAGTTTGTCTTTGAGCCAGTCCAGCCCGTCGCGTGTGATCAGGCCTTCAGGCCAACCCGCCAGAGCCAGCACATCGGCCACCGCGCCCACGGTGCCGGATGAACCGTAGCAGGTGTCCCAGCTTGAACGCGGGTAGAGCATTTGCGCCTCGTCCAAAATGGCTTTGGCCGCAATCTCTGCCGCTTTGAATGCCGACGAGGTCCATTGCCCGTCGGGAAAGTATTTCATTGACCAAGCCACGCTGCCCACGCGGTAAGACTCCAGCGTCTGGGCTTGGACGTTTTGGCCCAGGATCAATTCGGTCGAGCGCCCGCCAATGTCCACCACCAGTCGGCGCTCTGTGGATTGGGGCAAGAGGTGTGAAACGCCCAGGTAAATCAGGCGTGCTTCTTCGCGTCCCGCGATGACCTCGATCGGAAAACCCAGAATGTCTTTGGCTTTGGCCAAGAAAACCTCTCGGTTGCGGGCTTCGCGCATGGTCTGTGTGGCCACGGCGCGCACTTGGTGGGGCTGGAAGCCCGCAATCCGTTCTGCAAATCGGGCCAGACAGTCCCAGCCGCGTTGCATGGCGGCGTCACTCAAATGGCGCTCTGCATCCAGGCCATTGCCTTGGCGCACGGTTTCTTTGAGGTATTCCACACGCCGCAGGTGCCCCGCCTCCAGTTGACCGATTTCAAGACGAAAACTGTTGGATCCCAGATCAATGGCGGCGAAGAGGGATTGGGTTTGCATGGTGGAGTCGGTGGCAGCAGTGGCCCGGATTATGTGACGGATATTTGAAAAATTGATGACAAGCCTTTTAACGCATGAAATCCAAAGGGTCACATCGATGCACGCCAAGCCTTTGTCAATTCAGGGCAGTGCCCCAGCCCTTCGATCAGCTCCAGCGCCGTTTGCATGTCTTGGTCGTGGCCCCACACTATTTGTTTTTTTCTGTTGCGCTTGAGCCGCGCACGGCGTTTTTTGTCGGGGTGGTTCGCCAGCAGGCTCTCCAGGGCATGCCGCTCTTGCTTGAGGAGGATGCGGCATCGGTGCTGTCGCTCAGGCGTGAAGGGATGCTGTTGGGACTTGATCTTTTGATGCAAACGCCGCAGCCTGTGTTGGGCCCATTGCTCGAAGGATTTGCGCCGAACCTTCAGGGTGACGCTGTCCAAGCGTTTCATCCAGGTGCGCAGTTGCTGGAACCTGGCCGCGGTGCGGGGTCTTGCTATTTCCTTGGCCAATGCATGCCGCGCCAGTTGACGATCTTGGTGCAGTTGCTGCACCAGGCCTGCCCACTCGTGGGTGCCCGCATCCGGGTGGGCTTGGCGCCAGGCGGGCAGGGTGCATTCCAGTGCCACATCCAGATTGCGCAGCTGCCCCGTCAGGCGCCACAAAGTTTGCAGCGCATCGTTGTGGCGCTGAGGCGACTCAGGCAGCAGGGGCCTGTAAAACTTCAAAAGGGATTTTTGACGCCGCCACGCCACCCGTGCCTGGTGCAAGGTTTCTGTTTGCCGGGTGTGCGTCCAGGTCAGGAGCAAAGACCGGGTGTCTTGCAGCGAGGTCCGCAGCAGGTGTTTCACAAACCACCAGGCTTGTTGTTCTGGGTTGGGCAGCAGGTTCTGAACGGCCCTGCTTTTGGCCCGTGTGCTGTGCGGCATGGGTCACCTCATTTTGAAATCGGCCAGATCCAGCTTCGGCCTGGGCATCACCAAGGACATGCCCTGCAGGGTATGCACCAGCAGTTCAGCCACCAACAGATCGCGGTAAGGCTTCGAATCGGCGGGCACCACATACCAAGGCGCTTCGTCGCTGCAGGTCGCTTGCATGGCGTTTTCGTACGCGTGCATGTAGGCACGCCAGTGCCGACGGTCTTCAAAGTCAGAGGCTTGGACTTTCCAGTGTTTCAAAGGGTCGTCCAGTCGGGCTTGCAGGCGCTTTTTCTGTTCCTGTTTGGAGATGTGCAAATAGCATTTGACGACCGCAACGCCACTGTCGTGGAGCAAGGCTTCAAAGTGCCGGATGTGGTGGTGTCTTTTTTCACACAGGGCACGCTGCAGGGTGCCCTGCACAACGGGCACCAGCACATCTTCGTAATGGCTGCGGTTGAAAATCACCATTTCCCCCAGTGCCGGGGTTTTGGCATGGATGCGCCAAAGGAAATCGTGCTGTTGTTCCAGCGCCTGGGGCACGCCAAAAGCCTCGGCCCGCACGCCCAAGGGGCTGATGTGTGCAAAGACACTGCGGATACAGCCGTCTTTGCCTGCGGTGTCCATGCCTTGCAGCACCAAGAGCAATGCGCGTGTTTTGCTGGCATGAAGCGTGGCTTGCAGCCGGTTGAGCTGGTCTGCCAGTTCGGCCATGCGTGCGGGCCACAGTGGCTTTTCGGCCTCCGCTCGCGCGGCGGGCCAAGTGGGTCTGTCGGACAAATTCACAGGGTGCTCGGCGGACACGCGCCAGTCGGACCAGTCGATGTGGCTCATGCGTGTTCTCCTTGTCAAAGTGGTCCGATGGTGCTGGCGAGCCACAGCCTGGCCCATGCGCCCAGCCACACTGCTGCGATCACCAGCAGCAGACCGGGCAGGATCAAGACTGCAAAGGCTTTGCCGCCAGCACCGATGGCGACGGCGGACTTGCTCAGGCTGTTGGTGCTGACGGCCAACAAAATGGCCAGCTGTGCTTGGGGCAGTGAGGCGTGCCCTTGGTGGACCAAGCTGCTCATAGAGGCCACGCTGGAGTGCGCGTCCACCAGGCCTGCGAGCATGCTGGCGATGAGCACGCCGGGTTCGCCCAGCCAGTGGTTCAAGGCGGCGGTCATGACGGTGATGCTGAGCACCGCCAGGCTGAGGATCAAGGTGGTCTTGTGCTCAAAGGCATGCCCCCTCAGGTCCAGATTCGGTGGCATGCATTCCGGTTCATGGGCTTTGTACAGCCACAGCGCATAAAGACCCGCCGTGCAGCAGCCCAGGCCGATGGGCAAAAGCATGTGTGGCAGCAGGCTGGGCAAAAAGAGGGCCAGCAACAAGCCCAGCTGCACCATGGTCGAGACCGTGGACAGCACCGCGCCCATGGCGGCGGCATGCAGCACGTGTGGCTCGCGTTGGGCGGCCTGGCCCATGGCCAAGATGGTGGCCGTGCTGGAGATGAAACCACCGGCAAAACCGGTCAGGGCCATGCCAGCCCGCATGCCCAGTATGCGTTTGGCCATGTAGCCCAAGGCGCTGATGCTCATGACCGCGACCACAAAGCGCGCCAGGTCATGCGGGTTGATGGCTTGAAAAGGGCCCGTGTCATGGTCTGGGCTCAGCGGCAGCAAGATCATGGCCGCTGCCAGGAAAATGATCACGTCTTTGAGCTCTTGTTCGGTGATGACCTGGTGCACAAAGCGGTGCATTTCCTCACGCGCGGCCAAGATGGCCGCCAGGGCGATGCCCATGATGGCCGCCAATTCGGGGGATGCGCCCGACAGTGCGCCCAACAGACAGGTCAGCAATATGGCGACTTCCGAGGTCAGGCCCGGATCGTGTTGCCTCGATTGCTGGTAAGCGCTCATGGTCAGGGCGCCCAGGGCCAGCAAAGCCGCGCTCACCAACCACGGCGCGTCCAGACTTTGCGCTGCAAAGCCCAGCATGGCCGCGCCTGTGAAGGTCCGGATGCCCGCGGAACGGCGGTGGGGACCGCTGCCTTTGTGGCGCTCTCTTTCCGTGCCGACCAGCAGACCGATGCCCAATGCCACAGAAAGTGGGATGAGTGCTGCAGGGTCGACGAGCGTCAGCATGACATGTTTTGAATCCAAAAATACGCAATGGCTTGGGCCGTGGACCGGGGTGCTCGGCTGATAAGGCCATCATGGCGATGACCGCCCTTGGCTTCCGTGCGCTGAAACACAGCCGTTTTTTGTTTGACACATTCTTGTCACAATCGACCGTTAAATTCGATTCCATGAATGAAAGGGCGGTCAAATTCCTGACCTCCTGTCTTTTGATGACCCTGAACCAGGAGTTGAAATGTTGAAAATGAAATCCGTGATTGCCGCCGTGGGCTTGAGCGTTCTGGCCGCCACCAGCTGGGCTGCCGACATCACTGGCGCTGGCGCCACTTTCCCCTACCCCATGTATGCCAAGTGGGCCGAAGCCTACAAAGCCGCTACCGGCACAGGCCTGAACTACCAGTCCATCGGTTCTTCGGGTGGTTTGAAGCAAATCCGTGCCAAAACCGTGACCTTTGGTGCGTCTGACGCCCCCGTGTCGGGTGCCGATCTGGACAAAGACGGCATGGTGCAGTTCCCCGCCATCATCGGCGGCACGTTGCCGGTGGTGAACCTGGAC
>JACCDZ010696535.1_pt1 | contig 21010 bp, 25 predicted proteins | sample 7449551 | NCBI WGS metagenome assembly JACCDZ01 (sample SAMN15323452, study PRJNA562643) | freshwater metagenome | isolation source: river surface water | place: USA:Blue River Watershed | collected 2017-08-18
CACAAACAGGAAAAGTAGATGTAATTTACAAGTTTGATCCAGAAGAAATAGCCAGAATTAAAAGTGGTGACCTTTTCTACATCAACAATACACCAAAAGCTATGCTTAGGGCTATAAGCATGGATAAAGCTTTCATATTCAATCCAGAAGCTATATTTGTATACGCACCACCATGCATAACCGGTGTTTCTAAAAATGGTTTAGGGATTCCCGCTCCTATTGCTCACTATAGGGATTTATTCCAGTGGCAGTTATACAGAAAAGCAGATGAAACTTTAGCTAGAGACTTCTTAATAACTATCCGTATTTTCAGTCCTGGTATAGCCGGTACTAGTGGCAACCTAGATCCTGGTGTAACTGTAAACACGGCTCTATGGAAGAAAAATATGGCTGAATTAGTTAAGCGACATAGAGAGAATAGAGAATCTATGTTTGCATTACCTATGCCTACACAGTATCAAGAAGTAAGTGGTACTGGTAGGAATTTTACCCCTAAAGATCTCATGGAATGGCAGACTAGCGCGCTATTAAATGGTCTAGGATACCCGGCTGAACTATTTCATGGTACATTAACCTATCAACAGATACCCCCAGCTCTCCGTCTATTTGAGAGAGCATTCCACCACATTCCGCATAACTTTAATAAGTTTCTTAAGTGGGTAAACAAACGAGTTGCGGCTTTCTTGAATACAAACGAATTCTCTGTAAACATCGCTCCTCCGCGTATTGCTGATAGTGTTGAGAGAATGCAGTATATCATGCAACTTATTTCTGGTGGTGAGGCACCTAGAGAAGTTCTATTCGAAATGCTCTCGCTCGGTTCTCCGTTGGATGCCTACAAACGCCGTCTCAAGGAGGATTCGCAGTTTGAGAAGAGTAGAAGTATCGAGGAAATACAATTCAATAAAGAACAGGAAACTAGTCTTTCTGAAATGCAACCTCAGGCAACTGGAGGTGAAAGCGGAGCTGTTACGCCTCTTAGCAGACAGGAAGAGGCTATGGCCAAGGCCAAAGAGTGGGCGGCAATGCCTGAAGGTACGCGTAAGCAGGATATGGAAAACACTAAGAACACTAACATAGAGTTGCATGCGTTAGCTCAGCAGTACCTTAAACAAATTAGAACCGATGCAGAAGGACAGGGTAGAAACCAAGCCGTTAATCCGCAATGAAGAAAGTACCAATAGAAAAACTTAGGCAAACTGTAGAAACTATAAAAAGACAAGACCCTAAAGATGGTCCTGTTAATCAAAACTCTACATCAGATGGTTTGCGAGAACTACCGGAATTCAAGATGGCTCCAGGTATGGTCAATGGAGCCGGAGAAGTTATAAATCCAGAAGAACAAAGATAATGGAACCCAGACAACAACTGAACGCCTTGTACCCAGGTTATGATAAGAAAATATCAGAGCTTAGTGATGAATCAGTAAATTATTCTACGGATCGGGAATTAGCCCTAAGGGATCCTAGGGGTTGGTTAAAACACAGGTATTCTCCGTATAGTGAACAGACTTCGGAAGATCTTATGCAAACTGGGTTGGATTATGTTAAACCATACTTCAACAAGGGTGTGTCTTACCTTAGCCGATATAGGGATGGTATAACCAATGGGTCTGCTCTTAATGCGATTGGTAATGGGGCTGGTGGTGGTGCTGCTTTAGGTGCTGCCGGTGGTTTATTATATTCTATTCTTGGAGGTGGTGAGTCTGCCTTAAAGAATATTGCTGGAGGCGCTGCTATAGGTGGTGGGCTTGGAGGTCTGTCAGGTTTGGGTATTAATAGGACATTCCAAAAAACTGCTAGCTCTGCGGATATAGGGTATATTCAGCAAAAAATTATGTCTGAGCCAGATTACTCACAAGCAGAAAAAGCTAAGCTGATAAAATCAATTCAATCGTTGCCTGAGAGTAAAATTAGTGAGTTATCGAGGTTATTAAAAACTGCTTTTGGTGCTTCTGTCGGTATCATTCTAAGCCGTTTTTTAGGACTGGGTGTTGCTAGTACTATAGCTATGTCAGTAGGCAGTGGGATGATTGGAAACTCTACTGGTAAAAGATACATAGTAGATGCTATGGGTAGGAAAAAAGAATTGAATTAACTACATTAACCTGTTATCATAACCACATGAGTTTAACGAACTATAAAGACTTAGGCGCAGATATTGCACTATCGGAACTTGGTGTTTCTAAGGATGTAAAAGATTATTTAATGCAGGACGTAGTAACCGGTGAAAGTGCTGCACGTCTGGCGTCTAATTTTTGTAAGGAGGCCGCTGCTTTACTGCACCCGATGGGAGAAGACGGTATTAAAGCCTCTATACTACTTAACAAAATTGCATCTGTATCTCCAGAAGATCTAGATCCAGTTATCGTAGACTTCGTATTTGAGCAAGCTCTTGAGCTTCGTAATATTCAAAAATCGGCGGGTGCTTTAGGTACCGGTGCGGCTGTTGCTACATCATACGCGCCAAGTTTAATAAAAGGATTTATTGCTCTTGCTGCGCTTGGCGGTGCTGGAGCAGGGGCGTCAGCTTGGGCCGCAAAAAGTGCGTTACAAGGGCCGGATGAAGAGAAGATTGCTAAGCTAGAGGCTGGTATAAAAGAGTATCACAAACTTAGGGGTCGGGTGCAGCGCGAGAAAGAAAATGAGGAAATCGAAAGAGCGTATCTATGAGCGAAGAAATAGACGATACTATTGTTGACATGTTTCCCTCCGCTGACTTCAGTACTGGAGATGTGTCTGAAATAGATGATATAGAGGTTGTTGAATCTCCAGAGGTACCAGAAGAGAAAAAACCCGACATAGATTTCTCCTCTAATACGTACTCCTCTAGGCCCGCGTTGATGGACCAATACGCAAAAATGCCTGAGACGGTAAGATTCGGTCCGAGCAAAGTGGCAGTTTATGCTTTATTAAATAACCCAAAGGATGTGGACGCCTATAATTGTTTGCTGAGCAGAGAGTACCCAGAAACAAGTCCAAGTGTAATAATCGAAGAAAGCAGAATCAATAATGACTTTGCTGTACTTGTTAAGTACAGAGAGTTACAATACCTACAATTAAATTAAATATGGAAGAGAGAGATAAACAATTACTTAAAAAGTTTCTTATTGGTGGGGCTGCCGCTGGTACTGCGGTTGCTGGTACTGCTGGTCTTTTGGATTATGTAAAGTATCTAAAAAATAAGGCTGACATGGAAAATAATCCTAACAGGCTGGACAATGATACTATTTATATTGATAAGACTATACCAGGCGTAACTAAAACTGCGGCCCTGAATTCTGGGGTAGCTCTAGCTGGTGGGGCTCTTACGGGGCTGGCTTCTTTTGTTGCTATATCTAAAATGTATCAGCTTATGAAGAAAAAGCAGCTTCAGAAAGACATGGATGCCGCACAATCTGTATACACGGATACGGTGCAGAAATCTGCCGCTGATGGTAAGGGAATTAGCACACCTGAGTTAGTCGGCTCCGCTATGCCGGTTGGTGCGCTTATACTGGCTGGTCTAGCTTCTGGCGCCATAACATATCAATCTCTACGTAAAAGCTTTCCTTCTCTAGCTGATTCTAGAAAAAGAAAAGATGTGTTGGATGAAAATCCTTCTAGAGTAGAAACTCGTTATGTGGATGAAAATGGAGTTCCTATTAAATCTGCGTCTCTTAAAGATCTAACAGATGATGACTATGCTTATGGTATGGCATACGCTGGTTTTATGGCAAAAAATGCCGGTGATAATAATGAGTTACTTTCTAGTTTATTTAATTCTATCGCTTATGATTCGTTTGATTCTTTAGAAGACGTGGTAGCTTCTGGAGACAGTGAATCTCTGCATGGCTTTGTTAAGGTTGCATCTTCTATGGAAGAACCAGAACTTACTGCTGATGGTGTTGCTTTAGTTAGTGCCTTTTTAGCTAAGTCTGCTGCGGCATCTACTCTTTTTACTATGGCTGTATTCGATACGCTGTCGGAGAAGAGTTTATACTTTATAGAAAAGGCCGCATCTTTTGACGAAGAGACTTTAACTATTATGTGCAAGATTGCGTCTAATATGGGGCAAGGCATGATAAAAGAAATACCACTAGAAGCGGAAACAGATGAGGTAGTAGAAGAGGAAACACCAATAGAGTCAGACGGCTCATATGTTGATAAAATTATTCGTCTGATAAAAGATAATCCTGAAAAATTTGTCAAAAACACTGTAGATGTTGTTGACAAAGTAATGGCTTAATTATAAATTCTTCCTGTGAAAGAAGACACAGAAGAATTCAAAAATATATTATCCTACCTCGGTATGCCAGAGTATAAAACTGGAAATCGGGGTCGGATTGTTGTTTCTGAAAAGAGTAAGAGGGAATCTGATAACATGTTGTTCGACTCTATGATAGAGAAAGAGGCATATGAATTATTTAGGGATTCCGTTGGACTAAGAAACTTTGTTATGCAACCCAAATTTTTGTTACAACCTGGTTTTGTAGATGTGGAAGGTAATAAAGTTAGACCAATATACTATATTGCAGATTTCGCTTTCTTTACTAAGAAGAAAGAATTTAATAAAACAATTCCAGCGCAAGTAGTAGTAGTGGATATTAAAGGGATGCAAGATTCTGTATTCAAATTAAAGCATAAAATGTTTTCTTTTAAATTTAATAAAAAATTATTCTTGCCTAAAACTAAAAAACAGGTTAAAGATCTTATCCAGTTTTTAACTGATCAAACTAATGAGCGCAACTAAACGAAAGCCCCAATCTTATTTAGATTACAAAGATATAAAAGCATACAATAAAAAAGGAACGTTAGATCACGTGTACAAACCTATCGCTGTGATGCTTCCTATAAAAATGTCCGTACTTGAGACGTCTCTGGATTACGTACAGGAAATGTTTGTGTTTGGTAAAGATTTTGAATCTGCCACACAAGAAGCTATGTTTTTATGGAACAAATGGGTTCGACACAATAATGGAATTAAGGAGGAAGACTATCCTAAAATTCAGCACTACCAAGGATCAGGTTTAGAAACGTTAACTTTTGCTGTAGAGCTAGACGTATCCGACTATGAAGAAATCTGGAATACAGCTAGAAAAGTTAAACATTGTTGCGCTGGGGATAAACGATACCCTATGGCATTTATGATCCAAGATATGAAACATTCTGCATTTGAATAATATGGCTAGAAAAAAGAAAGAAGAACAAGTTGTGGCTCCTACTGATGTAGTTGCCGAAGTCGCATCAGAATTACTCACCGATACGTTACGTGAGGAGGGTACTATCTCTGTAGTTACAGATGTAGTTTATCCGGTAACAGAAGATGTTCAGGAAGTTAAACCCAAAAAACAAAAAGAAGACCCCAACGCTAAAAGATTAAAGATTCTAAAAGAGCTGTTAACAGAACACTCAGTATCCAAGCAGACAGAACCTGAAAGAGTAAGTTTCTTTTTGTCTGTCATTGATGGTGGTGGTACTGTAGCAATTTTAGATAACAAGCGGGTAGCGTATCTTTATAAGCTAGCTCCTGAACCACGCGGACGTAAGGCTATTAATAGCAAAGGAAACGTCAAATTAGTCTTAAATGACTTCGTTTAAAAAATGGCAAAAATCATCATTTTTGTGTTATATAAGTTTGAATAAGAGTAGCTATTGCTATTCTTATTCGGGCATCTTTTATATATCACGAAAGTATTCTAAAAAGATATGAACGCGATAATTAAAATTCCACTAAGCTTATCAGACGACAATGTCCCATACATAGTACGTCCTATCAGGGCGATTAATACAAAGGGTCTACGGATCCTTCTCGAAGAACTATGTGATGAATTAGTCCATGACGAAGCTGAAGATTTCGAAGTCATTTCCGTCGTGACTTCGGATGGTGAAATCCTAATAAAAGGAGCCGACTTTTAAGTCATATGAACAAACCTGCCACATTCCTAGGAAGAGTGGTTGGGGTACCAAAGAAATTTGGTACTACAAATGGTCCCGGAATTGAGTTTTCGTTTGAGCTCGAAAAATCTCAAGCAAACTCTCCAACCACAGAAATAAAAGTAGTAGCCTACAATAGTATGGCTACTAAGCTTCAAAGTATTAAAGAAGGCAACACACTCACTTTAACAGTTGAGCCTAGAAACAAAAAAGACGCTGCTAAAAGTGTCTTCTTCCTATTAACCTCATTTACTACAACAAACATATGTTAATCAACGTCACTGCCAACGGCCAAACTGCAACTGCAACTGTCACCGCTCCTCCTACTGTTGGAGCGTTTCTCAACTCCCATGGTGCCGCCTACGGTGCTAACGCAAACACTGTTGTGAAAGTCAATGGTGTCGAGCGCGACAACAATTATCGTATCCAAGACGGTGATCGTGTTGAACTCACTCAACGCACGTCTTCCAAGGCTGCTGCTTTCACCATTTCGGTTCAATCGAATGGTCAGACGCAACAACATACTTTGGACACCAACATCTCCGCATCCGCGCTGCTTCGCGATGGTAGCTTCTCCGCTGCCTACGGCCTCAACGCCAATAGCGTAGCTACCGTTAACGGTGGTGCAAAAAGCGCTGATAGTCCCTTGACCCAAGGTGACCGCGTTGTCTTCACGCAACGTACTAGCAGCAAAGCGTAATAGCTTAGCTGTATATAAAATATGACTCACGATGGGGGCCATAGGCCCCCATCGTTTATCTTTTTATTACCACTACCATGAGCGAAACTGCCAAAAGAGGTGTAATCCTCCTACCAGACCCAAAGGATCCAAGTAAGCTAGCCGCGTATACACTGTGTATGACTAATGCATCGCAAATCGATGCTGGTTCAATTATTGACGGGGAGCCTATTCTAGTATGTTCTAAAGCCGGTGTTGTGCCTAATTTCCCAGAACTTAAAGAAGATACCACATACTCCACATCGGTATGGCGTTACGGTGCTTCTGAGATGCGTGTCATTTATTACACGAACCACTTGTTTATGAACGAAACTTGGGTTCCGCAGCTTGACGGCAAGAAAGTCAAATTTAAGCTTTATACAAATCAAGACACGTCAAAAGCTCCAGAGCTATTCAAAGGTGACACCAAGCCGGTGCTGCGCTTTGGCGATGACGCAAGCAAATGCAATGTGATCCCTGCACTCGAAACTGTGTTGGTAGCAAAAGATTTTAAACTGGACGGAATCGTATCTGTAGTAACGTACAAGAATACAAATGGTGGTCCTCTTAATTTCGCAAAGAGTGGTATCGAAGTTACTCTACACAGCGCTGGCGTTCGTAGAGGTAAGATAAACACGTTACACTACCTTCCTATTCATAATCTTTATGAACATGGAGCCTGGTGTTTCCGTAGCGATGCGGCTGTTGCATTGAAATTTAATCCTATGCAGTATAGCCCAACGGCGCTGTTTAACGATCTAATTTCTAGTCCTGGTAATCTACACTTGGAAGTTCCTGACCACAATAATGTTTTTGGGGAAGCGATCCCGAGCGCACATGATCCAAAAACTGCTCCTTTGATCCGGATGAAACCAGGTCCAGGAATGGAACTGAAAACACTCACAATGGACTTACCTCCGTTTTGGAGTTTACTCTAATAATATATGGCTACCCCAAAGAAAAAAGCACCTCCAGCGCCAGTAGAATCGGAAAAACCTTCCGCTGAAAAATGTATAACTGCAGACATGGTTTATCTAGATAAGAATATACCAATCAATAGAAAACTCGCTGGCCTTGTGGAAAGACAGCTTAACAAAAAATAACAATACATCGTGAAAAAAATTGCATTAATCGGTGCGGGTGGTTTATCTACTCACATCGTCGCCGCCCTTGCTGGGGCCTACAATCTCGTCATCATCGACGGTGATAAGTACGAGGAAAAGAACATCCAGAGACAAAACTTTGCAGAAGGTAACATTGGCAAGAACAAAGCCGATGTTCTGAAAACCCGACTTAGCACCTGGTCGAAGCACAAAGTGGAATCAATCCCTCTGTACTTGACACAAGCATCTTCAGGTCTGCATGACGTCGATATTATCGTAGCCGCTGTGGACAATAACGATGCTCGCTTAACGGCGCAGTATTGGGCAGATAAGCTGTACGTGCCTCTTATCATGGGGGTTAACGAGGAATATGATCCTCAGGCTTATCTGTATCTTCCAGGATACAAAGGAACAAAAGCCGATCCATTCATTTTTGCTGGAATTACTCCTGATGGCCGGGACCCATCTAAGAGTTGCACCGGTGAAATGACTGATGACGACAAGAATGTACAAACTGCACTTGCAAATACCGTAGCGGGCGGTTTTGTGTTGCACATTTTGCATTCATTAGAGGCTGCTCCGGAATCCATCTACGCCACAGCTAAAGTGATTGCAAACAACAACAGCATTCATTCCAGAACAGTAGATCAACTAATCAAAGAAGACGCATGAGTGAAGCGACCAAAACAAAAGAGCCGGAGTTGACTCCGCAGAACTTAGTTGAAAATACGCCCATGTGGCCTTATATTCAACAGATCATCGGATCTACTTCTGCTCGTTTAAATGCTAGCGTTGTTGACCGTGAGCACGTAGTAGTTAACATCAACGTTGCTGACTGCGTTAAGCTTTACGAAAAATATCAGATTGATGAAATTAAGAAAGGCGGGATTGAAACCCCAGCATTCCTTTCCAAGCCATTCAAAGAGTACCTCGATAAGACTATGGTTACTAATATCAAAGTAACCCCACCTATCGACCGCGTACCGAACAGACTGCTTATTCATATGCTTGATGGGGCTCCGCTTACATCATTCAATTCGTATGTCGGCGTAGGTAAAACTCTTCTTCCTATGATCGACAAGAAATCTGGTTATATCGTTATTACGGTTACTCCTGTAGTGGCGCACACCAGAGAAAATTGGATTAACTATATCTTCAACACAGTTAACCGACATCGCCAGTTTCAGACAGGTGCTCCTCTAGCTGGAGGTTATACTGTAGCAATTCACGGGTTCTATGCTAAAGAAGACGAGTTTGCGGCAGAACTTAAGAAAGCCGCAAACTTCACACTCAACGCACCTCTGGACAGTTATGACACGCACTCTACGCATTTTGAGATTAGTAAAGTTGTATCCTTAGCCGGAAAGACTGCTGACGAGATCGCTGAAATGGTTGCAACTAATCGTGGTATTAATTATGTACCTACGACGGAAACAAACGTATTCGATGTTAATAAGGTAAATAGTACAGCCATGGAAGAAATGATTGCGATGCACAATCATGTTCGTGAAAAATTAGTATACGCGCCTCTGGAAGTGCAAGCAAGCAAGTCTCCAAACACCCCTATCCAAACTCTGTATGTCAACTGCTAATAATCCTATTGTACTGCCTGCAAAAACGGTATACACGGAAAAAGGCCTGTCACTCGTTCGCGAAAACACGTTCTTCACATCCGCTGTACCACTAAGCCCAGCCAGAGCGGCTCAAATCCTCGATGTTCCTCTCGAATCGCCTGGTTTGAGTCATCGCCTACCTAAGATGCCCATTGCTATGTGGCGGCAAATCATGTCGTTCCATATCTGGTCTGTACGTACATTTCGTAAAGAAACTCACCTGAGCCATTTTATTACGAAGGAAGGTAAGTTTATCACACTTCCTTTCCACCAAGAACTGGAAGGTATGACGATTAAGATTAACCTCACCGAGGATAGAAATGTGGAAATTATCAACAAGCTCATTGAAGAACACGGTATTGATATCGGCGCCTTCCATGGGACGACTCACAACCACGTTACTATAGGGGCATCACAAAGCGGAGTCGACTCTGCTGACGAGGCTAATACACAAGGTTTCCACTTCACTATCGGAAACCTTGATAAAGAAAATAAATCTATTCATGCGCGTATAAGTGTTATCTTCAACGGCGACCCCTCGGCTATCGTCCCTGGGCAGCCCCTACCTGAAGAAGCAAAGGCTCAGAAAACAATGATGACCCTTTCTGGTGCGTCGATGCTGTCGTTATTCGATATCCCTGAATTGGACGCTAACTTCATGTCAGCGCCGAAGGAGTATATCGACTTTGCCGTGGAAAAATATCTGACTAAACTACCTGAAGGAGAATTTCCCGAAGAATGGAAAGAAAGAGTCCACGAAAAAAAGTACTACAGCCCCACTACCCAGTATACTCAGGGACGGGGGGGCTTGTTCCAGGAGGAGGAACCACTGGATCGTCGCACGTCCAAACAACGGAAAAAAGAACAGCGGTCATCCGGTGGGCGTCGAGCGTCCCACCATACGTCACCGGCAGTTGATGATGACAGAGTTATTGTAAGAGAGCTAAGAACTGCTTTACAAGCAGAATTAGTAGAAGCTTACGATGACTTTAAAGAATTAGCAGGTATGACCAATGACGTCGGGTTCGCCGCGTTTCTGAAATACCTGAGTAACTCAGCTGTGCAGTGTCCAGCACTAGTGGAATTCATAATGCAAGAATGGCCTCTCGACGTTGCGGCTGCTATTGCTAATTCCATGTATTGTGATGCCGTCGTACTTACTCCGCCTATGTTTAGTGGTGTAAGCAGCAATATCGTGGGGAATCTGACAGCCACAGAATTAGGAAAATTAGCGATGCTACACGTAGCACTTAAAGAGTAATTAAGATAATAACAGCCGTTTCCGTAAGGATTTCGGCTGTTATTTTTTTATGTATTATATGGCAAATATTGGCTTTTTTGTGTCATATAAGTTTGAGCCACAAGGCTTTTTACCAATTATGAATAACACAAAAGAATCACTAAGTAGTACTATCGCGGCGAACCTCGTAGCTGGAGTATTTTCCAGTATGGATCAATTACAGCGAACTGAGACATCAGTTGACACGGCTACGCTGTTCCGCTCCGCGCGGTGCAGTGCCATGGGCGCAAGCCTGGAAGAGCAGTACGCCACCGCTGGATTCTACGGAATTCACCAGCAGGGTGTGTTCAGCGAAATCCACGTGGCAATCAGACGTCCGGAGAAATCCGGCGCTTCGTGCCATTTGATTGCCGTACGCAATGGCGTTGCCGGTTGGGGCGAAAATCCCGACAAGGATACAGAGCTGGTCATGAAAATGAAAAAAGGAGACCGTGAGATCGGCGGGCTGGTGTCAATGACTTCCTCCGGATTTGCATTCAGCAAGTTCGAGGGCAGAAAAGTGGCCCCGCTTCCTTCTGCACCGACAGTGCTCATGAAAGACACGAAGTCTCAAGAGGCCAGAACGCTAATCGCATTCGGATTCAATGTGCTCCCCTGGGGTACAGCGGACGAGGATGTCGTATCGGCTCGGAAGATGGTTCCTGCGTCTTCGGTATTTCTCGATGTGCGTAAGCGCATCGAGGCAGCACGGGACGCCGCAAAACCGCGCACACCACGTGCCGAAGCATCCGAATCTGCTGAAACCGAAGCGGTGGAGGTCGCCGAATAAGTTTTTTGCACACAAAAAAGCACGTCCTGTAATGGGGCGTGCTTTTTTTTAGCCATAGGTTGACGTTTAAACTGTAAAGTAGTATAATCCAGTATATGAGTTTAGCTTTACATAATTCAGATAAAGAAGATGTTAACAAATGGCTTTCTAAGTCCTCTGGTTGGAAAGGTGCTTTGGGAGATTCTTTAGCTGGATTTGGGCAGGGATTGTTCTGGGATCAGGTATATCACCCAGATGATTCTATAAAAGAATCCCTACAGGGTATGGCGGGTATGGGTGGAGATAAAACGCGAATGCTGATGGCTTTGTTCAATACTGGTGTGGGTGCCGCTGCAGGTAATAGAATTAGAACTGGATTAGCTAAGCCTGCTCCTGGTGTAGATTATGAAAAGGCCCTGAAAGAAGCGGAAAGTGCTAGAAACTGGGGCGTTGGGTTGGCTATGTCTATACCAGCAAAAGATACCTTAATGGCGGGTGGTTCATTGGCGGTCGACTTAAAGAAAAAATTACCTGGTCTTGCTGAATCAGCTAATAAACCTGCTGTTAGTTCTTCTCCAGAGTTCTCTACTAGAGATAAACTTATCGCTGCTGCACTTGGTGCTGGTGCTTTGGGCTTGGGTGCTTACGGTGTTTCTAGAATAGGAAAAGGACTTGAATCACAAAGCAATGCTTCTAATTCTGGGCGTGTTACACTTACCTTACCTACTAAGGATCCTAATGATATAGAAACTCAAGTTAGCATCCCGCTAAATGATGCCGGTGTAAGTGCTAAGACTTACAGTCAGTTAGGGCGAGATGTTCGTAGACGATTGCGCGGGGAAAGCACGGAAAGAAAAAAACGTTATATAGAGGCTATAGAGTCTGGAATAGATCCAGAGGCGGCTAGTCTTCTTAAGGTATCAGCAGAAGTGGCTAATCCAAGTCTTCTTTCTTCTAGTCACATTAAATCTATATCAGAGAAGCATGCGCCTCCAGTAGAAGAGCCTGTAGAAGAAGTTAAGGATGATAAACCGGAAATAGAAATGAAGAAGCTAATCAAGGAACAGGATTCCAGGATTAAAGAGCTTGAGAAATTTGTAGGTAATGCAAATGGTAATAAACTCGGAAAAGTTAAAGAAAACATTCGTAACATTAAATTCAAAAAAGTAGCGTTTGCTCCAACTATTGGCGTAGCACAAGGCTCTTATGATAAACTAAATCAAGAAGGTGGTGTTCAGGGCGTGCAAGCATTTAAACCTATGTTGTTTGGTCCTAAATTTCAATCTTTTAAAAACTTCCTGCAACCATTTGCGGCGGCAAGCGGTAGTCCTATACTTAACAAATTATTTGGTGATTTTAGACCTAGCCAAAGCGCTATCGTAGATCCTACTGTATCAATCTGATTATGGCTAATGTTGCAATACACTCTGGTAAATTTATAGAGGTTGATGACGACAATGAAGTTGACTATGAGTTGGCTACATATGACCGGATGTTTGGTAGTCATATCAATGCTATACCTGTGCAATCTGCCGTACAAGGGCCTCGTCTATTCTACGGTGCTCGTTTCGAAAACCAAGCTCTTCCACTAAAAGATGCAGAAGTTCCGTTAGTGCAAAACCAAGATCAGGATACTGGTCTTTCTTTTGATAAACTATATGGGAAGTATGCTGGAGCTTTGGAGGCAGATGATGACTACACTGTTGAAAAGGTTGATCTAGACCAAATGGTTCTTAGAAATAAAGCAGGGGCTAAAGTTATAAAAGAACTTTATAATAATACTCCATTCAATAGAAAAACTAGCTTGAACAATACTTCATTAGTTAAAGCTGGAGATAAGGTGACTAAGGGGCAGATACTGGCTAAGTCCAACTACACAGATGATTCTGGTACTCTTGCAATGGGTAAGAACGCGCTAGTAGGTTTGATTGCTTACAAGGGTCACTCTATGGATGACGCTATTGTTATTAGTCAGGGATTTGCTAATAAGCTTACATCTGAACACTCAGAGACTCATGCGTTGGATATTGATCACAACATCAAATTAAATAAAAATCACTTCAAATCTTTGTTTCCCGAGAACTTCAATAAGGAACAATTAGAGAAGATGGATGATGATGGTGTTATTAAACCTGGTATGATTCTTAATGAGGGGGATCCCATTTTCCTGACTACTAAACCTAGGACTATTAATAGCTCCAGTTTTACGTCTGGTAAGCTCACAAAGGGCTTAGCTCAGGCTCGTGAAGATGCAAGTCAGAAATGGTCGTCGGCCTATCCAGCGGAGGTTGTGGACGTCTACAAGGGACGAAAGGGTGTTAAGGTATTAACCAAGGCCTACGCACCATCTAAAATTGGCGATAAGATTGTTTTCCGTACTGGTCAGAAATCTATTATATCTGAAATACTGCCTGATGAACTTATGCCTAAAACGGAGTCAGGTGAAACTTTAGAAGTATTGTTAAACCAACTATCCCTACCTAGCCGAACTAATGTATCTCTTCCGTATGAGTTAGCGTTAGGAAAAGCTGCGCATAAATTAGGTAAACCTATTGTACTTCCTGGTTTCACAAAAAAAGGAGAAAACTGGAGAGATATTATTAAAGGCAAACTGTCAGAAGCCGGAGTTGATCTTAAGGAAAAAATTTATGATCCTAAAGAAGATAGGTTATTAGAAGATCCAGTTACCGTTGGTAGAGGTTATATCATGAAATTGCATCATACGGCTGCTTGCTATGATGAACAAACAGAAGTATTGACTCAAGAAGGTTGGAAATTCTGGAAGGATGTAACAATGGATGATGAACTCGCTACATCGGATACCAGAGGTCAAAAATTGTTATTTGAAAAACCACTACATCTATTCTCGTATACTTACAATGGATTACTGTGCGCTTACTCTGGTAAATATGTGGACTATGCTGTTACACCTAATCACAATATGTGGCAAAAGAATTACTATGGTCCTGGTAATTTTTCTTTTAGACAAGCCTCGGAATTACATGGTTCTAGGTTTGCAATAAAGCAATTTGGACTAGACCCCGCATACGTAAAACCTGAGCCAACTATAAAAATAGGAACACTTACCTTAGATTGGGACGATTTCTGTGAATTAGTTGGATGGTGGGTTACGGAAGGGTGTGTAACAACCAGCAAATGCGGTATTGTTATATATCAAAGCCAATCTGCTAATCCAGAGAAAGTTCAAAGAATAGAAGACCTCATAAATCGAATGGGGGTAAGGTGGTCTTATTTCAAGGCTTACGGGGAAATCATGGGCTTTTCTATAAACGAAAAATCTTTGGCTGATTATTTTTCAAACTATGGTGGGCATAGTCAGTTTAAAAGAGTTCCTAGGGAGTTAATAAAGGGAAGTATTTCCGGATGCAAGAGGTTGTTGGAATCTATTATTTTGGGAGACGGTAATAAACAAGAAACTCCTACTGGTCCGAAGGTAAGACTGACGTCTACCAGTAAACAACTAGCTGATGATTTTCAAGAACTCTGTATCAGAGTAGGAGAAGGTTCTATCGTTAGAAAGGCTTCAAGAGATACCAAAAAATACATAGATAACCCTCACTATTTAGATCATTGGGTATGTAGTAGAACTAGTATTCGGAAGGCTTCTCAAGTGGATGGTGATAGGAACGGAGAGGGCTTTGCTTGGGTGCCTTATTCAGGTAAGGTTTATTGCGCGGAAATGAATTCCGGATTATTATATGTGCGTAGAAACGGTAAGCCTATGTTGTGCGGTAACTCTAAAACTAGCGCAAGGGGTCAGGGTTCTTACGACCAATTCCAACAACCTACTAAGGGTGGTGGTGACTCAGCCCAGTCTAAACGTCTGTCTGGTTTGGAGACAAACGTTATGCTTAGCTCGGGTGCGTATAATAACATCAGAGAAGCCTCTATATTAAGAGGGCAACAAAACGACGATTACTGGAGACAGTTAAAAATGGGTCTAAATCCTAGACCTCCTGGTATACCTTTTGCCTGGGATAAATTTAATAAGATGATGGCTGGGGCCGGTATTAATCCTAAATCTGAAAAGGGAGGTGTAATACGTCTTACCCCTATGACAGATGCTGTTCTAAATTCATACAGACCGATAGAATTAAAAAATGCGGAGCTTATTAATATGAAGGACTTAAGCCCTGTTAATGGTGGGTTATTTGACCCAGCGCTAGTATCAGCTAACGCTTGGGGCAAAATCACATTACCTAGACCTCTCCCTAACCCAGCCTATGAAAAATCTATAAGAACTATATTAGGTCTTAAGAAATCTGAATTTGAAGAAATATTAAAAGGTAATAAAACTATTAAGTTTAAGAATCGGAAAAATCTAAATTAAACAAAAACGTCATCCTTTTTTTAGCTAATGATCTTAGTACTGTTTCGCTAAAATGCATTTCGTGGCATTCTCTATGGCAGTTAGGACATAAAGATATAAGGTTAAACCCTGTATTATCTCCTCCCTGACTAACTGGTTTAATGTGATGTACGTCTCTTGATGCTGAGTCATACCCACATATTTCGCACGGTAGTTCTGCTATCTTTTTGAATATACCTTTTCTTCTATCTACACTTCTTATTCTTTTGCTGTATTTAGTAGAGCACATGGAAGAACAGTATTTGGCATTTACGCTATTAGCTAAGAAGTCTTTACCGCAGTTACGGCATACTTTTTCATAATGTACATGCCTAGCCTTGTTACCCGCATCGGAACATGTTCTTGAACAGAATATAGCTTTTCCTTTTTTTCTATCTCTTGTTCTACCTAAGAATTTTTGATTACAATGTTTACAGCTGTATTGTTTATATTCGGACATGCGCGTAATTACCATTTTACCTGTATTAGTCAAATAAAAAAATAACCCCACCTAGAATTAACTAGATGGGGTTATTTAGCACTTACTCACAAATCACCCAGAGAATCAAAATCTCCATCAACTAAAGTCTTATCCATAGCACCCACCTCGTATCTAATAATCTCTGATTCTTGCGGGGCTACCTGAATTCTAGAAGAATCAGAAAACGTATCAAGCCAACCGCCAATGGGATTTAATTTCTGATCAAATATCTTTTTAAATCCTAATGAAACCAACCTATTGTTTGCTAACCATTCAACGTAGCCTTTCATTAATTTTGCATTCAACCCTATCAAGTCTCCACTAGAAAACAAGTAATCGATCCATTTCTTTTCGTTTTCCACAACTAACGCAAAAAGGTCATACGTCTTTTGTTGGTTGTTTTTCATAATCTCCTGGAATCCCTCAAGTGGGTCTTGTTTCCAGTATTTCATGATATTCTGCGTAATAGACGCATGTAAAGCTTCGTCCCTTTCTATTAACTGAATAATAGATCCATTGCCAACCATTTTACCTCTGTACTTAAAATAAAGAGTGCAAGCAAATGAAATATAGAAAGAAAGACTCTCCGTAATATACGTAGACAAGACTGCATCGAATATACCTTGTTTTACATCCTTAGGCTCCCCTAGTAATTTGTCATAAGAATCTTTGATGAAATTAGCTCTCTCAACTATTTCTTTATCTTCCAGAATAGAATCAAAAAACTTAGCTGGGTTCTTAGTAATATTTTGAAGCACCCAAGTGTAGGATCTTGAATGAATTGTTTCAAAAAATGACCAGGTAGACATACATATTTCTAATTCTGGATTAGTTACATAATTAGACACCCCATGTATACTTCTGGACAACATAGAGTCAGTCATCGTTTGCCATCGTAGGTTATTCTCAAATATAAATCTCTCCGTAGCATTAAGAGTTTCGTAATCCATTCTATCCTGAGTTAGATTAACCTCGTCGTGTTTCCAGAAGTTCTTTAATTGTTTATCTGTCAATTCTACAAAGATAGGTCTCTTTATTAAGTCGTATCTTTGCAATCCCAGAGTCTCTCCAAGAAACATTGGGTTTTGCATTATGTCGTAATTTGATGTGTTAAGTACTGTGTTCATTTTAAATTTATTAATTATCTTATGTATCGCTGCGGGATCTATTTAGACGACAATGCTCCTGTCGTCAAATGTATTTTTACTGTTATTTATTTTATATATTGTTAAACCGTTCTTATCCGCTGTTTCCCCCATGTGTGTAGTACCCCTACCTCCTGGGAATAAGACTACTGCTTCTGCGTATTCAGCCATTTCTACATTTCTTAAAATTCCGGCGGACTTACCATGCTGTTTCCAATCTGGGTAAAAAGATATAACTGGTATACCACGGCTCATGGCCCAATATTTTCCTGAAATATCAGCACCACGAGCCTCTCCACATACAACTTCAGATATAGGGAGTGTGTCTAGAAACGCAAAGTCTTGCGCTGTCATGACATAATCCCTACCTCCTGCTATAATCGTTTTAAGTTTATTTTCTTGTTTATTAAAACTCATATACTGCAGGCTCCGCTACTACATCCCCCATCTGACATACCCTCGGATCTATGCCCGTCATCTTTTTTAGCATAATACAAAGTCTTTAGGCCGTATTTATATGATAACAGGATATCAGATAGAACTCTTTTAACAGATAGTTTTTCTTTAGAATAGAAGTGATTAGCAGAAATAGACATGTCGCAGTACTTCTGAATAACCGCGTATATCTTAATCAAATTAGTGTTATCTGGTAGCTCGAAGCAAGTCTCATACTCCCATGATTTATGGCCTGGTACGATTTGTTTAATGAAACCTTGCTTTGATTCTTTGATAACAAACTTAGATTGAATAGGATCTACTCCATTGGTTGAGTCTATAGCTTGACTGGATGCCTCACACGGCATAAAAGCTGTAAGAGTCATATGACGAAGACCATGCTCTATGATCTGTGCTCTTAGCCATTCCCAATCCATAGCTAAAGGTCTATCGCAGATTTCGTCTACGGTTTTCTTATAGTTATCTATGGGTAATATACCTAATGAGTAATTACTCTCGTCGAACTTCTCTGCTTTCCCTCTTTCTTTAGCCAAGTCCATAGAAGCCTTTAAGCAGAAGAATTGAAGTTTCTCAACCAGCGCATCAACAAACGGTATAGCTGCTGGGTCAGAATATTTTAGTCCATTCTTAGCCAGTAATGCTGCAAGGTTAGTGATACCAATACCAAGAGATCTTTTCTTAGTTGCAAAATTTCTAGCTTGAACAGCAAAGTAGTCTTGGTTGTCTAGGATATTATCAAGCTGTCTTACGGTTGTATAACACACGGATTCTAGATCCTCGTCTGATTTTATTTCTAATACATTAATAGCGCTTAGTGTACAAATACCGATTTCCCCATCAAGATCATACAGGTTTTTTGATGGATTTATATGAAAAATCACCTCCTGGCATAAATTTGAGAATTCAACTTTCTTCTGCCAAGGGCTATGGTCATTAGCGTTATCAACAAAAATGATGTAGATCCTTCCTGTCTCAATTCTTTCCTCGGCAAGACTAGTGAATAAGTCCAGAGCTGGGATTTCTTTGCGCATTACGATGGTAGGATCATTCTCGTATTTAATATACAATTCGTCAAAACTTGGAGTACCAAACGCTTCTGTTAATCCTTTAACCTCACTAGGGTTAAATAGGGTTACATTGCCGCCAGATCTTAGACGCTCCAAAAATATTTTAGATATACCGATACTATAGTCTAGTTTTCTAACTCTGTTTGCGTCGGTTCCTCTATTATTTTTTAATTGAAGAATATCCTGAATCTCATAATGCCAGATTGGAAATGTTACAGTAGCACTACCTCCCCTAGCTCCTTGCAACGTGGCTATAACGATGGACTCGAAAGTTTTAAGGTATGGGATAACGCCAGTGTGTAATACTTCTCCTCCTCTAATGAGAGCGTTAATTGGGCGTAGTCTGCTGGTGTCTAAACCAATACCATAACCCTTTGCGGTAGCTTGCGATGTGAAAACTCTATTTGCGTCTATAGACTCCAGCGTGTCTAATACGGGTAACAGACAGCATGAAGCATAGGAGCGAGTAGGTGTTCTTAATTTAGACATCAGTGGGCTAGGAAGACTCACCTTCTTTTTAGTAAAATCATCATAAGCCTTTTTTACATACACTATACGCTTGGCTGGATGTTCTGTAATGTGTGAAGCCATAGCCATGAGCATATAGGCGAATGCTGGTGTTTCAAATACTTCTCCTGTTGCTTTATTTGATCTTAAATATTTATCTATGAGTTGTTTAACAGAAGCATAACTCATATTAATATCTCTGTCGTGATTAATCTTTTCGTTGAGCTTGTTGATTTCTTGTTCAGAATAACTCTCCAATAGTTTAGGATCGTATAAACCTTTTTCTGTTCCTCTCTTTAGAAAATCAAATAGGTGTGGTGGATTTTTACCTCCCCAGACTTCTTTTCTTAAAGCAAACATTAATAGTCTACCGGCTACGATGGTATAGTTTGGTGATGATTCATTGAATAGGTCTTCCGCAGCTTCTATTAATGCTTTGTGGATGTCTTTAGAAGACACCTCAGAAGAAAGGCTTATATTTGCATTCATAGCAATTAGATTACCATCTACTCCAGAAATACCCTCCGTAGCCCACGACACGATCTTATTTATTTTATCTGCGTCGAAGGTTTCTTTTGTTCCATTTCGTTTTGTTACTTTAATTTCTTTGTTACTCATAAGTGCGGGGAGGAAGTATTATACCTTATCTTCTTTGAGTCAAAGATTATTTTTAATTTTTTAATAACTAATTATCCTCGGCAAAAAGTATCGCGTTTGTGCTATATATATTAGTAAGGTTACATCTTACATTATGCGTATGCAAAAGATAAAAAATATTGTAAAAATAAGAGGACTTATTCCCGCATTACTGTTGCTGGTATTAACCAGTATATTGGTGTGCGCAAAAAGTCTTAAGCCAGAATTAGAGTACGAGGAATTAATAACCATCTATAGAGTTCAAGCTTTATTCTACCTAGTTGACATCATTTTGATTTGTATTCGTTTATATCAATATACGGAAGCAAACTCTGAAGAGAACTTGTATGTGGATGAGACTGATTACTACCCAGATGAATTTGAGAAATTACCAAGAGCTTCGGGTACACATATCCGCATTGTTTCTGGGACTATAATTGTTATAGCAGCCATATGCGCGTTTGGGCTTTCGTTAGCCCATTGCGGTACTGTTATATTGTGGTTGATTAGCTACTTGCTAGACGATGAGTGCCGTAAAATTTATAACAACAAACTTGACCAATGAATACGAATTACGCGCCAAGCTATTTAGACCAATTTTTGATATAGTAGATGTACTAAAGGGAAGCAGATTAGCGGGGCTAACTCGTTCACTGGAAAGTAGCATAGGCTTACTTTCTCCGACTCGGGTAGATTTTCGTAAGCTTGGGATACCTGATTTTTATATAGAAGTTTTAGCTGATGAGGCCGGTGTTTCATTTTTCCGACATGTCTTACCTTATGAGAACTACATAAAAGTAGTATCGTTTTCCGAAGCTATAGAAATATTGACAGGAATATTGGCGAACATTCTTGCTGATTTAGACTAGAATTTGGAGGTTACATAAAGTGGCAAAAATGATGTTATTTGTGTGATATAACTTTGATAAGGCTTATCAATCCCTTATCTCTA
>JACCDZ011973810.1_pt1 | contig 21009 bp, 27 predicted proteins | sample 7449551 | NCBI WGS metagenome assembly JACCDZ01 (sample SAMN15323452, study PRJNA562643) | freshwater metagenome | isolation source: river surface water | place: USA:Blue River Watershed | collected 2017-08-18
AGGGATTCTGCAATGGAAATGAATATCACCGCCGCGAGTAACTGCATCAGGCTGCAAAGCACGTAAGCATCACTATAGAGCAAAATGAAAATGCGCCCCGCCAGCATATTCAAGGCCATGATATTCAATGACCAGAAAACACGCCAGCGGGGCAAAGGTATGGTGAAAGCCAATCCGTAAAGAACGGCAATCACTGATAGTTCAAGGTAGTCGCCTTGGGTCATAGAATCGCGGCAATAGCACTAGCCACCAACGGTGGAACGCATGTGTTGCTTTGCGGGTTCCATAGCGGCGCATGAAATGATGGGTCTGGAATGAACTTAGGATACAATGGCTCACTATAATCAGGCGATGGATATGAACGAGCCATTTTTGGTTCAGGACACGTCACACATTCAGGCGAATGAGCCTTACCGCAGTTCGGGCATTGCCAACCTTGTTTCATCTTACGTCCCTGTAAACGGCACAATCTGCCCTGTTTTGATGAATTCAGTATCAACGCGCTCATGGAACGCCTTGTAAGCAATGTCCGACTTTTTATGGCGGATTACAAGCGCGTCATAGTCCGCCTTGATACGTGCAACCTTGGCAGGGTCCGCACCGGCTTCGAGTGCCTTGGCTTCGAGATTGGCAAGCAGCAACAGCCCTGCCTTTTCCTGAGACTGTCCTGCGCGAACAAACGCAAGCGCGGCTTCAAATTCGTTGATTAGTTCTTGCTTCACGGCAATTTTTCCTTTTCATCGTTGCCTTCGGATTCCGCGTCTACGAAAGGTGTTTTGATCGAGACGTGGAGGGTTTCAATTCGTTCAAATATCGAGAGCGCAACCACTCCAAACAGGGTGTAGGTTGACCCGTGCACAATTTCTGGCGCACCCTGATAAAATGGCAGCGCGTAGATCGTAATAGCGGCAAGAGGGACGGCTACTACAACGGAAGCTGCCGCCATAATAAAGGCCCGCCAACGCCAATCCCCCTTGATGATAACTCTTGCGAAAGCTCCGGCTAGAGCATACAAAGCAACCTTCCCAGTCGCGCTCATATCGAAGCCTTCCATCCACATATTTTTTCACCCTGTTCATTGCGGTTCAAAATGCGCCGCGCTGTTTCAGGTGGCAGTGCATCAATTTGTTCGGAAGTCAGATATTCTGGCTTTTCGATAAGGCAGAAATCGCCGCCTGTCTGGCATCCTGCCAAAAGCAGGGCCGCGAGAATTACAGCTTTTGCCATTTGCTTTTCAGCCTTTCCTTGACTTGTGCATCGGAAATTCTGGCATTGTCGGATTCAATCTTGTTGGCCTTTTGCGCTGCCTTCACATCATCAGCCTTGGCGGCATCCTTGCCAGCCTTGGACCCGCGAAGGAAAACAGCGACAAGCCCGACAATAGCAGCCAATAGGCCCGCGCCAAGCGCTTGTGGGTTCAAGCCGAATATGGTTTCAATCATGGCTTAACGTTCCCAATTGTAGCGTTTGGCGAGGGCATACCAGCCCTCATTCGCAACAGCGACAAGAGCGCCAATGAGTTCTTCATCCATGAACAGGGCGGCGTCTCCCTCGCCAAAATAGCCCTTGGCAATCAGGAAGGCGGACAGGTAGCGAAGCAGAATGCGGATTATCGGTGCAAGCGCAGACATGGCACTAGCCTTTCGTGTTGAGGTTTTGTATGTATGATGGGTGACGGCGACACGGTGAATGTGCAGGCCGTAGCACTGCGAAAGCGGGAGCGTTATGCAGGGAGTTTGCACACCCTGCCCGTCACTTCTTCCCAAGCCATCTTGCAATGAACCCAATCAATGCAGACAGCCATGAGGCATTGATTGGCGGCGGCGCAGTGTCAGGCAATGACACTTCTGTCGGTTCTGGCAATCGTTCTTCTGCCAACAGTTCCGGCACTGAGGGCTTTGGAGCGGGATAAAGCCCATATCCGCCATTCCTAAGCGCTCGTTCAAACGCCACGGCATAACCGGCAATCAAGGATGCTTTGTCCGTTCCGTTGATAATGCGCCGCATTGGCAGATAGTCGGTATAATCAGCCAATGACTTGCCGGTAAACCAGCCTTCCTGCATTCCGACAAACAGGATTTGCACTGCGATTTCAGGCTTCATGGCAAGATCGAAATTGTGCAAGAGCACACCGCGCAAGCCAAGTTCCTTGTCGGCCTTTTCGTAGTTATAATCCCATGTCAGTTGCACATAGCCGCGACCATATGGGACTTGCCCATACTTGCCCTTGACGCCATATTTTCGCCCCTTGCCTTTGCCGTATTCGGCAATAGGCTGCATCGTATGCGCTGTTTCATGGTAAACAGTGGCGAGCATGTATGCCAGCCACTTCAACGGCGTCTTGCGCTTTTCCGCTTCATTCAGGATAGTTTCAATCCCGTTGACCTGCCCCTGAGATAGCGACGTGCCGAATACACCTGCCCCGCGTTGCCGGAGCGTTGAATAGAATGATGCGCGGTCCATTACGGCGCTCCCAGATCATCGGTTGCAGTCCATTCGGACAGGTAAAGCCCGCCCGCAGTTGCAGTTGCAGTTCGCACTTCATAGAACCCGACCTCATTGGCACTGACGGTTCCAACCGTGCTCGAAAAGCTGATGTTTGCAGCGTTCGTCAGCGTGACAACAACTGATGATGATCGCATCGTCGGGGAAAACCGGACTGGTGCAGACCGATAGGCCGCCCCGTTCGTCACACCACCATTGAACAAGGACAGAGCACCCGTCGAACCGGACGCCTGATAATACCGCCCGCAAGCGGCCAGTTCTTCCGCTTTCGATTTCGGAACAAACGGATCAGCAATGCCGCGAAGATCTCCTTGCACAAGAGATACGTGCGCGAAGTCAACCGGCTGCGTCAGGTTGGTTGTTCCTGATTTCTGCGCAATGCGGATAAATAAATGGTCTTTGCCGTTCGTCCCGAGCGTCTTGCCGGACACCGAAGCAGGCGTGAACACATACTGAACCTTTTGCCACGAGGTCGTAACTGTGATGTCAGCAAGGCTTTGTGTTACTGTGCCAGACGGAGACCCACCAGAACCAAAGTTCTGATCAATATCAACTGTTAAATCGGTTGCCGCCCCGCCTTTGACATACAGCGTCAAGGTATATTGCTTGCCCGCCGTCGCGGTCACGTCCTCAATCGCTTGGCAAAGGAACCAAGGGACGCCGCCGCCTGTTGAAGCCATGCGCTGAACACGCTGATAGTATTTTGGCGATCCAGGCACATCAGTCTGCCCAAGCGTGAATGTCTGTCGGGTAATTTGGACGTTATCCCCGCCAGTGGCCGTTCTGGCAACCCACCGGTCAGAGCCAACCCCGCGAATTGCGGGAAGCGCGGCTGTAACGGTTACAGTCGCCCCGCGCTGCCAAATGTCGAAATTGCCATTGTCGAGAACATTGCGGCGTGAGGCCGCGCTAACGCCCGTTCCATATGTGGTCCATGCCGCGCCGGTGCAGGCAACAATGACGGATTCACCGCCCTGAACCGTGCATGTCTCTGCGCCGTTGACAAGTTCTGTTCCATCCCCGTCAAGGGTGATATCGCCTCCCGACGCCTTCGCGTAGAACATGAAGCCTTGTTCAGCCGTGGCAGCAGCAGGAAGCGTGATTGTCAGCGCATCCGTGCATTCAAACATGGCCCCGCGATTGGCCGTTGTGACGGCGAAATTGGCGGTTTTTGTCGATGGAATGGCCGTGGCAAAATAGCCGTTCCTGAGCGCCTCGCCAATGTCATCAACGATCTTGCGAAGGGCGTTGTCAACGCTCGCCGGAGACATTCCCGTAGCAATGGAAATGCCGGATACAGTCGTGTTGCCGGTGGCCGTATAGCTTGTAATCGACATCGATTTACCTCAATAATCTATGGAAGTGCTGCCGTCAGGATGGACAGTTTCCGTCCACCCATAGCGGTCTGAATGGCGCTGGAATGACCCGTTGCCCATATTGGTTATTGTCCCGCCAAGACCGCCCGATGCATTGTGATAGGCCGCTGTATCGCCGCCATTGCCGCCCCACATTGCGCGGGAGGTGGCATTGATGCCGGAGCCGATGAAATTGCGTTCTCCATCCCACGAAGGGCCGTTGCCACCGAACAGACCGGACAAAAGCCCCTGCCCGTTGTTGGACAATTTTCCGCTTGCCATTTCACGGCCAAGCAGACCGCCAAGGATGCCACCGGCAGGGCCAGCGACCGCAGACCCAAGCAACCCCAATGCTGCCGACGCCCCCGCCTTTTTCAGGTTTTCCGGTGATGTGGCATTGCGAATGCGACCGGCAACCTTTTGCCCGAATGTCGGAGGCTCCGGCGCTGCGGGGAATGTTCTCGCCTCAATGGATTGCCCACCTAGCGGGCCTTCGATTTGCTGGCTGATTTCAGGCTGATATGTTTGGGATACCGGCATCGCAATAGGGGCGGAGACAGGAGCCGCGACACGGGTGGCCCCGTATTGCTGATACGCTGCCGTCATTGCATCAGGCGATGCGACATTCGACGGCGGGACTTCGCTATATTGAGCCGTTGCAGTGGTTGCAGGGTTTGGTTGCGAATAGGCGGAAGCAAGCGGCGCGATCCGCTCAATTTGCAAGGACGCAGGTGCCGCTGATGATGATACGGGTTCAAGAAGCCCGCTTGGCATTTCACCGGCTTGTGCGCTTGAAACAGGGCTTAGCGAAATCTGCGGCGCGTCGAGAATGCCGCCTCGGTCAAACTGCTGTGCATTGGAAGCAATTTCCGCTGTTCTGGCATTTGCCATTTGCGCCATTACATTGCGAGGCGTCGGAATAGGAACGCCAGTTCTATAGGTCACGTCCGGTTCAATGGCGGGGCGCGCACCCTCCACCTCAACGTCATATTGAGGCGCTGGCGATTTGCCCGGAGCGGTTCCGTGATAATGGACGGCGTTTCCGATGCCCAACTTGACCGAGCCGCGCTGAATCATCGGGTTGATCCAGCCGCGAATGTTCGACTTGTCAGAGAAATTCGGGTTTGCGTAGTCGGTAGAACCGCCGATTTCCGGCGTTTTGCCATGGCTGCGCTGTGATACGTATTCCTCGACTGCATCCTTTACAAATGGCGGCGCTTCTGGCGTATTTTGAACAGTCCCATACGGGTCCATTTTCTCCGGGCCTGCGATCTTGGAAAAGGCGCGGTCCTGATTCAGAACGTCAGTAATCGATGAACCGTAACGACCTGTTGCCGCCCTGTTCATGATAGTATCGACAACCGCGCCAACCATTCTGTTGTATTCAAGTGGGTTGCGGCGGATTGACGATGGAATTTCTGTTGCAACGACGCGGGAAATGTAATCAATATCCTGCGCAGAAAGCCGAATGTTTGACATGCGAGGAACCTTGCAAATTGATCTAGAGCCGCACGAATGGCGGCGAGACGACGAAGAGCCACCGAAAGAACCGTTTTTCGGCCCTCACGCTGGCTACGTGTTCGGAATGTTTATTGTGGCAATCCCGCTTACTTACGCGGTTCAAGCCGTGGTTGAAGCAGTCCTTGCTCCGCTATGGAAATAGACGGGATGAACGGCAGGGCGAGATTGCGGACCTTCGGCAGGATAGATAGACCGCCACGAGCGGCCATATCCCTGAGTGATGTAGCCGCATTCAAAGCGCCCCTGTCAGCCATTTTGCCAGCGACAAAACCGGCAGCAGGGATCGCCATACCGGCAGGACCGGCGACCATGTTTCCAACAGCGCCGCCACCAACAGCAGAAACGACACCACGCGGCGAGAATTTGGCAAGCCAATTGATCATCTGTGAATTGGAGCCGCCCTTTGCCATCTTCCGAATGAGCGCGATTTCCTCTTGCGTCCAACCTTTCGATGAACCTTTTGAAATCTGCTTGTAGAGGGCTTCTGCTTTCTGGCGAATGGCGTTTGCCATGCCGGATTGGCTATACTTCCCGCTATTCACATCAGCAAGATCAAGCATATCCTCGACAAGCTCCGTCTTGGATTTACGCGCCCAAAGTTCCCGCGCCTGCTTGATGTATTCAAACCCCTTCACGTCGCCGGTTATGTCCTGCTGCGTGACGCGGTTGTCGGCAAAATCATCAAGGATTTGCTTCATGCGGGATAGCGTTCGCACATCTTGCGGCTGCGCACGTTTCATGGATTGGCCGACCACTTGGCGCAATTCGTCCAACTGATCAAGCGTGATTGGCTTGCCTTTTAACGCCTTCACATCGGCAACGATGCCAGCCGTATTCGGGCGCAAGTCCTTATTGACGCGGCCAGCTGCAAGTTCCATGTTTTGGGCAACGCGGTCAAATGACTTCGGCTTGATTGTGATATTGGCTTGTCTGGCCTTCTCGTAAAGCGCAGTGGATTGCGCGGCGAGTTCATCCGTTGCCGGGGCCGGGTTTGACTTTGCCAATGCGCGGGAAGCCATTTTGTTGGCAACCATATCCCCACCCTTTGACAGAATGCCAGCCGTAACAGCGCCAGTCGCCGCGCCGGTCAATGCGCCTTGTGTCTTTTCGCCCTGATTGGCAAACCCTGCACCGGACAGACCACCGTAGCCCGCGCCTTCCAGCATCGCCGCGCCTGTTTTGCCGACGACAGGCAATGACTTGCCCGCGAGTGTAAGGCCACCTTTCGCGGCAGTGCCCCCCGTCAAAAGTCCGCTGACTATATCCGCCGCTGCCTGCCGTATTGGATGCGCCTCTTGCGAACGTTCACGCAACTTTTCCTGCAATAGTTGTTCGCGTTGACGCGCTTCGCCATAGCCAACACCATCGCGCAACATGCGGGAACCAGCGCCAAGCGTTGCTGAATAGAGTTCATCCGTGAAGCCCATGAGCGGGTCATATTGCACCGCATCATTTGACATTTCGCCAATCTTGCGGGCTTCCATGTTTGCCCTGACTTGCCGGTCAACATCCGGCTTTTCAGCGCTTTGAATGCCTTGCGTCATGGCGGATAGTTCGGCGTTTGCAGACTGATAGGCACCGGATTCACCGCCCCCCGCCATCATGCCTTTCAAAGCACGGGCAAGTTTTTTGGCCGCGTCAACATCACCCGCTGCATGGGCATTTTTCAGGGCTTTTGAAAGCTGTTCAATGGTTGCCATTACATGCCCCCATATTGGCGGACAAGCGCATCCGTTTCAGGATCAACACCGCCAGAACCGACGCTGCTTTGCTGTGTCTGCGGAATCTGGGGCGCCGTTCTCGCCAAAGCACGGTCACGGCTTTTGCTGACAATCTCTCGATAATCAGAAACAGCCTTGAGAAAGGCTTCCTTGCTTGTTGATGTGTTCATGCGGGTAACAGCAGCCGTTGCCGCTTGGCCTTCCGCGTTCGACAACGTGCCAAGACCACGCATTTCCTGAACAGCTTGCAGGAACGCCCCGCCCTTTGCCTGATCGACAAGGTTCTGGAAATCATAACCACCAGTGCCGGGTACGGCATTAAACAGCGACGTTCCGCCAACGCCACGGTCAAGATATGGATGCTGTTCAATTTGATCGAGCAAATCGAGCGCCATATCCGCTTGCGAAACGTCCTTTTGCGCCGTGGCCGCTTGGCTCCCCTGAAACTCACCCATTTCGCGGCCCTGGGCGCCTTGAAACGCCTTGTCATACGGGGAAAGCGGCTTCATGCCATTTGGCATTTCAGAAGCAACAAGATTGCCGGATTCATCCAACTGCCCAATGGTAACACCGCCCTTGCCGTCATCAAGGTAAATCGGCTGCAAGGAGCGTTTGGGCATATCCCCCGATTGCTGCGGAGGCGTGATCCACTGGCCTGTATCAACATTATACAGGTTTCCGCCGACGCTCTCGAAATTCGGCTTGCGAGGGGCTTGTGCCTCAAGTTTCATCTTGTATGCCGTGGACGCGGCGTCCATCGGGTCCATAGCACCGGCTTCAACGGCTTGCGCCAGATCGGGGTTTTCACGCTTGAGCCATTCAAGGGTTTTGTTGCGTTTGGAGTTCGCTGCCCGCATTTGGCCGAGAACGCCGAAGGCCCCTCCCAATTGGTCGCCAAGAGTTTGCCCTTGCATCATGGCCGCGCCCATAGCCAAGCGGGTTTCAGGATCAGAAAGGCCGGAACGGGCGAGCAGTCCCCCGCCGCTTTCGTTCCCTTTGAACATATCGAGAAGTCCGGCCATTTCTACCTCTTGAATTTCGTATCGATAGGGGCGGACCATCCATCATTACCCCAAGGGCTTTTGTTCGGCTTGGTCGTTGCCGCTGGCTTTGTTCCTGCTGGCTTTATCGCGCCAATCTGCCGTGCGTATGCGGCTATATCCGCTGGCCGGTTGATGATAGGCAGTTGAACAGGGGAATAGAGGCCCATGCTCGGGGCGCGTTGCGGTTGGTTCGGACCAACGCCCCCGCCAGCCTTGTAAAACCCGGCCACGTCCAGTTGCCCGTTTGCCTCTCGCGGGATGCCCCCACTATGAGTGCCGGGAGCGATCCTATGATCTTTGACAGGCCCACCATTATTGCTTGGATAGCCGTATCCTTGGCCCAACTGGGCATTGACGGCTGCAATCTGGTTAGACGGCATCGCTGCTGCAAAATTCTGCATTGGCACACGGCCAGCCGCCTGCATTTGTGCCTGCGGGTGCGCTGTGGCAACCGCCGTATCATCACCACCTGCCATTTTCTTACCTCATCCAAAAAGGCCGGACAGGCCGAGAAGGCCCCCGGCGACTTGACCAAACATATTTTGCCCCGGACCTGTAGCGGTCCCCGACGATGTGCCGCCCATTGACCCGACGCCCCCCGCCGCCGCGTTCAACCGGCCAATCTGGTCCCATGCCTGATTGTTGCGGGCGTCGAAAATGCGATTGCGGTCATTGATTTGCCGCGTATGCAAATCCTCATAGGACGAACCGATGTTCGACAATGTTTGCAGTGGGGCTTGCATGGCTTGATAGGCCGCAGTCATATTCCCTTGGCCCTGCTGGCCCGCGTTGAACAGGTTCTGTTGCGCCGCATCCCTGCGGCCCTGCCAGTTGTTGTATTCATTGTTCATCAGTTGGCCGGTCACATCGCCGACTGACTTGGCAAGGACACCTTGATGCGCACCGCCGCCAAACCGTCCCATTCCGGAAGCAGCCGAGTTGACAGAATTGGATGCACTGTCCCGAGCCTGCCGGAGAACCGCGCCGAAGCCCTGATTATCGAACGGATTGAACGACGAATTTGCGGTCGAACGAATGCCGGAAAGGGCCTCCATTTGAGGCGCATTGAAGCCGCCATTGTTGATAATCCGCTGGTTTTGCCCGACAAGCCCACTCGGGCCCATGTTCGAGCCTGCGATATTCTCGCCAATGTTCATCGCCCTCACAGACTGTCGGGCGAACGGTGTCACATTGGACATGGTATTGACGGCACCGCCAACCCCAGACCGATACAGATTCAGGGCATCATTGACACCTTGACGCAGTGCCGGTTGTGCCGGTCCCCACGGTTCTGATGATTGTGTCGTTGTTTCTGTTTGTCCGCCAGACATCTTTATAACCTCACGATAAAATCATCGCCGCTGCGTTCCGCATTCGGGAACATCCGACCCCAACCGCCGCGCCCCTTGGCGGTGATCCTTGTTGCGCCGTTTGACCGGCCTATTGTTTCGATAAAGTCCCGAAGTTGCGGCAACCATGACCGCATTGAACGGCCTGCCAGACACCAGCATCGAAGCGATGCATCATCCTCAAAGCGCCATACACTTGCCGAAAGCAGGTCAGGCCCTTCGTTGACAATGCAAAGGAATGCGCCTCCCGAGCGGCACATTTGCCAAAGCGTTCCGGCAGTCAGTGGATATCCACCGCGCTCACACGCATGTTGCATGCCAGGCGCAATCACCGGCCAGAGACTGTCAATCTCTTGGACCGGCACAAATCCTATGTTCACTGTGCGCCGCGTCCCGCGCTTTCCGATACTGTCACAAGGCAATCCAATGATGCAGCGGTTCCGGCAACAATCTTGATCTTGTCACCTGCCTCTAGCTGCATCGGGAAATCGCATCGCCAATGGCTATTCGCCGCGAGGCTATATCCAGTGATGATCGAATGGGCCGTGGCCGTCTTTGCCCTGTAGAGATAGGCGTCGAACGTTTTTGCTGATGCGGTCACATTCGATACCAGAATTTCAAGAACGCGCTCCTTGCCGTTCTGTGTGCCGGTAACAATGTCTGTGCCAGCCCCCGTCGCAACGGACGCAACATTGTATGTCTTGAGCCGTCCATCAGCCTGATAAATGCCGACAGTCATTGCGCACCCTCAGCAACGAAAACAGGTTCAACACCGTGAATGAATGACCACGAAGCACCTTCCGGCATGGAAAGACGGTATTTGTGCAATCGCGCACTAGAACGGAACGGGCAAACCCCTGTCCTGAGATTTACGGCAGAAGCCGTTCCCCAAACCGTGTCTGACTGATGGATTGACCGCGTTCCAATGGTGATAATCGCGCCGCTTCCATCAACAATCGGTCGAACGCCATTCACAAATGACCTGTTAGGATAATTGTGAGATACCAGCGCCGTTTCGAGCGTCACGGCCATATTTGAGCCGGAGAAAAAACCGAATGATCCGTCAACAGAAAAGCCTGCAAATGTCGGGCGCCCCCCCAACCAAACGTAGCTATCGAACGAATAAGGCACATCCTCAATGCTTGGATACAGTGCGCCGATATCCTCCAACGTAAAGCCGGAAGTCGAAAGCGGGACAAGCAATGTCTGTTCCGTTTGAATTGTTGTCCACCGGTCAAGTTGCCAGTGGTATCCCAACACCTGATAGCCGCCGTCCGCCTTGGCGAACGAAAACCATGCCATTTTCTTGACCGGATCAGCCGCGCCTTGAATAAACCGGACTTGGCCTTGGTCAATTGTCCGCGTGAACCATTCATCGATGCGCTGCGCACCGATTGGCGTTGAATTTGGGCCTCTGAACCATCCATCCTCGCAATAGTGGATGAAATCATTCGGGCCTATTGACACAATGGAATACGGTGCAACAGTTGCCCGAGCCGTGTTAACATCGGTGAGGCTATAGGTGTATTGCTGGCCAGCGGTAAGCGTAATGCGCCGGATGCGATCCGAATAAAACACATAGCCACCGAATTGATCGCCAATGCCGCCCTGAACGTCACCCGCCCCACCCCCGGGCTGATAGTCCGCCCCCTGCTCGCCGATTGTCCATTGGCCTATGTCTTCAAGGCCCGAATTGTAAATCCTGTCCGCTCCGTCGGTGGTATTCCCGGCGAACAGATAACCACCGCATGTCCATATAAACTTGGCCTGCGGGGGCGACCCCGGCAAATCAGAAAACACAAGGTCTGTGTCCAAGTTGAATACCTGCATCGCGTCCCCGATATTCGATGCAACGATATAGGGGCCGAATTGCAGGACAGACCATTTGTCGCCGTCTTGCAGGTTATACAAACCGGACGTTCTAGTTACATCGGCCCAAGTCGATGTACCCTGAACGAATTTCTTGATTGCCGTTTTGGTGAAGGCGAAAATGGAATAATTGCCAGCCGTATTGCGACCGACAATCGCACCGTAGCAGCGCTCACCGAGAGAAGATGAAATCTCATTGAATGAGGCAAATGGACCCCAACCATCCGCGACCGGAATGGCATTGACGGCATTATCCGATGCCCCTTCATTGAAAGGGGATTTGTCCGGTTCAAATGGCGGGAACGGGATCATTACGGCCTGACCTCAGCAGAAACGATCCCTGCGCGGGAATAGTTGGCAAGCGTATCATCGGATTGAAGTTGCTCAATCAGGCTGTCAGCAAGGCCAAGATTGCTTTGTGCCGATGCGCTATCCTTGATGAAATCCGCCGCATAGAAGCAGGCCGTGCGCAGATAGATTTCAGGCATCTTTTCCAGAAGCCAATTTGTCGTCACGCTGGATGAAAGGGCAGGAATTTTCTGCCAGTAGGTCAACTCAATATCGGCCTCGACAGATGGGAAAACCCGCATTTCATCGCCGATGATTGTGAAATGAATGGGAATGCCCGCTGCTGCCGTGGAATACATTTGATCGGCAACTTCCGGCGTAATGACCTTGAGAACATAACGTGTTCCATTGTCCATCACGACGCGACGGAATGACAGATAATCATCCGGCAGCGTATAGATACCGGAAGCCGGAGACAGTGTGACTGTTTCCATCATTTCACGGCAACGCAAGCGCCTGTTTATGTAGCTTTCCGCAAGTTGGATAAAATCGGGGATATAGTTGCCCAAATCATCCCGAGCCATCCACGTTGCGATAGCGGTTTTCAGGCCGTCATACGTTGTTAGCGCCATGATTAGACCCTGCCTTTGAATGTCCTGTATGGCTTCGCCTCATCGCGGTTCAGCCACCATTTCACATAGTCTTTGTCGCCATCCCTGATGTGCGGGATAACGTCCTGATAGAGTTTGTTGAGAGGGACGCGGGCAACCACTTGCCCGTCACCCCATCGCTTGCCGTGGGAATCATTGAATTGCTGCTGATTGTCAGCGATCAACTGTTCATCCGCGAAAAATTCAGTGCGGATAATCCACTTCCCCGGCTCCATTTCGAGTTTGGAGCGGCGGTAAGTGTCAGTGACTTCGTAAACTTCCCAAGCAGCGTTGCCGGAAATTTTCGATTGATCAATCTTCATTCGGAAGATCGTCAGCACGTTCGGCAATGCCGAGTTCGATCAGTTTCTTTGCCACATCAAGCGGCAGTTCAACGCTTGACCCGGCTGCAATTTTCTCACTCGCATTTTCAGGGCGATAATTGCGAAGCAGTTTCACGGGAAAGGGCTTTGAAGCCATGTTGTTTCTCCAAAAGAAAAAGGGCCAGCGTTAGCCAGCCCTTCAAGGTTGATTTCAGCTTGTATCAGGTCGAAGCGGTCATGCCGAAAAGATCGGCAGCAACGCCGTGAGCGGCTTCATTGTGAACGAGAAGGGTGTATTCAACGTTCAGAACGCGCTTTTCAGCGTCACCGGTCTTGGCTGGCTTGACCAGTTCAATGTCGCGCAACGTTCCAAGCGATGCCATTTTCGGGTCGATCAGAAATGCATTACGCGCAACGGCAGCACCGGCACGAGCCATCTGGCGATTCGGAACAACGGTAATCGTGCCGAAGTCAGACAGATACATGTCGGCGGCAGCGGTCAACGTTGCCTGCGTCTTGTTGTCAACCTGAGAACGCAGGGTGGCAATGCCGGACGAAGCAATGAAGCCGGAGAACACCGTCTTGACGTATGGCGAAACCATGAGAATGTCAGGGTTGCCGCCTGCATTGTAGGTGTTCAGGATCACCGAATCCAGAATGGTCTTGGTGAAAGCGCGCTGAGTGCCGTTGGTTGCAGCAGTGACGACGCCAGCCGAGAAACCACCGGAAGCACCGGTAGCGCCAAGGTCATCATTCGTTGCAATCCATGCTCGCATACCGCCGAGAGTGCGGTTGGTCGCACCATTGCCGGAACCGGCAGACGATGCCTGATTGGATAGCATGGTGACTTCCATGTCAGTGCGAAGTTCAACGCCCTTCTTGGCAATTTCGCGGGCCAATTCAGACTTGCGGCCTGCCTTGGAGGTTGCTTCCTGAGTGCCTGAGATGATGATGCGCTTGTTGGCGATCTGCGTGTAAGTGCCGACACGGGAAGTCGGCGTTACAGCCGCATAGGCCCAATCATCACCTTCAGCCACGTTGTTTGTCGTGACAGGGGTTGCCAGAGTGTCAATCTGCCATTCGGGGTGAACGGAATCGACGGACTTTTTGCCAATGGCGCTGATAAAAGGAGTTTCTTCCGGCGAAATCCGGTAAATCTTGTCTGCCAGTTCTTCGCGGTTGCCAACTGCATCGTAAGTTTCAAAGGTATTGCTGACCTGAGCCATGATGTTTCTCCTTAAAGGTCGAGGTCCATGAGGGCTGCGATACCGGCATCAAGTGTTCCGGTCTTTCGCAGGGTTGAAGCCCTCTGCTGCACGTCGCGGGATTTCATGGCCTTTGGGTCGAGACGGCGACCGCTTTGGACAAGACGGGGCTTGTCATTGACGGTCTTTTGCGTCTCGGAGCGCTTCGCCAATATCTTGCGATACGAAACCGCATCGCGCAGAACATGAACGAACCGGTGATCCGCAAGACTTGCCAGTTCATCATTTGTCAGCCGGTATGTTTCCGCGCCATATTTGGCAATGTCACGGGTAACGGCATCAAAACGGGCAGGGTCTTTTAGATCAGGCATTATCTGAAACAACCTTTCGCGCTCTTCCGCGAGGCGAATTTGGCTGTTGTGCGCACCAATCTGCTGACGCCTTGCCTTTTCCTGCATGTCTGCATTGGCAATGTCATTCAATTGAGCGACACGAGCATCATATTCAGCCTTTGCGCGCATGTATCCAAGTGGATCAGCGTCAAATTCAGAAATGGATGGCTCTTGCGGGATAATGTTCTGGTATAGGCTAACCAAGAAATCTCGCTGCTGAGCGAGGGTTTGTTCCACGTTGGAAAGATTGGATTCCCTAGCCTCGAACGCTTTACGCTGTTCGGACAGTTCCATTGTCTTTCGCGTGTAGTCGGCTTCGCGCAAATGACCGCGCTTGAGTTCGGCAACCGTGACCATTGAACCGTCATCAAGTTTCACTTTTGCAGCATCAGCCGCAAAGCGTCCCTTGTCATAGTCCGGTTGGTCGCCTTCATCATCGGGGTTTTCGTCGTCGAAGTCGGCTGCCTCCAAATCAGGGTCATCCCCTTCATTGTTGGCGTCCTCTTTGGCCTTTTCTTTCGGAGTGTCCTCATCGGATTCGTCGAGAATGTCTGCCAAGTCCATGATGTGATCATCATAGGACTTTTCTGCTGTTCCGGTGGCTTCCGCCGTGCCGTTCAGGTCGTTTTCCATGTGTTAGGGGTCCATCTAAGGGAAAGGCGCGCATCACTGCGGGCCGAAAGCGGTGTTCCTTATACAGGTCCGCTTGTTGCTGCCTTGACGTTTCGGAGAATATACCCCTTCAACGTGGACAGAACCTCGTCAACTACTTGCACCTTCTGTTGAAGGCGAAGCAGTTTTGTCTTGTCGTCTGCGTCGGCCAAGACCAAATCCTCTAGCGCGTCCTTGCGCATTTCAGACAGGGCCATTTGCAGAAATTCATCATTTACCAGCCTGTCCGCTTCGAGCGCCAAACGGTCATTCGTTACGCTGCCAGCAACAGACATATTACGTCCTCTTCATCGGCTTCAAAAGCCATTATTGCCTCATATTCAAGCATTTGCTGCCTGAACGATTCATCCGCCGCACGTTGCAACATGGTTTCGATCAATGCAGCCATAATGCCGCTATCGACAGGCCTTGTTTCAAAGACTGGGCGCACAACCTCATAAGCCGCCTGAGACAATTCCTGCCTGACAGGTGCATTGGCAATAAGCCCCTCTCCCTCAAGGATGCGAACAGCCTCTTGTGTAACCTTCCTGATCAGTTCGCGCTTGCGGCGAGGCTTTGCCTTTACCGGCTCTTCAATGCGCTTTGGAGAGGCGTTGTCCAAGACTGCTTGGATTGCCTCAATATCCCTGTCAAACGGCCTGTAAACCTTCGTTGGCTTGCGCGAGTAGCCAAATGAACCACCACCTGCGGAAGGCGGTTCAATGGCAAACACATCATATGCGCTCGAAAACGCCGATGAAAACGCGCCCGCCATCAGTAATCCGTTTCGATGTATGCGCCCATGACATCAAGCCCGACTGCGAGAGCCGAAGCATTGTTCGTGCGATAGCCCCAAGGTGCCAGCAATGAAGTCGATTGCGGAATGACCGTTGCCGCCCCGCTTACCGTGCCAGTCGCAACATCGCCGGTATTCAGCCGCTTCACTTCCCAGTTCACGGTTCCGGTCGCGCTCGGCGGTGCAAACAATGCCAGTTCGTAAGCGTCGGTGGACCGCGTGTCACACGGGAAACTTGAGCCAAGATCAATCGGCGTTTGTGCCGACGAACCACCGTAAAACAGTTTGAAATTCGTATCAGCCGCGCCATGACCAATTCCGATGCAATTAGTCAGAGTGCTTGGCTCGGCATTGGCCGGTGTGGCCGCAACTCTCAGCCCCATGAACATACGGGCATCAGAAACAGCAGCCGGGTCAGAAATGCCGAAGCGGATTACATAGAAGAACCCGCCGAGTCCTGCCCCGTCACCAGTCGTGTATTGGTATGCAGTCGAACGCCAGTTCCCGACAAGGCCAGCCGTCGCGGCTGTAACATAGCCAAGCCGCCGCATTCTTGTGAACATGTTGGTCACGGCAACATTTCGCGCCGTTGCCGTGAAGTTGGTAATTGTCGGAGCGGTAAAGCCAAACACGCCGGGAACAGTCGTTGCGTTGCCCGCTGGCATCCAAATGCCGACTTTGTTACGGGCGATTAACGGTTGGAATGAACTATCAAGTCCCGACGGGCCAATGAATGCAGGGAATTGACGCCCTGCAATCTCACGCCGGAACAGCCGCACCGTGCCGCTTACAGGCGCATCAACTGCACTCTCGGCAATGTCGATTGCTTCGCCCTGAACCCGCACCGATGCGAGCATGTCTCGCAAGTCCTGAGCACTGATGTCGCCAGCCGTATTGTCGGCAAGCAGGTCAACCAGTTCTGCCCGGGTGCGAACCGTGTCCGCCATCAGTTCACCTGATTCACAATAGGCTGCACACCGGCAGCGCGGCCATTTTCATCACGCAAGATCATCTTCGGTGCGTTCATGTTTTCCTGCATTTTCGCAAGCATGGCACCGAGCGTCGTAAAGCCATGCATGATAGTATCCGAATGCATTTGATCTTTTGACTTCAAACGCTTAACCGGCTGGCCGTCCTCTCCTGCCTCCTCGCTTTCCGTTGCACCCATTTTCAGCAATTCCAGTTCCCGCTGTTGGGCAAGCTGCGCATACTTGAATTGCATCTCTTGATCGGTCTTGTATCGTTCGGCTTGGAAGCGCTGCTGTTCAACAGCCAGATCAGCCTGCATTTGTGCCGCTTCTTTGGATGCCGCCGCCTGAGCCTTGGCCTGTTCAAGCTGGATGCTGGATTGCAATTTCTGCTGTTCAAGCGACGGCTGTTGCGCCATTTGCTGCGCATGTTGCAGCATTTGCGCCGTCTCTTGTTCCGTTATCTCCGGATAGTAGGCATCCACAGACTTGATACCGGCGCTTTCCGCGATGCGGCGCATGGTATTCAAAATCTTTGGAATCATCGTCAAGGCTTTCTCTTGGAAGCCGCTCGACATGAAGCCCTGAACAAGCATGTTCTGGTTTTGCAAGACCGTGTTCAACATTTGAATATCACGGTCGCGCGAGCCTGTTCCAAGGCCGACATTGACCGTCACATCCATATTCGCGTTCCAAGAGCGCGGGTCCATTTCCACCCACTTGTCACGAAGCCGGATAACCTTCTTGCGGTCCTGATGCTTGACCATGAGGCGAAGCATGTGACGGAAAATGTTTCTCCACCCCTCGGACTGGTTACGGGCAATCAATTCAATCTGCGAGTAGGCCGCATCACGTGTGTTCTGTGAAGCCGTAGCCGTCTGGTTTTGCAACGCCTCTGGGTCAAGGGCCATTGTTGAGCGCGAAACGCCAGTGCGCTTTTCAATGACCTGATCGAAGTAATTCAAGGCATCGAATGACTGTGCCGCAACGAATGGAACATTCAAGTCTTGGATAGGGGTTGCGCCCTTCTTGAGCCAAACCATCTCACCAAACTGCGGATTGATAAGCGCGTCTGGATTGATGACAGAATCACGTTCAACCGCCCGCTGCGGATAGTTTGATGCATAAAGGTTATCCAGTGTCTGCCTAAGAAGCACCGTCTTGATGCGCTGAACGTCCATCGTATCGTCGGCAATGGACCGGCCATCCCAACGATGCGGGACATGCTCGCATTGAATATCATGGAACGGGTGTTCGCTATCCCATACTTCCCATTCGAGCAGTTCTGAATTGTCGCCACGGCCACCGGCAACATAGGCCCTGACCATTTCCGCAACACCATCCTCATTCACATCTGCCCGCAAGTAGCACTCATAAACTTCAATGAGTTCCATGCTTTCATCAGCAGAAGAAGAGTAGTTCATAAGCCCATCTGTTCGGGCCAATTGCTCTTCGGAGAATGACGAAATCGTGCGCCCCGAAAGCCCGTCGATTTGATCCTTGTCAAAGCCCATCTCGATAAGCTGAGAGCGTGTCAGTTCAGCCCGTTCACCGACAAACCGCGCCTCTTCAATGCGAATGGCATCGGAATCAATCAGAAAATCTTCCGGCTTGATGCACTTGATGACCAACTTGCCGCGTTTGTTGACACGCTTCAACTTCACATCATATGTCGGCACTTCGACAGTGGTCATTTGCCCTGTTATCGGGTCCGGCATATCGATCTGTTCAGGCTCTTCATTCTCAGCGCTTGAAACGAGTTCAACGCTTTCTTCTTCAAGCAGGGCAGTCAGTTGATCAGGCGTGATGCGCGTGTGTTCGGTATAGGTGCAATCCTCTGTATCATCCCACCAAACCTTGACGACGCTATTGGCCTGCAACAGCGAATCGTGTGTCGCATCCCACAAGATGCGATAGCCGTTGTTTTCTTTCCAGAACACATAGTTCAGGTAATCGGTCGCCTGTTTTGCGCCTTCTTCGTCACCGGGGCGCTCAGGCTCACACACTGCCATTTGATCCGATGCTGTGAAAACACGGACAATGCCGGGGAGCATCCATCCTACAGTGTCGGCAACATCACGGCTTGTAACGCTCGATTTTCCTTGACCGGCAGGAACATCGCGCATTTCGCCCGTGTAGTATTCAATAGCCTTCGCGCGCTTCGGAGACATTTCCGTAGCAACGTAAAGAGACGATGAACGGATTTCGGCTTGCAGCAAGCCTTTCAATTCATCTTCTGTAATTTTTGCCATTAAACCACCCACCGACGATCTGCTTTTGGCAAATCAATCTTTTTGCTTGGTGCCTCATACACAACAGCAGCAAGCCCGAACGCATCTGCGCCATGACTTGACCAATCGTGCTCCGGTCCCAATCCTATGTTGCGATCATCGTCACGCTTTTCGTGATACCAGCCGATTGCATCCAATCCGGCTTGGCAGCGATCATCAAACCACATCGCAGGGAATAGACGCCGTGCAGCCTCAATACGCATTGAAGCAGCGCCCTTGCCCTGATTGGCTACGACCTCAACCTCAAAGCCCGCGTCCCTGAGCGCGCTTTCATATGAAACGTCATGCACTTTGTCGTTTGATGCGCCGTCATGCGGAAGAACACACAATGCGTTCCCGTATCCCTTTTCACGAAGCCATGAGACATGCGCCGCAAGAGGCTGCCCAACTGCTTCGTAATAATCCAGAAAGCGAATTTCGCGTCCAATGAATTGAACAATCCAAATCGCTGTCGCATCAGCCTTAGCCCCCGTGCCGCCAATGTCCCAAATTGCCCGAATGGTCATAAGTGGGTCTTTGGCAACCTTGCCTATTCGGCCTTCTGAACGCGCCTCGGTCAAATGCCTGGCATAATAAGCGCCTTCAATGACCGTCACGAAGTCGCCTTCCCAAATGTGATTGTATTGGTCCGGCCTCTTCTCCAGATCACGCTTGCGATCACGTTCCAATTTGGCTGGGAACCAAGGATTATCGCGCCAGTTTATCTGCACATATTTGATGCGAGGGTCGTCAATTCCCTTGAACAGTTTCTCTACAGGCGCTTTCTTGCGTTTTGAGTTCCAAGTCACCCACAATTCACTGTCTTCTTCACGAAGCGTAGGAATTAGCGCAGTCCATGCGGCTTCTGTTACCGGTTCGGCCTCATCCACCCAACAAAGCAGAATGCGGGACTTCGATTTGACGCTATCAATGTTCCTATCTAAACCCGTGAACGTGTAATAGATGCGCCCGCTTTTGGCCTTGACGTATTTGTCGCCTATTTCAAACGCTTCATTAAGCCATGGCTCTGACCGAATAGCCGCCTTGACTTCTTCCAAGGAAGAATCCGCTAGGGAGTTCATAAACTGGCGTCCGCAAAGGATTTGCCCTTCCCTGCCCGCTGCATCCCACATGAAAGCTCGAACAGCAGTCATCTTGGCAAATGTTCGTGTCTTGCCAGAACCGCGCCCACCATCCGCCGCTCTTACGTCCGCTTCACCTTCAAAAATTGGAATGAGCTTTGGAGGAAGCTCTATCTGGACCTTGGTCACTTGCCTGCAATAAGTTCAATCTGGGTGATTGTGCGAAGCGGGCTTTCAGGATCACCGGACACAACATTTGTTACCTTGTCGCCATAGACCTTTGGCCGAAGCTTCCCTGCCATCCACTTTCGGGCATCAACTCGCAACTTGGCACGGGCGATCACATCGTGGTTCGTGAACTCTTGCCCGTCCTTGATGTAAACATCATCCTCTTGGGAATCAGCAATCTCTAGGATTTCATCGAATAGAACATCTGCCTGCGCTTCTCTCGCGCGGGTGTATTTCTCCGAAAAGTCCTTGTGTTCAGTCAGCCATTTGAAAACAGATGATTGTGCGGGCATGTCATCGCCCTTGCACATACGGTTAAGGCTTTCACCTTTTGCAATACGCTCACAGATCATGTCGGCCAGTTCGGCACTGTATGTGCTTGGCCTTCCGGTCATGATTACCTTATCCCTTCATGCGGTTTGAGCGCGATGAATTGGCCTATTTCGCATCATTGCGATACAAACCCGTGATTTTCTGCATTATTGCGATATTTTCTGCAAATACCATGTTGACATGTCGCAATTTTGCGATATAGTAGGGGCATCAACAAAGGAGATATGGAAATGACCAACCAAGCACAAGCATACGACAACCGCATTGATCGCAAGGCTTGCTTACTTGATACAGCGCGCCCGTTTGTGGCGCTTAAGCCAGAGGGCTACATCAACCCAGTTATCGGCCACTACACGACAATGAAGGCTGCAAAACAAGCAGCGGCACGCTGGACACTAGCAGCCGCACAATGACACCCGCCACATTCAAATCAATCCGCATCAAGGCAGGGCTGAACCAA
>JACCDZ010155974.1_pt1 | contig 21006 bp, 18 predicted proteins | sample 7449551 | NCBI WGS metagenome assembly JACCDZ01 (sample SAMN15323452, study PRJNA562643) | freshwater metagenome | isolation source: river surface water | place: USA:Blue River Watershed | collected 2017-08-18
ATGTGGTTGCGGGAGCAGGATTTGAACCTACGACCTTCGGGTTATGAGCCCAAATAATCTGCTGTACGTTACATGCCACCAAGTTCAATTATAGCAGACATCCTTTTAAATACAGTAACTTAGATGAAAATTGATCGTAGGCGCCGGTGACGGCATCGAGGAAGCCCCCGCCCAAAACTGTCACAAGATTTTTTGTGTTTTTGCAGGTACTCCCAAGGGGATTTGACCTTAACCCGTCCCAAGCCACCCACAATCGCCACACCTTATGTGTTGTAAACAACAAATACAACTTATGTGTTGTATTTGTTGTTTACAACTCTTAGCATGTAAGACGAGTCGAATGCGGAGCCTGGTACCATGCACTACCCCATCATCACACCGGAACAATTACCAGCCATGTTGCGCAGCTTGCGCCAGCGTGCCGGGCTGACTCAGACACAGCTGGCCGAGCGGCTTGGCATCAGTCAGCAGAGTTATGCACGTCTGGAAGCAAAACCCGGCGCTGTCAGCGTAGAGCGGCTAAGCAAGCTGCTACGGGCACTGGATGCCGAACTGGTGATCCACACCCGCGATGACAAACCGCCGGCAGTCAGCGGCGAGGCTTGGTGAGATGGGCCGCAAAAGTCACCGGCAACAGCTGAATGTGTGGATGAACGGCCTGCTTGTCGGCGAGTGGGCACTCACCCGCAGCGGCGAAACCTTCAGCTACCACGACAGCTGGCCCAGTCACCCGCAGGCGCGGCCACTGTCGCTGTCGCTGCCATTTTTGCCCGGCAATGCCGCGTACCGTGGCGCGGTGGTCAGTGCCTACTTCGACAACCTGCTACCCGATAGCGAGGCCATCCGTCGTCGTCTGGCACAGCACCACCGACTGAGTGACAGCGCGCCGTTCACCCTCCTGGCGGCACTGGGGCGTGACTGTGTGGGCGCGCTGCAACTGCTGCCAGAGGGCGAAACACCGCAACACCTGCAGAGCATCACCGGCGAGACACTGGACGAAACCGCCATCGCCAAGCTGCTGCGCCAAACCGTACGCCCTGGCTTGCCCGGCCAGATGGACCCCGACACCGACTTGCGCCTGTCCATCGCCGGGGCGCAAGAAAAAACCGCCCTGCTCTACCATGATGGTCGCTGGCAACGCCCACTGGGCAGCACGCCCACCACCCATATTTTCAAACTGCCGATGGGGCTGGTGGGGGGCATGCAGGCCGACATGCGCAGCTCGGTCGAAAACGAATGGCTATGTGCACGACTGGTGGCCGCGTTTGGCCTGCCGGTAGCCCGCTGCGACATCGCCCACTTTGAAGAACAGAAAGTGCTGATCGTCGAACGCTTCGACCGCCGCCTGTCCGCCGACGGCCGCTGGTGGATACGACTGCCGCAAGAAGACCTGTGCCAAGCCACCGCCACGCCGCCCCACCTCAAATACCAGAGCGACGGCGGCCCCGGCATCGCACACATCCTCGATATTCTGGCCGGATCGGAAAACAGCGAGAGCGACCGCCGCCAGTTCTTCAAGGCTCAGGTGGTGTTCTGGTTGCTGGCCGCCACCGATGGCCACGCCAAGAACTTCAGCCTGTTTCATCTGCCAGGTGGCCGCTACCGTGCCACGCCGCTATACGACATCCTGTCCGCCCACCCCATCATCGGCCATGGCGCCGGCAAACTCGCCCCACAAAAAGCCAAGCTCGCAATGGCCGTACGCGGACAAAACAATCATTACCTGATTGATCGCATCCAACCACGCCACTGGCTAGCGCAAGCGCGCAGCACCGGCCTGACCGAAGCCTGGGCTCGTGACCTGCTGGATGAGTTGGCCGACACCACGGACACGATCCTGCAGGAGGTACAGACAGGCCTACCGACAGATTTTCCGACCGATGTGGCCGATGCCATCATTCACGGCATACGACGCCAGCGCGACAAGCTGGCGGCAAGACATGACTGATCAGGGCAAGATCAAGCGGTACGCCCTCAAAATGTATACGCGAAACTGGTTTGCTATGGCTGAAATACGGCGCCGTTAAAACCAACCCGAGACCATCGCTATTGCCATAACAAAAAAAGCAGCCAACCTAGCGACCGGTGCGCACACCGTGCTAAGGCTGGCCAGTCACGGGGGAAAACAATTTCAGACGATGTACTGGCGCTTGGGCTTGCCGCTACGTTGCTTATCTTCCCAATCCGACACCATGCCCACCGGCACATCGGCAACCTCCAGCGGAGCCAGGCCGCGCACCAGGTCGGCCGCACGTTCCGCCAGCATGATGGTGGGCGCGTTCAAGTTGCCGTTCGGCTCGGTGGGAAACACCGAGGAATCGATCACCCGCAGGCCGGCAATGCCGCGCACACGCAGCTCGGAATCCACCACCGCCATGTTGTCCTCGCCCATGCGGCAGGAGCCGCACGGATGCATGGTGCTTTCCATGTTGGCACGCACGAACGCATCGATTTCGGCGTCGGTCTGCACCTGCGGCCCCGGTGCCAGCTCCTCGCCGCGGTAGCGGTCCATGGCCGGCTGCGCCAGGATCTCGCGGGTGAGGCGCACGCAGCGGCGGAAGCCTTCGCGGTCCTCCTCGCTTTCCAGATAGTTGAAGCGGATCTCCGGGTGCTGGTACGGGTCGGCACTGCGGGCGCGCACATAGCCACGGCTCTTGGGCTTGTTGGGGCCGGTCAGCACCATGAAACCATGCCCCTTGAATGGCTTGTCGCCGTCGTAGCGCATCGCTGCGGGCAGAAAGTGGAACTGGATGTCCGGCCAGCGCAGCCCCTTGTCGGAGCGGATGAACCCGCCAGCCTCGAAGTGGTTGCTGGCCCCCAGACCATCCTTGAACAACAACCAGCGCAATCCGATTAGCGCCTTGCCCCACAGGCTCATCTTGCCGTTGAGGGTAATCGGCTCCTTGCAGGCGTACTGGATGTAGATCTCGCTATGATCCTGCAGGTTTTCGCCCACCCCCGGCAGATCGTGCTTCACCTCGATTCCGGCCTTGCGCAGCACCGCCGCCGGGCCGATGCCGGAGCGCTGCAGCAGGTGCGGCGAGCCGATCGGGCCGGACGACACCAGCACTTCGCGGCGGCAGCGCACGGTATGGATCTTGCCGCCCTGGTCGTATTCGATACCTACCGCACGCTTGCCTTCCAGCAGGATGCGGCACGTCATGGCATGCGTTACCACGGTCAGGTTCGGGCGCTGCATGGCCGGGCGCAGGTAGGCGTTGGCGGTAGACCAGCGCACACCATTCTTCACCGTCATGTGCATGGCGCCAAAACCTTCCTGCATGTAGCCGTTACAGTCGTCGGTCTTGATGTAGCCAGCTTCGGCACCTGCCTCCACCCAAGCGCCATACAGCGGGTTGGCCATGTTGTTGCCGTTGTTGGTGGCCAGCGGGCCATCGCCTCCACGGTAATCGTCGCCACCGAACTTGAAGCTTTCGGCACGCTTGAAATACGGCAGGCAATGGCGATAGCCCCAGTTTTTCGCCCCCAGCGACTCCCACTCGTCAAAGTCGCAGGCATGGCCGCGGATATACACCAGACCGTTGATCGACGACGACCCCCCCAGCACCTTGCCGCGCGGGCAATGCAGGCGGCGGCCATCCAGATGTGGCTCCGGCTCGGTTTCGAAATGCCAGTTGTAGCGCTTGGTGTTCATCGGAATCGAGAACGCGCTGGGCATCTGGATGACCACGCTCTTGTCGCTGCCGCCGTACTCCAGCACCAGCACGCTAACGTTCGGATCTTCGCTCAGGCGGTTGGCCAGCACACAGCCGGCGGAGCCGGCCCCCACGATGATGTAGTCGAAAATTTGTTCCATGATGTGTTTTCCTGACTAGCGGTTAGCGGTACTGCTGCGGCCAACCTTGAGACTGGCGGGAACCGCCGGCTGGTAATCGCCATACCCTTGCGGCATGACCAGCAGATGGGTCAGTAGATAGTGCACCACCCCGGCCAGCACACAGGAGGGCAGCGAGGCGGACAGCACGGCAAACAGCGGCGAGCTGGCCAGCGTCTGCGGATTGAAGATGACAACGTAGACCAGGAAGCCCGCCAGCAGCGCCAGCAGCGCCACCGGGTTGAAACCATGCCAGAAGCGGAACGGCGAGCTGTCTTCAACAGCGAACACGCTGCGCAGGCTTACCCGCTGGCGCCGCAGCAGGAAGTAGTCGGCAATACCAATGCCGGACAGCGCGCTGTTCAGTGCCGAGGTCCACACCAGGAAGATGAAGAAACCGTCGTAGATACCCGGTGCAAGCATCACAATTGCCGCCGGTATCACGCAGAACAGCACCACCAGCAGCTCCCACCGCATGGCCCGCAGGCTGTCCCAGGCAATCTGGCGCAGACCGACGATGGAGGTGTACAGAATGTTGATCATGCTGGTGACGTTGGCAAAAGCAATGAAGCCCAGGGCGATCACGCCAACCACCACCCCACCTACAGTCGTCATCCAGATGGTGGGGTCGCTGTTACCCATCGAGGCGGCCCCCAGCAGGCCAACGATCTCGCCCAGCGAGGCCGCCCCGAAGATGCCCACCACATTCGGCCAGAAGGAAGTGCGCTCGTTCTTGCTCAGGCGCGCCAGGTTGCCCAGGTACGGCCACCAGGAAAAACCGGCTGCCATGTTCACTTCCACGGCAATCATGAAATTCAGGTGCCGGTTTTCGGTGGGCGGCTCCAGCGCCGGCATTGCCATCAGCTCGGCAAAGCCATGCTTACTGAAGATCATCCACAGCATGCCCAGCATCAGGGCCACCAGCGCCGGTGCCACGATCATGTTGAAGAACTTGATCGAGGTCGGCCCCTTGGCCACCACCCAGCCGGTCAGCGCAATCGACAAAAACGCCAATACCAGCGCCAGCGGGCCGGTTGGCGCCGCCTGGTGGGAATCCACCAGTGCGATCAGCCCATCCACCGAGCGCCCGAACATCATGCCCAGCACTGCCAGCCAGCCCATGGTAAGAAATACCACTGCCAGCACGTACACCAGCCGGCTGCCATTGGCACCGAATACGCTGCGCAGGAAAGTGAACTGCTCCAGACCATAGCGCCCGCTTGGCAGACAGGTCGGCAGCGCCACCAGCATCACGCCGAGGATATTGCCGATGATGATGGCGGCAATGCCCTCCTTCGGCCCGACGAACAGCGCGGTGGCGCCGCCGATCAGGAATGCCCAAGTGGCAATTGCCAGCGCCGAGTTGGCGTAGGTGAATTCCCAGAAGCCCCAGATACGCTCGCTGGGCAGCAGCGGCGTATCGCCACGTTCCGCAGCCAGGCGGAATTCCACTTCACGATGATTGCGCATGGCTCACACTCCCCACACATAGCAGGCGACAACCAGCCCTACCGTCAGCAGCAGCGCTGCCAGGTAGTCCGCCACGCCCATGGCACCGGGCCACTGCGCCCGGCTCTCCAGTTCCTCGTAACAGCGGATACGCTGCTCCAGATCCGCTTCGCGTTCCTTGTCTTGCATGGTGTTCATCAGTGTCTCCTCTGTATTTTTCTGGCGCATGCCAGTCACACTGAAAACCGGGTAACGGGTAGCCAGGCAGCCTGCTCGGCGGGCTGCCTCGCGAATGGTTCTGGCTCAGGGCAGCGTGATCCACACCGCCTTGGTGGCCATCAGATGCTCCAGCTGCTCGGCGCCAAGGTCCTTGCCGAAACCGGACCCCTTGAAACCGCCAAACGGCAGCGCCGGGTCGATGGTGCCGTGGGCGTTGACATACACCATGCCGGCCTCGATACGCAGAATCAGGCTGTGCACCAGGCTCAGGTCATTGGAGTAGATGGCGGCAGCGAGCCCGTATTCAGTATCGTTCGCCATTGCCACCGCTTCATCCACGTCGTCGAACGGCAGGGTGACCAGCACCGGGCCGAAGATCTCCTCGCGTACGATGCGCATCTCCTGGCGGCAGTGGGCAAAGATGGTCGGCTGCACAAAGAAGCCGGGGCCGGGCAGCGCCTGGCCGCCGCATACCAGCTCGGCGCCCTCTTCGATGCCGCTGGCGATGTAGGACAGCACGTTGTCCTTCTGCTGCGCGGACACCAGCGGGCCGATGTAGCAATCCGGGTCCAGACCGGGGGCAATCTTCAGTGCGCGAGTCAGCGCCACCAGCTCATCCAGAAACGGCTGGTACACGCTACGTGCCACATAGACACGGGTGCCTGCATCGCACACCTGTCCGGAGTTGAAAAACACGCCATTCACCACCGCGTTGGCCGCAGCCTTCAGGTCGGCATCGGCCAGCACGATCACCGGCGACTTGCCGCCCAGCTCCAGCGTGACATGCTTGAGCTGCTCCACCGCGACAGCACCCACCTTGCGGCCAACCGGGGTGGAGCCAGTGAAGGTGAGCTTGTCGATGCCCGGGTGGCTGGCCATGGCCGCGCCAATCACGCTGCCGCGACCGGTAACGATGTTCACCACGCCATCCGGAATGCCGGCCTCTTGCACCAGCTCGGCAAAACGCAGCGTGGACAGCGAGGTAAGCTCTGCCGGCTTGATCACCATGGTGCAGCCCACCGCCAGCGCGGCAGCCAGCTTCCACACCATGGTCTGCAGTGGGAAGTTCCACGGCACGATGGCGGCCACTACCCCCAGCGGCTCCTTGCGGGTGTAGGCCAGATAGTTGCCGGGCAGCGACGACGGCTCCACGGTGCGGCCATGCAGCTTGCTGGCCCAGCCGGCAAAGTAACGGATGGTGTCCACCGAACCCTGCACATCGATATCACGGGCAAAGGCGACTGATTTGCCCATGTCGATGGCTTCCAGCTCCGCCAGCTCGGTAGCGTGTTCCTCCATCAGGTCGGCCAGCCGCTGCAGCAGGCGCTCGCGTGCCAGCGGCTTGAGCTGGCGCCACTCGCCGCCATCGAACTGCGCGCGGGCAGCAGCCACGGCGCGGTCGAGGTCGGCCACGGTGGCGGCCGGCATGCTGGTGATCTGGCCTTCGGTAGAAGGTTCGGTCACTTTGAAAGTGGCGCCATCGCTGGCATCCAGCCACTGGCCGCCAATGAACATCTTCTGCGGCTTGGCCAGAAATGCCCTCGTGGCGGCGGACACACCGTATTGGTCCAGATACTGCTGTACCACTTGATCCATGCTGTTCTCCTCTTTTTCAACGTCGCCCCGTCTTTAGCGGGGCTGGCGCGACAGGTGCTGTTCAGCCGCGGCGTGCTTCGGCGCGGGCGTGGAAGATAAAGCCGATGCTGTTCATCAGCAGCTGGGCGGCCAGGATGGAGGTCACCCCGGTCGGGTCGTAGGCCGGGGCCACTTCCACCAGGTCCATGCCGACAATGCGGCCCTGGCTGCGCTGGGCCAGGCCCTGGATGATTTCCAGCACTTCGTAGTACTGGAAGCCGCCATGGCTGGGGGTGCCGGTGCCAGGGGCAATGGACGGGTCGAAGCCATCGATGTCGATAGTGATGTAGTAGTTGGCCGCATCCGGAATCTGCGCCAGCACACCCTCGGCTCCCAGCGCACGCACTTGGCGCACCGACAGCACGGTGGAGCCGGCAGCGCGGGCGGCCGCGTAGTCGTCGCGGTTGGAGGACGACACGTTGCGTATGCCCAGCTGGGTCATGCCGACAATGTGCTCCATCTCGGATGCGCGGCGCAGCGGGTTGCCGTGGCCGTAGCGCACGCCGTGACGTTCGTCGACAAAATCGAGATGGGCATCGATGTGCAGGATGTGGATCGGGCCTTTGCCTTCAAATGCCTTGATCACCGGCGCATGGATGGAATGGTCGCCGCCCAGCACCACCGGCATGGCGCCGGCCGCCAGGATCTTGCGCACCGCCAGCTCGATGTTGGCATTGCTGCTTGCCATGTCGGTGTGCACGATGTCGGCATCGCCCACGTCCACCATGCGCACATCCTCGCGGGTGAGGTACATCACATCGTCTTCATGGTCATAGGCGCCAGCGTGGCCGAAGGAGAACAGCGTGGACGCCTCGCGGATGCCGCGCGGGCCGAAGCGGGCGCCGGCGCGCCATTGGGTACCCATATCATTGGGTGCGCCCAGCACTGCCACATCAGCGTCGATCTTTTCCCAGTCCAGGCACACCGGCGACTTGGCAAAGGTGCAATGCCCGACAAATGGCAGGTCAAGACGACCGTTTTCGTATCCGTTGTTTTGCATGTCTCTCTCCACATAGTCTTGTTAGGGTCGCATCAGGGCTTGAAGCAGCCCCGTGTTTCCATGACTATGCGCAGAGTTTTGCGTCGAAAAAATAATAAAGATCAGATACTCACATCGACATTTCCGATGTAAAAACTGTTGGTTTGACTCATGGCTGCCGCAGCTTGACAGTACGGCACTTGATGCCATCAGCGTTCTGCGGTGCAACACGAAAAACAACCCATCGGCAAAGGAAAGAAACGGATGAAACAACTACAAGACGTGGATCTGAAGCTGCTGAGAGTGTTCATGACCATCGTGAAATGTGGCGGTTTTTCTGCGGCACAGGCCGCGCTGAATCTCAGCCAGTCCAGTATCAGTGAACAGATGGCCAACCTGGAAACGCGACTGGGTGTCACCCTGTGCGAGCGCGGTCGTGGTGGTTTTCGCCTTACCGAACACGGCATGGCCACCTACGAAGCCACCCAGCGTCTGCTGATGGCGGTGGATACCTTCTGCATGGACACCAGCGCACTAAAACAGCACATCTCTGGCAAGCTGTACCTGGGTATCATCGACAACACCATCAGCGATGCCGATTCGCCGCTGGCTCGCGCACTGCGCCAGTTCGTGGCTCGCGGCCACGACGTGCATCTGGACGTCTATATCGGGACCCCAGCCGAGCTGGAAGAACGGGTACTGGATGGCCGCCTGCATATCGCGGTTGGTCACTTTCCGTTGCGAGTCGCCGGGCTGTCCTACATCCAGCTGTACCAGGAGCAGGATGGCCTGTTCTGCAGCCGCTACAGCCCACTATTCAAGACAGCGGATACCGAGACGCAACTGTTCAACCATATTGCTACTAGCCACATCGTAGCCCGCGGCTACCTCCAGCAGCAGGACTTAAAGCAATTGCGCGTCAGCAAGGCTGCCGCCACCGTTGACAATATCGAGGCACAAGCAATGCTGATTCTCTCCGGGGCCTATATCGGGTTTTTACCAATCCACTATGCGACCCGTTGGGTGGAGGCCGGCGATATGCGTCAGATTGATCCTGCACGCTTTTGCTCTCACTGGCCATTTACAGCGATTACTCGACGGGGAATACCTCAACCTACCGTGTTACGCGCATTTATGGCCGACCTGTTACCGCGGGTTGAATCGACCCCAGTTTGGTAGATTCGCTAATGGCTGCTTTCAGTCCAGGCAGCAGCCTGTTTTTATTGGAGAACTGAACGGCCCTGCAGCCGACATCCTGCCAAGCAAGCGGTGCCCGCATGGCAGCCCGAAGCAACAGTTCATCGATGGAATAATTCTGCACTTCGCGATTCTCCTCGAGGGAACCACCAATTGCCTATTTAACACTCAGCGTTTCGATTGCAGTCTAGGCTAGCGTTTACGGCTTTACAATCGCTGGTCGACCGGTCCATAAACGAGACATACTGATTACATTACTGAATCGCTCAACTTCTCTAGGTACCTTACGAGCATCAAAGTGTATCTAGAACAGCGGGGGCGATTCAATTAACCGAAACTACATTCGATAAAAAAGCTGCTTGGCACACCAAGCAGCTTTCAATTAGCTAGGTAGCGAAATCAACGGCTGGACCATGAGTTAAAGCGTTGCTCAAGATCTTCTCCATGCTCGATCCAAAAATCGGCATTTAATGGCATGGCACCTACTAGATTTTTGGGTGCTGTTGGTAGCTCTGCTGCTGTAGATGCAGCTAGTAGGGGTAGAACCTTGCGATTAGTTGGGCCGTAGGGAATGATATCGGAAAAAGCCTTCTGGTTTTCTGCACGGCTTGCAAATGCGATGAAGCGCATCGCCTCTTCTTTGCGTGGACTTCCTTTGGGAATCGCCCAGTAGTCCATTTCGTAAATGCCGCTGCTCCATACCAGCTGCACATCTTTACCTTCCTTACGAGCATTGGTAACACGGCCGTTGTAGGCCGATGTCATTACCACATCACCTGCAAGCAAATACTGCGGAGCTTGAGAACCACTTTCCCACCATTGAATATGAGACTTGATTTGATCAAGCTTACGGAATGCACGATCAGCACCGGCACGAGTAGCAAGGAGCTTATAGATATCTTTCTGCGGGACTCCATCTGCCAATAGGGCGATTTCCAAAGTGTAAAGTGCACCCTTGCGCAAACCACGCTTACCTGGGAATTTCTTGATATCCCAAAAATCTTTCCAACCGGTTGGTGTCCCTTTTAGCCGAGAAGGGCTGTAGGCCAGTGCGGTAGACGACACGAACAATCCCACAGCACAAGGTTGGATGGCCCCTGGCATCATGTCGCTGCGACTGTCCAATTTGGACGGGTCGATTTTTTCCAGCAGCCCTTCCTCGCAGCCACGTCCAGCCAGTTGCGCGTCAACTTCTACAACATCCCAGCTCACTGTACGGCTATCAACCATAGATTTTATCTTAGCTGTTTCACCATTCCACTCTGCGCCGATAACGTTAACACCACGTACTTTGCCATAAGGCTGATAGTAGGCTTGGGTCTGGGCCTGCTTGTTCGCACCACCATAGGACACAACTACTAGGTCAGCGGCCATGGCAGGAGCTGCAAGCAATGTACTCAGACAAATTACCATCAGATGGTTTCTGTGCTTATTCATGGGTATCTCCACCGTCTTGTATAGGGATGGAGGTCAAACCTAGGCCGAACAAAGCTTCAGGCAACCCCTGTTGTGGCAGATGCAGAGCGGACTTTGGTTTGCCTCCACCAAAAAATTATCCGCTTTTTTTAAAAAGGTCAAAATTATTTTAATATGTTGAGGGGGTGATCACCCAAATGACCTCGGTCTCCTGCTTGCCAGGGTTTCTGTAGCGGTGGGGTTCTTGACTGGAGAAGCTGAAGCTATCACCTTCTTCAAGGTGAAAGTGTCGGTTGCCCACCCACAATTCCAACTCCCCTTTGAGCAGTAGCCCAGCCTCGGCCCCTTCATGGGTGTAGCTTTCCTCACTAGAGGAACCAGGCGCAATACGGCAGTAAAGCATTTCTAGTTGCCGATTGCTTCGAGGAGTCAATAACTGATCTGTAAAGCCTCCCTCATACTCCAGGCTGGTACGTTGCTGCTTGCGGACGATAAAGTCCGCTTCGTCTGCAATCTGCTGCGGATCAGGCCCGAAGAACCATTGCACAGTCACTTCCAAACTCTGCGCCAATGCAACCAGCGCATTGATGGAAGGCTGGGCAAGATTACGTTCGATCAAGCTTATGTGAGCGATTGAAAGCCCACTCCGGCCAGCTAGCGCAGCGAGCGTAAGCCCGTGACGCTTTCTCAACTGGCGAAGCTTCTCGCCGATTTGCAGGTGTCCCGAGTCAGTGGAGATACCCTGACGCGGGGAGTGTGGATCATGGATAGAAGCTGTCATGGCGTGATTATAGCGACACTCTGAACTATCGACACATACTGGCCTCGCGCTATCTCTTGTCAAATTAAAAATTTCATATTAATTTTTTAATTTAAGCAAAATCATGATTCCAATGACCGCCGTGCAAACTACAGGAGATGACATGACCGCTGCCTTTCCCCATCTGTTCAGTCCGCTGCGTATCGGCGGGGTAACCTTGCGCAACCGCATCATGTCGACCGGCCATGACACTGTGCTACCAACAGAAAGTAAGGTTAACGCCTCGCTCATTGCTTACCATCAGGCACGCGCCCGTGGTGGAGCTGGTCTAATTGTTCTACAGGTATCAGGGGTGCACGAAACAGCGCGCTACACTTCCCATGCGCTTATGGCCACAAATGATGAATGCATTGATGGTTATCGCCAACTAGCTAACACACTACATGAAGAGGGCTGCGCAGTCTTCGCTCAGCTGTTTCACCCTGGCCGCGAAATTATGGAAACGGCAGATGGTTTGCAGGCTGTTGCGTTCGCCCCTTCAGCAGTTCCAAATGAGCGTTTTCATGTTCAGCCACGTGCGCTCAGTAGTTCCATGATCACTGAAATCATTGCTGGTTATGCCGCGGCGGCGCGCCGAATGGCAATAGCAGGCATTGATGGTGTAGAGGTAGTAGCAAGTCATGGCTACCTCCCATCACAGTTCCTCAATCCACGTGTCAACATGCGCCAAGATGAATATGGAGGTTGTTTCACTAATCGTTTACGGTTTCTTCAAGATGTTTTGGCTGCAATACGCACTGCCACCCCACCAAGCTTCGTGGTCGGACTTCGTATTTCCGGTGGCGAGATGGACATTGAAGGGCTCACAGAGGAAGAGGCGCTAGCCGCTAGCGAAGCACTTCAAACCCAACTCGACTATGTAAACGTAATAGCTGGTACTTCTGCATCCTTAGGTGGAGCTGTCCATATTGTGCCCCCAATGGCGATTGCACCGGGGTATTTGGCTCCAGTAGCAGCAAAATTCAAAGAAAAGCTGCAAATTCCAGTCTTGGTCGCAGGGCGAATCAACCAGCCTCAAGATGCGGAGCAAATCATTGCCAGTGGCCAAGCTGATGTTTGTGGCATGACAAGAGCAATGATTTGTGACCCTGAAATGCCGGAGAAGGCAAGGACTGGTCGAGCGGATGATATCCGAGCTTGCATTGCGTGTAACCAAGCTTGTATTGGCCGCTTCCACCGCGGGTTACCAATTTCTTGCATTCAGCACCCGTTGAGTGGGCGAGAGTTACGGTTTGGTCAACTTCAGCTGGCAAAGGTGCGCAAGCGAATAGTGATAATTGGAGGAGGTCCTGCCGGCATGAAGGCCGCGGTAATCGCGGCCCAACGTGGGCATGAGGTCATTCTGCATGAGGCAGGCACGCAGCTTGGCGGTCAAGCGCTACTTGCACAACAACTCCCCGGACGTACAGAGTTTGGTGGGTTAGTTACCAATTTACAGCGCGAATTGGAACTGGCCAAAGTTCAAGTCCATAAAAACAGCCGAGTGAATGCTGATCAGTTGAGAGCTATGCAGCCAGATGTGACAATCATAGCCACAGGAGCCAAGCCACGTCGCCCTTTGCTCGAAAACGATGGGTCTGTAACACTGTTCGACCCGTGGCAAGTATTGCACGCACCAGAGCAGGTTGGCCGCAGCGTTGTGATTGTGGACTGGCGGAGCGACTGGATCGGCCCCGGTATTGCGCTTCTGCTTGCGCAAAAAGGTTGCCATGTCCGGCTTGCTGTAAACAGTCCTCTTATTGGAGAGCAACTTCCTCTGTATGTGCGTGACGAGCTGGTTGCTCGATTGCACAAGGCTGGTATTGAAGTGCTGAACTATATGCGCCTTTATGGCGTCGACAGTAACAGCGTTTATCTTCAGCATACCGCTAGCGAAGAGGCGGTAGTTGTTGATGCCGTAGATAGCTTAGTCTTATGTAGTGGCCATGTTTCCGATGACGACCTATGGCAACAGCTAGCTGGAAGCGATATGGAGATTCATGCCATTGGTGACTGTCTCACTGCTCGAACTGCTGAAGAGGCAATCTACGAAGGCATGAGCGTAGCCTGGCAGATTTAGCTGAAAGTAATCAGTGAATGATGGCACCAAGCATTACAGAATGACATTGAATTTGACCAGCCATCGTTGCTTTGGCTGGTCATTTCTTTTTCCCTGCCTCAGCTTTGTTGTACATGAACACGTAGCGCACAAATGCCGAGTCGGACAGGTTGAAGTCAAAGCCGCTACCACTAGCGTTTTCAAGACTTGATGTCATCGCTCTGTCGGACAGAAGAACCTTCTCAGTCGTGTAGGTGCTAACCATGGCGCAGGCCGATGTCTCCGTGGAATTGAATAACCCGGCAACAGCCTGGCCTAAGAAATTCGGCTGACCTTGCTGAAAATCCGCCAGCAGCATGAAGAGTGTCGCAAGCCATTCACGATACTGAACCTCTGAAAGTCCGAGCTGCTTACAGACGTACTTCTGATGAGGCTTGCGTCCGGTAAGCACCTTCTCCAATAGGCGATTCTGCTCTGGATCGGTAGGACGCATGCATTTGAAGGCAGGGAATGTGTTCAGCATTTTCGGCACGCAATAGGGGTTGCGCGCGAAATTCATTAGCTTCGCCACGAATAGATCGACCAGTTCGGCCACTACATCTGATGACTTCGCAGCGGCCTTTTCTAACAGGCACTGTGTCAGTGTAGATACCGTGTTTTCGTACTGCTGAAACAACTCCTCGAAGTTCTCTCGAAGTTTTGCCTTCGGTTCAACGTCAAAGCTGAACAAATCATCAATCTTGAGGTTACCGCCAATCGGCCTCGATTTCGGTTCCGACAAGCGGATATCCTTGGCAACACCCCGCTGCAGAATCGAAAATTCGTAGATTTTATCGCCAGAGTAAGCATTTAGCCTTTGCTCCGTCTGAGAGACAAAGTGAATCGCCCCCGCTGTTCTAGATATCCCTTGATGCTCGCAAGGTACCTAGAAAAGTGTGGGCGATTCAGGGCTTTACTCTCGGTCAGCACCAAAATGCGCTTAACACGCAATCGTCTGCCGATCACGGCACCAGTACTAATATGCCTCCACCAATTGTGACAATGTCAGTGGCTTCGAGTAAAGATAGCCTTGGAACAGGTGACAGCCCATCCTCTTCAGCACATTGGCTTGCCCTTCCTTTTCCACCCCCTCCGCCAACACGCTCATACCAAGGTTTTTCGCTAGGTTGATGATGGTCATCACAATCGCGAGGTTCTTCGGATCGTTGTCGATGTTCATCACGAATGAGCGGTCGATTTTCAGTTTGTCGAATGGCAGGTCCTTGAGATAAGACAGGCAGGAATAGCCAGTACCAAAGTCATCAATGCTCAGTTTGACTCCCAGCGCCTTGATCCGCTCTAGCAAGACCACCACCTCATCGCCAACCAGCAACAGCGAGCGTTCCGTTAGCTCCAGCTCCAGCCGTTCTGCGGCAAAGCCACTCTCCGCCAGGAACCGTTGCAAACTGCGATAAAAGGTCTCTGCAACCATTTGTGATGGTGAAATATTGATTGCCAGATAGACATCCTCGCCAAGCTTTGCAACGTTGGCCGCAAGAAAATCAAACAGATGATCTTGGATGATGTGAATTCGACCGGACTCTTCTGCAAGGGGCATGAAGACATCAGGCGGTACCTGCTGCCCGTTATGGCACCAGCGCGCCAAAGCCTCATAGCCAACCGTACGGGCCGTATCTGTGTCTATGATCGGCTGGAAGCAATAGTACAGTTCGCCATTGCGGATAGATTCCTCCAGCCTGGTCGACAGCAGTGTGCGGGCCTCGATAGCCGAGAACAGGTCTTCACGGAAATACTCGATACGACCGCGCCCTTTCTGCTTGGAGATATTCAATGCCACATCAGCACACTTGATCAAGTCTTCTACATTACTGGCATCACCCGGGCTACGCGCGACACCAACCGACATGCCAGGCCAGAATGCGTGGTTACCAATCTGCAGTGGTACATTACCGATCTTCATCAATTGGTAGGTCAGCCGCGTAAGGTCTTTGCCAACCGAGATCACAACAAATTCGTCACCAGCCAGCCGATATACCCGGGCACCATGTTCCTCCGCGACCCGTTTCAGCAGTGCACCGATTTCAGTCAACACTTTATCGCCAAAGTAATGGCCGTAGCTGTCGTTGATGTCTTTGAAACGATCCAGATCAACTAATGCCAACTCCAGAAAGCTGGCTTCCTGAAACAGTGCTGGGCTTTCGTCAAAGAGGGCATTGCGGTTGGGTAGTCCGGTAAGCGGGTCAAAGAATGCCATCTTGTACATCTTTTTTTCATAGGCTTTCTTGGCTGACACATCACGCACGATTACCGTCGAAATCATATCGCCATCGGTCTTGAATTTCGATAGCGAGGCCTCTATCGGGAATTCACTACCATCCTTGCGTAGGGCCCACAGCTCCATGCTGCGACCCATGGCACGATGGGCACCGTTTTCCACCAAAAAATCATCGACGTGCGCCTTATGGCTTCCGTGGTAACGGCCAGGAATCAAGATATTGAGGTGCTGACCGGTAGCTTCTTCCGCACGCCAGCCGAATACCCGTTCGGCCTCCTTATTGAATAGTACGATCAGCTGATTTTTATCGACCGAGACAATCGCGTCCATCGCCGACTCAATCACGTTGCGATAGCGGTAGTGGTTACGCTCGACATCGTGATGAAGCCGCTTTATCTCGGTGACATCCTGCGCAGTGCCAAGCACCGTCAGGTTCGGAATTTTGTGTGAGAAACTTCCCTTAACTCGCCAGGTTTTCTTTTCCTTGCCCCGACTGCAGGGCAGTTCAATATCAAAACTGCCTTTCCCATGCTGCACTTGCTGTATTGCCTCCTGCCATGCTTTCTGCTCGCGCTCGCCAAATAAAGACAGGATGTCAGGTGCTTCTGAGTGTGGCAGCCCGAAAATACTGGCCGCATTATCTGTCCACACAATCTCCTCAAGTCCAGAGTCAAACCACCAGCCAACGGTGTCTGCATTCTTCAAAAACAATGCCAACAATGCATCGGACACCCCCTGCATTACATGTTCCTTTCAAAATTCTGCAACAGCTTCTTCAAATCCAACGAGGCGTTATTCAGGTCTGCTGCTACGCAGAGACTGCTCTTGATGCTGTTATTGTTTTGCTCGGCCGCGCCAATTAGTGCTTCCATTCTTTGCGCCACTTCCGATGCGGCACTGGATTGCTGGCGTAATGTTTCGGATATCGATACGGTTACATTTTCGACACCGATGCTGGCCTCGTTCACTGCCTGCAGGCTCTGCGCCATTGTTTCAGTACTGTGCTCGACACTGGCTACCGAGTGTTCCATCACCATACTGCCGGCCACAATCTGATTGATTTTTTCGCTCAGGGCCTCGATCGACGAGTTAATGTCCACCGTATTTCTGGCAGTTTGCTCCGACAGTTTCTTGACTTCATCGGCGACGACCGCAAACCCTCGCCCGTGTTCTCCTGCCCGAGCGGCCTCGATGGCAGCATTTAGCGCCAGCAGATTGGTTTGTTCCGCAATGCGCTGAATCACATTGGTAATGCTGCTGATTTTTTCTGAAATCGTAACCAGCTCCCGCACCGACAAACTAGTCTTGTCGACCTCTGTTACCACCTTCTCAATGGCCAGTTTGGCCTTCTGCATCGTGTCATCCCCCTCGCGGACCAGATCACGTGCATGCTTGGCGTGCTCTGCTCCCTCCTGAGTGGTGTAAGTGATTTCCTGAATCGATACCGTTAGCTGCTCCAATGCGGCCGAAATCATTGTGGTGTTCTCGAACGCGAGACTATTGTTCTGGTACAGGCTGTTGGCATCACTTTCAATCTGCTGCGAGGTACTGGCGACATCCTGACCAGCGGCCACCACATCCGAGATGACCGCTCGCAGATTGACACAGGTGGTTTCCAGGGAGGACAGCAGGTACTGGAATTCGCGACTGCAGGTAAAGTCTGCCTCATGCTTGAAATTACCCTCCCCCAGCATCGCCAAACCTTGTTGCAGGCTTCGGCTGCCTGTCCTGATTTTCTGTGCCGAGATAAACAAGACACCACACACCAACAAGGTGAAAAACAGGTTGAAGAATGCCGCATTGCTTCCTTGCAACAGGGCAGCACTACCTATCTGGGTGACAACGAGAATGGAGCCAGCTAGTACGATCCAATTTTCAATGGAGAAGGCCTTGATCGGTTCTGTGACCGGGAATGACTTGCTACGCTGCGAGACCTGCCGATACAGCTGCTCAGCCTCCTGCTTTTCCGTTGCTGAAGGTGGAATCCTTACCGACATGTAGCCGACATGATGTCCTTGCTCATATACCGCGGAGACATAAGCTTTAACCCAATAAAAGCCACCATTCTTGCAGCGGTTCTTGACCAGTCCCTGCCAAGGTTGGCCGCGAGCGATGGTAGACCACATATCAGCGAAGGCATCTGCAGGCATGCTTGGATGACGCACAATATTATGGCTATGGCCGATCAGCTCTTCTTCGGTGAAGCCGCTCACCCTGACGAACTCGGGGTTCGCATACAGAATTACCCCTTTCAGGTTTGTCTTGGTTACGATCGGCCGCAAAGGATCCAGAAAGACCTCTTCATCGGTGACAGGCAAGTTATTACGCATAAGCACACCTATTCTTTTGACATGAATAAATTACATGTCTTTCAATAATCCAAAATCAATAATATTTGTATTAGATACAAATCACTCAATTCATTATAGATAAAAATATAATAAAAACATTACAGGATGCTTAAAACCACAAGATGATGTCGCTAATTTGTAATTTATATTAATAAATATTCACATGTAAACAAACAAAATACTATCGAAATGCTGAGTATGTATATACAAATATGTTTTTGGTATTCTGAGTTGCTTTCGACATTGCCTGTTATTGAGTAGCACGTGACTTGAGAGTCCACGCCACCCTGACAAGGAGGTTGGGCATGAAAAACGATTCACCGAAGTGCGGATCATCGGCTTCCTGCGCGAAGCAGAAGAAGGAATGCCGATTGCCGAGGAGTCCCACAAGCACGCTTTCTCGAAAGCCAGCTATTACCTCTGACGTAGTAAGTTTGGCGGGATGAGTATCTCGCTAAGCGCCTCCAAGGAGCTTGAAGCCGGGAACACACGTATGAAGAAGCTCCTGGCCGAGTTGACGGCGCTTCTGAGCCGGCATGATCTACCTGAAGCTGTGGCAGGGCGGCATGGTGGTCAATCACAAACGGGTAGATCGGCTCTATACCGAGGCGGGCCAGCAATCCGCAAGCGCAAGAAGGAGCCTACGGCAAATCGTCATCCGCTGGCCTGCTCCTTGGCCGTCTAACAGGTCTGATCGATGGGTTTCGTGTTCGACCGGACGGCGGAAGGCCGTGTCATTAAGAGTTTGACTATCGTCGATGACGCAACACACGAGGAGTGTGGCGATTCACGGCGTACCATTGGCAAAATGCATCTCACTCACATTCTCGACCAGCTAGCAAAAACATGCAGGCAGCCGAAAACGATCAGGACGAATACCGGTAAGGAATACTACAGCCGGGCCATGCTCAGCAGGGCGCATGCCCGTGGTGTTCAACGCTACCTTATTGAGCTCAGCAAGCCCAATCAGAACGCCTTTATCGAGTCGTTCAACAGACGCTTCCGCGATGAGTGCCCGAACGAGCACTGGCTTACCACCTGCACCACGCCCTGTCGTCATCGAAGACTAGCGGCAGGAATACAACGACAAAAGGCCCTAGAAAGCTCTTGGCGGTTTGAAGCCGAAAGCCTACGCTAAATCACTCGCCGAAAAATCAGGTGAATAAATTCACCTCGGACTCTTAAAGCCCTCTGCGACTAAAACGGGGGAACGTGCGTGGGGCACACACTACTGTTTAGTCATCTTTTGCAGGGGACTTTGGAGGGAGACGAAATGACTGGCCGACTCGTACCACTTCCACAGCTTGGCGCCTCCCTTTTTGTGACTGACGGAGGACTGGAGACAACACTAGTTTTTCGGGATGGATTGGACCTCCCCCTTTTTGCCGCGTTCAGCTTGTTACGGTCTCAGAGCGGTCGAGCGGCGCTTTCTCATTATTTCCTTGAGTATCTTCGGATAGCAGAGCACCAGGGCTGCGGCATTATTTTGGAAAGCCCGACTTGGCGAGCCAACCCTGAGTGGGGGTGGAGGCTGGGCTATACACTAGCTGAACTGGCAACAGCCAATCGTGATGCCATTGACTTGTTAAGTGAGGTTATCAAGCCATTTACCACTGCGACAGGAGCCCGGATACGAAGCGGTTGTATAGGGCCTCGCAGGGACGGGTACGTCGTCAATCATGTCATGCCAGTGGCAGAAGCCTTGGCATACCATGAGTGGCAAATTGGTGTCTTCGCGACCACTGAGGCAGACATGGTTTGCGCCATGACCATGACTACAGCGGAAGAGGCCTCTGGCGTAGCGCTCGCCGCGCAGAAACACAACATGCCTGTGGCCATTTCGTTCACTACCGAAACCGATGGACGTTTACCTAGCGGACAGGGTCTAGGTGATGCAATCACCCAAGTGGACGATGTCACTGCAGGCTACCCCGCCTACTACATGGTCAACTGCGCACACCCAGACCATTTCCGCTTTGCTCTCGAGGACGGCAAACCTTGGCTTCAGCGACTGCGTGGTATAAGGGCCAATGCATCCCGGATGAGCCATGCAGAACTTGATGCTTCAGAACACTTAGACGATGGCGACCCAGTTGAATTGGGGAGGATTTATGCCGAGATGCATGCACGCCATAAGGGTCTTAACATCTTGGGGGGCTGCTGTGGCACAGACACCAGGCACATCGGAGCCATAGCGGCCGCTTGTACTCCATTATTCTCACGGCTATTGAGCTGAATCGCGACTCGTTTACTAGATACTTTATATGGCTGCTTTAAAAATGAAAGCAGCCAGCTTTTATTTGGTATACGAAGGTCTTACCCCACTCTCCACTTCGGACGGTACATACCACTATTGACCTTGCCATGATGGCAACGTCCAGACTGCAACTACGGCCATCGTTGGCCGCATTCAATGCAAAGGACGCATCATGTATACCCTGCAAGTAGACAATATCGGTTGCGGCAGCTGTGTCGCCAAGATCAACCAGGCACTGAAGGATCTGGATAGCCAGGCATCGGTGGATATCGACCGCACCAGTGGCCGCGCCAGTATCCGTACCGACGAAGCGCTGCAGACCGTCTGCGAGTTGCTGACCGAGATGGGCTATCCGGCCCGGCCGGCGTAAGCGCTCCCGCCCCCCCCCCCCGCATGCCCCTGCCTCCACAGGGGCATGTTGCTTTTTGAGCGCTGCCGCCATTGATTCGATTTTCCAAAAATAGGACTTGACCTTCCCATGATGGGAAGGCCGATGCTGAATTCACAACCCCGATAAAGGAGTCAGTATCATGTC
>JACCDZ011327725.1_pt1 | contig 20998 bp, 24 predicted proteins | sample 7449551 | NCBI WGS metagenome assembly JACCDZ01 (sample SAMN15323452, study PRJNA562643) | freshwater metagenome | isolation source: river surface water | place: USA:Blue River Watershed | collected 2017-08-18
ATTATGTTGAGTTCTGTTGGTCTGGCTGGCGCTTATGGTTTTTATGCATTTTCGGCGCTGGTGAGTATTTTCTTTGTGGTGCGTTATGTCACCGAGACTCGCGGCAAACAGCTCGAAGAGATGTAAAACTAAATGCAATGCTTGGGTTAGGGTAGGCAGCTGGGGTGGGACCTGCTGCCTGTGGTTGAAATCTTATGGATAGGTTAGGGCGTTTTTGCCAAGCTGGACGGCAAGCCACCACAAAGCCAGTTAAGTAATGGGTTGCGACGGATGAGTTCATATCCTAAACCGCAGCCGATGGTAGTCATCAATATCAACAACATCGCTTCTAAGCCATCGGGTAATGCCAGAGCTTGCAGGGCAACTGCAAACACGACAATCAAAGTTTGGTGCAACAAATACCAGGGCAAAATTGCGGCTGTGGCGTAGCGCTTGATACGTCCGTCTTCATCAAAACTTGGCTTTTGTAGGTAAAATCCAGCAAAAGCGAGTACTACACCGAGCCAGGTCCAATGATTAAGCACCGAACACGCACTGAAGACCAAATCAAGAACTACAGAAGTCCCGTTGAGATCATCAAAGAAATCATGATTGTCCAATAGCACTAATGTGTAACCCAGCAGTGCAACAGCTAATAATCGGTACCGAATCAGCGTCAGACGATGCCACCAATTTTGTTGTAAAGCCAGCCAATAACCCGAGGCAAATACCAAGCCATATTTTGCATGGTTATACCAATCATCAACGAGAGCATGAGTCGATGGATAGGTTTCACGAAGCGCGATAAACGCCAGCAGATGAAGTAACACGACAAGCAATATAAATGCCCAGAGCGGCCAAGCACTGCTGTGGCGTGCGAGTACTTTGAAAAGTGCATGCAGCGGCAGCATCAGCACCGAGTAACAAAACACGTAAGGTAAAAACCACAAATGATTCCAAGTGAGTAAGCCAATCGCACTGTGATGTTCGCGCAGTAATTCGGTGTTTGGCTGTACATATTGCCACCAAAAGGCGAGGTAGCCTGGGCTTATTAGTTGCTGGCTGAGAGCTTCAAAATAGACTTGCGGCACTACGATTACAAACATGCCAAACAATAACGGGATTAATAGTCGGCTGCTGCGTAAGCGCAGCAACTGCCAGCCGCTAAATTTTTGCCGAGCCAACGCTAATGCCATGCCACTTAACAAAAACAAAAACAACAACGACATGCGCCATGGATTTGTCAGTTTCATCAAATCTTTGAGCCAACCATAGGTTTCGCTGTTTTTGACATGCCAGTCCCAATCAGCGACATAAAACATACCGCAGTGATAGAGAATTAAAATCGCAAAAGCGCCAATCCGCAGCCAATCCAGATCGGCTCGACGATAGTTCGTGGGTTGTGTCATGATGAACTCCAAAGCAAAAGGTTCGGCTATTGCGCCTGACTTTGCGTTCAAGCGCGAGCGGCCGATTAAGTTGTGGTGGAATTCAGGGATAACAGGTGGAATGTTGTGACGAATGGAACAGGCCGAAGCAGGCAGTGGTGGCTGGATGAGCTCAGTCGTCGCCCATTAATTTATACATGGTTGTTGTATGCGCTGTTTTTGCTTGTCAACAATAGCATCAATGCCAATAGTGTTTGGCTGGAACTTAGTCGCGATGCGCAAAATAGTTCGGATTGGTGGGAACCCTGGTTATGGGAGCTTAGCAGTGCCGCAAGCACCTTGGTGTTGGCGCCAGCGCTCTTTTGGAGTTTTAACCGGCAGCCTTTACGATTTGGTCGGCCTTTACAACAAATTGTGTGGCACGCGTGCGGCGCGAGCCTGTTTTGCTTGGCCCACGTCGCCCTGATGGTAGGGTTGCGGGAAATTGCCTACGGTTGGGCTGGTAACGATTACGAATTTGGTCCTTGGCTACGCGAGCTTTGGTACGAATATCGAAAAGATGTATGGGGCTATCTTAATTTACTGGTGACTTATCAACTTTGCGCCATGGTTTGGCAGCGTCTGCGTGGTGAGGCTGTGGTGTTGGCTGAAGTAGACGCACCTAGTCCAACTGCATCGACTTCTTATGATGCAGTGCTGGGCACTTCTAAAGGATTTGCAGCAGCGAATTCGACTGAATTAAAACCGTTGCAGCATTTACTGGTGAAGAAGCTTGATAAAGAGTTTTTACTTTCGGTTGCTGCGATCGAATACTTAGAAGCGTGTGGGAATTATGTCAATTTGTACAGCCAAGGACGAATTTATCCACTTAGAGCGACCTTATCGCAATTATCTGCTCAGTTAGCAACACAAGGATTTGGTCGGGTGCATCGCAGTTTTGCCGTCAACCATGCGTTTGTGGCCGAAATTAGTTATGAACCAAGTGGTGATGGTGAAATTTTGTTGAAAACGGGGGCGAGAATTGCGCTTTCGCGACGATATAAAGATGAGTTTAGAGCAGGACTTACTCTAGCAAAGTGAACCTTCAGCTGAAACTGAATCAGGTCTTCTAGCTGGTTTAATGAGCCAGTGTTAAAGGCCAGGTCCTGCGGGATGTTTGGGGTATACCAATCTCAGGTGTTGAGGCAAGAGGTCGCTGAGCAATTTTATTTTGGCAGTTATCAATGCGGAACAAGACAAATATTAGCAATTGTCACTTTGCTGTTGCTGGCGTGCAGGTAAAAACTTACAATGAACTTGCAAGAAATATGTTGGCACCTTGTTGCGCATATAGCTTAGGATACAGGTTATTTAAATCCTATCAACTATAAGTAAAAAAGGTCAGTTCACATTTTCTGGTTTCAAATGTTGATTTATTGAATAGATCTCAGTACTTGCAGAAACAATATATTATTGGACTATCCAAAAAGTAAAAAGTAAAAAGGAAAAATTACTATGTTTCGTATGTTATTACTTGCTGTTGTTGTGTTTATAGCTGGTTGTGCCAGTAGTGGTATGGTCAAAGCGCCGAATCAAGCTCTAACAAATGCTCCTGCTGAACATGCTCAAGTTGTGTTTATGCGTTCTTCATTTGTGGGTTCAGCAATAAGCGCAAGCGTTTTTGAGGTTACTAACGGTACTCCTGAATTTTTGGGTTTAGTTGAAGATGATACAAAAATCGTGGTAAAGGCGACTCCAGGTAAACACGTTTACATGGTTGTATCAGAAGCTGCTGATTTTATGGAAGCAGAAGTGGTTGCTGGTAAAACTTACTATTCTGTGGTCACTCCTCGGATGGGGGCATGGAAGGCTCGTTTCTCCTTATGGCCAGTATCTACTGCCAGTGGCAAAGAGTTTTCTTGGGATAGCAAAGACGTTCAGAAAATGGTGAGCAAAACAGTGCTGGTCGAAAACAGTGAAAAATCGACAAAATGGGCACAATCTAACCGCAATGATATCGCTGAAAAATACAAAGAGTATTGGAAAGTGTGGCAGCAAAAAACAACTGAAGATGTCAAAGAACGCACTTTGACTGAGCAGGATGGCCATTAATCCCAGTATTAGTCAGCCCAACTTCGGTTGACGCTAGCGGCAGTTTTCACTGCCGCTTTTACTTCATGTATACTAGCGCGCCGAATTAAATGTTAAAAAGGAACTAAAGTATGAATATTTGGAAAACCCTGCTGATTGGCGTTATTGCTACTGTGTTAATGGCTTGTCAGTCAGTGCCGTTAGTAAAATCAATATCTGATCCTATTCCTTATACTCTGGAACAGAAGCAAGCTGAGCGTTGTATCATTGAAGCTGGCTCGACTCGCGGATGGATGATGACTCCAACTAAGCTAGGTGAAATTCAGGCTGAGCTTAACATTCGTCAACATCAAGTCGTCATTCGTATCGTATACGACGAAAAGAACATTACGTTTAACTATGTTAGTTCACAACAGTTGAATGATAAAAACGGTAGAATTCACCGTCAATACAACAACTGGTTGAATAACTTACGTGGTGATATCAAAGTTAAAATGAACGAGGTATACACCAAGCAATTACTGGATAAAAATCCTAATTAATTGTGACTTTGCTGGAAGATACGCACCAGTACCAAGCCAGAGCTGAATTGGTGCTTTCTTCCAAAAAGCGGACTATCCGTATAGACAGCCTCGCCTAGATAATCATATCGTGCATAGATACCTAGCCACCAATTTTCTCGTTGATAAATCAATCCATTCGAAAATCGAAATCCGCTAAATCCAGCTTTTGCTTGGTAGGCTGAGCGATCGTCAGTACTATATTCGGCTGAGACTCCATAAAAATACTGATGATATTGCCGACTATTCCATGCCAAAGATGTGGTCATTTGCCATTGCAATTCTTCGTTAAGCGACCTGTTGTAGCGCAGTTCCGGTTCAAACCTTTGTCCTATCGCTTGTTGATGACGAAGATCTCCGGCAATCGCTTGACGCAGCGGCAGGCGCAATGTCCAAGAGTCAGACAATCCAACATCCAATGCAGGTCCTATTTCACCAACCCAATCTAAAGAGGGCATACCTTGGCGCAATAGATTGTCTTTGCTATCAACCGGCAGCGCGCCTGCTAAACTCACATTTAATTGCCACCCATCGCCGTCTGCTAGGAACCCGGTTGCCCCTTGCCGGTCAATTGTTAGCCGTTCGCTCTTGTAGCTAAAGAATGGTACTGGCAGCACAAGATTTTTTGCTTGTGCTGCACCTAGATAATGCGGTTGGCTAGTTAGTAAGATACCGGCACCAAGTTGATATTCGCCCTGTTCTGCAGCTAATGGCGCCGCGAGCAGCAAGCATAACCAAGCGGCGAGTTGTTTCATTATTCAGACCAATTACGGAATATCAATGATGTATTGATACCGCCAAACGCAAAATTGTTATTCATAACGTAGTCGCATTGCAACGAACGAGGTTCACTGCGAATGTAATCTAACGTGGCACAGGCAGGATCCGGCTCGGTCAAGTTTAATGTCGGAGCAAACCATTGCTCTTTCATCATCATGATACTTGCCCAACTTTCAATAGCACCACAAGCCCCCAATGTATGGCCCAAATAGCTTTTTAATGACGATATTGGGGTATGCTCACCAAATACTTGATATGTAGCTTCGCTTTCAGCGATATCTCCACGTTCGGTTGCGGTACCATGGGCGTTGATATAACCAATTTGATCGGGTGATAGCTGCGCATCAGCCAGTGCCAAACGCATGGCAATTTCCATGGTTGGTGCAGATGGTTGCGTAACATGTGCACCGTCGGCATTGGTGCCATAACCGACCACTTCAGCCAAAATAGTCGCGCCCCTCGCCATTGCGTGATCCAATTCCTCAAGAATTAGGGTGCATGCACCTTCACCCAACACTAGTCCATCACGAGCTTTGTCAAATGGCCGCGGAGTTAAGGGGGCTTGATCATTGCGAATGCTTGTGGCAAACAATGTATCAAAGACCGCGGCTTCGGTGACGCAGAGCTCCTCTGCACCGCCTGCGATCATCACTTGTTGGCGGCCGAACTTAATTGCTTCATAGGCATACCCAATCCCTTGTGAGGCAGAAGTGCATGCAGAACTAGTGGTGTAAACTCGGCCTTTGACACCAAAAAACACACCGATATTGACTGCAGTCGTGTGTGCCATCATTTGAATGTAACTAGTTGCTGTGACGCCTGTCATGACTTTCTGATCAAGCATCCGTCCAAAAGCGCAGATAGGTTCAGTACTGCCGGTAGACGAGCCATAAGCAATGCCGCATGATCCGTTGGTCAGCGCAGGGTGTTGTAATAAACCAGCTTGCTGCAACGCGAGTTCGGTCGCGCGCGTCGCCATAAGCGAGACTCGGCCCATCGAGCGCGTTAGCTTGCGCGAATAATGTTCTGGACGGACAAAATCGAGGACTGGAGCAGCCAAACGTGTGTTCAACTCTTGGTAGCAATCCCACTCGGCCATGCGTTTAACCGCATTCTGTCCAGCCGCTACTCGTTGTCGAAAATCAGGCCAATTGTCACCTAATGCGGTGATAGGGGACATGCCTGTGATAACTACACGTTTCATTAAATCATTCCACCATTCACCGAAATTACCTGACGTGTGATATATGCTGCTGGCTCGGAGCATAAAAAGCTAACTGTTGCAGCTACTTCATGCGCGGTGCCTGCGCGGCGTAATGGGATCATAGCCATCATTTCTTCTAAAGGTAAATCATCAGTCATTTCTGTTTCAATTAATCCTGGAGCCACGCAATTAACCGTGATTTTTCGTTTGGCCAACTCAAGAGCTAGCGCTTTGCTAGCGCCAATCAAACCGGCTTTTGCTGCGGAATAATTCACTTGGCCACGATTGCCAGCTATCCCACTTACTGACGCTATTGTGACGATTCGTCCGCCCTTGCGGAGTTGAATCATGGGCATTACAAGCGGATGCAGCACATTGTAAAATCCATCTAAATTGGTGTGTATCACACTATCCCAGTCATGTTCGGTCAGAGCAGGAAAGGCACCATCTTTGTGAATACCTGCATTACAAATGACGGCATAATAAGCACCATGTTCAGCAACATCCTGCGCCAATTGCGTTGCTGCTTGTCCACGATCCGCAACATCAAACTGCAATACCCAGGCTTGCCGTCCCAATTCGCGGATTTCTGCGGCAACCGCGTTCGCACTTGCGGTGTCGGTGCGACAGTGGACAGTGATGTCAAATCCATCTTTTGCTAATTGCAGTGCAATCGCACGGCCTATACCTCGGCTAGAGCCGGTCACGAGACAACGAGGCATGTTCTACTCCTTTAACCATTCACTGACATTGTCAGGCTGAAACACGTTGACATTGGCTTGCACCAACAGTTGATCTTGGTGAAAAATTTTGCAGGCAAACACACTCAGGCCTGACTCTTCCATCACCACTTTTTCTGCAGTGACACGCAAGGTCCAACCGCAAAGAAAGACGGGCACGCAAGGTTCATATTTGCGGCTGCCTAGCAAGAAACCTATCTTAACATCAGTGCCATCCGCGAGCGCTTGCGCCCCTGCGAAACAGGCAATTGTCTGAGCCATATATTCCAATCCAGCATATGACGGCACACCATTGAGCTCTTGCTGATATAGGAGGCTCGAATCATCAACATCGACTTCGCAGCATGCTGATGTCTCATCAGCAGTAACAAAACGGCTCAACAAGATCATCGGCGGCCGATGTGAAATAAGCTGATCTAGTTCATAAGCGCTCATAAATCTTTACTCAAAATAATCGCCATATTGTTACCACCGAAAGCAAAAGAATTACTTAAACAGTGGCGTAACGGCCTTGGACTTAAACCGCGAGCAAAATGCAATGGCGGTAATTGCGGGTCTGGGTTAGTTGAAAAGACCTGTGGTATCAATGCTTGGTTCGGATTGTACTCGGAGAGCATCAACCAACAAAGCGCAGCTTCTAAGGCGCCTGCAGCCCCTAAGGTATGTCCGGTAATCGCTTTGCTTGAACTTATAGGAATGCCCCCAGCGCCAAGTCGGTGCAGTGCCAAAGCCTCCATAGCGTCATTGAGTGGTGTCGCTGTACCATGTGCATTGATATAACTTAACTCGTTGACATCAATTGATGCTTGCAACAATGCATGATGGATTGCTCGTTCAGCACCTTCGCCTTGCGGGTGTGGTGCAGACATATGGTATGCATCGGCAGAAGCCCCGCATCCAGATAGCCGGATCACCGCAGCTGAATTCGGCAACGGCTCACGCTGTAGCAAAAACAACGCAGCAGCCTCGCCTATGTTGATACCATCTCGGTCTTGCGCAAACGGCTTGCAGTATCCGGCCGAGACGGATTCAAGTGCAGTAAATCCACGCAGAGTCATGCGACATAATGAATCAACACCGCCAACAATTACCGCATCAGCTAGGTTGGTTTCGAGCAAGTTACGCGCCGTCATTAAAGCTCTTGCGCTGGATGAGCAAGCTGTTGAAACCGCGAATGTAGGTCCATCGACTTGTGCTAATTTAGCCAAAAACAGCGCAGGTGCGGCCATTTCTTGCTGACGATAGTCAAAGTTTTCGGGCCATTGCCCTTGCTGCAATTTAGCAAGCATTGCCGTTTCGCCAGCGGCAATACCGGAGGTGCTTGTGCCAATAACTACTGCGACGCGATCCTGCCCAAACTGACGTTTTGCGATCTCTACATCGTCCGCAATTTGCGCGTATGCAGTGGCAGCCAGCTGATTATTTCTGCTTTGTTCAGTGAAAGGCTGGTCAGATAGATCAACCAAGGTTTCGACAACGTCACCAACCACTACAGCGCTACCATCAGCCAATAAGTCATGTCGCCAATGCATGCCAGCTAGACTGCCGCAAGCAGCTTGTTGCCAAACATCGACTTTATTCATCCCAAGCGAGCAACATATACCTAGCGATGTGAGAACCGGTGCTTGGATCATAATTGGTCTCGCTCTAATGTGACTATGTTCAATTCAAAATTACTATCACGCACTCGAATGGTCTTCCCTACGGCTAACTCGCCCGCTCCATCAATAGTCAACACTATTGCTCCCGAAGCGTCTATCAGCTGGCGTTGCTGTGGCAACTCCTTCATAGTCAACGCACTGAGGTGCGCTTGAACGTCCTGAAGCGGTAACAAGCTCCATTGCATTTGCGCGACCAGTTGCAAGGCAAACCGCCGATCTGCAAACGGCTGGATACCTGTTGAAACCAACTCTCCATCAGGGGTTAATGTAATTCGCCACAATTCATGACCAAGCGGTGACAAACCCACTAACAACATCTGCTGGGTGTCCAGCTGCACACTCAACAAAAACTCTTGCTGCTGACCAGCCCCGGTAAAAGTAACCTGCTGCAGCAACTGCTGAGCAGGACCTTTCCATTGCGTATGCAGTGCATATCGTCCGCCATCACGTTGATAAATCAATTGATTTTCAGGAAGTGATTGGCATCCGCTAAGACACAATAACAGAATTAAAACTAGCCGCTGCATAGCTCACTCAGTGTATTTAAACGACGGCGGGTTTCCGCCACCAATGGATTTTTTGTATCCCATGCATACCCTGCCAAAATAGATGAAATCATTTCTGTGATTGCAGGTTGACGTTCAGGGCTAAAAATCATTTGTTGGAAACGACCATCATACCAAGCCTCGACAAACTGCCGAAATGTTTCAATGCCTCGACGCAGTGGTCGACTATATTCTTGCTCCCAATCAACGGTTTCGCCCTTTAGTTCCCTAACTAACACAGGTACTGCAGCACTTGCAGATCTTAGCGCTATAGTGACACCAGATGAAAACACTGGGTCGAGGAACTCACCGGCATTGCCAAGCAGTGCATAACCATCACCCGCTAATTGACTGACATTGGCCGAATATCCAACCAGACTGCGGACTTCATTCAAAGGTTTTGCATTGGCCAATAACTGGCTCAATTGTGGGTCAGCGAAAACACTTTGCCATAACGCATCGTGATCCGTGTTAAATTGGGTAAAACGCTGGGTTTCACCAACTACCCCCAAACTTGCTGATCCGTCACTAAAGGGGATAAGCCAAAACCATACATCGATAAGCTCTGGATGCACGGTAATCAAGATCTTGTTGCGGTCAAAATCTGGATCCGAAATATGATCTTGAATATGGCAAAAACAGGCTTGCCGCACAGGGAATCCCGATGGAGATTCAAGTTCAAAAAGACGTGGCAATACTCGTCCAAAGCCTGAAGCATCCAGTACGAATCGACACTTAAAGTGTTGTTCACTACCGTCAGACAATTTCACATGCACTGAACTTACTGCTGCTTCTCTGCTTATCCCTACAACTTCGACACCATAACGAATATCGACCCCTTTGTTTGCCGCGGCATCAGCTAATACTTTGTCAAAACTGGCACGTTTTACTTGGAAGGTGGTACCTGGTCCAGCAGTAAATTTTTGCGTAAAATCGAATTCTGTGCGTTGTCCTTGTTTATGAAAGACCGCACCATTTTTAAATTGAAATCCAAGTTCAGGAGCCGCTTTTACGACTTCGTCTAATAAACCGGCCTCACTTAAAAACTCCATGCAATGGGGTAGTAAACTTTCCCCGATCGAGAAGCGGGGGAAAAATCCTTTCTCTAAACAAACAACGGAGAATCCTTGGTCGATCAATAAAGCACCTGCAGCAGCGCCAGACGGGCCTGCACCAATAATCACAACATCAAAATCCATTTTCATGGAGCTCCATCCTCAAGTTTGGTTGTTCTTAAAATAGGGGCGAATAGCAATGCAGCGCTAATGCCGCATAGGATGGTCAATCCAAAGCCTGCAATGACCGGTGTTTGACTAAAAATAAGGACCCCAAATGCCAACATACTGGTAAATGCTGACATGCCAACGGCCAACTGTACTTCAGGTCCTGCCAAGTTCGAGCTGAAAAATATGGCGTAATCCATCGTGAGTGCAAGGACTAGCACTAAGCCAACCACGTGAAAGAGATTTAGCGCATGCCCAAGCAGCAGTGGACCTAACATCGCTAAACTGCCACAAATGCAAAGATATAAAGCAACCGCGATTGCGCGTTTCCAACCGAAATGCCAGCACATAAATGCCAAGACACAAAGCGCTGCAATGGCTAAACCGTGCTGCAAATGTAAGCGAACCGCTTGCAACCTATTACTCGCATCCTCAACCGGGTTATAAACATCCACCAAACCAATGTTTCGCAGTTGCTCAAGATGTGAATCATCAAGTTGCCAGCCTTGCACCGGAATCACACCCACGACGGCTGGGGCGTCTGCAATGTTCGGGGTAACAGCTAATAACTGCAACCCGGCAGGGAGTTGCTGCAAGTTCATTTGTTTTAAGTCAGGTGCTACTAGCTCAACACCCAGTTGTTCGATGTAATCTCGCACTGCAGGCTCTTGATAAGCGACTTGCAATTGACGTTGCAACTCTTGTTGTTGAGCAAGCGACCAAATCCAATCACTGAGTGCTTGCCAATCGTTTAATTTCCCTTGTTGCTGCCAAGCTGCCAGCAATTGGACCACTTGTTGTTCACGGTTCAATAATTCATCCAGATTTTCGGCTTGAACCAAAATGAACCGCATATCCCAGCGCATCCCTGTCATTTGTTGTATTTGGTGTTCTTGCTTAACTAAAGTCTGATCCATGGTGTTTAGCGTTCGAACATCATCATCGACTCGCAAAACCGTAACCAAAACGCTCAGTATCACAATGGGTACGCTGACCAAAATGATTTGGCTGTGTCGTGCGGACAAGCGTTGCCAAAGAGTCAAGTACTTGGTTGCGAGCTGAGTTGCTGAACTCGACACATGGCATGTTGGTAACACCGCAGGCAATATCCAGTGCACCAATGCATAAACTACTGACAAACCGGCCATCATAAATACAGCGACTTGATTCAAAATCGCTAATGGAAGTGCAAAAAGCACCATGTAGCCGATCAAAGTAGTCATCAAACTAAGTTGTAATCCTGGCAACATTCGACGGAAAAAGTCACGACCTTGTTGCACAGCGAGCATGCCATGAAACGCATAATCAATGGCGATACCTATGAGAGTGGTTGCAAACACAAAGGCAATTAAATGGGGGGAGTCAAAACACATCAACACAGCAACTAAACCAACTAGCACTCCAGTCCCTAACAGCAAACTGGCAAGCAGCAAGGGATAAATGCTTCGGAACACTGCAATGATTAGGATCGTAATTGCCAGTAATGAGAAGCCGCCGTACCATGTCATTTCATGCTGTGCTTGGCTGCTGGCGATTGCCGCATGAAATAGGACACCGCTGCGGATCAGTTGTAACCCCGGATATTTTTGCTGCAATTGCATTAGTTGAGGCGAAAGTTCGGCAAGTACTTGTTGAGTTCGTGAACTGTCGAACGGATCAAATTGCAATTCTGCTTGCAACAGCACAAATGCTTTTTGCTCAAAGTTGCCTGTGTATCCATAATCTTTAGGCTGTAAGCCGATCCCTTGACCACTTGACTGCAACAGCTGTTCCAAATGTTGTTGCGCCAACAGCAGTGGGTCGTGTTGGATAATTGCTTCCGGCAGTGGCAGCGGGCTTAACAAACGCTGCCAAGCTGCGTCAATTAGCGGTTTGAATTGGCCATTCTCGAGGTACTTTTGAGCTTCATTGCTGGCAATACGGCCAGAAGAATGTTGGGAAAATTCCGTCATTGCGCTCAAATTATCACTAGGTTTTAGCCAACTCCATAAGGTGTCAGTGTGATGGTTTGCCGCCATCAATTCACTAGTCACTTGATCGAGTTCAGCGGCAGATAGACCTGTCAGCACCAAACGAAACTGTCGATTGGCGCTATTGGTTGACAACAATTGTTGTTGCCATTGGCCTCGTTCTTGCGGAAATGCTGCGGTTAAGCTGCTACTCCAATGAGTGTGAGGGAATAGCACACTCAGCCAACAGAGCAGGCCGCCGATAAGACCTAACCAGAGACCCCAAGCTCGTCTTGCTGTCATGTTGCAGGGCCTTGCAATTGAATTAGACTGCGATTGCCTTTCAACTCAATTAACTCTATTTGCTCGAGTTTCTGTTCTCCACAGAGTTGGATCTGTTGATAGAATTGATTTAAAGGCGCCGCTTTGGGGTTTAATGTCATGCATCGTTCGGTTGGGGTCGACATGGTAAAATGCTGCGCTAGAAATTGGGTATCGTGTTGCACAACCGCTAACATCAATTGGCCAATCAACTCAGATCCAGCCTGTATCGGTTGATTCTGTAAAGTGACACCCTGCGCATCAAGATGGACTTTTTGCAGTACAGGTTTTTCAGTGACCCAATCGAGACCGTTTGTCGCCAACTCTAAATAACCAGAGCTGCGCAGTGGACGTTGCAGTCCTTTAATCCACTTCTGTTGCACAAATGGATAATGTCCCGGCGCTAAAGTCCAACGACTTATCAAGGCTGACTCGGTCGCAACTACATTGGTACTTGCGAATATCGCAAACATGAAGCCACCAATCCAATTTAGCGACATGTTGGTAATCCTAATTTTTGAAAAAGTACTTCAGGAGATTCAAAACACATTTCACCGGTAGCGATAGACACTGCAACTTGAATTGTGCTGGCTTTGGTCAAAACGGCACCACTGGCGACATCAATAATGCGGTAGCTGATTTTGATACGATTTTCCCATTCCACCAGCGTAGCAATTACTTCGATTTGGCTACCTAGGGTTGCGGATTTTCGATATTTAAGTTGCATGTCAACAATCGGCCACATATAGCCAGATTCTTTCATTTGTGGGTAATCGTAGTCAAACGTCTCCAACAAAGCGCATCGAGCTAACTCCAGATATTTTACATAATGGCCATGCCAAACAATATGCATCGCGTCGATGTCAAAAAACGGAACGGTCAATTTGATGGTTGCCGAATGCATGATTTACTCCTGGTAGAGCGCGAATTGTTGAAGTTGGATCGAAGCAATCAATTGACGCAACTCAACTTCAAGTTGACGATCTTCGTCGACCAACGCGTGTTGTTCACTCAGCTGTTGCACCATAGATTGCAATTCAGGCATCAAACTGTCCCAAGCTAATTCTTGACGCTGCAAACGCAATCTCAGCGCCTGCTGCACTGCCAAAAGCGACGCCGCCACCACTTGTTCGGTTAACTCTAACACCCGCAAACAATCTCGAGCGGCAATAGTACCCATGCTAACCTTGTCTTGGTTGTGACACTCTGTTGAGCGAGAAAATACACTTGCAGGCATGGTTAGTTTTAATGCTTCAGCTGTCCATGCAGAACAACCAATTTGTACCGCTTTAAACCCATGATTAATGAAGCGACGTTCGGCCGAGGCGGCGCTTATATTGGCTGGTAAGCCATTGTTATATCGAGTGTCCATCAGCAGTGCCATTTGTCGGTCGTGTAAGTCAGCAAGATTGGCCACGGCGGTTTTCATGCTGTCCATCGCCATTGCGATATGGCCGCCGTAAAAATGACCGCCATGCAACACATGTTCACCGATACCATCAACAATTGGGTTGTCATTAGCACTGTTGAGTTCGTTTTCAATCATGCTGCGAAACCACGGTAGGCAATCACGTAGCACTCCAATAATGTGCGGAGCGCAACGAATGGAATAGCGGTCTTGTAACCGGTCAGCGTTACGAGGATGCTCATGGTGATTCAAATCATGGCGGATCCATGCTGCAACTTCGTTCTGGCCCTGATGCGGTTTGACACTGAATAAAATTTCATCGAAGTGATGGCTATTGCCCTTCAGCGCTAAGCTCATCATAGCCGTAACCCGACTCGATAACTTTGTTAGATAATCAGCACGTTCAAAGGCTAAACAAGCCAAGGCAGTCATAACCGCTGTGCCGTTCATTACGGCCAGCCCTTCTTTAGGGCGCAGAGTTAAAGGCTCCCAGCCTAACTCTTGCATCACTTCCGTTGCCGGCCGCCGCTCCGAGCGATACATCACTTCACGTTCACCTATCATAGCGCCCGCGACATAGGACAACGGAGTTAAGTCGCCACTGGCTCCAACACTGCCTTCTTGCGGAATGCAAGGTGTTACGTCGTAATTCAAAAAATCAACCAAGCGAGCTAACAAATCTCGACTAACGCCTGAATAACCTTGACTTAAAGAACACAGCCGCGTGGCAAGGATTGCTCGGCTCTGTTGGTGAGAAAATTCCTGCCCTAAACCACAACCATGGAACCGGGTTAAGTGCACTGGCAACTCGTACACTTGATGAAGCGGCACGCGGACAGTCACACTATCTCCATATCCAGTGGTGACACCATAAATAACACCATCTTCTTCGAGCAACTGATCTAAGAACGCTACGCCAGCATCAATTTTTCGCCAAAATTCTGGGTTTTCAGTGAGTTGTACGCGCAATCCTTGTCGCGAAATCGCAGTGATATCTTCGATACGAAGACGAGAATGACCAAAAGTCACTGGATTAAACGGTGGCTGAGCGTCCAAAGAAATAGGAGGAGTTGTCACGATTACTTGTCCTTGCTTGCTTCTGGTAAATGCCAGAAATCAAAAAAATTAAACCACTGATAGGGATACCGAATAGCGTACGATTGCAACACGGCAGCATAAGCACTGATGCAGTGCTGCAAGGCCTGTTGTCGATGTTTACGCGGTAACATTACTTGATCAGAAAAATGTTGCAAAGTGAGCTCGTAATGAGAGCCTTCTCGCAGACAAAACAATAGGTGTACAGGACATTCCAGTACACTGGCAAGCACCCAAGGGCCTATTGCAAATGGTGCAGAATAGCCGAGGAAATCACTCCAGACTGCATTCTCGGGCGCAGATACCGACATGCGGTCACCAACGATAACAATAAATTCTTTATTGTCGATCCAATCACGCATTTGCATTGCTAGCGCCGGAGTAATGGTATCAACTTGGACCATATTGGTTTCGACCATTTGATTTGCTTGTTGTAGCGCTTTATTAAATGCTACTGCATGTCGAGTAAATACTAAGACATGGATACGAGTACGATACTTTTGACTCGCCATAGCTCGGCTCAATTCGACATTTCCCAGATGACTGGCGATCAGCACTCCACCTTTCTGTTGTTGCACAAGCTGATCAAAAGTAATCTGGCCTTTTACTTTAAAACGATCCGCCGAAATTCGGCCTAACCAGCCATCAATTTTGGTTAGGGCTTCATTGGCGAAGTTATAAAAATGCAAGAAAATCTGCCAAAGGCCTGGCTTGCGTTTAAATGGACTTTCTTCCCCAGCAGTTTGGTGAACTCGCTGTAAGAATTGTCGTGAGGACTGTCTGGCCCTTCGATTGGTGCAGACAAAATAGGCAAGAACAGGCAATAAAGCGACTTGCAGCAGCCATTTCCCGCCAAAACGGTAAAACCACAACAAAATGCGAATTCCCAAATAACTGCCGCTCTCGGTCTGTTTCGCCCAATGTGAGCTGCTCATGTCGTCGACCTTTGCATTTTTTGCATCAATAATTTGGGTAACCGTACTAACATGCCAAAAAACAGTCGGGTGTGCATTTTACTAATTAGCCAATTGTCATTGAGCACATGAAAATGCGAACGGCCACCTTGTGGGTAAATTACCTTCGTCGGAATAAACACAGGTTGAACACCTTCCCAATAAAGGCGAACCATGACTTCAATGTCAAAATCCATACGTTTGCCCAATTGGATCTGGTCAAACAATGCAACGCAAATGGCCGTGGGGTAAACACGGAAACCACACATGGTGTCTTTAACGCGGAAGCTTAATGTTTCTACCCAAACCCAAAAATGGGTGATCCCACGACCAATTTTTCGCCCGGTCGGAATCGAATCATCGTAAACAGGTGCACCACTTATCAAGGCGTTCGGCTGTTGTTCGGCATGTAACCATAATTGTGGAATATCCTCCAAATTATGCTGACCGTCAGCATCTACTTGCAAGGCATGGCTGTATCCCAAAGAGTTCGCTCGGCGCAACCCCGTCATTACTGCACCACCTTTGCCTTGATTGGTTTCATGAGAAACCAAATCAACTAAAGAGAAATCAGCAGCAATCTGGAGCAATACGTTGGTAGTTTGTGCGTCGGAGCCATCATTGATCAAAATTATTGGCAGGTTGAACTGCAGTAATGACAACACTGTTTCGCGGATAGTCGCCGGATGATTGTATACAGGGATAACAAAACATTTATGCATGACTAGGACCCCATTTGAGACGGCCCGATGACATGCGTTGTTCACCTACAAAAAACGCAAAGGTTGTGGTATCCGGTTTTGTTTGTTCTACCACCAAACGGACATCCACGCTGGGTTGGATCATTTCTTGAAATTTCAATACTTCGATGCTCAACACTTGCTGGGCGGGTAACAAATAATACTGTGTGTAATAAACCGCCCAATCCAATTGAGCTATCCCAGCCAACACTGGTGCATTCGGAAAATGCCCCGCGAAATAATGCAAATCGGTCGACACTTTGAGTTCTAGTTCGACTCCGGCTGCAGTTTGCTGCATCAAACGACTTACTGGGAAATATCGGCTCATGACAAAAACAACGCCTCAAGTTGTTGCAAGGGCAATTTTCCTTGCACATTAAAAGGTAATTTAGAAACGTAGCGGAATTTTCGTGGTAACAAAACCGATTCAAATCTTTGGGTCAACGAATGACGAATCTGTTGATTCATTGCTCGTTTGCCATGCTCAGCAAGCCAATCCCAACCCGCAACATTCAGTTCAATTACCAAACCTAATTGAATTCGACCCTGTGCGGTTGTTGCAGGAACTAATAAGGCCGCCGTCTGTTGGATATAGGGCAATTGATTACACAACGACTCAACTTCCGCTAATGCCAAACGTTTTTCCTCGAGTTTAACAATGCGGTCAGCCCGGCCATGTAGTAAAAAATGTTGCTTATCCAGCACATCAACATAATCAGTAGTATCGTGCCACTCAACCCCTAAGTACGGGGATCTTATGCGTAAACATTGCTCTGATGTTGTCGATAACTCGATACCAGTGAATGTCTGCCACGGTCTGGTAATCATGTTTTCGCAATATTGTCGCCAGCCAATCCCGCCAGTTTCAGTGCTCCCGACAACTTCAACCACACCATAACCAGTTTGTTGATAAAAAGCCGCAGCGTTATGCTCCGCCAAGGGGCCACCAGAGCAAAATACTCGGTTCAATAGTTGTGCGTTGTGCGGAATTTGCTGAAGATCGTCATATCTTGAAATATGGGCTGGACTGCTAATTAAGGTGACAGGCTTCCCATATTGAACCAGCGATAACCATTGCTCTTCGTACTCGATTGTGGTGCTGTATAACGTGGCGCCATTCTGCAATGGCCATAACAGTCTAAATAACAATCCGTAGATATGAAAATGTGGGACTGTCGCGGCGAATAATGTCGATGAGGCTGTTGTCGAGCAGTTGAATGTCTGTTGTAAGACCTGCACTTCGAGCTGTAATTGCCAGAACTGCTTGACTATAAGTTTTGGTGCTCCAGTAGAACCAGAGGTCAAAAACCATAACTTTGCATCAGATTTGATGGATAATGTGGATGCCTCAGCAATATCGTCCCGTAAGTCAGGCTGCAACATCACCAAATCTACGGTCTCGGCCGTTGCTTGTACCGTATCTGGTTTGGCGTTGGGGAGTAACACCACTTCAATATCGGCGCTTAACAATGCCAACAGCCAAACGGCAAAGGGGACTATGTCGTCATGAAACAATGCGACACGGCGGATTTGCAATGAAAGACAGTAAGCTTTGGCGCTGTCCACTCGTCGCAAGAATTCAGCATTGGAGAGTTGTCCCTGCCCATCAGCCCATTTTGGTGTCACTCCGATAAACAGCGGATCTTGGCTGAAGTGCAAGTGATGAACATGTTCAACCTTGCTCATGCCGACGCACCCGCTTTCTTATCAAAAATTCCACGCCCATCAAAGTTCCCATCAACATGTATGAAATGGCACCGTTGTACCAAGTCCACCACTGCCAATTTCCCAAAAATGCCAGCCAAGTTGCAACTGCACCGTTCAAGATAAAAAACACACACCAAACCTGAGTCACTTTGCGAGTATACCTGCGCCCACTTTCGGGTAACGGCCCCTCCATAAATGTGGCGATTCGCTCAACCACTGTTGGAGGAAACCATAATGAACTCGCAAAAAACCACAACAAACCTGCATTTACCCATACAGGGTAAAATAACAATGCCGTATCAATTTGATTTAACACTGCCGATGCTGCTAACAAAAGTGCAGTTACCAGCAAAAAACGACGTTGTGATTGTGTGGTAGCGGATTGCCGCCACTTAATCGCAAGTACAGCCAGCAACGGGACCATAGCAACAAAGTACCAACTTTGTGATATGGCCCAATAAACCCAAAATGGGTAAATGACGGCGAGTACAGTTGAGACGATTTTCACTGTAAACGACTAAGCGTGTTTCAGCTTGTAGATTTCGTCTACGACATTTCCAACGGTACGAACTTGCTTAAAAGCTTCCGGCTCGATTTTTGTACCGGTAATTTCGCGCAATTTAACAACTAAATCGACCGCATCAATACTGTCTAAATCCAAATCTTGGTAAAGTTGGGCATCCATATTAATTAAGGATGAGTCCAATTCAAATTCATCGACCAGTAGGTCGGTGAGCATCGCTAAGATGTCCTGTTTAGTTGTCATTCTCAGTTCTCCACGACTGATTGTGTTTGAACAAATGCCGCCAAGTTATTAATGCTGGCAAAATGGCTTTGGGTGTTTTTGTCATTGGCATCGATTTTGATGTTGTATTTTTTCTTGATGGCTAAGCCCAGTTCAAGAGCATCTATCGAATCCAAACCCAATCCGTCAATAAATAAAGGCGCTGCATCATCAATATCTGCTGGCTGGATATCTTCCAGTTCAAGACTGCTGATAATCAGCTGTTTTAATTCTGTTTTTAACTGTTCCATCTTCTAGGTATACCTGATTAAAAAATAACTCTAAATCTCGTGTTAGTCGTCGCGCAGCATGGTTTGGAGACTCTTGATACGCATGAATGTCCCAATCGCAAACTAGTCGAATAGTTAACTTTGGTCTTATTTTTGGGATATGGTACCACGGTTCGTTTTTCGTCAACGTGGTTGGGTGACAACTCAACGAACAGAGGGTCAAATTGCATCCAGAGCGAATTGCCATATTGGCTGCACCACGCTGCAATTTAACCACTTCACCGGGTTTAGTTCTTGTCCCTTCCGGGAAGATGATTAAAGTAGATCCGCGACTCAGGGAAGTGGCACAGTCGTCCAATAGTCCTTCAGGATCTGCATTAGTAATGTAACCGGTTGCTTGGATGACACCACGCATGAATGGGTTTTTAAACAATTCAGCTTTCACCACACAATCCGCATGTGGTAACAATGAAATTAAAGATACGACGTCAATCAAGGTCGGGTGATTTGCCACCAAAATTTTGCCTTTGGTTTCGGCAAATTGTTCTGATGTCGGAAAGTCAAAATAGAATACGCCAGTGTGTTCCATCATTTTGATAAAAAACTTAAACGACTTGTGCACAGTGTAACGAGCACGTTGGCGACGGGTGGTAATGTCACGAATAAACAATCGTTGCATTGGGAAGACCAATAGCGACAAGAGTAAACCGCCAACCCCGAACATGCAAAAGCAGAATCCGGTGGCGAGTAGTCGATAGCCACGATTGATTAATGCAAACACGGTTCAATTCACTCTTTGCCAAAACCACTGATCTCTCGTTGTGGTTATCTTGGTATCTAAAGCGTCACTTTGTAAAAAGTTATGTAATTCGATCGCTTCATCATGACGACTATCGGCTTTACTTGCCTGCCGTTGCAGCCGAATTCTAGTGCCTACAGGTTTTTTATTGAGCAGAAGTGACATTCCGTGGTCAAACGCTGGGTGAGTATCGAAGCTCTGATAGATTTCAGGTAATTTTTGGTCAGCATAAACAACTAATACCTGCTCACAATCATTGCATTGAAGCAGGCTCCAAGCTTCTAAAATTCCGTAATGCAAACTAGCATCACCTGCCGCTATAGAACTATGTTGTGCTTGATGCTGTTTTAAAATGCTATATTGGCCGACCATGGAGTTATGGACTGATAGAGCAAACTGCGTTGGTGACAGATCCTCATTGAGCGCAACTTGTTGTAATAACAACGATGTTTTATGGAGGTCGCCATGCCTAGACGAAAACACAACGGGAGTGTTTGCGGATAAAGTATGTGAAAATGATAAATGTAAGGTGATCTTTGTTAGCTCGCTGAGTCTACGCCGTTGTATAGCCGTAATTTCAGAAGGAACAGGGCATATTGTTTGTTCGCCATTTGCAGAGTCAGGTTGTTTTTGCATCCAAAACGCCCAATCCTGAATAAAGAAGTCCATCCCTGTGTCACCGTCCAGAACAAAACAAAACCAACAAAAAAATTAAGAACAAGCCCTTGAGCGCGCACATACGTATGATCTTTAGGATTTGAATAGGTGCTTCATTCGTGATCTAATTGATTTTGCGAATAAAATAGAACGCCCAGAGGGCTAAAACGAATGAAGCAAAATCAAATTACCGCATTTTCAACCA